>JACCDX011007839.1_pt1 | contig 35576 bp, 28 predicted proteins | sample 7449681 | NCBI WGS metagenome assembly JACCDX01 (sample SAMN15323450, study PRJNA562643) | freshwater metagenome | isolation source: river surface water | place: USA:Blue River Watershed | collected 2017-08-18
ATATTACTTACAGCATCTGCTGTTGTAATGCTGGATGGATTTAATCTTCTTATAGAATACAATCTATTAACATTACTTAAAGCTTGTTCGCTTGTTTTGCCAATGTGTTGGATTCTAGCAACAGGTCTTAGTCTATGAACAATAGGCAAAATTTGTCCACTAGTGATTCCAATTGTGCTTGACCCATTGAAAGTGATTGATTGATTTGATACTACTTCATAAAATACGGTAAATTCAACATGATCAATTCTTGTATCATCACCATAGAAGTTAGTTGTAGGTACAGGGTCTATAAAAGCAACAACATCTCTATTAAAAGATAATGGACCTAAAAGCGAGGTATCATATTTTACATATGGAGATACACTAATTCCAAAGCCAGAGTGGTTTAAAATATATTTGGTTAGACCTAATCCGCCAACACCCCAAGTATCCGTTTCACCACCAAAACTCGCATAAGCTAGGTTACCTGTATTAGTCCATGCTGCTCCAGCAGATTTGTTGTCACCAATAACTCTAGTGACACCATCGTCACCAGTGAATATCAATTGAATTATTTGGTCTGTAACTGAAATACCAGCTGATCCAGTCCATTCAAAGCCATTTCTATTTCCACTTCTTTTGAGTCTTACTACTAAACCATTAATGCTAAGAGCATTTGATGGAACTTGGCTTACAAGTTGTTTTCCTTGTAACCAATCTAAGTATCCCTCTCCAACTTGAGTTCTTAAACTTTCAGGGTTGGTATCAACAAGAGCAGAATCACCATTTTCTGTTTGAGCATTAGAAGGCGTTTGCCAATCGTAATTGGCAAGTGATCCAGTTCGTGTTACGTTAAGGAAAGAAGTAAGATTAGATGTGATGGCTGGCATAGTCTTTTCTCTTTATATTCTTTCTGCATCAAAAACAAAAAAGCCTAATAATAATTTCTTATTATTAGGCTCTAGTATTCAATTAATGAAGATTAGTTAAGACGTACAGATTCTTCTGAAACAACAGGAGCAGCACTTAAAATTTGTGCTTTAATTTTCTCGATGTCTTCTAAAGTGATTCCAGAAAGCTTGTTTTTCAAATCTTCCAATCTTTTCTTCTCACTCATTGCAGCGCCAATTTCATTAATCTTAGCTTGTTGAACAGAGATAACACTATCGCATTCGCGAATCATAGCGACAAGTTCTTCATAAGATTTTGCAATTAATTCTTCCATTTTTGTTATCCTTATAATTTGAAGATTCTGTTAGCGGTGGTATCCCAAACAATTGTAATATCACCACCGTTAGTGTTAACAGGCATGGAAGTTGCAATGTCAAAGAATGCGACAAGTGTATTTTCAGTGTCAACATTAGAAATGCCTTCGTAGACAACAAATGCACTGATGGTTGTACCTGAACCAACTGAGAAGAAGGTTAAATCTGCACCTGCAGCAACGCCGTCTCCATAAGTTACACCAGCACCAATGCTTGCTTGACCCATAAAAGTATGAGTTGTTGCGTTGGTTGTGATGCTATAGGTATTTGCGGTTCCGCCTTGGGAGTGCGCAATACCACCGAGTGTAGCATTGAAGTGGTTAGCATTGAAGTCAGCTTCGGTGAGTGTTCCACCAAAAGCAGCTCTGTAGTAAGTTCTGTGCAATCTAGGAATAGAAGCAAGTGAAGTTACTTCGACACCCGCTCCAACACTGTTACCATATGTTGCGTTTGCTAATGTATTTCCCAATGTCCAGGTGGAAGTTACAGTACCATAACCAGCAGTGCCAGAAGTTGCTTGACTTCCGCCCAAACCAGAACCAGCTTGAACTGTTACAGCAAGAGGTAAAACTTTGAATCTAGAAGCGGTGCTCCAGTTCATTTGACCCATTAGGAATTTGCTTCTAGCATATCTATATAAAAAGTTTAGTGGCATAATTATTTATCCCTTATTCAAAAAATTCTCGACAATTTTTCTTTGATTTTTTTTTCCAAAAAAATTCAGAGTATTCCTTTTTCGATTGTCTGGTCAACAACTACCAAAGATTGAACTTTATCGCCCGAATCTAAACCAATTATTTTTGTTCCAGGTGTAGCCCGTCCCTTAGATCGAAAATCCTCAACAGACATCCTTACCATTTTCCCTTTCTGTGTTAATACTAGGAATTCCTTTCCTTCGCTCACCACAGCAGCGCATACAATTTGTCCGTTTCTAGATTTTCTTTCTGTATTAATTGTTTTCGTTCCTTTGGCATATCGACCGTTTAGAGATCTATATTCATTGGAATTTGTTTTTTTACCAAAACCATATTCAGTGATTACAAAAACTTCTGATTCTTCTTTAGGATTAAGTACTAACATTGATGCAATTTTATCTTCATTTTGAAGATTCATTGAGCGAACGCCTTGACCTGAACGACCAATTGAACGTACTGCATCTTCAGAATATCGAACAGCATAACCATCGTTTGTAATCAACATAATGTCTTTAGTGCCATCAGTAAAATCTACATGTACTAATTCATCACCATCGTTAAGAGTAAGTGCTTTGAGTCCACGCTTGCGAAGAGATGTATTATATTCACGAATTTCACTACGCTTAATCAATCCATCTTTTGTTGCCATGACAAAAAAGCCATCAGTGTCTAAAGTCTTCATTGTGATTGTACTGGAGACTTTTTCTTCAGGTGCTAATGCTAAAAGATTAGCAGTGTGGATGCCCTTATTTGTTCTAGATGAAAGAGGAATCTCGTAACCCTTTTTCTTCAGAAGGTTGCCACGATTGGTAAAGAAGAGGAACAAGTCATGAGTTGATCCTACATAAATGTCAGATGCTTCATCTTCTTCACGACCCTTTACAGCAATCACTCCCTTGCCACCACGACCTTGTGCCTTGAATGTGTCAAGTGGAACACGCTTGATATAGCCATCTTTGGTAAGAGAAACAACAATTTGTTCTTCTTCAATCAAATCTTCATAATTCATGTCTTCGACACTAGGTATGATTTCACAACGGCGGTCATCGCCAATCTTTTCTGCTAATTCAAGCTGTTCTTTAGAAATCAACTTAAGCATCTTCTTATCAGATGATAATTGATCGCTCAACCATGCATTTCGCTTTGTCAGTTTGTCAAATTCTTCTGACATAGAACGTGTATCAAGCTTAGTAAGATTTCCTAATGTGATTTTTAAAACAGCATCAGCTTGTTCAGGAGATTTTACAAATCCTTTTTCGATAAGTTCTTGTTGTGCCACATCCCTATTATCAGCTTCACGAACGAGCTTGATAACCGCATCAATTTGAGAGGTAATGCCAATGAGACCATCAAGGATATGGAGTCTTCGATTATTTTTATTAAGTTCTGCATTAAATTTACGTGTCAATACTTCTTTGCGGTGATTGACAAATACTTCCACAAGATTCAACATAGGAACATTTTCAACAACACGCTTACCATCCATAAGAACAGTTGTGTTTACAGAAAAGTTAGTTCGAAGACTTGTGTGCTTAAGTAAGAGATTCTGCACTACATTGATATTTGAATTTCTACCAACCCAAATGCGTACATCCATACCCTTCTTGTTTGAAAGGTTCTTGAGATTGGTGATGCCTTCAATTTTCTTAGATTCAACTAAATCTTTGATTTCACGACAAAAACTTTCTGCAGAACCTCCGTAAGGAAGAGCAGTTACACGAATGTATTGACTATTCTTGTCTTGTTCGATTGAGTAATAGCCTTCAATCTGAATGCTTCCACGTCCAGTTGTAAAGTAATTCTTGACACCTGTGGTACCAAGAATCTTACATGCTACAGGAAAATCTGGTCCTGGAAGAATAGTCATCATTTCTTCCACAGTAAGATCATTGTTTTGAATCCAAGCATCAATGAGTTTTGCCACTTCGCGATAGTTGTGAGGTGCCATAGATGTCGCCCAACCAACAGCAATTCCAGAACATCCATTGATAATGAGGTTTGGAACAAGCGAAGGCATTACTGTAGGCTCTTGCAATTCATCGTTGTAGTTGGGTTGAAAGTCAACTACAGCATCTGATAATTCATTCACCATTTGATCGCCAAATATGGAGAACTTGGCTTCAGTGTAACGCATTGCAGCTGGTTTATCTTCAGGCGCAGGAGAACCAAAGTTACCCTGTGGTGTGATCAAAGGATAACGAAGTGACCAGTCTTGTGCCATACGAACAAGAGTTGGATATACAACAGCTTCGCCGTGTGGGTGATAGTTACCAGAAACGTCACCACAAATCTTGGCACATTTCTTAGTCTTACCTGTTGAACGGAGATTCAAATCGTTCATTGCAACTAGAGTTCGACGCTGAGATGGTTTTAGACCATCCCTTGCATCAGGCAACGCACGGTCTTCCATAACTGCAAATGCGTAGTTAGTAAATCTTTCATCAATCAATTCAACAAAATCTTTGTCGATGATGTGATCTTCGATATTGTTTACAACCACTTCTTCCACTTTTTTACGTGCCATTTAGCTCTCCAGTACTCTCTTTTCGGACTTAAGAATGATATGTTCTTTACGAGGTCCAACCTCACTACCCATCAAGACAGATAGCATTCGTGAAGATTCCTCAGCGTCTTCTACATTTACTCTTATGATATGTCGTTTGCCAATTTCCATGGTCGTTCTACCAAGTTCATCAGCATCCATTTCACCAAGACCTTTAAATCTTGTAACTTCAATTTTATCACCATATTTACGTCGATAACCAGACAGTTCTTCATTTGTGTGAATATAGTTGGTTTCATTCTTAGTCTTAACTCTATATAGTGGTGGCTTGGCAAGATATAAATTACCACTAAGAATAAGAGGCTTCATGAATTTGTAGAAGAATGTCATTAGCAGTGCTGCAATATGTGCTCCATCATCATCAGCGTCTGTCATGATAATGATTTTTCCATATCGTAAATCTTCAATCTTAAAATCTTCTCTAATGCCAGTACCCAAAGCAGAAATGATTGCTGATACTTCCTCATTTTGCATGAGTTTAACATAATCATTCTTTTCAGGATTGATGATTTTACCTCTAATTGGCATTACAGCCTGATATTCAGGATCTCGTCCACCTTTACATGAACCAGCTGCAGAATCGCCTTCTACAATATAAAGCTCAGTGGATTTTGCATCTTCAGAGTTACAGTCTGATAGTTTTCCGGGTAAAGATCCAGATCTACCTAAAAAGCTTTGACGTTTGATGGATTCTGATGCACGTTTGGCAGCTGCTCTTGCTTTTGCAGCACGTAAAGCACGTTCAGCAATATTTTTTACAATTGTTGGATTCTTCTCAAAATATTCTGTGACTGCTTCTGTGAAAAGGCGATTAACGACCCCTTCCACCTCTTGAGAGCCAAGTTTACCTTTTGTTTGCCCTTCAAATTGAGGCTGAGGTAAACGAACAGAAATGATAGCAACAATACCTTCACGAATGTCCTCACCAGTTAAATTGACATCTTTTTCTTTGAGAACACTTGAAGAACGGGCAAATTGATTAACTATTCTTGTAATCGATGCTTTAAAGCCAGAAAGATGAGTGCCACCGTCAGCGGTGTAAATATTATTTGCGTAGGTATAGATTGTTTCATCATCTTCTTCACCATATTGAAATGCTACTTGGACATTTATCTTTCCACTTTTGTTATCAAAGAAGAAAGGCTTACTTGGATATACATTTGAACGTGAAGATGCTAGATAACCAACATAATCAGAAATACCGCCTTCAAAATAGAATTCTTCTTTGTGATTAGTGTGTTTGTTTTCGTAAACAATCTTCAAGCCTCCATTTAGGTAAGCAGTTTCTCGTAAACGACGAACAAGAATAGTTTCGTCAAATTGAATATTTTTAGAAGAATGATTGAACCAAGAATCAAAAGCTTGATGATAAACATTTTCATCATAGTTCATTTGTGCAAAACATTGAGTGAAAATATCAATGTCTACTGGTCCATTAATTAATGCTTTACGCCATTTACCTGAACATTCAGCAAATTTCTCATCAATGTCAAAATCATCAACAAGCACTTCACGGAATGCATCTTCAACAGCAAACTGCCCAAAGATTTGATAGTCAGGCGTAAAAACAATCTTTGTTCCTGTTGAATTCTTGGAACAAGTTCCTATTTCATTTACACCTGAATTTGGAATTCCTCTAGAAAACTCAAGTTCATAAACTTTGGAATCACGGTTAACTTGTGCATTTAAACTTACGGAAAGAAAGTTTACACAGGACGCTCCAACACCATGAAGACCACCAGATGCTTCATAACCTGAGCCGTCATCGCCAAATTTCCCGCCAGCATGGAGTTCAGTTAAAACAATCTCTAATGTAGATCTCTTTTTAGGATCATCTTGCTTAATAGCAACAGGGATACCGCGACCATTGTCAATAATTGTTACTGTTCGATTATCTTGAGAAACAATGACATTGATTTTGTCACAATGACCAGCCATATGCTCGTCAACAGAGTTGTCTAAAATCTCCCATACTAGGTGATGAAGACCCTTCTTACCAGTATCGCCAATATACATGGCTGGACGAGTTCGTACCGCCTCTTGGGATTCCAAAATTTGAATGGAATTTTCGTCGTAAGTGTTTGCCATTTTGATCCTTAAAAAGCAAAAATGCTGTGATTTTTTACTACCACAGCATTATACCCCTAATTTGATCAAAATCAACTAAATATGGAACATTTTGTCCGATAATTCGTACAAACCAAGATCATCTAATCTTTTTGCTACCCTAAGCATTTTGTCCATAGTGACGCTAGCTGTCGCGCCAGCTTTTGCTTTTTGTGCAGATCCAATTGATTTACTTAATGAGACAGCAGATACCGCACTATTCACATTTTCTAAAGTAATTTCAAGGTCTTCTAAACTTTGTCCCTCAGGTAATCTGATCCATCTATTTTGAACTGGTTTTGTATTAGAATCTTTGGTTACTTGTAAAACTTCAGGCTCTTCTAAAGGTTCACCATATTTTCTTTTACCAACTCTACCAGGGACAACTCCACCATTGGTGTCTCCACCATAAGTTCTCCATATTAACATAGCAATTTCTTGTTCGCCAGTGGAGCCTTCTCTGGAGGAATTAGAAAGCATTGTTTCAAGTGCGTTGTCGATGCCATAATCACTTAGAATAGCACCTAAATTGTCTAATGGTTCAAGGATTGGTGCTTTAGGAGCTTCAGGTGCTGGGGCACCACCTGGAGGAGGTGCACCCATACCACCCATCATAGGATCCATAGGAGGCATTGGAGGCGCACCACCACCCATGTCAGGCATAGGTGCTTCTGGAGGAGGCGCTCCACCAGGTGCTTCTTGGGCTATTCTAATAATTGGATCTTTCATTATCTGATAGGATTAGAAATGAAATCTGATCTATGTCTGCCACGACCAGGAGTAATTAATGCTTCTGAAGTTTGTTGAGCATTTTCCAATGTTTGTTGAGAATCGTCTTCATCAATATCAAGGAAATCAAGAACATTTGGATTTAAAATGTATTCTTCCATCAATCCCCAATTTGGTTTTGACGCAGTGGAAACTCTGCTGATTACCTGTCTATTTGTCAAGCCTGAACTTTCGATGTAAGGATCTTGATATTCTTCAATCCAGTTGTTGAGAGAACCCATGGCTTGAAGGATAGCATCTGTCATGTGAGATTCTATGATTTTAGCACTAGCTTTTTTAGCTAGTCTTCTATTACTGAATATTTTTTTATAAATAGCAGATGCTTGAGCAATAATTTTGGCTTGCTCTTCAGGTGTATGTGCTTCTGGAGCAATGTCTTCTAATAAGCTGTGCATTTGAGCTTCTATTGTTTGCATATATGAACTCTCTCAACAAGTATTATAAATTATATTTTTATTAACTAGAGGTCTTTCCTTTTTTTTAATCTTCTTTTGTTTTATATTCTACTTTAAATCTAATGTTCCTAACCTTTCCATTTTCGGTTATTAAATTATTAGATAGTGTAGAAGCTGAAGGCACCTTGATTGCAATTCCTATTCTTTTGCTTGAAGATATAGAACTTGAATCCATAGAGTATGAACCTAAATTGAATGTATTTGAGGTCCCTGTACCTATTTTTTGCCATGTTTCAGGAGAAGAATTAAAAAGTCCAGATGCTGAAACTTCGTTCCATTCTATTTCTGTTGTTTCTAATGTGTAAGCTGTAATTTGAGTATTTGTGATTGTAGTTGGTATTGGTAAAACAATTCGATATATTTTACTTCCATTTGAAGATCCTGAAAGTATCTGAGTTGAAAGTTGTGGAACTAATTTTTCATTTGAATTCAAATCAGAAGATCTTTGCCAAACTTTGTTTTTAGTATCAGTAACTACATAAATACCATTTTGCTCTTTGTTAGAATCTTGGTTTTTGACTAAAATTCTGTAATTTTTTTCAAGAGTAACTCCATCAATTGATGTTGGAGGATTAGTCAAATCTATATCTGTGTTTGAAGCAGTTGTTGCACAATTACAGTCATCTAAATACTGAACTTCATTAACTAAAGTCCAGTACATTGATGTTACATCGATTGCAGGAGTTACAGCTTCGTTGTATGATAATCCATAGTATCCCTGATTATTGTTACCAGATAATACATGAACTTTTCTGTTTGATGAAAATTCACTGTCTTCATCTAAATCTTCATTTCTTGTTAAGAAATATGATTTTTCATTGTCAATTACATAAAGTCCATTTTGTTTAGGGTTGCTTTGATTTTTTAATAATACTCTTGAACCTGCAGTTACTGTTGTCCAGTCTGGAGTCAACGTAATATCGTAGTTAGTTGTGCTTGCTGTGGATGCAGCAACATAATTAGCTAAATAATTTCTTTCAAACCAATTTATATCGCTTGTTCCTAATGTTGTTTCAGAAGGATTAAAGTAAAGTTCATAAATTTTGTTTCTGTTAGTATCAGTGACAAAACAATTAGTAATTGAGAAATGAGAAGTATTTCCTGAACCGCCTTCAGTAACCCTTGACAATTGAGGTTGTAGGTTCTTGCTTAATCTACCAACATATTTTTCAGCATTAGATGATTGTCCTAAAAGTAAGACTTTATCATTGTTTGACAAAGTAAATGAATCTACAGTGTCTGGGAAGTTTGTTGCAGCAGTTCCTGAAGAATAATTCGAATTTGTCACAGCCATTACGTCAATAGTGTAACCTGTACCAACAAGATTCCAAATTAAATCAGTAGAGCCTAACGTGTAAGAACCTGACGGCAAAAGCAACTCATACGTTTGATTACCATAAGATACTCTTCCAAGACTTCTAATATGACTAGAAGAATTAAAATCTTCAGCTCTTGTGAGTTTGTAAATAGCATTAGAAACTACAGAATATATACCATTTTGTTTCTTGTCAGTCTGATCTTTTACAAGCACCAAGTTTCCATTAGAAATTGAATAGCCATTAATACTGTTGCTTCCAAGATTTGTGAAATCTGAAATGCTTGATGAAGTAGAAACATTGCATGCAAAAACAGTAGAATCAGCTATATTCAACCAACTTCTAGAATCAGAAGCTCGATCAGTAGCATCTGGGTCAAAATACAAGAAATATGTGTTAATTCCAGCACTAGCTTTGATTGCTGATAAAGGATTAGTGAAAGAGCTAAGATATGCTAATGAAACACTGGAATACCCTGTGCTAGCAAATGTGTAAATCTTTGTATCAGATTTACCAGCAGTTGTTTTAGTAGTAGAAATATCTTTGTTGTTATAATATGAAGATCTATCAGTTGTAGATAAGATAGCGCTTGTATTTGTTAAGACTAAAACATTGTCAGTTGCTGTTAATGTGTAATCAGTAAACCAAGAAGTAGAAGCATATCCTGATGAGGAGTATTTGTTTTTTTCTAAGTACAAAGGTCCAACAAACAAACCTGTTGAAAGACCAGTTCCTGGCTCAATCAATCCTGTGTCTATAAATGTACTTGATGTAGCATTTCCAGCTGACAAATAATATCCATCTGAGGATAGTCTTCTAGCAAAGAAATAATCTATCGTTTGACCAACTCCCACAATATGATTGATATAAGTGTGATATTTAAGCGAATTATCTAATTCATTAAACCAATTTTTACGATCACGGTTATATAAAGTATCAGTTGTTGTTGCATTTCCAACTGTATTATGAATTAAGAAATAAGCTTTCTCAGCAGTCCATCCTGTGCCAGATTTTGTACTCAAAGAGTTGAATTGACTCTTGTCTCTCAAAACTTGATTCACATTGTAATTTCTATTATATAAAGATTTCTTAGGTTGGTTATATCTTGGTGTAAGATGACTGCTGTATAGGTACACAACTAATTCATCTGTTGAAGCACCTAAAGCACTAAATGGAGTTAAAACTCCAGTTGTTGATGAATATACAAAGTCATCATCAATATGGTATGTAGTTGCTGCTCCAGTTACTGAGTTGTAAACAATTACATCCATATTTGCTGCAGCTGAATTTCCAGTAGGATAATTGTCTGTAGAGAATGTGTATGTCGTACCTAATCCCTCATATGATACTAGGGAAAGACTTACATCTGTCAAAATATTATTTGAATGTAATTTTAATCTTTTGGCATGATCTAAATGACCATTTGTTGCCATATGTTTTACTTTTCTAAGATAATATGTCCATGAAGAAGTGTCTATATTTACAATTTGATATATGCCATTTGTTGAAGATCTTACATTAGAATTGTATATGTCTTCTGATGAATCTTGATAAATGACTCTGTCACCTATCTCATAATAATATCTTACTAAACTGCCACTTCTTAAGCTATAAAGTTGTTGACCTCTGTTCACAATCAACATATCTTTGTTTATCTTGTCATAAGTTGACATTGCGCCAGTAAGGAAATGCTGTACAGGTGCTAAGTTGGCAAAATTATGAAGATTGTCATAATCTCTAGTTAAGAATATTTCAGAGTCTTTGACAAATATTTCGGAACCAGCATGATATTGATTGATGTCATCTGGGGTTATAGCTGAACTACCAAGCGCACTTGTTCTAACATTGTATCCAACAATACCTTGCATGTACACTCTGTCAAATGAGAATGAGGATCCTGCTATAAAATAACCATGATCAACCACAACTTTAGTAGGTCTTTCATATGGTGAAGCATGTGATTTTAAGTTTGTGCCAGATTCAAACTTTGTAGTGAAGTTGAAATCTTCGTGTTTTTCAAAGAAGACACTTGTTCCAGCAGCAACCCTTCTAGCACGATAAATACCATTGTATGAATGTGTGCTTGCATTGCCTGACCCAATATAGAAAAGTACATCTTCGCCTGGTCTAATTTGAACATATGTACTACCATTGTAAATTCCTGATGAAATTGCAGTACCTGCACTGATTGGCAAACCAGCTGTTGAAGAGGCATAATAAACACCTCTAACAGTATAAGTTTGGAAATTTTGATCATACCAGTCCATTTCCAAATCTTGAAGTAATGCGCTGCCATTTCCATTAGTAAAGTAATCAGAATAATTACTTGTGGCTGGGAAATTAATTTCAGGTACAAACACAATGCCATATTCTGTGGAAGCAATACTAGAAGCAATATATTTTGCTTTAATCTGTTCTCTTAAATTAGGTGAAACTGTGTAATTTACATTTGATGTTGTTAAAATATTTTTGTAGATATTTAAAACAAAATTTTGCAAACCTGAGTTGTAATCAAATTTAGCTTTTGTTGCATTTCCTAATGTTGCAGAATATATGCCATTAATTTTGTTATTTGTAGTATTGACAAGTATAGTGGCACCAGTACCAATTGTAGAATCGAAATCTAATTCATTGATATATGTGCCTGAGGTAATTCTGTCAACTGTAGTAGTAGCTGTAATTTTTACAATTGGTGCATTTGTGATGTTAACCCATTTGACATCAGTGGCACCGGCACCAGTGGAAGTGCCTGAAGCATATAAGAAATATGTTGCAGCTATCCCTGCTGAAGTTGCTAATGCACCTCTGTTAATTGAGAAAGCAGAATTATAAACTAAACCAAAAGTCGATCCTAAACCAGAATCTTGGACAAGATAAATTCCATTCTCAGCATAATTTGGGAATTGATTACTTACCAACACTCTTTGACTGATTGCTATTCCGCCACTTGCAAAAGATGAAATATTAATTTTATTAAAATCAGTGATTCTGCTTGTTGTGATGTTTGTAACAGGTTCGTAAATATATGGCTGATATCTATCAGTAATTGAGATTCCGTCAGTGTTAAGGGTGTAATTAGACTGGAAAGTGTTAGATCTGTTTAAATAGAAAAATTCACTACCTGTAATTGAAGATTTATTGTTTGTTGTTTTAACTACTGTAGGTACAAATTCTCCTACAGTGTCAAATGATGTGTTTCTTTGCCAAAATCCCGATGATGCAGTTCCTGAATCTCCAGGATTAATCACTGTGTACACACCGCTATATGCAGTGTTAGAATGTTTAACTAATACAGTGTGACCAGCTAAAACATTGAAGTTAGTTCCACCATTGCCAGAAATTAAATTTGGAGTTGACCTTAATATTCCAGCATTTCCCGTGCCTGTTGTGAACAAAATACCACTAGAAGATGATATTTCGTAATAGAAGTCTGTAGTTGTGCTTCCGTAAAAATGTGTGGCATCAGTCCACAAAAGGTCAGCAGTGGATCCTGATCCCGTGGTGCTTGCAGTAGAACTGTAGTATCTGTAATATTTTCCGCCGTAAGTGTTACCATGTAATATTTGTAAGCTTACTGGGACATTGTTTTTGATATAAGAGACTGCTAAATCCCAAAAATTATCTGCGGAGTTAGTGCTGTTTCGGGTATCTACTAATGTATTTGAATCAGTAGCATACAATGATGAAACAAAGTAGATACCATTTTGTGATTTTGTAGTTTGATTTTTGATTAAAATTCTGTCATTTTGAACTACAGAATATCCATCTACAGAATCAGTGGTAAGAGAAATTCCACTTCCATTGTAGAAAAGATTTGAGCTTGATGCTGCTTGAACGTCTCTTAGTCTATATGTTGTGCTTCTGTCTACCCAAGTAACATCAGTGCTACCATAAGCAGCAAATTCAAATGGGGAATAGTTTTTCAGATGAGAAAACCATGAAGAACTTCCAATCGAAACTATTTTTCCAGCATAAAGAATTTCATCTGCATTGTAAAATTTTAAACTATTGCTTGATGCTGGATCAACAACAGAAACTTTATATAATCCATTTTCAGAAGCAGTTGTTTGTGATTTAACTAAAATTTTAGTGTCAGAGTCAATTTTTATTCCATCAATATATTGAGGAGCTAAAAGTTTACTAACGCCTGATAAAGTACCTGTTGGTATATTGTTGTTGGAGGCTACTTTTGCATCAGCTAATTGGTTTACAACGTAGCCATCCAACGGTGTCATTCTCACTTCAAAGCCAAGATCCTCAATAAATTTCAAATTTTGATTTTTTGCAATTTGAGGAAAATGGCTTGAAGTATAAATGTCTGCGTAGTTGTCATCGAGAGAGATTTTAACATCCTCAACGCTAGAATTTATCCAATTTAATTTGAAAAGTCTTTTGTTCCAAGTTCCAGCGACAATAGTGCCAAACCCAGCAAACGGAACTTCGTGAGTCTGTTCTGCACTAATATTGTTAGGGTTAAGTTCAGTCCAAATTAAAGCGTGAGACATATTTTATCTTCTTTTTGCTTCAGGTCGATTAAAAATTTCACTCGCTACTGCTGCTAATTCAGATCTCTCAACCTTTGTAAGAGTTACTGAAGCAACAAGATCATTTGTCTTGCCACCACTGATAGCATGCGCTAATCCATTAGATTTTGCATCTAAATATGGATTTTCAACTTGTGATAAATCGCCAAGTAGAATTACTTTACTATCTTTACCGCAGCGTTCAACAACCATTCTTGCTTCTCTTGGGCTAATATTTTCAGCTTCGTCAAGAATGATAATTGATCTAGGTATGGATCTTCCTTGAATGAAAGCCATAGCTTCTACTTCAATTGTTCCATCTTTTACCATTTCTTCAAATTTATTTGCTGCAGAAAGAGATTTTGAGCCAAGTATTTGCTCAATGTTGTCTTTTATCGGTCCAAGCCATGCAGCAATCTTTTCAAATTTGTCTCCTGGCAATGCACCAATGTCTTTTCCTCCTACAGGAATAAGAGGCTTCATAACAACAATCTTGTCAAATAAATCTTCTGCTATCATTTGCAGAGAAGCAGCTATTGCTAAAAATGATTTTCCAGTACCTGCTGGTCCTGCTAATGTAACTAATGGAATTCTGTTGTCGGAAAGAATCTCCAATGCACATTTTTGCTCTAAATTTTTACCTGTAATTCCAGAGAATGTTCTGACATTAGATGAATTTGATTTGTCTTTTAAGACTTTCAAAAAACCTTTTTTGTGAAAAGTTGGACATTTTAATTCGCCATACTCAAAGATTGCAAATTCATTTGGGTTAATGTCAGTTAACTGATTTTGCAATTGTGGAGAGAGTTTTGTAATCTCAATCTCTGCTTCTTTCCAGAGCTTGCCCCAATCCTCATCATTGTCACAAGTAACAGTTCTAAGTCCAGTATAGTCTTTATCTTCAAGCTGATCAGATTTGTAGTTTTCAGCAGTACAGCCCCAAGTGATAGCTCTAATTCTTAATCCAGTATCTTTTGTAACAATAGCTACTTTTTTACGTGGATTTGCTGCTTTTAAAGCTAAACAACACTCGATGATTGCATTGTCTGAATGAACTTTGACAATATTTGGTCTTTCATTCTTTTGAAGAGGTGATTCGGTGTTGTATACAAACAATCTACCATTTTGATCGTTTATTTTTACACCTTTAAGAAGGTCTTGTAGCGCGTAGTGCTCTAGTTGTCTAAATACTTCTCTTGCGCCCCAACCAACATTTTCTTTTCTTGTTTTGATGTCATCTAAATCATCGATGACTGCTAACGGGATATAAATATCATTTTCACCAAATTTATAAATTGCTAATGGATCGTGTAGTAATACACAAGTGTCGATAATGTAAGTATGTTTTGCCAAAGTTTTTGTCTCCTAATTTGCCAAAAGACAATTTGTTTTTCTTCTAAATAATGTCTTGAACCTGTTCACTCAGGAAGTTTGTCAATAAAATCTGCAGCTTTATCATCTTTTTTATATATGAAGGATTTCAAATTTAAAATATTTGATAATTTCATATTGTCAAATTCTTTTAGCTTTTCTGTATCAAGCCAATTTGTGTTTGTTTTTGTGTTTGCTTTCAATTCGCCCTTCTTGAAAAGTGCTAAATGATTCTCAAGAGATTGTGCAACATATTCATGAGCTTCTTCTAAAAGAGTTGTTTCAAGCAAGTCTATGTCTTGATAAGAAATGTAAGAAATAGATGCATTAGCCATAATTTTCCCATCTGGTGACAGTGATGCATTATCATTTCTTGACATATGCAATCCAGCTTTAGGTATGCAGATATAAATCTTGAAAGGTAAAGATTTTTCAATATCTTCACCAGAAGTTAGTCTTAAAACTTCACTTTCATCATTGACAATTGAAATTGTAAGTTTTGTGATTTTTTCTGATTCATCGTTTATAACAAAATCCCAAACATAATTGTGCTCATTTGTGGTAGGTCTGAAAGCAGGTGTAAGATTTAGTTTGTCTTTGACTTCACATATTTTTAAAAATAAAGAATATCCTACAGTGTCTTCTGGAGTTCCATTTCTATATGTACCAACTTTATCCCAATCAATTTCAAATCCAGTTAATTGATCAACAATCTTAGATTCTTCAAAATATCCTTGATCATAGATTCTTCTTAAAAAATCATCTTCTAAAATTCTTCTAGCTCTCACAATATCAAGGAATTGTTCTTTAGACCCTCCGAAATCTGGATGGCAAGTTCTGGCTTTTTGTCGAAATGCTTTTTCTAATAGCCTAGTAATTGCAATTTTGTTTTCTCTTGTTTTGCTTGTGGGAAAAGATGTTTTTTCAATACCCAGTATTTCATAATAATTTTTATTGAAATCTATAATTTTTTTTGGGTCACATTCATTCATACTTAGATTATAAAAGAATCCCAGTTGTATTTGTAGAATAATTGAATGTATATCAAAGGCAGGGACAATTTGGATGAATATTAGACAATTAATCAAAGAAGCTTTCAATTTAGATCAAAAAAATGAATTTTCTAAAGCTGATCATATTACTGAAAATTTAATTAAAATATCACAAGTTGCAGAACCTACTAAGCCTTTTTTGGAATCTATTGATAAGGTAATGTCGGACCCTGATCTATTCAAAAGTGAAGCTGTATCAGAATCTTCACAAGATGACATTTTCCTTTCAAAGCCAAAAAAATTGTCAGGCAGCCCTAAAAAGTTCTTAGAAAAATTTGCACCTGCTGCTAAAACTGCTAGTGCGCAAACAGGTGGATTGATCCCACCTTCAATTATTTTAGCAATGGCTGCACAGGAATCAGGTTGGGGCAGATCAAAATTGGCACAAGAAGAGGGAAATTACTTTGGAATTAAGCAAAGTCCTACTTCAGGATCTTCTTCTGGTGTCAAAATGAAGACATTTGAATTTAACGGTGGTAAACATGAAGAAATGGCTGAATTTGCAAAGTTTGACACTGATGCAGTTTCTGCTATGGCTGCGTTGCCTAGATTTTTCTCAAAAAATAAAAGATATTCAGATGTCATCAAAAAGTCAAATTTATACAATCAATCCAAGAATGTTGGAGATTTGTTCAAAGTAGTGGATGCTATTTTTGATGCTGGATATTCTACTGATCCTGATGAACCTATGGATATTAAAAAAATAATCAGTGATTACAATTTGAATTCATACGATTAAATAAAACAATGTGGTATAAACTCGCACAAAAATATAATCTTCAAAATCAAGATGTGAAATACAATCTTCTTGGACAATTAGTCAAAGCAAGACCTAAAGGCAAAAAACAAAATATTAAGTTTTTTGCAGAAGAAGAAGACGAAGATACAATTGATGTAAATCAAGATCCTAATATTGATGATCTTGGTGCAGACATTTCACAACCAATTGATGAAGAACCAATTGAAGAGCCGTTTATAGAAGTGCCAACCTTAGTTGAGCCTGAAATTGAAACTCCTGTAGGTATTGACAATAGAGAACCAATACCTATTGTTCTGCCTCCTGGGTTTAAAATACCACCTGTACATGAATTTTGTCATTGTGAAATTCAAACCTTGCCAAGTGGTCAACAAATTTGGAAGTTAGGAAATGGCGAAAATCATTGCCAAGAATGTGTGCAAAATATGCGTACATTCAATATCATAAATGAACAAACTTATAATCGCTAATTCAAGTTTGTTTTAATTTTAATATTGTAATTTGATAAATCAATATCAATTTTCTTTTTAATCAGTTTTTTGCTTACAGATTTGCAACTGATTAGATTAGCTTCAAATTTTTTACTTATCGCTTCATTCAATACTTTTTTGCTAATTCTAATCATTTGATTTTTCAATTTATCGATATTTAATTCAGCATGTAATAAATTACTAAATATTTGATTTTCAAGTTCTGTCAAATTGTTTTCATATTTGTCTAATTCAGATAATGAAAACTTACAATAACTATTAATCAAGAAATTTTTCATTGTATTGTATTTTTCAATATTGATAAGTGTAATATCATAAATTTCATTTAAATCAAACAGATTGTCATTTTTGCCATATATTTGGAACAATTGACCTTCATTGTTTATCAAGTATAAGCTGGATATTAGATTGTTGTCTATTACTACACAAATCGGTTGTCCTGATATGTAGCTTGATATATGAAAATCTTTTATGTTGGCTGGATCTTTGACACCGATAAAATGCAAACCATCTTGAGTTTTTCTAACAAATGTGAGAATAGCTATCATAAAAGTAAATTTTCAACAAAAGAGTTTTTGTTGTTATAAAGCTCGATCTTGTGCCAAGTAGTTTTCCACATATAAATTATCTTTTGTCTTTTAGCTATATCAAAGCAATTGTTGAAGTAATTTTTTGGAAAATGTTTTTCTTTCAAAAATTCAGAACTTTCATTTCTATTCTTGTAAATAGAAAACAATGTTTGATTTATATTTTCTTGATTGTTTAAAATGAAATTAAACAGTGTGTCAGATAAAAATGGATTGATTCTTACAAAATCATAAATGATCTCTGAATGATCGTTTAAATTAAAAATTAAATTATCAACTAATGATGACAATTTATTTTTTTTGTTTTTAGGAAGAAGATGAATGTCTAAAAAATTAAGGTTGAGTTTTTTGAGATTTTTTTCATTTAAAACTCTGAAATCATAAAAAGGAATGGACTCGAATCTTTTTATTTGTTGATCGAGTCCAATTTCGCTATTGATAATAATCCAGGGGCATTCAAATAAATCAATAAGCGCTGACTTTACGCTTATCAAAATCTCTAATTTGTCTTGTCCTTGATAATTGACAATTTTTTCTGTAAAAGCAAGATTTGTGTCCACAGTTCATTTTAATTTGCCAATGATTTCATAGATGTTCTGATCAACTAAGTTTTTCAAGGACATACTATCTGTATACAAGATCATGTTAGGATAAACTCCATAGTCATCTTGTATTTTTTCAAAAAATCTTTGTTTGATAGAGTTTATAAGTCTCTCTGGTGGGGCATAGTGTCTTCTTAACCTAAGATACTTGATGATTGCATTTCTAGCAAAAACATCCATAGCCTTCACCATTTCTTGGGGAGGCTTCTTTGAATCGTTCTTAGAAGTTCTATACCACATTATTTGCCTATCTCATATTCCTTAACAACATTAAGATTGATGACAAATGCAACATTCTGACTTGGTACATTGAACAAGCAATTTGAATTGTCTTTGTAGACACAATAAAAATCTTTGTTCACATGCAACACCCCTTCAAATGTTCCAATGCTCACTGCTGGATTGTAAGTGTAAAACTTCCACTTACCAAATCCTCTGGTTTGTAAAATATTTTCATTCGTAGCCATTTCATACCTCCGTATACATGTAAATTTCAGTCTTATAGGCTAAAATACCTTTTAAAGACTGTCTATATTTATTAAATATATTTGCATTGACACATATAATTGTGTATAATATCAGCACATATGAACAAATCAATTTCAAAGCAAAAATGTATTTTTTGTGACAATACGGCTTCTCGTGAACTTGTTGATGAATTAGATTATTTTTCTGGAAAAAATAACAAAGTATTTTTATGTAATAAATGTTTTAATTCTTTCAGCGCAGGTTCTGTTCTAGGTCAATTGCAGCTGAATAATAAAATATTGGAATTGATTATGTCGGCTGAAGACGAAGCACCAGTTCTTTCTCTTAAAGAAAGATTGGCTAACTACGTGCCAGCATCCAAAAACAAAATATTCTCTAAAAAGGATGTCAACAGCATTAGTTTTGCACCAAAAGATTTGTATGAGTTTTTAAACAAAAGAGTGATTGGTCAAGATTATGCTAAGAAGAGAATTAGCATCACTTTATATGAACATCTCAAAAATATAACCCGAAATACTTCTGATAAATACAATATTCTTTTACTTGGTCCATCTGGGTCTGGAAAAACTTTAATTGTCAATACAATTAGTGACAAAATAGGTATTCCTTATGTTTCTTGCGACGCAACATCTATTAGTCCCACTGGATTCCAAGGTGCAGACGCTGACTCTTGTATTCATGATTTGTTCATTAAGTCAGATGGTGATATTGATATCACACAACATGGTATGGTTTTCATTGATGAAATTGACAAGCTTGGAGTTCATTCAAATTCTGGCACCAGACTTGAAAGTTTTCATCAATCCACCCAAAGCACACTTTTAAAGTTGATTGAAGGCAAGAAGGTTAAGATTCCTAATGCTGCCCATGAGCATACAGGTTTACCTTTAATGATTGATACTTCTAAAATATTGTTTTGTTTTGGCGGGGCTTTCAATGGTCTTGAAGAAATTGTAGCAAAGAAGCTTGGTATTACTAGTCAAACAATAGGCTTCAGAAGTGATCATAGTATAGATTATGAACAACAAATCAAAAACTATGAAATTTATCAAAAAGCCTCTCATGATATTCTTGCCGAATCATTGATTGAATTTGGAATGTCCACTGAATTAGTTGGAAGAATTCAAACAGTGGTTCCATTAATGCCATTGAGCAAAGAAGAGATGTTGATGTGCTTACTTGATTTGGAAGATTCACCTATCAGAAAAAATCAAATGCTTTTTGCAGAATCTAACATAGAATTAAATTTCACTGAAGAATATTATGATGCTGTAATTGAAAAAGCTATCAAATCTGGCACAGGCACAAGAGCTTTAAATTCTATTGTAAAAACATCTATTTCAGAAGCAGCCTTTGAATTTCTAGGACAAAGAAATGCCTCTGTAAAAAAAATTAGATTCTGCAAAGATTCAGTGCAAACACCATCTTCGTATGAATTGATTTAAAGGGCTTGATTTTCTTTTAAATGAATATATCATTATGTCTTACGAAGAATCTGATATCATCAATCAAGCTCTTCAATATTTAATTGAAGATAATAAAAAGCTTAAAAAATTTGCATTTGTTAAAACTTCAGCAGCTTTAGCTGGTGTCAAAGAAACCTCTGACAAGAAGTTTTCGCCTGTGCAATTTTGGCTTGATAAGGCGCAAAGTGATTCCCAGGTCCGTGTTAAACAACATATAGGTTATCAAAATTCTTTTAATTCAACACAATATTTAAATTGGGTTCGTACAAGCTTTTTAAGATACATAGGAACCTTTCCTCAACTTAACAGATATATGGAAAGTGCTTCTGTTAAAAAAGATGATGTTGGAAATGAACAAGTTGGGCTAAAACCTTATCTACAAACAACTATTGATACTCCTGATGGTGATTTCACTAAACAAGCAGCATATATTGATTTAGATAACAAAATGAGTGCTGCGTTTGAGATTATTTTAAGATTTAAAATTTTAGCAGCCACAAATCCTCAAGCAGCCGGAAGTACAGGTGCAACAGGAGAAGCAGGTAGCCAGCCAAGTGATCTTCAGTTAGAAAATGCACCTACACCTCAAACATTTAGTTTAGCCACTTCAAATGTTTTTGAAAATTATGATGAAGTGCCAGCATATAGTTACATAAAACAAAGATGTGAAGGTGCAATATCTGGTCTAAACAAGGTGGGACTTTCTCATGTTACTGGATCATTAGCCAGATTTGATTATGATAAATGGTGGAGAAACATTCGCACACTTTACATGAATGTACCTCAAGTGATTGCAGCATTGCAAACTTCAATCCCCGAAGCTGTGTCTGAGCAATATGCTTTGCCTCCTGCATTACCAGACCAAAACAGTGATGCATTTAAAGATATTCCTTCTGCACCATCTTTGAATCCAAAAGGCAGATCTTCAACCGTTCCATCATATTCTGAAGATTATAATCCATTTAGTACAGTTGCTAGTGATGAGAGTTCTACAATCAGAACATCAGCAATAAGACCTTTTAATGTGATTGGTCCTTTCAGAGAACAATCTTTGAAAGCAGTAAATAAATCTGGAAAATCATCTCCAGATAACCCAAGAGTTTTTTCATTATATCAATTAGGTCTGAAACAAACTGCTCCTGCTGTATCTACACCAAGTCCAGAAGATGAGGATGATGAAGAAGAATCGATTGAATCTGAAGAATCAGCTGAAACAACTGATGAAAAACCAGCACCATCTGACGAATCTTCATCTTCTTCCACCACCACTTCAACTGATCCAAAGGAACCAGTTGATACTTTAAATTTCACTGAGTCAGATTTTGATGAAATTTATAACAGTATTTTCAGTAAAACTTCTCAGATTAATACAGACAAAATAGTTTTATCTGCACGTAAAGTCAATGAAGTAATAGTAGATGTGATAGTAAAAAGGTCTGACATAGAACCTGTAGTAAATAATTTATTATCTGCTATAGAAAATGATTTAAATAGTAGAACCAAACAAATACAAGATTCTTTCCAAAGAAATGTAGATATTGCTGGTAATATATCAAATATTGGCAATAAAGCATTTACAAACTTAGCGAAGGGATTTGATTCACAAGGTTACACCAGAGGTAAATTATAATGGCAAAGTTCGAAAAAGTAGCTTCTATGACAAGATTAGCGAATCCATTGTTATTGTTAGTTAGAGCTGTCCTGCCAACTATTATGTCAAGCCCTGGTTTACGTGGATCTTTGGCTTCAAGATTTCCTATCTTTGGTGCTGGAAATGCAACTGCAATCGCTGAAAAACTAGTGGCAGAAATGTCTGACCCCAATTCTCCATATTGGTCTTTGATCTCATCAATATTAGTAAACAAGAATCTTACAAGCACTACACCATTTCAAAAGAAACAATTTGATCCTAAAGCTTATGCAGAAATTTTAAGTGCTCCGGGCGCTCCTTCATATGGTATGGCTCAAGCTGATATGCCTGATTTAGCTGCTGGTGGATATGGTGGTCCTATGGGATCCACGTTACTTTCTGAAGCAAAAAAGTTTGTTAAGGTTGCACAAGAGAAAAAACCAGAAGTTAATGAAAACTTAAATCAAATTAGATCTGAAGTTGCTAAAGTTTTACCAAAAAATATTACCTTGGAAAAGTTTCAATCTGATATCAATAGAATATTAACTGCAAATGTTGATAGAGATACTAAAGAAGCAATGTTTAACAAATATGTTGCAACATTATCTTCACAATTAGATGGTTTTCATAGATTCTTATTGAATCAAGGATTTGTAAAGCCAGTATGAATATAAATTCTTTGATTAAAATTGCTAAAACTTTAGATTCAAATGGAAAGTTTATTTTAGCAGATAAAATAGATTCTTTCATTAAAATTTCGCAAGAAGCAACACCATCAACTGTCACTCAATTGCCAGGCAGACCTGCTAGATTTAACATACCTGGAATGTTTGGTAATGCTTTATCTCCTGAGAGTTTGAGAGGCGGTACTCAAGGATTTCAATATTTAGATCCAAATGATCCTTTTTATGATCCAATTAAAGGTGCATTATTTAAAGGTGTAGGTCCTGATCAAGCATATGTCAACAAAGATTTTATTTCTGGTAAAGATTATCTCAAGGGTATGGAAACATCTCAAGGACAACTTGATTTATATAACAAAATTCGCCAACAATTAGAAACCCAACAATCAACATTTTCTGCACCATATGCTGCTCAGGGTAGAATTGATCAAGAAATATCTTTCCTTACAAAAACATTGCAAAGATATCAAAACAATCCTTATGAAGCATATCGTGCTCATAAGAACAATTTAGTTGCAGTGCTAAGAGAAGCATTAGCAAACCAGAATGAAAATCAATGGTCTAACACCATTCAATATTTTAAAGGCAAAATGCCAGCAAACATGGCAGTGCAAGCAAATGAAGTTGCCAATCAAGCAAAACAAGAAGCTATTGCGAGACAACAAAGCAAAGGCATAAAGACTAAAGAAACTTCACAATCTTTAATGACAAATCCAGAAGTTGTAGCACCTGAAGCAACTGGAACTGCACCTGTTCCTCCTCCAGCTCCTGCAGCTCAAGCGCCTACACCAGAAACTCCTCAACAAAGAACTATTGAGGGTGCTAAATATGGAGAATTGCTTTCTAACTTTAGAATTCATCTTAATAACAATGATGTTAATTCAATGATTGCAGTAAGAAATTTAGCAAAACAAACTTTCAAAAATCCAGAAAGATTTACAGCATTTAAAACACAAACAGATCAATTAGCGCAACAAAAGGGCATAAATATTTCTACATTCTAACTAACTGTATAAATTTTTTATGTCTAATTGCCCTATTTATTCTAATGATTTATGTGTTTTAAAAACAATAAGTAATCCAGGATTAGCTTCAGTATTTTTCAAATTACCTGTGGCTGACATCAAAAACAATTGGGAAGTTGATTGTAAAGGCAACATTTCAAATTGTTGTTTCAAAAAAGAAGATTTAACAAGTCAACCCCAAGTAGTAGAAGTTGATCATAAAGAAGAAGTTTTACCTGAAGTTAAATCTGAAGAAAAAGACAAAACAAAAGTATCTATACACGTAGTGGAAAATCCCTATGTTGTCAAGTGTGATGTATTAGTTTATCCTACGAATGTTTTACTAAATATTGACAGTCCATTGCTTGATAGAATGACCAAAGGTGTCGTTCAAAATGAATGTGATAAATTCAGAAAACCTATCAAAATGGGTGGAGTTTATATCACCAGCAATGGTGGTGAATTATCCAAAGTACAAGCAAAAAACATATTTCATGCCGTTGTTGCGGGAGAATCTAGACTTGTTAACGAAGAAGATATCAAGTCTGCAACAAGGAAAAGTTTACATTTAGCTGAGAATTATAAAGCTAGAAACGTAGTTATGATGCCATCTGATTGTGGCACACATGACATTAACGACACAGCTAGAGTACAATTAGCAGCTATAAAAACTTATCTTCAGACGAATCCAAATTGTAGTTTAGCAAATGTTTTCATAGTGATGGAAGACCAGGAATCTTTTGAAACGTACAAAGAATATTATAATAGGATCTTCAAAAAATGAAACAAGACACAGTAGATGAGTTTCAAAATCCATCAAGCTTATTTATGGCTTTATTGGATAGTTTTTCTCAACCAACCTGGATAGTGGATTCTTCTGGAAATTGTATTTTAAATGAGCCAGCTAAAAGATTAAAAGATTCTGGCTTTCATATCGATGAACATTCTGTAAAATTAAAAATTAATACTTCTTCGATCGTCACGCATAAAGGCAGCAAATATAATATCGAGAAAAAAGATATTAATCATGGCACAGATAGCTGCTTATGCACATTGAAATTAGTAGACGATACTATTAATAAACTAAAAGCGTCTTCCACAAAATTAAAAAAAGTTCTCAACGCTTTATAGGAGGACTTTATGAACGACAATGAATTGAATTTGGAACAGCTTAAGAGTGTCTATAAAGCACACACTGAGGCGTATTTAGAATTTAATCTTGCGCTTATCAATATTCTTACAAATCAGCAAGAAATCTTAAGCAAAGTTAGTGATTTGAAAGATTTATCAGAAGATGAATTCAAGAAACTTTCTCTTGAATATTATGCTTTGGAAAAGCTTTTTAAAAATTTCCAATCTACTCAAGTAGATCGTGATACAGCGATAGAACAAAGCACTGAGGAATATACTGCACAACTTTCACATTTTGGTGCAGAAATGGATAATTTGCGCAAAGATATTAGTGAGATTAAAACTTTGCATATAGATGCAAAAAATTGGTTTAATAGAATTGCATGGACAGCAGCTGGTATAGGTATTGTTTTGACATTAATTACCAGCTTGACTGGAAAACCTTGGATGGAATTGTTTAACAAATAATGCCGACAGTAAGTTGTATATGTGGTCAGTGTGGTAAGATCTTTTACTCTAAAGATGAGCTTTACTTACCTGCCCGAGTAAAAAGCAGAATGAGATTTTCAAATTCTAGTAAAGAATTGAGAACTTGGGAAGACTGGCTGTTGCATATGTCTTCAAATTGTGAAGATTGCAGATTGAAAGAAGTGCCAGTAAAATGTTTGGAAGATTACAACAAAACTAAAGGAGATTAATTTAGATCAGGATTTTGCAACAATTGGGTAAGATAATTTTCAAATATTTGTTCAGATCTTGAATCTAGATCATTTCCTTGTATTTCTAAATTTCCATGTTCTTTCATATCGACAAGAATTCCCATTATTAAATTTTTTGCTAAATCAAATCCAGAAATGTCAGAAAAAGAAATTTGTTCTGTCTCTTCTTTTGGAGATTCAGTTTCTACAATTCCATCTAAAATTTGATCAGACTCTTCTGTCAAACCTAATTGAGACAGTTCTTGTGCAATTTTAATCAAATTGTTTTTGTTGTTCATTTTTCTTCTCTAAATATTTCTGAAAACAAGATGTCATAATAATTGTCAACAGACAATTTTGAGGCAGTTCTTAACGCAGGAGGCATACATTTTGTGCAAACTGCTTGAGGATATGAGAAAGAATCTTGGTACCATTTATCAAGATTTTTTACCATAAAGGGGTACACCATACTGCCACATTGTGGATTATTAATACAAAATTTTTGTCCACAAAAATGACAAGTACCCCCACCTGTGAATAGGTTTCCTGTGCAGATAGAGCATTTATTTAAATTTGTCTTCAAATAGTTAGTGCTGTGTTTGTCCATAATTGATTCCTACTCACAATTGATATACAATAAATATAGCCAAGTTTTAAGCCCGAATTCCTGCTTGAAACGGAAAGGAGACGCAAATGATTAATATTGTCTTGAACATATTAATCGCACTTGTATGTGTATTTACATTTGTAACCACAGGAAGTGCGCAAACAATTAATCAAAAAGCTATGACCACCGTGTCTAGAAGCGAAAAGGACAAACTTGATAAAAAAACAAAAATTTTTCAATTTATCAAACTTGTTCAACCTAAGTTCTCAAATTCTTATATTTCAAGAGTTGTGAATGCAATCTTTAAATATGGGGATAAATATGATGTAGATCCATATGTAATTGCATCTACAGCCTATGTAGAGAGCGAATTCAACATGAAAAGTAAGCCTTGTATAGGTGTTATGCAATTGTTGAAATCTACCGCTAGAGTGTTTGATCCAAAACGTAATTATAACCCTTATGAATTAGAGGGGAATATTGCAATTGGAACATTGGAGTTGAAACATCACCTAAATATAAACACACCTAGAGGCAAATTACCCGATAGATCTACTTATAGAAAAACTTATGAAAAATATAATGGATCTTACATGAAGAGATCTTATGCAAGAAAAGTGCTGTTGGTTCAAATTAGATTGGAACAACTTGCATTAGATAAAATCAAAGAAAAATTAAGAAAAGGTCCAATCTGGAACTTGTAAAAAAAAGAGGAGAGAATATTCTCTCCTCTTTTTTTAATTAAAGACCGATAACAGATTAGATACCGCCAGCAGTATTTGTAAATCTGTTGAAACTTGATGGATAGTGTCTATTAGCAACTTCCTTAAGACTTGCTGTAGCGCCTTCAGCACCAAGTGAGCTGATGTCGTCTACCATTCTGTTAAGTTCGAATGTAATTTTTTCCATCTTTGATTGCAAATTGAAATAAGATAAACCTGTGAAAGATGGTGCAATCTTAGTTTCATTTGCATCACAAGTACCAATTGCAGTAGTGTAAGCACTAAGTACAGTTGATAAGTTGGTAACAGCAGTAGCAAAGTCAGTAACAGTTCTTGTTCTGTTTGTAATGATTTCTGTACCAATGTTGGTGTCAGTAGGATATTTTGCTGCACTGTTGAATGCAAGTGAAACATCCGATGCACCATTAACAATGTCAGCCAATTCTTGATATCTTGTAATGTTACTTACAGTAGTAGAACCAGTGACGTTAGAGCCAAGAGATGAAGGTCTTGAACCCTTATACAAACTTGATGGATAGGTTGGCATTATTAATACTCCTTAAACCTCTATTTTTCTTCGAAGAAAAACCAAATTAAAAAACTTTTTTTTGTTTTCTTGTTTTTTTCATTCTGGAATAAGCATTTTGATTCCTTTCGTTAGAATCAGAGCACCTACCCCATTAATGTATTAATATTATTTTTTGCAGCTTCCTTGTTAATATTCCTTTATAAAAGAAGTTGAAAGCCATCCTACGAATAATAAATATAAATGAAAGTATTGATTTCAAACACAACTCTCTTAACTGATTTCAAGATCAATTTGTTTTATAGCATCCCTGAGTAAAAAATGGCTGATTTCTACATAGTACCCCCTAGACTGATAGTAGGTTCGTTCGATAGAACCAACGCTGTAACTAGCCTTAATTCTCTTAAAGGTGATCTTACACTTTTAGCAGATACAGCCAGTGGCTTAAGAGTGTCCGTTGCTGGTGGGAATTTTAGATTTTCAGTTGAGCCTAATTTTTACGTCCAAATCACTGGTAGTACTGTAACTGGTAACGTACAGTTCGACCCCTCAGGAACAAATTTTGGTCTTGCAGTAGGTTCTGGACCTTCTAGCCCTGGTTCGGGTGTAACTGGTGGTTTGTTTTTTAATACCACTGATAATACTCTTAAAGTTTATGATGGAACATCGTGGGGAGATATTTTATCTTCAGGTGGTATTACACAAGCTAATGCTGATCTAAGATATTTAAAATTAGATGGTACTAACACTCCTACTGCAAGTTTGTCTATGGGATCGCAATTCCTAAGACTTGCGAATTTATCTTCACAAATTTCTCCAGGTTTAACTGGTCAAGTATTTTTTAACCAAGATTTAGATAAACTTTCTGTTTACACTGCTACAGGATGGATGGTTGTTGGTACTGCTATCACTGCATATGCTGGCAATGGTATATCTGTCAATTCATCAAGTTTTGGCGCAACTATTTCTGTAAATGAAAGCTACAATTTTACTTGGACTGGTGCACACACACATACACAGCCAATTGTATTTGCAGCATCTCAAACATTTGATATAAACAAATTTAACATCACTGGTCAAGCTGCTGGTGATTTGATTTATTATGATGGTGTTAATTGGAATAGATTACCAATTGGCGACCCTAATCAGGGTTTAAAAGTATTACCTTCTGGTACAGGAATTACTTGGGGTACTGTTTCTGCTTCTGGTGGTGCAGGGATATCCCATCTAAATAATCTTACTGAGGGATTTCAATATTTTGAAGTAGGCACTTCTGGCAATCAATTCAATATTTCTTCAGTTGGATCTACACATACATTCAACATTCCTATTGCTGGAGTTGGTAAAACTGGTTTAGTATCGCCTTTTGATCAAACATTTGAAGGCATAAAAACATTCAATTCAAATACTATATTTGCTTCTAATTCTGCTTCTGGGTCAACAGGAAGTGGTGCAGTAGTAGTTTATGGTGGAGTTGGAATTTCTGGCAATTTAAATGTTGGTGGATCAGCAGTAATTGTCGGTGATTTAACTGTACATGGTACCACAACCACTGTCAATTCAACCATAGTCACTATTGATGATAAAAATATAGAACTTGCTTCCACAGCCTCTCCTTCTGATGCTTATGCGGAAGGTGGTGGAATCACCCTTAAAGGCACCACTGACAAGTTTATAAATTGGTATTCTGGTGTTGGATGGAGTTCTTCTGAATCCTGGAATTTAGGATCTGGTCAAACTTACAAGATAGATAATACTACAGTATTATCATCCAGTTCACTTGGAATTGGTATCACTAATTCCTCTCTTACCGCTTTAGGAACAATTACTACTGGCGTTTGGGCTGGCACTGCAATCACTCCAAGATATGGTGGTACAGGTTTTGCTTCATACACTAAGGGTGATTTACTTGTAGGCGCTGGATCAACATTAATCATTCAACCTGTAGGAACTGATACATTTGTTCTTACCGCAAATTCTGGTAGCGCATCAGGTGTAACTTGGGTAGCAGCAACAGCAATTGGATCAAGCACAATTGGAACACCAACTGATGGTTCTTATTCAGATGGATTTTTCTCATCATGGACAAACAGTACAACAGTGGCAAATGCCGTGGATGATATTAATGAACTTTTAGCATTAATAGCACCTGCTAGACCGAATTATCTAACAGGAACAACCTTAACAGCATCAAGTGTGCCAACATACTATACAGTCAGAATTTCTGCAGGTTTAGGTACAGAGTGGTATCAGGCAGGCTATGGTACTGGTTCTTCTATTACAAGATACTATTTATCTGGCACTTTAACATTAAATACTGCAAATACTTCAACAACATTCTCAGCCGGAAGTTTAACAACATCCACCTATGGAACAATTTTCTTTAAGACTGCAAATAAAAATTTCCCAACTGGTGCTGGATATGGAACTATTGATTTAACCACAACTTACACTGTTGGTACTACAAATAATAGTTTAAAACTCACTGCTTTAGATGTATATAACAATATTTGGACAAAAGCAAATGCCCAAATCCTTACATATACTCAACCTAATGCTGGTTATGAGGGATTGTCTATTTCACACACTGAAAACAGCCAATCAACAAACACATATGAAGTTTGGAAAGACCCTTGGTCTGCATCAAATCCAAACCCTACATTTTCTCAATCTGCAACTGCTGCTACATATAGTCAAACTACAAAATGGCTTTCTGGTATAGAATACTACACTACTGGAACAGGCTTCAGTGTTTATTTCAAAGGTGCTGCTGGAATATATTCAAGTTGTTATAACACAACTCAAGTTTATGGAATCTCAGCTACTGGCTTAGTTACTTCTACTGGTACTGCTACAAACCCACTTTATTCTGATGAATTAGATAAGTCAGGTGCTAATCATGTAAGAGTAACTTTAAACTCTTCAAGTGCTTCATCTTTCAATAAATATCTTACAGTAACTATTTACAAAGCACATGGCACCACTGCAACATCAAATGCCACTATTGCTAAAGCTATCAATACATATTCTACTGTTTCAACAACTACTTACGAAGGCTTCCAAGATGAAGCACAAAGATTAGTTATAGGAACAGGTATCGCTTTTACATCTACAATTGATATGGCAAATGGGAATTTACAAGCCCGATCTGGAACATTAACATATCCAGTTGCTGCAGATTACGATACTCAATGGGGTGGAACTCACACTTTCACTGGAGATCAGGAGTATCAAAGATATTTTTATAAAACTTCTGCAAGTACTGGAACGCTTACATTTACTGGATTTACTGCATCCAATATTGCAGCATATGGTACTGGAAGTGTAAATGTTCTTTTGTATCTTGAGGGTGACGCTAAGTATTATGATTTAGGCGTGTTGCAAGGATCTAATGCTAATGATGGTTCTTCGAGAGCTGCTGCAATTTCAGCAAAAACTTCAGCATCTTCTGGTGCGCTTAACTGGTCTTTAGGAACTGCTACCACAGGCGTAAGTGGTGCAGGAAATAGCGGAAGGTATAGAGCGATTATAATATTTAGAAATAATACTTATTCTATGACAAGCATAACGAGTTCATAACATGTCCTGGTCACAACAAGATACAAGCTTTAAGAAGCTACAGAATAAAAGAATTACCACTAGCACTGGCAAGGGTATTGATGAAGAAAAGGGTGCCTCAACACTTGAATTATATCTTCCAGATATTAAAACAGATTTAATTCCAGGCACACCTCCGGGCGTATCGACATCCATACTTGCTTACACTGGTGCTATTGGGCAAACTTTAGCAGTAGATACCTCTGTTCCAGGAAATTTAACCTGGTTTGCTACATCTGGATATGGAAACACTACAAATGCTAACGATGGTAGTGCATTATCAGAATCGCAAAGATTAGGTGATTGGGTATCTGATAAATATGATGCTTTTGGAACTGTATCTGGTGCAGGTTATGAAATTAAGGTTTATGACAAAGATTCTAATCTTATCACAAAAGCAGACCCTTCAGATTGGTTATTTGATTATCAAACTGGTATTTTAGCTTTTAACAATGCATCTACCTCTTATGGTGCAGTTACATCTTCTGGTCCATTCAGAGTTGTTGGTTATAGATACATTGGCAGTAAAGGCACAATTTCTGCTTCTTTTGGTGGCGTTGGTTATACTACATATACTAAGGGTGATATTCTAGTTGGTGCAGGCTCTACATTTATTAAATTGAATGTTGGGTCTAATGATTATGTCTTAACTGCAGATAATACTACAGCATCTGGATTAAAATGGGCAGCATCAACAGGATCAGGATCAGGTCTCACTCTTAATGGTTTAACTGCCAGCACACAATTTTTCATTGTAGGATCTTCTGGCACTGGTTTTAGTATTTCTTCTTTTGGTTCTACGCATACATTTAATATACCAATTGCAAGCACTGGTGCTACAGGTTTAGTATCTACATTAGATCAGTCATTTGCAGGAATTAAAAGATTCACAAATGATGTTTTTGTCTCTTCAAACACAACTTCAGGATCAGCAGGATCAGGTGCATTAGTTGTATTTGGTGGTGTAGGAATCAGTGAAAACTTAAATGTTGGTGGTAATTTAGTAGTTTCTGGTGATTTTACAGTAAATGGCACCACCACTACAATCAACACTGTCACTCTTACAGTTGATGATAAAAATATAGAATTAGGTTCAGTATCAAGCCCATCAGATATTACCGCTGAAGGCGGTGGTATCACTCTAAAAGGATCCACTGATAAATTTATAAATTGGTATTCTGGTGTAGGTTGGTCTTCATCTGAATCTTTTAATATTGCTTCAGGTCAAACATTTAAAATTAATGATACCAATGTATTATCTAATTCTTCTTTAGGTACTGGTGTTACTAACTCTTCACTCACAGCCGTCGGAACAATTACTACTGGTGTGTGGTCTGCAACTGCTTTAACAGCACTATATGGTGGAACTGGTCTAGTACCTTCGTTTGCTGTTGGTGATATTCTTTATGCAAATACTACAAGTACTTGGGGAAGATTAACTGCAAGTTCTAATTCAGGTAATGTTCTTGTTTCAGCAGGTTCTGGTGCCACTCCAACATATGTTTCTCCATCCACATTATCTGTAGGCTTTGCAACCACTGCAGGATTTGCCACTACTTCATCTTATGCACATCAGTCTGGTTATGCACTAACATCAGGAATAGCTACAAGTGCAAATAGTTTGTTTGTAAATTCTACTAATCTGAATTTATCTCATTCATTATTATTTGCACCAATATCAGGATCTTCATCTGGTACAGGAATTTCTTTAAATTCAGTATTAAATTATAACCCATCTTCAAATATTCTATACACTTCTGGAATGGCAATCACTGCCGGTACAGCATCAACAAGTACTAGCACTGGTGCATTAGTAGTAACAGGCGGAGTTGGAATTGGTGGAAGATTAAGCTTTAATCAAGCATCTTTCGGAACCACTGGAATATCTCCAAACCCAACTATAGCTTTGATTGGACAGACTGGTGATCCTATTTACATGTCTGTTTTGGAAGATAATACATTATCTTTCGAAGGATCACAGGGTCAATTATTCTCAATCACGCCGAATCTTTCAACAGGTTATATTTATTCAGTTAATGACATAACTGGTATTCCATTAATTAGAGCTAATGCAAATGCTAATGTAACAGCTAACGAATATGCTGGTAATTTTGGTATTGGTATTACAAACCCTGGATATAAACTTCATGTTGTAGGATCTGTTGGATTTACATCTAATATTCCTTCAACTTCAACAACTTCTGGGACTTTAGTTGTTGGAGGTGGTGTTGGTATTGGTGGAAGTTTGTACGTTGCATCTGCTACAGCAATTTCTGGTGTAACTATAAATAATGGCATCATTACTGGTAATTTGATAGGAACTGCAACAACTGCTGGATTTGCTACTACCGCTAACTATGCCCATCAATCTGGATATGCAATAACTTCAGGTTTCGCTACTACATCTGGCTTTGCGACAACATCAAGTTATGCTTATCAATCTGGTTATGCGATCACTTCAGGTTTTGCAAATACCGCAGCTAGTTTAAATGTTTCTAATGCATCAACTGGAATATTTTATCCACTTTTATCAAATACTGCATCTTCAGCTACTGGAATTGGCGCATCTGTAAATGCTTTGTTCGCATTCAATGCATCAAATGGAGCTTTTGGTGCTACTTCTATTAATATTTTTGCTGGTCAATCTTATAGTATTAATGGAAATAGTGTTCTTTCAGCAACTTCTTTAGGCACTGGGGTTACGAATTCTTCATTAACTGCTTTAGGGACAATTTCCACTGGTATTTGGGCAGGTTCATTAATAACAGCCTTTTATGGTGGTACTGGATATAATTCATACACTAAGGGTGATATTTTAGTTGGAGCAGGTAGTACATTTATTAAGTTAAGTGTAGGCACTGACAATTTTGTTTTAACTGCTGATAATACAACAGCAAGTGGAGTCAAGTGGTCAAGCGTTGCTGGTCTTTCAATTACTTCAATCAATGGTCTCACTGCTTCTGCGCAATTCTTTACAACTGGAACCACTGGAACTGGATTTAACATATCATCTGTAGGTTCCACTCATGCATTTAACATTCCAATTGCAGGCACTGGCGCTACTGGTCTTGTTTCTACTCTTGCACAATCTTTTGCAGGTGTTAAAACTTTTACCAATGATGTAATAATTTCATCTTCAACAGCTTCAACAAATACATCAACAGGTGCATTACAAGTTTATGGTGGTTTAGGTGTAAGTGGGCAATTAACTTTTGTCACTGCATCTATGGGATTTACAGGTATCACTACAAACCCTGTAATGTCATTCATTGGAAGTACTACTTCTTCACCAATTACCCTTACAGTTTTATCCGACAACTCTCTTCTTTATGAAGGCAGTTCAGGAAAACTATTTGGTATCAACAACAATTTATCTAGTGGTTGGATTTTTAATGTTGGTGATATATCTGGTCTACCTATAATCAGAGCAAATGCCGATGGCACAATTGCTATGGCAGAATTTGCAGCAAATGTAGGTATTGGATTATCAAATCCATCTTACAAGTTGCATGTGGTTGGAGATACAAATCTTTCTTCTGGTTATGTTTACAGAATAAACGGAACTTCAGTACTTTCATCCACTCAAGTTTTAGGACTAACTGTATCATCTGGCACTGTTACTGCTGGTACTTGGGCTGGTTCTACTATAACTGCATTTTATGGTGGTACAGGACATTCTTCTTTAACAAAGGGTGACATTTTAGTAGGTGCTGGTTCGACATATATCAAATTGCCTGTTGGTACAGATAACTTTGTCCTTACTGCAAATGCATCTGCAGCTTCAGGGGTAACATGGTCGCCTACTGCTGCTACTGGCTTAACAACCTTAAATGGTCTAAACACTGGTATTCAATATTTATCTACTGGTTCTTCTGGAACATTATTTAATATTTCATCAGTAGGTTCAACTCACACATTTAATATACCAATTGCAGGAACAGGTGCAACTGGTTTAGTTTCCACTTTAGCACAATCATTTGCGGGAATTAAAACATTCACAAATGATGTCATAGTTTCTTCATCTACAGGATCAACATCTACCACTACTGGAGCTATAACAGTAACAGGTGGAGTGGGAATTGGTGGAAGTTTATATTCGTCCTCTCTGTTTGCAAATAGTTTATCTGGAGTTGTTTTAAACAACGGTGTAATTACAACAGGCTCATGGGCAGGAAGTGTAATTACTGCATTCTATGGTGGTACTGGCTTCGCAAGTTACACTGTTGGAGACATCCTCTATGCTAGTACGTCTAACACTTTAGCGAAATTAGCATCTGGTAACACGGGATTTGTTCTTGCATCAGTAGGCACTGGTGCAACCCCGGCATATGTAAATCCAGCTACTTTGACTGTTGGAATTGCAACCACTGCAACAAATATTAATGTAGTATCAGGATTTGCTAATTCAACTCATCCGATACTATTTACGCCGTCATTAGGTACTGCTTCTGGTGCAGCAGTTTCATCAT
>JACCDX010535100.1_pt1 | contig 35537 bp, 31 predicted proteins | sample 7449681 | NCBI WGS metagenome assembly JACCDX01 (sample SAMN15323450, study PRJNA562643) | freshwater metagenome | isolation source: river surface water | place: USA:Blue River Watershed | collected 2017-08-18
GACAGGTCTTGGGCGTAGGCCACGGTGAGCAGTTCACGGCATTCGTTCTCATCGCTGGGGCAGGCGATGGCCATGTTGGGGATGCAGCGTAAAAACGGGATGTCAAACACCCCGGCATGGGTCGCCCCGTCGGCGCCCACGATACCGGCACGGTCCAGCGCGAACACCACTGGCAGGTTCTGCAACGCCACGTCATGGATCAGCTGGTCATAGCCCCGTTGCAGAAAAGTGGAGTAGATGGCGACCACGGGCTTGAGCCCCTCGCAAGCCAGCCCGGCGGCAAAGGTCACCGCGTGCTGCTCGGCGATGCCACAGTCCACATAGCGCGATTCGAACAAGCGACTGAACTCGACCATGCCAGAGCCCTCGCGCATCGCCGGGGTAATGCCCACCAGTCGTGGGTCGTGGGCAGCCATGTCGCACAGCCACTGGCCAAACACCTGGGTGTAGGTGGGCTTGGTTCCAGTGGCGGGTTTGGGCAGGCCCTGCGCTGGCTCGAACTTGCCCGGACCATGGTACTGGATCGGGTCGGCTTCGGCGGGGGCATAGCCCTTGCCCTTGCGCGTAACGATGTGCAAAAACTGCGGCCCTTTGAGTGACCGCAATTCGGTCAGACGCCGCACCAACTCGTGAAGGTCGTGACCGTCGATCGGACCGTGATAGGTGAAGCCCAGCTTGGCGAACAAAGTCTCGTTGCTGGCGCGCCCGCTGGCGTGGTGCTCGATCTGGCGCGCCAACTCGAACAGCGGCGGAGAAAACTCGCGCAAGCGCTCACCCAGCCGTTGGCGCGCGACTTCAAAGCGCCCCTGCATCAGGCGGTTGAGGTACTCACTGAGGGCCCCAACGGGGGGGCTGATCGACATGTCGTTGTCGTTCAGGATCACCAGCACGTCCAGATCGCCCGCACCGGCGTTGTTCATGCCCTCGTAGGCCATGCCTGCGCTGAGCGCCCCATCGCCGATCACGGCGACCACCTTGCGGTTTTCAGCGCGCAAGCGGGCCGCCATGGCCATGCCCAAAGCCGCCGAGATGCTGGTCGAGGAATGGGCGGTGCCAAAGGCGTCATAAGGGCTTTCGTCGCGGCGCGGAAAGCCGCTGATGCCACCCCGCTGGCGCAAGGTGCCCATGCGATCGCGCCGTCCGGTCAGTATCTTGTGGCCGTAAGCTTGGTGGCCCACGTCCCAGATGATGCGGTCGTGCGGCGTGTCAAAGACATGGTGCAAGGCAACCGATAACTCGACCGTGCCCAGGTTGGCACTCAGGTGCCCCCCCGTGCGCGCGACGCTGTGCAAGAGCTCGTGCCGCAGATCGGCAGCGACCTCGGGCAAGCGGGACGGGTGCAGCCGTCGCAACGCGCCGGGGTCGGTCAATGAGTCGAGCAAGGTCATGGGGCCACCGTGGTGTGGGTCAATGGGCACAATTTAAGCGGAAAAAAGATATGTGTCAATCATGGTTGACACTTTATATTGTCGAACTTGATAATAAGGTCAGGCGGCCCCATCGAGGGTCGGTGCAGACCCCTGGGCCCTGGCCCGATGATGAGAAAGTTCGAAATGGCACAGAGTTACCCCTTTGCAGCCCTGGTCGGTCAGGACGACATGACCCTGGCCCTGCAGATCGTGGCGGTCGATCCAGCGGTGGGCGGTGTGCTGATCATGGGCGATCGGGGCACCGGCAAATCCACCGCCGTGAGGGCCTTGGCCGATCTGCTGCCCCCCCTCAAGGTGGTGGCCGACTGTCCCTATGGCTGCGACCCGGCCCGTTTGAGCCAAGGGGCCTGCCCCTCATGCGGCCGTCAACCTGGGCGCAAAACCGAGGTGCGTCCGGTGCCGGTGGTCGATTTGCCCCTGGGCGCGACCGAGGACCGGGTGGTGGGTGCCCTGGACCTGGAAAAAGCCCTGGTGCAGGGGGTGCGCGAGTTCGCCCCTGGCCTGCTGGCCAAGGCGCACCGCGGTTTTTTATACATCGACGAAGTGAACCTGCTCGAAGACCACCTGGTCGACCTGCTGATCGACGTGGCGGCCTCGGGTGAGAACCTGGTCGAACGCGAGGGGCTGAGCCTGCGCCACCCCGCGCGCTTTGTGTTGATTGGCAGCGGCAACCCCGAGGAAGGCGAGCTGCGCCCGCAACTGCTCGACCGCTTTGGCCTGTCGGTGGACGTCAAAACCCCGCAGGACCTGGATCTGCGCATGCAGGTGATCTTGCGCCGCGATGCTTTTGAGCGCGATCCCGAGGGCTTTCGGAACGAATGGCAAAGCGCCAACGACAAGCTGCAAAAGAAAGTGGTCAAAGGCCGCAAGCTGCTGCCCGACGTTCAGGCCGACGCGTCGATCCTGCGCCTGTGCGCCGACCTGTGCCAGCGCCTGGGCACCGACGGCCTGCGTGCCGAACTCACACTCATGCGAGCCAGTCGGGCCTGCGCGGCGCTCTCGGGCGCTCGACAAGTACAAAAGTCTCACCTGCGTCAGATCGCCGTCATGGCGCTGCGCCACCGCCTGCGTCGGGACCCCCTCGACGACACCGACTCGGGGGTGCGGGTCGAACGCACGCTCGCCGAGGTGCTGGGTGCATGAACCCCGCGGCAACGCCCCCTGAGGCGGCCTTGCGACAGGCGTGGCAAGATGCCTTGTGGGCCCTGCGCGCTTTGCAGGTCGATGGGGCGGGACTCGGTGGCGCCTGGATCAAGGCTCGCCATGGGCCGGTGCGCGATGCCTGGCAGCAGGCCTGTCTGAACGCCGCACCCCGCGCCTTGCGCGTGCCGATCAACGCCGATGACACGGCCATGTTGGGCGGCATCGATCTGGGGGCCACCCTGCAAAGCGGCCGCATGCAATGGCAAACCGGGCTGCTGGCCCAGGCCGATGGGGCCTGGGTGCTGCTGCCCATGGCCGAGCGGGCGCCACGCGGCCTGCTCGCTCGCCTGACGCAGACCATGGACCGCCAGCAACTCAGCGATGCCCAAGGTCAAGACCACCCGAGCCGATTTGCGCTGCTCGCCCTGGACGAGTCCGACCCTGGCGAAGGCCCCCTGCATCCCAGCCTGGCGCAACGACTGGCGTTTTGGATCGACATCGACCCTGTGCCTTTGGGCATGACCCAGGCCGTGCCGCCTTTGAGCCCGGCACAGATCGAGGTGGCTCGGCAACGCCTGCGCGAATGGCGCCCCGACGACGAGGCGCTGCGCGCCCTGATGCAGGTGGCCGAGAGCCTGGGCATCGACGACGTGCGTGGCACCCGATTGGCCTGGCGGCTGGCCTGCGTGAATGCCGCAATGCGTGACGCCAACCACGTCAACGAAGACGACCTGACCCAGGCGATTCGATGCGTGCTGGTCCCCCGGGCCACGCGCTGGCCCGCTGCGGCCAGCGAACCACCGGCCGAAGAACCCAGCCCACCCGAAACGGACCCAAGCGAACCCCAGGAACCCGAGCAGTCCCCGGAAACACCAGGGCCCAACGACCCCTTGCCCCCGCCCGAGATGCTGCTGGCCGCCAGTTTGGCCAGCCTCCCCGCCGACGTGCTCGACCGCATGCTGTGGCAAGCGCAAACACCGCGCCACGCCACCGCCCAGGGGCAAAGCGGCGAGTTGCGCCAGAGCCACCAACGCGGTCGTCCCCTGCCCTCTCGACCTGGGCGTCCAGGCGACCAGGCCCGGCTCGATGTGCTGGCCACTTTGCGTCACGCCGCGCCGCGCCAGCGCCTGCGCGCACGCCCCCCAACATCGACGGGGCAAGCAAAGCCGCGCGTGTTGCTGCGTGGCGAGGACTTTCACACCAAGCGTCACCAGCAACACAGCCCGACCTGCCTGATCCTGGCGCTGGACGCCTCGGGCTCGGCCGCCATCCACCGACTGGCACAAGCCAAAGGCGCGGTCGAACTGTTGCTGGCGCAAAGCTACGCCCGACGCGACAGCGTGTGCGTGATCGGCTTCAGGGGTGCACGGGCCGAATGCCTGCTGCCGCCCACGCGATCCCTCGTCCGCGCCAAACGCGCCCTGGCGGGTTTGCCCGGCGGGGGAGGTACGCCACTGGCCAGCGCCCTGCAGTTGGCGCTGGAGCAAGCCCGTCAATTGCGGCACGAGGGTCAAACCCCCTTGCTGGTGGTGCTCAGCGATGGCCGCGCCAACGTGACCCTGCAAGGGCTGGGCGGTCGACAACAGGCCCAGACCGAGGCCCAGGCCATGGCCCTGCGGTGGGCGCACACCGGACATGCCGCCCTGTGGATCGACACCGCCCCGCAACCAGAAGCGCTGGCACAGGCGCTCGCGCAGGCGATGGGGGGTCGTTATTTGCCCATGCCGCATGTGCAGTCAAAACGGCTGGCGGGTGCGATGGCGCTTGAGCGCCAGGCCATGGCGCGCTGACCATGCTCTCGGCCCTTTACCCCACACCCGATTGGAGCACCATGCGCCACCAGTGGCCGCACAGTGCGCACAGCGTGTTCGTGCGTTGCGGCGACATGCGCTGGCATGTCCAGCGCATGGGCCAAGGGCCGGTCTGCCTGCTGTTGCACGGCACGGGGGCCTCGACCCACACCTGGCGCGACGTGATGCCCTTGCTGGCAGCGCAACACTCGGTCATCGCCGTTGATTTACCGGGTCATGCATTCAGCCATCCCCTGCCCCATCAATCCCCCTCTTTGCCGAACGTGGCGCAAGCGCTGCTGGCGCTGCTCGCCCAGTTGCGGGTGCGCCCCGCACTGTGGGTCGGGCACTCGGCAGGCGCAGCCATCGCCGCCCAATGCCTGATGGACGCGGCCTGGCTGGCCCAAGGAGATGCAGGACGCCTGGTGGCCTTGAACCCGGCGTGGCTGCCCATGCCCGGTAGCGCGCGCTGGTTTTATCCGCTGGCGGCTTGGGTGGTGGGGCGCAACCCCCTGTCGGGTTGGATCGCGGCCAAACAGGTGCAACACACCCAGATGGCCGACAAGCTGCTGGCGCAAACGGGGTCAACCATCGACGCGCTGGGACAACGCTGCTATCGGTACCTGCTGACCCAGCCCACGCATGCGCGCGGGGTGTTGCAGATGATGGCGGCCTGGGATCTGCAAGCCTTTGCCCGCGAATTGCCACAGCTCAAGGGGCCCGTGCAGATGCAGATCGGCCTGGCCGACGGCACGATTCCCCCGGGACAAGCCGACCAGGCACAAGCCCTGTTGCCGCAGGCCCAACGGGTCAACTGGCCCGGCTTGGGGCATTTGGCGCACGAAGAAAAACCGCAAGATTGCGTCGACGCCATGCAGGCTTGGCTTGAACCGCAGCAGGGACTCAGTCCCCAAACGGCCCATTGAGCACGATGTTCTGCCAGTTCAGCAACCCCGCCAACGACACCCAGGCCAGGTAAGGCAGGTTCAAGAGCGCCGCCGGTCGTGACACGCGCCACAGGCCCACGATCAGCAGGACGATCGAGGCCCACAAAAACGCCCACTCGATCAGCGCCCAATCGGGGCGCTTGAGGGCGAAAAAGAGCGCGCTCCAGCCGACGTTGCACACCGCATTGAACGCAAACAGCAGCACCACCCGTCGGCGCTGGTGCGGCCACTGGGCGGCGTGCCAGGCCAGCCAGCCGCTGATCGCGGCCAAGGTGAACAGGGTGGTCCAGATCGGGCCAAACCACAGGTCTGGCGGTTTCCAGTCGGGTTGTTTCAGGGCCAGGTACCAGGGACCGATGTCGGTCAGGGCACCGCCCAAGCCAGCCACCGAATAGCTGATGGCCAGCGCGACCCACAAACTGGGCCAACGGCGAGGAAAGGTCATACGCGTGCGAATCCGAACAAGTGGGCCAAATCTTTGAAAAAGATTTTGACATGGGCCAGAGGTTTGCGCCGCACCAGCCGCTTGTTCATGTACGCGTCAAAGGTCAATTGCTGCACGTCACGGTCATCGCACATGGCGACAAAGCGCTCGCGCCGACGGTCGTTTTGGTACCAGAAATGTTGCATCAGGCCCAACACCCAGAACACCTTGCCGTGCGCTTTCAAGAACTGTTTGCGGGCCTGCTTGAGCAAGGCGGGGTCACCCGCCTTCAAACAGGCGTGCACCGCCTGCGCGACCTCGGTGCCACAGGCCATGGCATAGTAGATGCCCTCGCCCGACGAGGGGGCGACCACCCCGGCGGCGTCGCCGGTCAGGATCACGTCACGGCCATTGTCCCAACGCGGCAAGGGTTTCAAGGGGATCGGGGCCCCCTCGCGGCGCAGGGTGGCGGTGCCGGTGAGACCAGCGGCTTCACGCAAGTGAGCCACGCCGGTGCGCAGGGAGAAGCCTTTGTCCGCGCTGCCCGTGCCCACGCTCAGGGTTTGGCCATGCGGAAACACCCAGCCGTAAAAATCGGGCGAGAGGTGGCCCTGGTACCAGACGTCACAGCGTTCGGGGTCATAGCCCTTTTGGCCGTGCGGGGCTTGCAAGATCTCGTGATAGGCAAACACCAACTTTGTTTTGTCGGCGTTGGGAATGGCCTGGCGCGCGACCTCGGAGCGGGCCCCGTCGGCGCCGATCACGATCCGCGCATGGGCACGCATGGGCGTGGTCAAGCCGTGCTCGCCACGTTGCTCGTAGTGCACCCACTGACCCCCAGCCGGGTCGATTTCGAGTTTTTCAAAGCGCCCCCGCTCGCGCACGGCGCCATGGCGGGCGGCACGCGCACGCAACCACTCGTCAAACACATCGCGATCCACCATGCCCACATAGCCGTTGTCGATCGGAATGTCGACCTGGCGGTTCGACGGCGCGACCATCCGGGCGCACTTGATTTTGGCGACGATGAGTTCGTCAGGGATCTCGTAGTCCTTGATCAGTCGCGGTGGGATTGCACCCCCGCAGGGCTTGGTGCGGCCCTGGCGATCCAGCAAGAGCACGCGCCAGCCTTGCGAGGCCAGGGACTGGGCGGCGGTTGCCCCCGAAGGCCCCCCTCCGATGACAATCACATCAAAATACGCGGCAACGCTCATGACACCCCCTTTTGCCCCAACACGGGGTGTGTGGCCTGTTCGGCGCGCATGCCCCCCTGGGAGATGCGCCCGACGTGGACGGCGCACAGCGCCGAAACCACGAACAAACCCGATTCCATCGTAAAGACAGCGGCATACGCCCAGCCCGACTCACCCAGCAGGCCATGCGCCAGATCCGACATCGCGGTGCCCAGCACGCCGCCCAATCCAAAAGCCAGCGCCTGCGCGGCCCCCCAAAGGCCCATGCGGGTGCCCTGACTCCCGCCATCACCCGCGTTGGCCAACCGCATCATGGTGGCGATGGCTGCGATCGAAAACGCCCCGTTGGCGATGCCCAACAAGACCACGTTGGCCTTGAGCGGCCAAGCACCGCCCTGCATGCCGGCGGTGGCCAGTCCCGCCATGGCCAGCGCAGACACCCAGCAGCCGCCGATCATCCACGACGACACGCTGCCCAAACGCCCAGCCACACGTCGGCTGCCCGCCAAAGCGACCGCCAGCATGCCCATCAACACGCCACTGTGGTGCACGCCCGAAAGCTGGGTGGTTTCCCCTGGCGTCATGCCAAAGATGGCGCCCGCAAAAGGTTCCAGCACCAGGTCCTGCGAGCTGTAGGCCAACATGGACAAAAAGACAAACATGGTGAACAGACGCGCCTGCGGGTCTTGCCAGACCAGCGCCAGCGCGGCCCGAAAATCGCGCATGCTGCGCATGCCGTTGGTTCGATCGGCCTGGACCGCTTGCGTGCCAGACTCCAGGCCCCACAAGGCCAAGGTGGACAAGCAGACGATCAACAGGCCCAGGCCCGCGGTGACGTCGATCAGGCGTTGCGGCGAATAGGGTTCGATCAGCTTGCCCACGGTCACAGCGGTGATGGCAAAGCCCACGATCATCATGACCCAAACCGTGGTGGCGGCCGGCGCGCGCATGGTGTCGGGCACGCGCTTGGCCATGAGGGAAAGGAGGGAGGTACCGGCCGCGCTCACGCCCAAGCCAATCAGGCCAAACGCCAGCAGACACAGCGCCAGACCCAGCGTTTGCGACGAGGCCATCAGGGTCGTGCCCCAAGCGGCCAAGGTGCCGCCACAGGCCAAGGTGGCGACGCCGCCGATCATCCATGGGGTGCACCGACGGCCCCGGTCGGCGCCATAGCCCATGCGCGGGCGCACCATCTGGATCGCATAATGAAAGCCCACCAGCAGCCCCGGCACCAGCGCGGGCAGGGCCAACTCGACCACCATGATGCGGTTGAGCGTTGAAGTCGCCACCACCACCATGGCCCCCAGACAGGCTTGAACCACGCCCAGTCGCACCACGTGCGTCCATCCAAATGGTGTGCTCATGGCAAGCCCCCTAAAGTGCGCAAGCCCCAGGCACTGACCATCATTCCACTGACGTAAAGGGGCACGCCAAACGCGCTGAGCGCCAGCGCGCGCTCAACGGGTTGATCGATGAAGCGGCGCATCAGCGGCCACTGTGCCAGCGACAAGACGAACACCCCACTGGCGTGCCAGGGCAAGTCCAGGTGCAACAAGTAAGCGACCACGCCCCACTGCGGCAGCCCCATCATCAGACAGGCCACGATGGCGGCGCGGCGCACGCCCAATTGCACGGGCAGGGAGCGCACGCCCATGCGCGCATCCCCTTGCACCGACTTGAAGTCATTGAGGGTCATGATGCCGTGCGCGCCCAGGCTGTAGAGCAGGGCCAGCGCGAACGAATGCATGTCGGGCATGGCCCCGCCGAGCATGACGGCGGCCCCGGTGAGCCAAGCCAGCCCCTCGTAGCTCAGCGCACAGGCGGCGTTGCCCCACCAGCCATTGGCCTTCAGGCGCAAGGGTGGCGCACTGTACGCCCAAGACAGCGCCAAACCCAGCAAAGTCGCATAAAAGCCCCAGAGGCCCAACTGCCACGACCACAGGACCGACAGCGCGGTCCAGACCACGGCGATGTACAGGCCCCAACGCCCTGGCATGCGCCCCGAGGGGATCGGGCGCTGAGGTTCGTTGATGGCGTCCACATGGCGATCAAACCAGTCGTTCACCGCCTGGCTGCTGGCGCACACGAGCGGCCCCGTCAGCACCAAGCCGAGCACAATCAGTCCCGTTTGACCTGACAGCCCCTGCCCAGAAGCGATCACCCCACAGGCGAACGCCCACATGGGGGGAAACCAGGTGATGGGCTTGAGCAGTTGCGCGACGGCGCTGGCTTGGGGAAGCGACATGCCCCCATTTTTTGGGTTGGGGACCGAAATGTCAAGTGATGTTTACACTTGTTATTGTCAAATCGATATCCCGAACTTTTGGCGACCGAGGGGCCCGCCAGAACAGGCTTTAAACCTTTTCATCCTCGGTCAGCATGCCAAAACGACGCAGTTTGACGTACAGGCTCTGGCGCGACAGCCCCAGCATTTCGGCGGCCGAGGCGCGGTTGTTTTGGGTCAAGGTCAAGGCCGACTGGATGCAACTGCGCTCGATCATGTCGGTGGTTTCACCCACGATGTCCTTGATCGGCATGCGGCCCACCAGACTGGAGAGCTCGGACAACTGTCCCGCCAGTGCCGGACTGGCTGCGGGCGACTCGATGATGCGTTGGCGCTCGACATCGCGGACGAAAAACGCGTACACCCCGTCGGGAAGGGTGAGCGCGATGGCGCTGATCTCGACCGCGACATTCAGACCAGAAAGGGTCTTGATTTCGGTGGCAAAGCCGCGCACGGGGTGCGACTGGCGCAGGTGGGTGCTGATCACGCCCCAATCGACGGAGTTGCGGCCCAGCCAATCCTCGATCGGTTGACCTTGTAACTGGCCAGAGGACAAGGCCCCGACCAACTGCAAGAACTCTTCGTTGGCCTCTTGGATGCGGCCCTGGCGATCGGTGAGCAACAGACCCACCGGGGCGCGTCGCAGCAACTCGTCCATGGGCTCGCCCGCACCAGGGCCTGGGCGAGGCAGTGGCGCTCCAGCCTCGGCTGGGAACAGTCGCAACAGCAACTGCGCGCCGCCTTCCTGGCGAAACATGACGCACGAGACCGAGCAATCGCTGGACCCACCCACAGGTCGCGCGCGACAAACCTCCATGCGACCGGTGGCCAGCGCCATGCGCAAAGCGGCCTTCAGGTCGTCACGGCCACTGTCCTCGAAGCAATCCAGCACGTCGCGGCCGACCAGTCGGCGCTGACTGTCACGCACCAGGGCCTGGGCGGCGATGTTGGCGTCAGAGACTTTGTCGGTGTTGGCGTCCACCAAGATGACGGGTTCACGGCTGGTGTCAAGCAACACGCGGTAGCGTGACTCGACATGGCGCAAACGCACGAAGTCGCGCTCCATCGACTGCTGGGTTTCGACCAGGCGGCGCTGCAGCTGGGACACCGACTGCATGTCGCGGCCCAGCAGCAGCAATTGGGATTTGTCGACCATCATGCCGGTGTACTGGATCGCAACATCGTCCAGACCCGGCACGGGGTGATTGACCTGGCGCCAACCGTTGTCGGCATCGGCACGGCAGGCCTGCAAGAGCTCGGTGATTTTGGCCACGCTTTCCGAGGTGACGACCTCGGTCATGTTCTTGCCCAGCCAGCGCTCACAACCCAACAGCCCCAGTTCGGGGCGCACCATCGAGACATCGGCGATGCGATTTTTTGCGTCCAGCAACAAAGCAATGTCAGCTGTCTTGTCAATCAACTTGAGCAGACTGGACGGTTTGAGCGCGGGGAGGTCCATGGGGGGAGGGTTGTTATTGTTTTTCGGTCAGTTTGGTGTCAGCGTTCACTGCAGACCATGCCTTCAGTTTATCAATAAATTGGCGTCAATTGCGGCGGGTGACCGCAGAAATCGCGGCGCTGGCACGCTCGACCGTGCCGGGGGCGTCGGTGCCCACCCAATCGACCCCCAGATCGAGCAAGGCCTGGGGGTCACTCAAGGCCAGTGGTCCGCCCGCGATGATGGCCATCTGCGGGTTGGGGCTGATCTGGCGCGCCTGCCGCACCAGGATGCGCAAGGCCGGCAACTGCCGGTCGGTGCTGACCGAAAGGGCCAGCACATCGACCCAATGGCCCGAGAGCAGGCGCAGCACGTTGGCGTCCAGCCGAGGCTGCTCGACCAGGGTGTACCAACCCGCGCGCCGGAAAAACTCGGACAACATGAACAGGCCCATGGTGTGCTGCGACTCGGGCTCGGCCAACATCATCACGGTGGCGCCGATGGTGGGCTTGGCGTCGAGCAAAAACTGCGGGCTGAGGTCGTACAGCAATCGGTGCAAGCGAGAACTGCCCACGGTCACGGTGCCAAAATCAATGTCGTCGGAGAGCCACCACTGCCCCAGCATGCGGGCCGCCTGGGTGATGCCGTCCAGGTAAATGGCCGTCATCGGGACCCCGCGCTGCAACCACCCGGCGATCACCTGATGCAAATCGGCGGTGGCAAGCAAGCTCTGGCGCGCCAAGTGCTGCGCGTCATCCGTGGACAGGGCACGCACGCCCATCCATGCGTTGCGGTCTGCAAGCGCAGGGGGTGAAGAATGTGTGTGTGTGTCCAAATGTTCCGCCGATCACGTCCCGACCTCTATCCCTAGTATGCGATTTGTTCGAGCCTGTGGAACAGAGTTTGATCAAAGAAATGTAAATCATAACTAGGGTAAACCCTGATTTTGTAAATTTATTTGATCGTCAATTTATGTTGACACTTTCGGATGTGCGCTTTAAAGTGGGCCATGAGCCAAACGAAAGCCCCTCATGTCTGACCCATCGCACCCGCGCCCGGCGCTGTACACCCCTGAGCAAAGGTGGCGGCGCGACCACTCGGCTTGGACGCTGGTGCAGGGGGTGTTGGCCCCTTTGCAATTCATCGTGTTTCTGACCAGCCTGGTGCTGGTTGTGCGCTCGCTGATCTGGGGGTTGGACGCCGAATGGGCTTTGATCTCGGTGGCGGTCAAAACCGGTGTGCTCTACCTGATCATGGTCACTGGCAGCATTTGGGAAAAGGTGGTGTTCGGGCAATACCTCTTCGCCCCCAGTTTCTTTTGGGAAGACGTGGTCAGCATGGGCGTGATGGCCCTGCACACCGCCTACCTGGTCGCTTGGTGGGGGGCTTACCTGGCCCCCGATGGCTTGCTGTGGTTGGCGCTGGCGGCTTACGCCAGCTACGTGATCAACGCGGGTCAGTTTGTCTGGAAACTGCGCGCCGCGCGCTTGCAATCGGTCGGCTCCGACACCGATGACCTGACGCCATCGCCTTCACGCTACGGGAGGGTGGCATGAGAACCATCGCCATCTCCGCCGAGGCCTGCGCCGAGCCCCAGGTCCTGCGGGAGCGGGGCCAGCACGAGGTGTTTTGCGGGCTGACTGGCATCATCTGGCTGCACCGCAAGATGCAAGACGCGTTCTTTCTGATCGTGGGTTCACGCACCTGCGCCCACCTGATGCAGTCGGCCGCCGGGGTCATGATTTTTGCCGAGCCGCGCTTTGGCACCGCCATCATCGGCGAGCGCGACCTGGCCGGTCTGGCCGATGCGCACGAGGAGCTGGATCGGGTGGTGGGCGAATTGCTCGCGCGCCGCCCACAAATCCGCACCCTGTTTCTGGTCGGCTCGTGCCCGTCGGAGGTCATCAAGCTGGACTTGGCCCGCGCCGCCCAGCGCCTGAGCGAACAAAAAGCACCGAATGTGCGCGTGCTGCACTACTCGGGCAGCGGCATCGAAACCACCTTCACACAAGGCGAAGACGCCTGCCTGAAGGCGATGATCCCGCACCTGCCGGCGCGCAACAGCCCCGAGCGCCACCTGATGGTCGTGGGCGCGCTGGCCGATGTGGTCGAAGACCAAATGCGTGAACTGCTCGCGCAAATGGGCGTGACCCAGGTGGATTTTTTCCCGCCCCGGCGCAGTGCTTCTTTGCCCGCCGTCGGCCCCAACACCCGCTTCGTGCTGGCCCAACCCTTTTTGTCCGACACGGCGCAGGGCCTGCGGGCCATGGGCTTGAAAGCCATCGATGCGGTGTTCCCCCTCGGGGTCGAGGGCACGACGCTGTGGCTCAAAGCCATCGCCGCCGCCTTTGATGTGACAGAAGCGGTGGTCGATCGCGTGACCGAGGCGCCGCGAACCCGGGCGCATGCGGCCCTGGCGCGCCAGCGTGCCAAGTTGGAGGGCAAAGGCATTTTCTTTTTCCCCGATTCGCAGCTGGAAATCCCGCTGGCGCGCTTTGCCCAACGCGAATTGGGCATGCGGCTGTTGGAAGTGGGCACGCCCTACTTGCACAAAGGCCTGATGGGGCCGGAACTGGCCCTGCTGCCCGACGGCGTGTCCCTGAGCGAAGGACAGGACGTGGATCGACAACTCGACCGCTGCGCCGCCCTGCAACCCGATTTGGTGGTGTGCGGCCTGGGGCTGGCCAATCCGCTCGAAGCCCAAGGGGTGGCGACCAAGTGGTCGATCGAATTGGTGTTCAGCCCCATCCAGGGCTATGAGCAAGCCAGCGACCTGGCGGCCTTGCTGGCCCGACCGCTGAATCGACGCGACAGGCTGGCGGCATGAGGAGCACGGCATGGAACTGACCCTGTGGACCTACGAAGGCCCGCCCCATGTGGGCGCGATGCGCATCGCCACAGCCATGCGCGGGGTCCACTATGTGTTGCACGCCCCGCAAGGCGACACCTACGCCGACTTGCTTTTCACCATGATCGAGCGGCGCAATCACCGCCCGCCCGTCACCTACACCACCTTTCAAGCGCGTGACCTGGGGGCCGACACCTCGGCCTTGTTTCAGCGTGCGGTGCGCGACACCTACGAGCGCCATCGCCCCGACGCCTTGCTGGTCGGTGCCTCGTGCACCGCCGAACTGCTCCAAGACGACCCGGGAGGCTTGTGCCAAACACTGGGCCTGCCGGTGCCCATCGTGCCGCTGGAATTGCCCTCTTACCAGCGCAAAGAGAACTGGGGTGCGTCGGAAACGTTTTATCACTTGGTGCGCGCGGCCCTGGCCGGCCAGACCCGCTCTGAACGGCCCGCCCGGGCACGCTGGGTGCGACCGCGTTGCAACCTGCTGGGTGCGACGGCGCTGGGCTTTCGCCACCGCGACGACGTGACCGAAATCACCCGACTGCTCGATCAGATCGGGGTTGATGTCGCGGTCGTCGCCCCCTGGCAGGCCACCATGGATGACCTGCGGCGTTTGCCTGAAGCCGACTTCAATGTCGTCATGTACCCCGAGATCGGCAAGACCACCGCCGACTGGCTGCTGCGCCACTTTGACATGCCCTGCACCCGCACGGTGCCGATCGGTCGGGGGGCCAGTGCGCGCTTCGCAGCCGAGGTCTGCGAACTGACGGGGCTGGACGCCCCGGATCTGCACCCCCCCCAATCGCGCTGGTACGCGCAATCGGTCGACTCGACCTATCTGACTGGCAAGCGCGTGTTCGTGTTCGGCGACGCCACCCACGCGATCGCCGCCGCTCGCATCGCCCGCGACGAAATGGGCTTTGACGTGGTGGGACTGGGCACCTACAGCCGCGAGTTTGCCCGCGAGGTGCGCGAGTTGGCCACAGAACTGGGCCTGGAGGCGTTGATCACCGACAACCACCTCGAGGTCGAGGCGGCCATCGAGGCCCTGCAGCCTGAGCTGATTTTGGGCACCCAGATGGAGCGCCACATCGCCAAGCGCCACGGCATGCCTTGCACGGTCATCTCGGCCCCGGTGCATGTGCAGGACTTTCCCGCGCGCTACTCACCGCAAATGGGTGAAGAAGGCTCGAACGTGATGTTCGACACCTGGATCCACCCGCTGATGATGGGGCTGGAAGAGCACCTGCTGGGCATGTTCCGCGAAGACTTCGAATTCCACACCCAGGCCGCGCCCTCGCACTTGGGGCAAGCGGCGGCACCGCAGCCCGAGGTGCAAGCCATGCCCACCGCCGAGGCCACGCCGAGTGGCATCGCCGCCCACGTGGCCGTGACCGGGGTATGGAGCCCCGAGGCCGAGCGCGAGCTGGGCAAGATCCCTTTCTTTGTCCGCAACAAGGCGCGCCGCAACACCGAGCGCTACGCCCACGATGCGGGCGTGCAGACCATCACCGTCGAGACCCTGTATGAAGCCAAAGCGCACTTCAGCCGCTGAGTCAGGTCTGCCGCTGATGCGGGTGACGCTGCTCACCATGGACCACCACCTGGCCAGCGCGGCCGCGCGCGTGGAACACGTGCTGCGCCAGCAACTGCCGGGCCTGGTGCTGAACGTTCACACCGCCGCCCAGTGGCGCGCCGATTCCGAGGCCCTGCAGGCCTGCCGCGACGACATCGCGCAAGCCGATCTGGTGGTGGTGAGCATGCTCTTCATGGAAGACCACTTTTTGCCAGTCCTGGCCGATTTGCAGGCCCGTCGCGAGCACTGTGACGCCATGGTCTGCATCATGTCGGCACCCGAAGTCATGCAACTCACCCGCATGGGTCGCTATGTGGCGGGTCAACAAAGCGGCGGCCTGATGGGTTTGCTGAAAAAACTTCGCCCCCAGTCGAGCAAACCGGCACAAGGCAACACCCCCAGCGCATCTGCCGGCGCGCGCCAGATGACCATGCTGCGCCGCTTGCCCAAGCTGTTGCGACTGATCCCTGGCACGGCCCAGGACCTCAGGGTGTTCTTCCTGGTGATGCGCTTTTGGCTGGCGGGTTCGGAAGAAAACCTGCGCCGCATGATGCACCTGCTGGTCAACCGCTATGCCCAGGGACCGCGTCAGGTTTTGCGCGAGCAAACCCGCGTTGAAGATCCGATCGAGTACCCCGAGGTCGGGGTCTATCACCCGCGCATGAAAGCGCGCCTGAGCGAGCAGCCGCGCGACCTGCCCATCCCGCGCGGGCTCAAAGACGCGCCCACCGTGGGTCTGTTGTTGCTGCGTTCGTACCTGCTGTCGGGCAACACGGCGCACTACGACGCCGTGATCCACGCCTGCGAGGCGCGCGGCCTGCGCGTGATACCGGCGTTTGCCAGCGGACTCGATGCACGCCCGGCAGTGGAACAGTTTTTCATGCGCGACGGCCAGCCCCAGATCGACGCCCTGCTCTCGCTGACCGGCTTTTCGCTGGTCGGCGGCCCGGCCTATAACGACGCGCAAGCCGCCGAGACCCTGCTGAAAAAACTCGACGTCCCCTATGTGTGCGCGCACCCCCTTGAATTCCAGACCATCGACCAATGGGCCCTGGCCCAGCGCGGCCTGCTGCCGGTCGAGAGCACCATCATGGTCGCCATCCCCGAACTCGATGGCGCCACCGCGCCCACCGTGTTCGCCGGTCGTGCAGGGGCCGCAGGCACCCAGTGCCAAGGTTGCGCCAAGGGCTGCACCTTTGCCGCGCAGGCCCAGCAGCACGACATGCACCCCTGTTATGAGCGCATCGACACCATGACCGAGCGCGTCGCGCGCTGGGTCTCGGTGCGGCGCAAGCCCCGCGCCGAGCGCAAGCTGGGCATCGTGTTGTTCAATTTCCCGCCGCAAGCCGGTCATGTGGGCACGGCGGCGTTTTTGGCGGTGTTCGAGTCCTTGCAGCACACCCTGATGGCGCTCGCGGCCGAGGGCTACCGGGTCGAAGTTCCGGCCAGCGTCGACGATTTGCGCGAGCGGATTCTGAATGGCAATGCCAAGTTGCACGGCACCCAGGCCAATGTGCTCACGCGAATTGCCGCCAGCGACCATGTGCGACGCGAGACCTGGCTGAAAGAGATCGAGGCCGAGTGGGGCCCGGCGCCCGGCAGTCAACTGAGCAACGGGCGTGAATTGTTCGTGCTGGGCATCGAACTGGGCCAGGCGGTGGTGTTGCTGCAACCTGGCTTTGGCTACGAGGGCGACCCCATGCGCCTGCTGTTTGAGCGCAGCTGCGCCCCCACGCACGCCTTCAGCGCCTTTTACCGTTACTTGCGCGAAGACTTCAAAGCCGATGCGGTGCTGCACTTTGGCACCCACGGCGCCCTCGAATTCATGCCGGGCAAACAAACTGGCCTGTCGGGCGAGTGCTGGCCCGAGCGTTTGATCGGGGCCTTGCCCAATGTCTACCTGTACGCGGCCAACAACCCATCCGAAGGGGCCCTGGCAAAACGTCGCTCAGCGGCCACGCTGGTCAGTTACCTCACCCCCAGCGTGACCCAGGCCGGGCTGTACAAGGGCTCGCTTGAGCTCAAGCAATCGATTGACCGTTGGCGCGACCCCGACCTGAGCGCGTCCGAACGCGACAACCTGTTGGAAGTGCTGGTGGGGCAGGCCCAGGCACTGGACCTGCAAACCCCTGATGCCAGCACACCCGAACCCATCACGGTCTGGGTTCAATCGCTGTCCAAACAATTGCTTGAACTGGAATACGCGCTGATCCCGCACGGCCTGCATGTGCTGGGGCGTGCCCCCAGCGCCGAAGAACGGGTCTCGACGCTCAAGGCCATGGCCCAAGCCATGGGCATCGAACGCGAGGGACTGATCGAAGCCGTGGTGGCGCGGGGCGCAAGCGCCATCGACGCGCTCACCCCATCCGATTTCGACACCGCCCAACGCGCCTCGCTGCGTCAACTGGTGCAAAGCAATGAGTTGTTGCAACAAGAGCACGAAATCCACGGCCTGCTGCGCGCCCTCGATGGCCGCTACATCGCCCCAGCCGCAGGCGGTGACCTGTTGCGCAACCCGCAGGTCTTGCCCACGGGGCGCAACCTGCACGGGCTGGACCCGTTCCGTATGCCCTCGAACTTTGCCGTCAAGGACGGGCGCAAGCAGGCGCAAAAACTGCTCGACCGTTGCGCCGCTGACGGCATGCCCTTGCCCGAGACCATCGCCATGGTGCTGTGGGGCACTGACAACCTGAAATCAGAAGGCGGCCCGATGGCGCAGGCCCTGGCCCTGATGGGCGCGACGCCCCGCTTCGACAATTACGGTCGACTGGCCGGCGCGCAACTGATTCCCCTGGCCGAGCTGGGCCGTCCGCGCATCGACGTGGTGATCACGCTCTCAGGCATCTTCCGGGATTTGCTGCCCATGCAAATCAAGTTGCTGGCCGAGGCCGCCTTGCTGGCCGCCAGCGCCGACGAGGATGAAGCCAGTAACTTCGTGCGCAAGCACACCCTGGCCTACATGCGCGAGCACGGCGTTGACCTGGACACGGCGGCCCTGCGGGTATTTGGCAACGCCGAAGGCGCCTACGGGGCCAACGTCAACCACCTGATCGATTCGAGCTGCTGGGAAAAAGAGGACGAGCTGGGCGAAGCCTTCGTTCAGCGCAAGGGCTTCGCCTATGGCGTCGAGGGGCACCCGGTGCGCCATCAGGCGCTGATGCAGTCGGTGCTCAGCACCGTGGCCCTGACCTACCAAAACGTGGACAGCGTCGAATTGGGCGTGACCAGCATCGACACCTACTTTGACACCTTGGGGGGCTTCAGCCGGGCGGTCTTACAGGCCAAACACCAGACCCAGGGCACGGCCGCAACCGCGCCTGGGGTCTACATCGGCGACCAAACCCAGGGCGAAGGGGTCGTGCGCAGCTTGGGCGAACAGGTCGCGCTGGAAACCCGCACCCGCATGCTCAACCCCAAATGGCACGAGAGCATGTTGCAACACGGCTTCGAAGGCGTGCGCCAGATCGAGTCGCACCTGACCAACACCATGGGCTGGTCGGCCACCACCGGACAAATCCAGCCCTGGGTGTACCAGCAACTGGCGCAGACCTTCATCCTGGACCCGGCGATGCGCGAGCGCATGGCTCAACTCAACCCGGCGGCCTCGGCCCAGTTTGCCAACCGGCTGCTGGAAGCCTCGCGGCGCAATTTTTGGCAACCCGACTCCCAAACCCTCATGGCCCTGCAACAGGCCGGGGCCGAGCTAGAAGACCGCCTGGAAGGCATCACGGAAGGACAACCCGCATGAACGACACCTTTGTGGAAACGACCCGCGTTCCCGTCAATCAGATTGGACGCAAGCCACCCGATGGCGAGGGCAGCGTCCAGGTGCACCTGGACCCCAACCTCAAAATCGGCACCGCCAAGGTCTTTGCGGTCTACGGCAAGGGCGGCATCGGCAAGAGCACAACGTCGTCGAACCTGTCGGTGGCGTTCAGCAAGCTGGGCAAACGCGTGCTGCAAATCGGCTGCGATCCCAAGCACGATTCAACCTTCACCTTGACCAAAAAACTGATGCCCACCGTGATCGACGCGCTCGAAGCGGTCGATTTTCATGCCGAAGAGTTGCGCATGGAGGACTTTGTCTTCAAGGGTTACAACGGCGTGATGTGCGTCGAGGCCGGCGGCCCGCCCGCGGGCACCGGTTGTGGCGGCTATGTGGTCGGCCAAACGGTCAAGTTGCTCAAGGAACACCACCTGCTCGAGGACACCGACGTGGTGATCTTTGACGTGCTGGGCGATGTGGTGTGCGGCGGCTTCGCCGCCCCGCTGCAACACGCCGATCGGGCGCTGATCGTGACCGCCAACGACTTTGATTCGATCTTCGCCATGAACCGCATCGTGCAAGCGATCGGAGCCAAGTCGAAAAACTACGGGGTACGTCTGGGTGGCGTGATCGCCAACCGCAGCGATGCCACCGACCAGATCGACAAGTTCAACGCCCGTGCCGGACTCAAAACGCTGGCGCACTTCCCCATGCTCGACGAAATCCGCCGCAGCCGGCTGACCAAATCGACCTTGTTCGAGCTCGAGCCCAACGCGGCCGTGCTGGCGGTGCAAAACGAGTACATGAAGCTGGCCGATCAACTCTGGCGGGGGTCCGACCCTTTGCCCGCCGTGCCACTGAAAGACCGAGACATTTTTGACCTGTTGGGATTTGACTGATGCCTGTCGCTTACGAACAACGACGAGAGCAGATCGAGCACTACTTCGATCGCACCGCCGCCCAGGCCTGGGCGCGGTTGACCTCGAAAGAACCGCTCGGCCACATCCGCAGCACGGTGCGCGAAGGCCGCAACCGGATGCGCGACACCTTGCTGTCTTGGCTGCCGCAGGACATGCGCGGCCTGCGCCTGCTCGACGCGGGCTGCGGCACCGGGGCCCTGGCGATCGAAGCCGCCGAGCGCGGCGCGCAAGTGGTGGCGATTGACCTGTCCCCGACCCTGGTCGGTCTGGCGGCCGAGCGCTTGGCCGAGCAAAGCCCCGACTTGTCGCAACGCATCCAGTTTCTGTCGGGCGACATGCTCGACGCCGCCCTGGGCGAGTTTGACCACGTGGTGGCGATGGACTCGTTGATCCATTACCCCTGCGAGCAAATCGCCCAGGCGCTGGGCCGCCTGGCCCCGCGCACGCGCCGCTCGATGCTGTTCACCTTCGCGCCGCGCACCCCCTTGCTGGCAGCGATGCATCGGGTCGGACGGTTGTTCCCCCGCAGTGACCGCTCACCCGCGCTGGAACCAGTGGCCGCTGAACGCCTGCACCTGGCCCTGCACGCCGAATTGAGCGCTTCGGGCTGGCACGCGGGCCGCGACACGCGCATCGCCCATGGCTTTTACACCTCGCACGCGCTGGAGTGGAAGCGATGAGCAAGTGGCACATCCCGGTGCCCTCTTGGGTGCGCGCCTACGGCATCCGGGTCATGCCCTTTGCCGACGCCGCCTCGCCGGGATTGCCGCTGCCGCGCTTGTTGCGGCTGTCGCTGTTTCAGTTCGTGATTGGCATGGTGACGGCCTTGTTGGTGGGCACGCTGAACCGGGTGATGATCGTCGAACTCGAAGTGCCCGCCTGGTGGGTCGCGCTGGCGGTGGGCTTGCCCATGGTGTTGGCCCCGCTGCGCGGCTTGATCGGCTATCGCAGCGACACCCACCCTTCGGCGCTGGGCCTCAAGCGCATCCCCTACCTGTGGATGGGCAGCCTGTTGCTGTTCGGGGGCCTGGCGATCCTGCCCTTCGCCCTGTTGGTGTTGGGCGACAACCAACCCGGTCAGGTTTGGCTGGGACGGCTCGGTGCCGGCCTGGCGTTTTTATTGGTCGGCGCGGGCATCCAGATCACCCAAACGGCCGGCATGGCGCTGGCCAGCGATCTGGCCGACGAGGCCAAGCGCCCGCGCGTGGTGGCCCTGCTCTACACCACGCTCTTGCTCGGCCTGATCGCGAGCAGTGCGGCCTACGGCCTGCTGCTGCAAGACTTCAGCCCCCTGCGCTTGATCCAGGTGATCCAGGGTTCGGCAGTGCTGGTGCTGGTGCTCAATCTGGTGGCCCTGTGGAAGCAAGAGGCGCGCAGCCAGCGGCGCGGCGCACGCGAAGAGGGTGGTTTTGGACGCCACTGGCGCGAGCTGATGGCCGAGCCCCAGATGCGCCGCTTTTTGTGGGCCACCGCTTTGGGCAGTTGTGCCTTTGGCATGCAAGACATCGTGCTCGAACCCTATGGGGCGCAGGTGCTGGGTCTGGGGGTGGGTGCGACCAGTGGCCTGACCGCCGTTGGCGCCTTGGGCTCGCTGTTGGCATTTGCGCTCTCGGCCCGCGTCTTGGGCCGTCAGATTGGCGCCTGCGGTCTGGCCGGCGTGGGCGCGGTGATCGGGCTGGTCGCCTTTGCACTGGTGATTTTTGCGGGGCCACTGCAGTCGGTGTCGCTGTTCAAGATCGGCGTCGGCCTGGTGGGCTTTGCCGGTGGCCTGTTTGGTGTCGGCATGCTGGTCAACGCCATGACCTATGGCGACGCGCGCCTCAGTGGGCTGGCGCTGGGCGCCTGGGGTGCGGTGCAGGCGACCGCGGCCGGTGTGGCCATGGCGCTGGGCGGCCTGATCCGCGACGGTGTCGACGCACTGGCTCAAGCCGGTCAGCTCGGACAAGCCTTGCAGTCGCCCCTGACCGGCTACAGCTTCGTGTACCACTTCGAAATGTATTTGTTGCTGGTCGTGCTGATCGCCTTGGGCCCCATGGCCCGGCGAGGCATGGACCGCAAAACCCCTTCCACCCAACGCTTTGGTTTGGCAGAACTGCCAAGCTGACTTTTTACCCCACCACAGGAGACTGACCATGGGAACTGGCGCCATCACTCAATACGTGGACGTGGCACAAATCGTCCTCTACATGTTCTGGCTGTTTTTCGCCGGACTGATTTACTACCTCTTGCGAGAGAATCACCGCGAGGGTTACCCGATGGACACGGGCCGTGAAAACGGCCCCAAGGTTGAAGGCTGGCCGCCCGTGCCATCACCCAAGACCTTCAAGCACCACGACGGCCACGAAACCTACAGCCCGGATCTGAACCGCCCCGATGGACAGACCAACGCCGAACCCGCGCACGGCTGGATCGGGGCCCCGCTGGAACCCGTGGGCAACCCCTTGCTGGCCGGCATCGGCCCTGGCGCCTGGGCACAACGCGCCGACGTGCCCGACATGACCGATCACGGCGAAGTCAAAATCGTGCCTCTGCGGGTGGCCAGCGACCACGGCGTGTCCAAGCGCGACACCGATCCGCGCGGACTGCCGGTGTTGGGTGCCGACGGCGAAGTCGCTGGCACCGTCGCCGACATGTGGGTGGATCGCTCGGAAATGATGTTCCGCTACATTGAGGTGGCCCTGCCCGACGGCAGTCGCCGCCTGTTGCCAGTGCCGTTTGCCCGCATCAAAAAAACCGGTGTCGAAGTGCACGCGTTGCTGGCGCACCAGTTCGCCGACGTGCCCACCACCCGCTCACCGGAGCAGGTCACCTTCTTGGAAGAGGAAAAGATCAGCGCCTGCTATGGCGCGGGTCAGCTTTACGCCACCCCCGAGCGCAAGGAACCCCTGCTGTGAAAGCCACCCACGAACATGAATGGGAGGCCGCCCCCGGCCTGCCCGAACCCCTGCCCAAGGGTGAAAAAATCCTCTGGCAGGGCGCGCCCCACTGGTGGACGCTGGCGGTGCATGCGTTTCATGTTCGCAAGGTGGCCATTTATTTCGGTCTGATGTTGGCGTGGCAGGCGATCAGCCTGCGCGCCGACGGGGCCGATGCGGTGGACATCGTGTTGGACGTGACCCAATCCGCCCTGTTGGTGGTGGTGGCCTTGTGCCTGCTGGCCATGTCGGCCTGGTGGGCCGCGCGCACCGCCATGTACACCCTGACCGACAAGCGCTTGGTGATGCGGGTCGGCATTGTGCTGAGCCTGACCTTTAACTTCCCCCTGCGCTGCATCCGTTCGGCGCATGTAAAGCCGCTGGCTGGCGACCATGCCGACATCGCGCTGCAATTGCCCCCGGGGGACCGGATCGGCTGGTTTCACCTGTGGCCGCACCAGCGTGCCTGGCATCTGCGCGATCCCCAACCGACCCTGCGTTGCGTGCCCAACGGTCAGGCCGTGGCCGAGTTGCTGCAACGCGCCTGGGTTCAGTCGCAGGAGCCGGGTCAGTCCCGCGCCAGCGTCTCGGCCGCGCCGACAGACACATCCGCCCCGCACAGCCCCTGGCAAGGACACGCCGCATGAACACCCTGCCCGCGGCTCGCGCACGTCACCTGCCCATCGCCTGGTTGTTGGGGCTGATGGGCCTGACCTTGGTGGCCGTGGGCATGGCCCGCTGGCAGGGTTGGCAGGACCGGGTGCCCGACGCCCCCACCGCGTGGGAGATGAGCTTGCGATTTGAAGACATGCCCGACGGCAGCGTGCGCGTGAGCGATGCCGCCGATGGCCGCCCGCTGGCGGTCTTTGCGGGCGAACAAGGGTTTTTGCGCGGCAGTTTGCGGGCCATGGCCCGACAGCGCCGCGTGGCCCAGGCCGAGCGCGATGCGCCGCTGGTGTTGCGATCGCTGAGCGACGGTCGCTTGCTGCTGATCGACCCCACCCAGGGCGAGCGCATCGACCTGGATTCGTTTGGCCCCAGCAACAAGGCGGTGTTCGCCGGCTTGCGGCGGGTCACCCCAGCAGACACAGAGACAGGAGGAAAACCATGAACGCTGCCACCACCACCATCCTGACGGGTGCAGACGCCAACGAAAAGGCGCGCCAGAGCAACATGCTCAGCCCCCGCTTTTACACCACCGACCACGACGCCTTTGACCGCATCAGCATCGAGCCGCTGCGGGCCGAGTGGGACGCGATGATGAAAGAATACGAGGGCGACAACAACCACGACCACTTTCAGCGCGACGCCACCTTCATGGCCGAGCTCGAGGCCAGCGCCCCCGACTGGTCACCCGAGCTGCGCCAAGAGGTCTTGGACTTCTTCGTCAGCTCACTGACTTCGGAGTTCTCGGGTTGCGTGCTCTACAACGAAATCCGCAAGCACGTCAAAAACCCTGACATCAAGCAGCTGATGACCTATATGGCCCGCGATGAATCGCGCCATGCGGGCTTCATCAACATGTCGCTGCGCGACTTCGATCTGGGGATTGAGTTGGGCAAGCTCAAGAGCGACAAGCCTTACACGTTTTTCAAGCCCATCCACATCATTTACGCCACCTACCTGTCGGAAAAAATCGGTTACGCCCGCTACATCACGATCTTCAGACAGCTCGAGCGTCACCCAGAAAAACGCTTCCATCCGATTTTTCGTTGGTTCGAACGTTGGTGCAACGACGAGTTCCGCCACGGCGAGTCTTTCGCCCTGATCATGCGCGCCAACCCCGAGTTGCTGCAAGGCTTCAACCTGCTCAAGATCCGTTTCTTCCTGCTCGCGGTCTACGCCACCATGTACGTTCGCGACCACCGCCGACCGCTGCTGCATCACGCCATGGGCCTGGAGTCGACCACCTACGATTACGAGGTGTTCAGGATCACCAACGAGATCACGCAGCAGGTGTTCCCGATCGCGCTCGACATCGATCACCCTGGGTTCCGCTCGGGCATGGCCCACCTGGTCGATATCGCCGACGCCTTTGACAACGCCAAAAACCGTGGCGGCCTGTCGGGTTTGCTGGGCAAGGCCTGGCATGGGGCGCGGGCGCTGGTGCAATTCACCCGCCTGTACCTGCTGCCGGTCAAGCGCCAACAGCTGCTTGAGCAGCCCCGGATGCGACCCTCGTGGTAAGCGACACCCTGCTCGCCGCCGCCTTCGCCCTCTTTTGTTGGTGGTCGGGAACCGGGGCCATTTTGTGGCTGGACCGGCAAGGGGGTCGGCTGGCGGGTTGGTGCCTGCCGCTGTTCAGCGTGCTGATGGGCCTGAGTTTTTGGGGCGTGTCCAGCAGCATGTCGGCGTCGGACTCAGCACACGCCTACCTGGGCTTTGCCAGCACCATCGTCATGTGGGGCTGGCACGAGCTGGCCTTTTTGACGGGCTGGCTGGCCGGTCCACGCCGAGCGCCGATGAGCGCAGGCGCCACGGGCTGGCGACGCTTGCGCGAGTCGGTGGCGGTGATCTTGTGGCACGAATTGGTCCTGATCCTGAATTTTGCCGTGCTGGTCTACATGCAGTCGGGGCAGCCCAATCACACCGCGCTGTGCACCTTTGCGCTGCTCTGGTGCATGCGCGTGAGCGCCAAGCTCAACCTCTTCATCGGCATCCCGTTGCACGGCGAGCAATACCTGCCACCCCACCTGTCCTATCTGGCGAGCTACTTCCGCTGCGCCAAGCCCGGGCTGTGGTACGTGGCGAGCGTCGGGTTGGCGAGCGGCTTTTGGGCCTGGTTGCTGTGGTCGGGCTGGCACGCCCACGAGACCCTGAGCGCGAGCTGGCTGCTGCTGGCTTCGCTCCTGGGCCTGGCGATTCTGGAGCACCTGCTCATGGTGGTGCCTTGGTCGATGGAAAAACTCTGGGGCTGGGCCATGGGCCGCAGCCCCCCCGTGCCGGCCAAACCGGCTGAGCTGTGATGCGTTCGCCCATCCGACAACGCAAAAAAGCCGTCGTCATCGGGGCTGGCTTTGGCGGCTTGGCGGCCGCCATCCGCCTGAGCGTCAAAGGCTACGACGTCGCCATCTATGAAAAGCTCGACGGCGCGGGCGGGCGAGCGAGCGTGTTTCGTCAAGACGGCCACACCTTTGACGCTGGACCCACCATCATCACCGCCCCATTTTTGCTGCAAGAGCTGTGGGCGCTGTGCGGGCGTCGCTTCGAAGACGACGTCCAGCTGGTCGCGATGGACCCCTTCTACCGCATCCGCTTTGACGATGGCTCGCACTTTGATTACAACGGTGACCCGGATCACATGCGGCGCGAGGTCGCGCGCTTTGCCCCCAGTGACCTGGCCGGGTACGAGCGTTTCTTGAAGTTGTGCGAGAAATGCAAGAAGCTGGGCTTTGAGGGCATGGGCGACCAGCCCTTTGACAGCCTGGGTGATTTGCTGCGTGCGATCCCCGACTTTTTGCGCATGGGGGCTTGGCGCAGCATCTACGCGCAGGTGGCGCGTCACTTTCAAAACGAGCACTTGCGCACCGTCATGAGTTTTCACCCACTGCTGATCGGCGGCAACCCGTTTTCGGTCACGGCGGCCTACGCGCTGATCAACGCGCTCGAGCGCACCTGGGGCGTGCACTCGGCCATGGGCGGCACTGGGGCGATCGTGCAAGGCATGGTGGGTCTGCTGGCGTCGCGCGGCGTGGATTTGCACCTGAACGCGCCAGTGAAAAAAATCCTGGTGCAAGGGGGCCAAGCCTGTGGCATCGAACTCGCCGATGGCCGCCTGATCGACGCCGACATCGTGGTCAGCAACGGCGACACGGCCTGGACCTACAAGCACTTGGTCGATGCCCGCCACCGTCGCCACTGGAGCGATCAACGCATCGAGCGCGGCCGCTACTCGATGGGCCTGCTGGTCTGGTACTTTGGCACGCGCAAGCGCTATGAAGAGGTGCCCCATCACATGCTGGTGCTGGGGCCGCGCTACAAAGGTTTGCTGCAAGACATCTTTAAAAAGCACGTGCTGGCCGACGACTTCAGCCTGTACCTGCACCGGCCCACCGCCACCGACCCCAGCCTGGCGCCGCCGGGCCATGACACCTTTTACGCCCTGGCGCCGGTGCCGCACCTGGACAGCGGCACCGATTGGTCGACGCGGGCCGAGACCATGCGCCTGGCGATCGAACAACGGCTTCAAGACACGGTGTTGCCCGGCCTGTCCGATCAGGTCTGCACCTCCCGCATGATGACCCCGCAAGACTTCCAAGACCGCCTGTGGTCATTCAAGGGCGCGGGCTTTGGCCTGGAGCCCCTGCTGCTGCAAAGCGCCTGGTTCAGGCCGCACAACCGCAGCGAAGACCTGCCCGGTCTTTATGTGGTCGGCGCCAGCACACACCCCGGCGCCGGTGTGCCCGGCGTGTTGATGTCGGCCAAAGCACTGGAAAAGGTGGTCCCCGATGCATGAGGCCCACGAGCCCCTACCGCCCGCCGGCTTGGAGGAGTGCATCGCCCTGATGCAAGACGGGTCCAAGACCTTTTTTGCCGCCAGCCGTCTGTTGCCACAGCGCGTGCGACCGCACGCCATCGCGCTCTACGCTTTTTGCCGGGTCGCCGACGACCTGGTCGACCACGCCCAGGTCGGAGACACGCCCCTGATCGAGTTGCGGCAACGCCTGGACGCGATCTACGCCGGCCAGCCCCGTGCCCATGTCGAAGACCAGGCCCTGGCCATGGTGGTGCGCCAAACTGGCCTGCCCCGCCATTTGCTCGACCTGCTGATCGAAGGCTTTGACTGGGACGCCCATGGCCGCCGTTACGAGACCTTGCGCGAGCTGCACGACTACGCTGCACGGGTGGCGGGCACGGTCGGGGCCATGATGTGTTGGATCATGGGCACGCGCGACCACACGACCTTGATGCGCGCCTGTGAGCTGGGGGTGGCGATGCAGCTCACCAACATCAGCCGCGACGTCGGTGAAGACGCCCGCATGGGCCGCATCTACCTGCCGCAAGAACTGCTGCGCGCGCAAGGAATCGACCCCGACCCCTGGTTGCGCGCGCCCACGCTCAACCCCGGTCTGCAACAGGTGCTGGCACAGGTGCTCGACGAGGCCGATCGCCTCTACGCCCAAGCCAGCCACGGCATTGCCAGCCTGCCCCCCGACTGTCGGGCGGCGATTTGTGCGGCCAGCCTCATTTACGCCGAAATCGGGCATCAGTTGCGACGCCACGGTCTTGATTCGGTGTCGGTGCGTACGGTGGTGGGCACCCCCCGCAAACTGGTGCTCTTGTTCATGGCCTGGACGCAGGCCGGCTGGATCCGGGTGGCGCATCGTGAACCAGAGCCGCTGGCCGCGGTGCAGGAGATGGTCCAAGCGTGCATGCGGTGCGCCCCCTCGGTCTCACGGGGCGGTGTGGCTTATTTCCCGAGTCGCAGCATGAACCAGCGGGTGACCTGGGTGCTGGAACTGCTGGAGCGGCGCGAAAACCTCAAACGCGGTCAGGGCATCAGCGGCGTCGGTTGAACCAATTGGCCAGCATGAACAGCAAAAAGACCACGAACATGAGGATGATGACGTGTTTGACTTCCATGGTGTCTTCCTTTTAAGGGTCAGTTGAAGGGCGCGCGCGTGGCGTGCAAGATCGGTGCTCGCATGAGCGGGCGCATCAGCCAAAGCGTGGCGACCAGCAACAGCCATTCGATGCTATAGACAAAACAATACCCCGTCCAAGCACTCGACATTGAGGCCACGACGTCGCGCAAAATCCCCCCCAGCGCCATTGCCAAGCCAGCAGCGGTGGCTTGCGCCGCACCCCAAGCACCCATCGCCAGGCCGGCCTGCTCGGTGCTGGCGCGGTTCATGGTAGCCGTCAGGGTGCCGTGGCCAAACAGACCTGCCCCCAGACCGATCAACAGGGTACCGGCGCTGAACCACAGCCAGGGATCGGGGGCAAACGCCGCCCCGATCACCAACATGAAAGCCGGCAAGCCAAACAGGCAACCCGCCCAGGCCATGCGAAACGGGTCTGCGCCGCGGCTGAGCAAGCGCGAAGCGCTGGCAAAACCGATCAGCCCGCCCAACGCCAGCGTGGCGGTGAGCTGGGTGGTGCTGGCCACGGACAGGTGCAGGATTTCGCCGCCATACGGCTCAAGCAACACGTCCTCCATGCTGAAGGCCAGGGTACCGAGTGCCACCACCCACAGACGGCGAACGGCTTCAGCATCGCGGGTGAACAGCTGCCAAGCCTCGATGAAACTCGGATCGCGCCCTTGCCCAGGCTTGCGATCGCGCGAGCGCGACTCCTGCTTCCACATCGCCACGGTGTTGAGCACCAGGGTGATCAGGGCGGCGGCTTGCACCACCTGAACCAAACGCCCAGGGGTGAAGTCGGTCAGCAGATCGCCAAACCATAGCGCGCTGAACAACATGCCCAGCAACATCATCACGTACATGAAGCCCACCACATTGGCCTGTTTTTCGGGTGGGGTCAGGTCGGTGGCCAGCGCCAGCCCGGCGGTCTGCGTGATGTGCAGGCCCGCGCCCACCAGCAAAAAGGCCACGGCGGTCGCCACCTGACCCACCCACACGGGGGCTTGGCTGGACGCGCCCAGCCCCCCCAGCACCAGCAAGGCGAAGGGCATGATGGCAAAGCCGCCAAATTGCAGCAGGGTGCCCATCCAGATGTAGGGCACGCGACGCCAACCCAACTGCGAGCGGTGGTGGTCGGAGCGAAAACCGATCAGGGCCCGAAACGGGGCAAACAACAGCGGCATGCCGACCATCACCGCCACCAGGCTGGTGGGCACGCCGAGTTCGACGATCATGACCCGATTCAGGGTGCCCACCAGGAGCACCAGGGCCATGCCGACAGAGATTTGAAACAAAGACAGCCGCAACAGCCGCGACAGGGGCAGGTCCTCGCTGACGGCGTCGGTGAACGGCAACAGCCGCATCCCCCAACTGAGCCAGACGTGCTTGAGTTTACGGGTCTCTTGCATGAGCGGTCATGCACGAAAAACCGGGCGGGCCGAAGCCCCCCCGGTCAAGTGCCGTCCAGCAATTACTTTTTGGACGGTTCGGCGGCCTGGGTCGCAACGGCTTTGCCAGCCGCGCCGTTCAAGAACGCTTTGACCCAAGTTGTGTTGCTCACCAAGGCCAGGTGAACGCAAAAGGAGCCCACGGCGACGGCACCCAAAAAAATGGGAATACCGACCTGGGGCTTGACGACACACCACATTTTTCCGTAGATCATGGTCTGTCTCCTTTTACTTCAGCCAGGGTGAGTAGATGTAGGCCAGCAGATGGGCGAATGCGGCAATCATGCCGAAAATCTGCGTGCCCTGGATGAGATTGCGGTGAATCTCCTCCGATTCGGCCTCGGTCAAACCGGTGGGCCATACCTTGTCGTTATTGGACATGGGTACCTCCTTGCAAGAAGAGTTCGTGCTCAGGCCGCACGCAGGCCATCGGTGCCGGTATGGCACCGAATCGGGGTTGGCCGTCATGAAAACAGGTCATGGGGCCGTGTTCAGCTTCGACGAGGCATGCGCCAGGGCAGCATGCCTTGCACCAGGGGTGAGACAAAACGAGGCACCGAAAGCGTCTCGTGAAAGGTGTGCACCTGCGCGCCCAGCGCCGGGCGTGCGAGCAGGCTGCGTTGATAAAACGGCGTGTCTTCGAGCGTTTGCTGTACCAGCGGTCGATCCAGGGCGCGGGCGCGCCTGGCGATGCGCCAGCCGGTGCGGGGCAAGGTTTGAACCGGCACCGGCGGCAGGTCTTCGACCTGCCCATCGGGGGCGAAACGCAAGCGCAGCAAGCGATCGGCGTCGGTGCCGCCGTGCATGTCATAGGTGACCTCGGTGCTGCCGTCGGGCAGGTGCGTGCGCGACCAGTCCCACAGGGTGAAACCGTCCTCGATCGGTTCATCGCCTTCGTTCGAGTCCAGATAGGCCTGCCCCGACCATTTCAAACCGGGTTCGGGCAAATCGACCTCGATGCGCCCCACCGGCGCCAGCGGTCCCCAACGGTGCCGCCCCCGGGCGTCCAACGCGACCGAAAAAGGCACCAGGCTTTGCGGCCAAAGTCGAATGTGGCCGCTGATTTTCTGGCCCCAGGGCACCGTCACCTCGTTCAGGCGCATGTGCAGGCTCTGCCCGTCCCAGTCCAGTCGGCTCGGGCCCACCACCAAGCTGCTGCTGTCGCGGTGACAATGTCGGGCGGCGCGCTCGGTCATGGCCCAGTGGTGCCGCCGTCCGTACAAAGCCACGTTGATGGCGCAATGGTTGTCGGCATCGGCCTGGCCACGCCGTCGGGCCCAGCGGTAATAGGGCGAAAATACGCTGCCGACAAAAGCGATCAGCGTGAGGCTGTGTTGGCGATCGTCACTCATGGCGTCGACATACCACCATAGGTAGCCACCGGGTGGGACTTTTTGGTCAAAGCAAGGTTGGCCATGACGGCCTCGGCCGCCCGCATGCCTGAGAGCGCCGTCATCGGCACCCCAGGCCCCGGGTGCGTGCCGCCCCCCGCCAGAAACAGGCCCGGCAAGGCGGTCGTCGCCCCAGGCCGCGCAAAGATGCTCATCCAGCCGTGCGTGGCCCGGCCATACAGACTGCCCGCCGACGCCAAAAAGCGCCGGTGAAAGAGCGAAGGGGAACATCGTACCCGCGCGTGCCCCTGGATGGACAAGCCCATGCGCTGCAATTGGTCGAAGCTGGTGGTCTCGCATGAGTCGATCTCCTGGGTCATTTCGGGCTCATCGCCACACGCCGGTGCGTTGACCAGGCAAAACAATCGTTCGGTGGCCGACTGGGTGTCCGTCCCGGGCCGATCCTGCGCGCAGACATAGACCGTGGGGGCACGGGGCATGCGGCGATGTTGAAAAATATCGTTGAACTCACGCTCGTAATCGTCCTGAAAAAAGACGTTGTGCCGATCCAGATCCAGGGCCTGACGTGGGGCCAGCAGCGACCAAGTCAGGGCCGACAGCGAGCGCTCCTGGTTCGTCGGCGGCACCGAGGCGCGCGGCGCGTGACCCAGCAGCCCCAGGCGCAGGGCATCGACCTCGCCGTTGAACACCACCGCGTCGGCACGCAACTCGTCGTGGTCCAAGCGCACCCCCACCGCGCGGCCATGGCGCATGAGGATTTCTCGGCACGGCGTCTGCAACAAGAAACGCACCCCCCTGGCCTGAGCCAGTCGGGTCAGGGCCTGCGTCAGCCCGGTCATGCCCCCTTCGATGCTGAACACGCCGTCCATCTCGACCTGGGCGATCAACATCAAGGTGGCGGGGGCCTGCCAAGGCGACGAACCGCAGTAGGTCGCGTAACGGCCAAACAGTTGACGCAAGCGCGGATCCCGAAATTCGTGCTGCAACTGCTGCCACAGCGAGCGCATGGGCCCCAGCTGGGTCAACAGGCCCAGACCCGAAAAGCCCAACTCGGTCATGAAGCGGCCCATGGAAGGCGCCTGGCTGCGCATGAAGGGCCCCTGCATGGTGTCGTAAAGGCTGCGCGCGCGGCTGCAAAAGCGCCGAAACCGCTCGGCCTCGTCAGGTCCGGCCAAACGCTCGACCTCGGCTTCGCTTTGCAGCGGGTCGGCACACAGGTCCATGCGCTGTCCATCGGGCCAGAAATGTCGGGCCAAAACGTGCAAGGGGGTCAGGCGAACCTCGTGGTCCAAATCGGCACCGATGCGACGCATGATCTCGTCAAACACCCAGCGCATGGTCAGCACCGTCGGTCCCGAATCGATCTGCACCCCGGCCACCGGGGTGGTGTGGACTTTGCCCCCGGTCGTCGAATGCGACTCGACCACCGTGACCTGAACCCCACGCTGAGCCAACAGCAAAGCGCTGACCAGCCCGCCCATGCCAGCGCCGACGACGATCACGTGGTCGTTCATCGACTGCCTCCGGCCAAGGTGGGGTCGCCGTGGGTCACCTCGCGACCCTTCCAGACGCCCTGCATGTAGAGCGGGCGCAGGTGGACGAACAGCGACTCGGAAAAAAACTGGTGCTTGTAGGCGGCCTGAATGGCTTGCTGGTGGGCGTGGTGGTGGGCATAGTCGCGCATCGCTTGCGCGTCGCGCCAAACGCTGAAGGTGCACTGCCGCAACAGGGGCGCCTCGCCCAAGCCCATGGCCAATTGGCAACCCTCGGCCCGATCCAGGTCGCTTTGAGCCGCCGGTGCGTAGCGCCAAAACGCCATCGCCTTGGCTGGGCGGATGCTGGCACGGGTCAGCACCCCGAGCGCCGTGGAGGGCACCACCGGACAGCCCTGCACCGCGGCGTCGGTGGTCGGGCTCCAGGCCTGGTGGTCCCACTCGCCGCGCGCCGACTGGACCGAAAAAATCCCCACGACACTTTCTTTGGCGCGCTCGCGCACGCCCGCCACCCAGGGGCCGCGCATGAACGCACTGGCATGATCCCAATTGTCAAAGCTGGCCAACACCCCCTGGTGGCTGGCACTCGGACGCAGGCTAAAGCCGCCCCCTTGGCCACTGCCCATGACCTTGGCAAAGCCCAATCCTGCCGTCTCGCGCAGCGCCGACGGGCCCGCCATCAGGCGCAGCCAGCCCCAACCGTGGTGCTGACGCATGTAATCGACCAGCAAAATGAAGACCACCCCCGATAACGGGGGTGCGATGCGGCCGACGTCGTCCAGGCTCATGCGCTCGCCCCCTGAAGCTCTCTGGGCAAGCGAAACACGACGTGCTCACGCACGCCCTCGAGTGAGCGCACGCTGGCGCCGGTGCGCGCGACCAGATGGTGCACGACCTGATCGACCAACACCTCGGGGGTCGAGGCCCCCGAGCTGATGCCGATGCGGCGCACCGCGCCGCCCCACCACTCGGGGTTCAGGCCACTGGCGTCTTGGATCAGGTGCGCGGGACACCCGCAACGCTCGGCCACCTCGCGCAGGCGGGTCGAGTTGGAGCTGTTGCGGGCCCCCACGATCAACATCAAATCGACCTGGCTCGCGAGCTCGCGAACGGCGTTCTGGCGGTTTTGGGTGGCGTAGCAGATGTCGTCCAGATCGGGGCCGACGATGGCGGGGTAGCGCGCCCGCAGCGCGTTCAAGATCTCTCGGGTGTCGTCCAGGCTCAGCGTGGTCTGGGTGACATAGGCCACGGCCGCGTCCTTGGACCAGGGCAACTCGGTGACATCGGCCACCGAGCCCACGACCCGCACCGGGGCGTCAACGCTGCCCACCGTGCCCTCGACCTCCTCATGCCCCACATGGCCGACCATCACCAGGTGGTGGCCTTGCTGGTGAAATTTCCGCATTTGCTGGTGCACCTTGGTGACCAAGGGACAGGTCGCATCCAGGGTGTGCAAGGCCCGACGCCCCGCCTGGTCGACCACCGCCTGGGACACGCCGTGGGCACTGAACACGGTGACCGCGCCCGCGGGCACCTGGTCGAGGTGATCGACGAACACCGTGCCCTTGGCACGCAAGTCCGCCACCACGTGTTGGTTGTGGACGATCTCGTGAAACACGTAGACCGGCGCGCCATAGCGGCGCAGCGCGTGCTCGACGATGTCAATGGCGCGGGTCACGCCGGCGCAAAATCCCCTGGGCTGAACCAGCAGGATTTGCAGGGGCGTGGCCGCGTTCATGGCATCAGCGCTTGGCGACTTTGACCGGGTTGGTCAGCGCTTTGGGCGTCGACAACAACTCGGGAAAGTCTTTGGCCATCTGGGCACCGTACAAAGGCTTGTATGCGCCCTGGTGGCAGGTGCCGCAATTGACCTTGGCGACGTCGCCCAATTCCCCCTTGCGGTGGGCCGGGAAGGTATCGGTCAGGGGCGTCATGTAATCGTTGTTCAGGTCACGCGCCATCCGGATGCCGTGCCAGGCCTGCACGCGTTGCGGCGGGCCACCCTCCCAAGTCTGGAAAGAGCGCGTGTTGTGGCAATAGGTGCAATTGACCCCCAGCGCGGTCGACATGTGCGTCATCAGCCCATAGGTCCACTCGGTCTGCTTGATCGATTGCCGGTTGCCAGTGGGCAAGGCGGTGTCGCCCCCAACCCGGATGCTCTCGGCGTTGAGCAAGAACGGCGTGAAGGGGTCGTAGGGCAAGGACGACAGGTTGACCACAGGCGCTGGCGTGTTCTGCCCGGCCTTGTCGCCCATGAAGTTCGAGCCGTAGGGCTGATCCGGTTGCTTGAACCAGACCTGCTTGGGCACCGGGTTCCCCCGGTGACAGGTGTGGCAGGTCACGCCGGTATCGGCCACGTGGTTTTTCCAGTCGCTGTTGATGTGGCGGGTCATCTCGATCATGCGCCGCGCCACCACCTTGGTGTAGAGCGAATCGTCGGCAAAATTCGCCGGGTTGTGGCAGTAGGTGCAACTTTGCTCGGGCGCGATCCAGTTCGACATCGACACCATCAGCCGGGTGAAGTCGTTCACGCTCAGATCGCCCAGCAACTTGACATTCTTGTACACCTGCGAGGCCTTGGGTCCATCGCTGCCGGCACTGGGGATGGCCACCGGGGCCTCGTGCAGGGGCGCATTCTGTTCGACCGTGCGCGGGTTGTAGATCTGCGCCATGCCGGTGCCCCGAAAACCGTGCTGCACGGCATCAATGGGTGGGCGCTCGCAACCCGACAGGAACAACAGGGCGGCGCACAAAGATAAGAGGATTCTCATGGCTTGACTCCTTGCATCAAGGCCGGGTCGGTGACGACGTCAAAGACCTGTGGGTACGGGGGCACCACGCCGTGCTTGATGGACCATAAATACCAGTTGTCGACCACGGTGCCGGTCAGCAAAATCCCAATGCCGCCCGTCAGGGGACACAGCACAGCGAACCACCAGGCCCAGCGGTGGATCGACTCCATGGTGGCGTTAAAGCCCATGGTCC
>JACCDX011230172.1_pt1 | contig 35535 bp, 59 predicted proteins | sample 7449681 | NCBI WGS metagenome assembly JACCDX01 (sample SAMN15323450, study PRJNA562643) | freshwater metagenome | isolation source: river surface water | place: USA:Blue River Watershed | collected 2017-08-18
CGCCTGCTTCATTGCGTCAATCATTTCTGCATCCTCATCTTTTCAGTCAATTCGCGCAGCTTCGCCATCGCTTCGGCCTTGGCCTTTTCTGTTGCAATTTTTTCGTGAACGGTCGGCTGGCGCGTGATGACCGAATGCGGCTTGTCAGGAATTTGCGGGCCGTCGTTGAGCAGCTTTTTGAACGCCAGGGCCGACGGCGGCCGGTCTGGGTTCATGTGCTTAAGGGCGTAATCCATTTTTGGCCGGTACGTCAAGCCACGACCGCATTCATCCATCCAGACCTGGCGAATCAACGCGGGATCGACATCCCGCCAATGGTTCGCAAAGGTGGCGCCGTAGATCGCGTTCATCTTCGAAAAGATGTAGTCAAACCCGCTGTCGGCATCACAGAAGTCGTTTTGGTTCCACATCGGGCGCCTCCACAATTTCGGTCACGGGCCTGGCCCAGAAGTTGGTCGGCGCAGCCTTAGGGGTGGCTAGGCCGCGAGTAAGGGCCGCCATAGCGGTTTGGCGGGCTTCTGAGGCGGTTTTTTTGACCGCCTGCTGCCTACGTACCCAGTTGCGCCAAGTCGCCGTCCAATCGGTTTTGACGCCTTTCTGACCAGGCTGGGCAATCCAGTAGTCCCGAAACCCATCAAATACTTCCTGCGGGCTAAGTTCAGGGCGTTGCTGCAAGCAAAAATGATTCCAATCGTCTGGGAGCAAAAAGTCAGTTGGCAAGCGCGTTCCGCGCTGCGTCTTCTTCTCTGTCTCTTTCTCTCTCTCTGTCTCTGTCTCTGTCTCTGTCTCTAGACGATCATCTTGATATCTCTCTGATATCTCGGCGTCATCATCTTGATTCAGCCAATGAGACAGCTTGAAAAGACATTCGGAAGTTTGCTTTTCAGACATTCTCAGACGAAAAGCCAAAGTTTTTACTTCAGGCAATTTCCCGTCGTTCTCGCTGGCAATCAGCCAGCACATGACCAGCACTTTTCCGGCAAGCGGGTCTAGTTGATGCCAGTTGATGTCATCCAGAATGTCTCGATACAGCTTGATCCAAGGTGGTCGCCTGTCCTTGAAATGCTGAAACTTAGACCAGTTTTTGATCTTCATGTCGCGCCCTCAAATGTCCCGCCCCAGAAAAGAAACCTACGGCAGGCGGGGCGGATTCGCTTTTCGGTGCGCTCATGACTTCGCACCTAGCCGGGTTTCAAACAATTCTAGCCCTTAAACCATTTCGGACGCAACGCCCGCAGCTGCCAAACCCTAGCCTGGGGAATCTGTTTGCCCCATTGGCTGACAGCTGCGCGTGTGATGCCCAGCAGTTCGGCCAGCGCCTTTGCTGACCCGGCTTTTTCAATTGCTTGCGCTTTGTCCATCCTCCGATGTTAAGCCACCTTGCGGCAGGTGTCAACGGGGTCAAATCCCGACAAAGTTAAGGGGGCTTTACAAATAGTTGTTGCAATGCCTGTTCAGCTGGCTTAACATTCAGTCATGCCGTAGCGAATTGCAAGCGGTCTTTTAAAGGAAATCAAAATGCAAGTTCTCAACTTCCCCACTGACAATTTTGATCGTCAAGCCACGTTCCGTTTTGCCTTTAAAGGCTTCAGGGGCGTTTCCACCCGCACTGGTTATTTGTTCTTTGCGGATGACGTAAACAAAATTTACGTCATGCAAAAAAGCGCATGCCTCAAATCGCAATACAGCGATGCCGAAATTGCAGAACTGGATCGCCTGAACAACTCGACACCAATTGCGACCGGTGATGTGGTGGAAGTCAATGGCAAGCAGTACACCGTAAAAATCAATGGCGATTATTCGGATGCCGGTTTTTTAATTCCGATGTGACCTGTTGACAGCCCGTGTTAAGCGGGCTTACAATCAAACCATGCCCTAACGGGTCTTTTAAGGAGAATTGAAATGGTCAAGATGATGAAGTTCTACGTTACCAACGGCGCCGAAAAGGCCCGTGTCTGGTACAGCCGCGGCGCCCTGGTTGATGGCCGTGATTGCGTCACGATCTACGCCAAGGATTACACCGGCGCCCTGGGCCGCGTGTTTGCCGATCAGTCGGCCCCCTACGAAAACAACACCGACACAATGACCGACTACTTCGAAAAAGGTCGGGTTCGCGTGTTTCCCGATAGTCCGCTGTGGGCCGACGCTTGTGCGCGGGCCGTTCGTTGAAGGGGGCGCCATGAACCGCGAACCGACCGATTGGGAAGTGGTACTGATGGCGCTGGTCGCGGCGCCCATCATCTACGTTTTACTGTGGCTTGCAATGGCCTTGTTTTAAGGGGAACGACATGGAATTCAAAATCACCAAAGTGCATCGGGGCGGCGTGACGTACTACGCCACCACCATCAGCGGCGTCTACATTGAACGCCGCACCCTGGAAGAACTGCGAACCTCGCTGGCCGTGCGCGAAAGTCTTGGAAAAATTTTTGCAGAATGTGTTGACGGCGCAAGTTAAGCCAGCTTATAATTCACTCATGCCCTCACGGGTCTATTACGAAAGGAAATTGAAATGAATGCAAACATCACCAGCCGCGACAGCCAAGTTTATGGCTGCAACTTCCAGGAATTCCTGGCCGGTGTCACCGATTCCATCACCTACAAACTCAGCGGCGCCAACATGATCGTTGCGGGCCTGATGTCGGATGCCCAGGAACAAATGGCGTTCGGCGATACCGAAGGCGCCCGCAAGACCCTGAATTGCGCCAAGGGCGTTTTGTTCGCGGTCATGAACGGTGAACTGAACGCTGGCGGGGTGGCAGCATGAACGCCGTCACGAACCCCAACCAGGTCGTCGAATTGCCAAACCTGCTTGCTTTGGCCCGCGCTCAAAACAAACTGATTGACGCGCTGTACCAATACGGAACAGAAAACCAGGCCACCTATAAAGCGGAAGACGAAGTGCGCCGCTTGTTGGCAGTGATTAATTTAAAAGCGCTTTCATGAACACCTGGCCCTTCCCCCCGCCCGGGGGGCCTGTCCCGCTGACGCCCGCGGAAAAACGCGAATACCAACGTCAGCAGCGCAACAAACTCCCCGTGGCACCGTTTTGAAAGGAACGCACCATGTCCAAACTGCCCTACAACATCGAAGGCCCGTACACGCGCACCAGGCGTCTGACCACCTTCCAAAAAATATGGATAACGCTTGTCGTTGCCGTATTCGCCGCCATCGCCGTGATGGCCCTTTCCAACTAACCAGGAACAACAAATGGAACCCATGACTTTCGGCAAAATCGCATCGGCGCTGGTCAAGGCGCAAAAAGCATTTGGCCCCGCCCTGAAGACATCCAGCAACCCGCATTTTCGTTCGCGTTATGCCGACCTGTCGGCATGCGTTGAAGCCGTCATCGACGCGCTCAACGACAACGGCATCGCCATGATGCAACGCGTGACGCCATCGGACAACGGCGTGATTGTGGAAACCGTGCTGATTCACGAATCGGGCGAAACGATCACCAACGGCCAGCTGCACGTTCCGGCCACCAAACACGATGCCCAGGGCTACGGCTCCGCGCTGACGTATGCCCGCCGTTACAGCCTCATGGCCGCTTGCGGGATAGCCCCTGAAGATGATGACGGCAACGCCGCCAGCAGGCGCCCGACCGCACCAACCGCACCAGCTGTGCCCACGCCTGACATCACCGATTTCCTGTCGGCCATCCAAGCCAGCGCCAACAGCGACGAATTGGCCCGCGTCTACAAAGAAGCATTCGACGCATGCCAAGGCAACCAGGCGCTGCAAGCCAAAGTGATGGCCGCAAAAAAAGCCCGCGTTGATCGCGCCAAAAAGGAAAAGGCAAATGACAAATAAACAAGACATTGATCTTCTTTTTTGTGTCAACAGCGCAGATTTAGAAGCATTGCAAGATGCTCAGTTCACGCTTGAAGCCATTAAAAATGCAGACCCTGGCACTTACGACGGAATCATCGATCAATCTTTACGATTGATTAATCAGGCGCTCAACATGAGTTGTACAGATGCAATTGAAAGAATTGCCGATAAATTGGGGGTGGAAGCATGAAATCTTCACGATTGCGTGGAAAAGTAAATACAGAACACCCAATGCATAAACTTTGGGAGGCAGCATCAGACATTGTTGGAAGAACAGTTCAGGCTTACAACAACGCCAAAGTACCCGTGCCGCATGAAATTGCGATTCCTGTATGGGTTGATGGCGATCCTGTCATGAAAATAACTATTGAAATTGGCTCAAAAACCACCGCAAATTACGCCATTTTTAAAGCGCAAAATAAAGGAGATAAAAATGTCTGAAGAAATCGAACAACGAACCGACGAATGGTTTGCCGCCCGCCTGGGCAAAGTCACCGCGTCCAAGGTGGCCGATGTGATGGCCCGCACAAAGACGGGTTACAGCGCCAGCCGCGAAAACTACATGGCCCAGCTGGTGGTCGAACAAATCACCGGCACCCGCCAGGAATCGTTCACCAATAGCGCCATGCAATGGGGCACCGACCAGGAACCATTTGCCCGCGGCGCATATGAAGCGGCCACCGGCAACATGGTCGAAGAAATCGGGTTTGTGAATCACCCGGCCATTGAAATGGCTGGCGCCTCACCTGACGGCTTGGTCGGCGACGATGGCTGCGTGGAAATCAAATGCCCGAACACGGCCACCATGATTGAAACGCTGCTGACCGGCACCATCCCGCAAAAGTATTTCGCGCAAATGCAGTTTCAAATGGCTTGCACTGGCCGCGCCTGGTGCGATTACGTGGTGTTTGACCCGCGCATGCCCGCCAAGGCCCAGCTGTTCATCAAACGTGTTCCGCGTGACGATACGTTCATCGCTGACATGGAAGCGGAAATTAAAAAGTTCCTGGCCGAAACCGCGGTCAAGGTCGATCAACTGAAACAAATCATTGGGGAATAAATCATGTCGAAAATTACTAAAGAAATCACCGCCATCACCGGCAACTACACCAATGCCCAGGGCCAGCAGAAAAACCGCTACCAGCGCATCGGCTCAATCATTGAAACGAAGAATGGCCCCATGCTGAAACTCGACGTCATCCCGCTGAAAGAAGGCGGCTGGGACGGCTGGGCTTACATCAACGAACCCCGCGAACGCGAAGACCAGCCGCAAGGCCAACAACGCCGCCAGGCCCCGCAAAACAGTGGGTTCGATGACATGGACAACGATCTGCCGAACTTCTAAGGGGGCATCATGGGTCACATCATTGGCTGGCTTTGCTTCTTTGCCTGGTTGACCCACATCTTCACCTGCTTCGCGCAGGGGTTGTGGGGGTTCCTGTTGGCTGGCGCGATTTTCTTTCCCATCGGAATCCTGCACGGGTTCTATGTTTGGATCAGTTAGGGGGCGCCATGCAACTGGATTTTTTTGGCGACGAAGGGAAGTATTTAGACCAGCTGAAAAAGAACTGGCGCGACACCATCGAAGGGGACGGCGGGCATTGCCCGTGCTGCGGCAAGTGGGGGAAAATCTCGCCGTTCCCGATGACGGAAATCATGGCCCTGGGGCTGCTGTGGCTGTCCAGGGCGACCGCTGATGCTGATGGGTGGGTGGATGTACCCAACACGGCCCCGCGCTGGATGCTGCGCGGGAAAACCTACACCACCATGCACCGCTGGGGTTTGATTGAAAAGGCCGACCGGCACGAAGACCAGACCAAAAAGTCCGACGGGCTGTGGCGCGTGACCGCAAAGGGGCTGCACTTCCTATGCGGCACCACCAGCATCCCGAAAAAGGTCTTCATCTACAACAACATCATCGAAGGCTGGTCGGACGAAACCGTGTATTTCCGCGACTGCTTTGGCAAGCATTTCGACTATGAAGCGGTGATGGCCGAAAACTTCAACATCAACGCAATCAAGGTCGGGACGTAAATTACACGTTCCGTTCGAAATGCGGGCAGTCGACCAGGCTTTTGAAATTGCCGCCCCATCGGTTCTTGGGGTGTAGGCTTTCCCAATATGCCCCCAGGGGCGCAATCGTGGCCTTGTCCCAAACGATGGCGCCGTCCTTAAAGAAATTCAGGTCAATGGCGCATCGCTTCAGGTGAATGCTGTTCATGGTCTTCGACCGGCCAGCCTTGAAATGAATGGCTTGCTGTTCAGGGGTGCGGGCCAGTTCGCCGCCCGTGACCATAAAGCCCTGTTCGGTGGCATACTGGATCAGCTTGCATGCGTCCAAGAGGAATGCGGCTTGCTCTTTCGAAAGGCTCATTTGTCTTTCCCCTTATTCCGCATTTCCATGACTTTTTCAACGGTGCGCCCGCCAAAGTATGCGGTCATCACCAGCATGCCCCACTGGCCCAGCAGGGTCACGTAGGCTTCGGCAACCCTGTACCCGCCGCCATCCAGCAAGGCAAACAAGGTGTAAGCCCCCAACAGGTAAATCAGCGTCATGGGCCGGATGTTCTTTGACAGCCAGGAATCCGAAGTCATGTCGGCTTTCCAGCGGTCGCTGATGTTGTTTTCCTGGTTGGCTTGCGCGGCCAGCAGCGCGGCCAATTCTTCCTGTTCTAGCCTGGCCTTTTCAATGCCCAATTCGATCAGGCGTTCTTCGTGTTCAAACTGAAGACGCCGCAACGTCACCACTTCTTCGGGGCTGGGGTTATCAGAAATCTTGATGCCCAGCTTTTCTTCAACAACTTGTTTGCCTTTGGCCTGGATGGCGCTTGCCAGCAAGCCCAAACCGTTTTCAGCAAGTGTGCCCAGCAAAGCGCCGACGATTGGAATCATCATTCCCCCCTTTTGGTTGTAAACGATTCATCGCCTTTTTTGACCACAACCTTGTCGCCCTCAACAGAAACCGACATTGGGTCACGATCAGCCATGCGATCCAGGCGTTCGATCAATTGCTTCATGACTTCAAATTCTGGCTTGTCTTGCTTGGGCGTTGCACCGGCAATTCCGTTCAACATTGAAATCAACGCGACCAATGCAGAACCCAGCAGCCCCATGACGGCGGCAATTTTGCCTTCCTCAAGAAACAGCGAAGCCCCCACGCCAATCACCACAATCAGCGTGATGTAGAACAATCCTTGTCGGCCAATCGCTTTGCCCGCCACCTCTTTTGCTGTGGTTTGCGCTTCGATTTTTTCGATTTCAATTTTTGCCAGCAATGCAGTTTTTTCGTGTTCTTCCATCTCGCCCCTCACTTATGAAAATAGCTGGAAAAAAAACCAATAGCGGATGAAATGGCCGACACCAGCGCCATGCCAGCCCAAAACCCACCGCGCCCCTGGTTGGCAAGGGCCACCAGGTTTTCGATATGGCGCTCCATCTTGTCCATCTTGGCTTCCATCTGGTCGAAGCGGCGCTCGTAGTCTTCAACCTTTTGCCAGAGAACGCCGTATTTCACTGGATCAATTTCAGCCATGTCACGCCTTCATCACGTAAGCCAGGGCATAGTACGGCGGCAGGTTGGCGTTGGTGCCAGACACACCAGCAGAATCGACTGTCACCGTATGGCTGTGCGATCCAGCCGATTGAGTAGTCGCCGAACCAGTTCCCTGGTTGTCATCCGACGCGGCAATAAAATTGGGCGGCGAATTAAAGTCGTTTACTTTGTAAATCGAAAAATCGTGCGTGTGTGTACCAGCCGCGGCGGTGCTGGCCGTGTGAGTGTGACTGACGACAACTGCATCAGTAGAACCACCAGTTTGCGAAACGGAATAAGTGGAACCGGCGCCAACAATAAATCGGTCGCGCAGGTCGGGGGTTCCATTGCTGCCGTCGCAAAGATACCAGCCCGTCGGGACAGACCCGATAGAACCATACCAAAGCGAAATCATGCCCGCGGGGATGGTGGTTCCCACCGCGGTTTGAACGCCGACAATTCCGTAAATATTGTCGTAGGTTCCAATGGTCACGCCGCTGGAATCCTTCAGGACAAACTTATAAAAATACCCGTAGGTCAACCAAATTTCGGTGGCGCTGCGACCGCTGGAATCCAACACGATGGGGTTGGCATTGGCAATCGTGCCGTTGATGTCGGTGTAGGTCGCAAGGGGGGTGCTGGAACCAGCCTGGTAGACATACAGCAGACCACCATTCAGCGGAATGCCGTTGTTGTCGAAAAACTGCTGGGCATTCCCAATTGGTGAAAGGTTGACGCTCATATGGGTTTCCTCATTTCAATTTATTGTTGGCCTTTTTTGCTGATGTCTTGCAGCGTAGACCCAGCACCAGGCTCCAGTGCCCGCTTGACTTCGGTACGTTCACGGGCGCCTTGAATGACGCGCCGCCCCTCGCTGCCCAGCGGATAACCGATGGTCTTCAGGCCAATGACGTTTCCAGCCGTTTCCAGACCGCCAGCGGCCTTGTTTGCCAGATATGACACCAGCGAATTGCTGTTGTTTACAAACGTGCCACGGGGCTGGAATTGCGTGTAATTCGCCACGTTGCCCAGCGTCTTCAGCTGCAAACTGGTTTCTGGGTCAAAAATCGCCCCGAAATTGTTGACATCATCCAGGCGCTTGATTGCCTTGTTGTAGTTGGCCTGGCTGAAGTTTCCTTTGCCGTCCACAATGCCAGCGCGGTCGGACAGCCAATTGATGGTTCCGGCCTTGATGTGCTGATGCGCGGGGCTATCGCGGCCCAGCGTTTGAATCATCGTGTTGATGTTTTTGTTGTGACCGCCAATGACGTATTTGTCGAAATACTTGTCGGCGGGCACAGTCTCATCAACCGCGGCTTTGTATGCGGGGTCTTTTCTCAGCGCCTCAAATCGTTCACGCGCCAATGACCGGGCCTTATCGGCCAGGGGCTTCAATGCAGCGGCCTGGCCTTGAATCGGCAGCTGCTCCATTGCATCGCGCACAATGCTTGCCGCGGTGGCCGCGTTGCCATCACCGGTGCGCTCGGCCTTGCGGATTTCTGCCGCCAGGTTGGTTCGCATGGCTTCGAACTGCTCAAACGTCATTGGCTCACCAGCCTTGAATCGCTCCAATTGCGACCTGATGCTAGGCGACAGAAATTCCGTCTTCAGTTTTTTCGCCAACATCGTGTCGGCGGTTCGTGCGATTGCTGCGCCGTCTACCGGGAAAGACCCGCCGTTTGCGTCTTCCAGGGCTTTGTAGGCCGCGCTGATGGCTCCGCTTCGCTCACTGTCCAGAGTTCGGTACGCATCAATGATGGCCTGGCTGGAATCAATGGTCTTGGGCGCGTAAACGTCCGGCGCGGCGCGTTCCCGGATGGCGGGCACGTTGTCCACCAGCGCCTGGTTTTGCTGCTGGAATCGGTAAGCAAATTCAGGATTTTTGCCCCGCAAATTTTGCTCGTTCGAAATTTTCACCAGGTCACCGGTGGCTTGGCCTTCGGTCAGCCGCACGGGAACAGGCAAAGAATCGCCTTCCAGGTGGCGCAACACCACAGGCGTGTTCACCTTATCCAGCGGCATGTTGGAATACAGCTGCTGAAATTCCGGCGTGGCCCCGGTCAGGGCCTGTTGAATGATGGTGGCATCAGGTGTGCCCGCAGCGCCAATGCTGGCGCGACCACGCGGCGCAGCTGGCGCAACCATGCCTGGCGCAGCTTCGGCGGCATACGGCGCCACCTGCGGCTGCCCAAGGGTTCGCACCGGCGTTTTGGCGGGCATATTGGTTGTGCCAGGCGCAACGGCCTCAACCACGTTGCCAACCATTCGCTGCACGGGGGCTGGCGTGACCTTTTGGGCGCCTTGCTTCAATGCCTGTCCAGCCAGACCCACTTCCTCACCAATCACCCCGGTGACAGCTTGTACTGGTTTGGTTTTTGCCAAACCGGGAACAGCAAACAAGCCGGTGTTGACGTAGCTTTCAACGTCAGCTTTAGGCATGCCGGTTTTTTCGGCCAACCAATCAACGCCTTTGCCAATGTTTTCGCCAATAAAAGCGGTTAAACGCTGGGTGACTTCATTTTGATATGCGGGCGTGTTTGCAACGCCAGTGGCTTGGCCGATGATGTTTTTGGCGCTGGTGGTTTCTTGCCTGGCTCTTTCAGCCGCCTGCTCGGACGGCATTTGTGTTCCGTAATAAGCGCGGGCCAACGGATAAGCCAAATAGTCAAGGGTGCCCGTCACCGCATTCAAGGCGGTATCAGCCAGGCCCGCAGTGCTGGCGCCAACGTCGGACAAAAATGTGCCCGATTTGCTTTTGACTTTTGTAGGAACAGTCGTCACGGCTTCTTTCACCGCGGCGTTAATGTTCTCGGGCTTGAGCAAGTCCTCGTTCATGCCCATCATGCCGGAAGGCGCGGCGGCTGTGCTTGACGGCGGGGCGGGCATCAGCACCGCATGCACAGGGTCTTTTTTCCCCAGCGGGCGGTGAATGCCAAACTTGTTCAGGAACGATTCGGGCACATCCGTGCTGATGTCCACAGCTTCGGTGTGAAACGTTTGGCGGTTTGGGTAATCAGCCGGGTTAAGCGGCATGTAAACGCCAGGCTTGCCGCTTTGCGCTTCTTTGAATAGCCGTTCTTGTTCCGCACGGGTACGTACACCGCTGGTGATCGGAAGTTCTTTGCCATACAGGCGTTTGTATTCGGCGCGGGCTTCTTCCAGGCGCTGGGCCAAAGCGGAATCCAGCCCCGACAAATTGGGGCCAGACGTTTGTTGCCTGGTTGACGGTTTGGCGGCGGGCTTGGTGCCCAACGCACTGCCCACCATCTCGTCAATTTTGGTCGGGTCTAGTAGTTCGGCCATTATTGCCCCTTAATCAGCGCGTTCATTTTGCCGATTTTGTCCACCAGGGCTTTATATCCAGGCGAATTTTGGCCCCCCGCTTGACGCACAACTTCGGCGATTGCTTCTTTGTCGTTGTTCTTCAGGGCATCATACAAACGAACGGCGTTGATGTCAGTCGTGGCCGACCACTTGTTCTGAAATTCACGGGCAGAAAACGGATTGCCGTTGCTTTGCTTGAATGCGTTTTCAATGCCCATGTTGAACAGTTCGGTGGCCGTGGACAGCGCACGGTTGACCCGCGCCGTTTGTTTGATGGCCGGGGCCGTCCATTCGGTGGTGCCGCTCATTTCACCCGCCAGGCGGTTGGCCGCGTCCGTGCCGCTCAGACCAGCAGTTTTTGCCAGCGAAGCGGTTTGCAGCGCCATGTAATGGCCCAGCTGGTTCAGGTTGGTGGCCTGGTCGGAAGTCCACGGCAGCGCAGCGTAACCGCCACTAAGTGAAGTCAGCAGACCCACGCCCTTACCGGTGGTCACATCATCAGCCAGTTTAATGATCTGGTTGCTGTTGAACTGCTGCATCGGCACTTCAGCGGCGCCGTTGTTTGCAGTAATGCGAATTTGCTGGGCTGCTTTTAGCGTGTCAGCGTTTTCGCCTGGGGGCATGCGAACCGGCGCATTCAATACCGGCCCGGGGACAATAGGAACATTCGCTGCGCGATTGCCTGACCCTGTTTGACCAGGCGCGGGCTGACCGCCACCACCAGGCAGCCACGATTGCGGCACACCCGCGGGCACAGTGACCGTGCCAACAACATTTCCGTTTGCGTCTTTGACCTCGTAAATGGGATTGTTGTTCATGTCCGTCTGGCCCGTCGCCGTCATGCGCGAACCTGGCGGCAACTGCATTTGTGCCAGGCTTGGGCCGGTAGAAATTTTGGGTGCTGAACCACCAACGGAAGGTTGCGTGATTGTCGGAAGGATTTCCGATCCGGTGCTAACCGTGCCCGGCTGCGGCGCAAATGTTTCGCGCTGCTGGGGCGGCGTCAACAGGGATTCGCTGGCGCGAATAGCGCCTTGGGCCACATGCTCACCAGGCGGCAGCTGGCTGATGATTTCGCGCTGCGCTTTAATTAGGCGCAGCATGTTCGGATTGCCTTCGTGCTGCTTTGCAAGAAAATCCAATTCGCCCAAATACACTTTGGGGTCAGTCACGCCCGAACGGCCAAGAACACCCAGCGGCCCAGCAATCACCGCTTTGTCGCCCTGCGACAACTTAGTGCTGGAATCCATGAAATCATTTTGCGCCCTGCCAAGGGTGGTGTATTTGGTGATGTACTCCTGCCCGGTGTACGGCGCCAGCGTCGGGATGACCTTATTCAGTTTGGCAGGATCAAACATGCCATTGGTCATCAGGGCACCAGGATTAGTTTCCATCAGATTCTGAATCCTCAGGCGCTCAGTGTCAGCCTGTTTCAACTGACCCAACGTAATGCCGCCGCGTTCGGTTTCTTGCTTGCCTTGCTGAACAACGTTTTGCTGCTGTTGAACTAACAGCGGGTTCATTTCCTGCGCCTGACGATAGGCCTCAGTTGCCGTGTCAATTGCTTGCTGTCTTTCCCGAATCAACAGCGGGTTCATTTGCAATGCTTGACGATAGGCTTCAGCCGATGTGTTTAACGCCTGTTGCTGTTGTTGCACCAACAACGGGTTGATTTCTTCCGACTGCCGATATGCCTGGGCACCGCGGGCAATGTTCAGCATGTCGGCCAGTGAAGTAACCTGGGGCGGCTTAATTTGTCCTGCAACGGGTGTGAGACTTAAATCTGCCATGTTTTCACCTTAACCAATGTATGAAGGCGCCGGGAAGGACGGATATTGTTGCGGCGCTGGCATTTGCGGAATGACCGGCGTTTGTGCTGCGGGCTTGAGCATTTGCGACAACATGTACGTGTTGCCCAGGCCCTGAAGGGCGCCACCCATTGCGTTGGCCGCGCCGACAGTTCCCGCGGCTTGTGCGCTTCCTGCGCCAATCAACGCCTGGCCGATGTTGCCAGCCGTCGACATGCCAGCCTGGGTAGTTTGGCCCAACGAAGTCTGCCCCAGGCCCGCAATCGAAGCCAGGGTGTTGTAAATGTTGCCGCGCTGCGTCTGGTAACGGTTGAATGCGTTTCCGTATTCGGTGCTGGCAAGCCCTTGGGTGTAGTCTTGCATGCCTTGCAGGGCATTGCCGCCCACCAGGCCACCCGCGCGGTTTGCGGCGGCGTCAGTCGCCATTTGCCCTTGCTTCAACCGGAACGCGTAACTGGGGTCAAGCCCCGCGGCAAAGTCTTCCGGGCCATATTGGTTCGTGAAGTAATCTTTGCTTCCGGCAATGTCCTTCAGCGCAGAATAGCCAGCCTCACGGTATGGGGCTTGCTGTTCGTTGGTGATGTCGAACATTTCCCGCTGCACTTGGGCAGCGCGGTCGGCGGCGGCGGCTTGTTGGGCTGCTGCGCTTTTTGCAGCACTTGCGCCCATTGCCCCCGAAACAAGTGTTGCACCCGCAACGGCGGTCATTCCCCAGGTCATAGCGTTTCCCCTTTATTTTCCAATTTCATCAAGTCATCAACCGATGAAATAAATCCCATTTCCTCATACGTTGGCGCAATAACTTCCTGTTCGATCTTGTCCAGGTTTTCTTCGCCGGTGTGCGCGGTCAAATGAACGGTCGTCCAAATGGTGTCTTCTTCAGCGTAAACGGCGCGTTTCAATCCAACTTCGGACACGAACGTGCAGGGCGCCTCAAAATACTTTTTGCCAAACTCGGTCGCCACCGAAACCTTGCCCTTCATGATGAAGTTCAGGTGCTGGTGGCGGTGAATCTTGCCGATGATGACGGTGCCCTTGGGGATGAACATTTGCCGGGCATACGTGCCGCAACCATAATTTTCATCAACCGGCGCGAAAAAATGCGTCAGGGTGCAGTCTTCCAGGGTGGATTCCAGTTCGCCTTCGGCGATTTTTTGCTGGATGCCATGCTGCAACGTCAAAACCTTTTGCCGAAACTCCACCTTTTCCAAAGAATTCTGTTCTTTGGAAATGGTCATCAATTCTTGTGCAATGCTCATTGGTTGTAATAGGGCACTTTGTAGGCCACCCCATTCACCGTCACATTGATGAACCCCACCGGGTTGGCCGGTAGGGCCGCGGAACCAGCTGTGGCCGTGCTGGCGCTGGTGAAATTCAGCAGATTGATGAAAAACTGCTGCCAGGCCCTGGTGGGTCGTTTGGTCGCCGGATCAAGAAATTCCGATTGGGGATAAGGCTGCGTCTGTGGTGTTGGTAGCATCAATTCTCCCCCGCGGTTGCTTTCAAATTGGCCGACACAATTACGGCTTTCACAGGGTCGGAAATAGAAACCTCAAAAACCCTGTCACGCGCCGTTCCAAGGCGCCGCCAAATCGCACGGTTTGCATATTTTCCCATACGGCCAATTGATGTCCAGTGTTCGTTTGACCAGGTGGAACCACCGTCATTCGACCAGCGCAGCATGGCCTGGGGGTTTTCGGCGGTGCCGTTTACGGTTCCCACGCCAGGCTGGAACTGGATTTGCAACTCGTCAAAATACTGGCGCTGGAAATCGCTGACCAGGTGCGGGGCACGGCGCAAGCGGCGCACATGTTGGCCGTCATCGGTGTAGTTGGTTTTGTCTAGTTTGTAGACCTTGCCGTTGGCGTAATCGCCCACCAAAACTTGGCCCTGGAACACGGCGCAGCAATTGCCGCGGGCGCGTTCATACTGGCCCTGGTTGTTGGTGTACAGCCATTTGTGCCACATGCCGCTGGCAATGTCATAGCACCAGGTCAAATTCAGCGCCGGGAACGAAATCACATAGACTTCGTGGCCTTCCAGCTGGTATGTCCAGGCAATCGCGTCACTGACATCTTGATTCGCCAGCGTGGCTTCCACCGCATGGGTAGAAATGCGCTGCGGGACGTAACCATTCATTTGCACCACTTGCGCCTGGCCGCGATTGTTGCGCGACAGGTAGGCAAACGAATTGCCCAGGCGGGACACGCTAAATGCCGCAACGATGCCGTGCTGGGTTGATGTGCCGGGGATGCGGGTGAAGGGGAACGGGATGGTGCCCTGGTCAACCCAAACTTCGCTGGATGCCTCTCCCAGCAAATAGATTTCGCGGTGGTCAACGATCAGCGTCACCAGGTCATCGGGGGCGCCGTCTTTGCTGGAAAAACTAAGCGCGGGCGAAATGGGCGACAAAACAGACGAAGCGCCAAATTGCTGGGTGTCGGGCCGGTTGTAGACAAAATAATTGTCCACGATGTCCACGTTCGTGCCCCCCTGGAATGCGCCATCAGTGGACGGCAGCACCGACCAGTTCAGGCCATACAACGTGCTTGAAGAAACGGTCTGCGAATTGTTGACCGTGTAAGTTCCCGCGCCACCGGTGCCGGTGCCCAGGGCTGTGATGATGGTTTGCGCCGTAACGCCAGAACCCTGGATGGTTTGACCGATATACAGCGTCCCGCTGGTCACCGCGGTAACGGTCAGCGTGGTGCCCGAAATCGAACCCGTGACCACGGCGCCCGCGGCGGCGCTGTTCATTTGCTCGCTTAGGATGGTTTGCGAAGTGTTTAAGGTGTACGTGCCGACCCCGCCACTTCCAGTGCCCAACGCCGTGATGACGGTGGCCTGGGTCACTCCAACACCAAACAATGCCTGGTTAATCCCAATGGTTCCGTTGGTGACTGCGGTCACGGTCAGCGTTGTGCCGCTGATGGAACCAGTAAACACCGCCGACGATGGCGAAGAAATGCGCCAGGTGTAACGGTAAACACCGTCCACGATGTAGACGTTGATGCCGTTGTCGGTGATGCCAACCCGACCGGTGTTGGTGTTCAGCTGGCCCACCATCGTGGTGGTGTAGCTGGATGTGATGGCGTAGACGTAGGGGCCGCAAACCACCACCATGATGTCGCCGCCAGACAGCGTGACCATGCCGCGGATTTCTTGCTGGTTTTGGAACAGCAAAAGCGAAGTCAGCCCAGGCGTGGGGTACAGCGCGGCCACGCCGCGTTCGCCAGGCTGCTTCAGGGGGTCAAGTTCAGGATAGAAATTGATGCACTCCTGGGCATCCTGGTAAATGCTGGGCGCCTCATACGAAGGCCCGACAAAACCAAAATCAGCCATTATCGGAATCCCCCATCCATAATCCAGCCCGCATCCTTGGCCTTGCCAATCATCAGCGAATCGGGATAACGCGCCACCTGGGCTGGCTTCATGTTCGTGCGCTTGACAGTGGCCTTGGCCTGGGCCGCGAACGCGTTAATCATGCTGATTTGCGTTTGGCTGGCCTTGCCGTACATGGGCATCAACCGCTCGGCCAGGCACCAGCGCAGCGCGTTGTTGTAGCCCTGCGGCAGCTGGATGGTGTCAGTCAGCGTGGCGAACTGCCGGAAGATGGTCGACGCGAACAGGTGCATTTCGCCCTGCGCGGGGTTCGGCCACACGTAAATCGTGCCCAGCAGTTCGCTCGGCTGGTAATAGATGCCCTTGGGCCACGGGCCGTTCAGGGATTTCAGGCCGATGGATTCGTATTCTTCCAGGCTGAACACCGACACCGGGTAATCCAGGCCCCCGCCGTAAATCGGCACACCGTTGCTGGTGGTGGTCACGCGAACAAACGCGGATTCAATGGTCAGCGGGCGCTCGTAGTAGCCCGTCATGGTCGTGCTGGCGACCGTTTGCGACTTGCTGACGGTGTAGGTGCCGCCTTCGTTGACGTTGCCGCCAGCGCCCGTCAGGAAGCCCACAATCGTGGTGCCCGCGGTGACGCCGGAACCGCTGATGGTCTGCCCAATCGTGATGGCGCCCTGGGTCACGCCGTTGGACGGTACGGTCAGGGTCGTGCCAGAAATGGAACCGGTGAACGTGGAACCGACCTGGCCCCCAGGGCCAATGGTGTATTGAATTTGGTTTTGGACACACGGAAAAATGATTTCGGTCTTGTAAAAGACCATCATGTTTTCGTTTGACCACTGGGCGCACATGTCGTTCAGCATGTCGAACGCATCTTGCGCCGCATCAGAACTGGGCACTTCACCCGCTTCAAGCGCACCGATGTCCTTCAATGCGCGGCTAATAATGTCGAATGGCGTAGTCATGTTGGCACCTTAAATTTCTGGAGTGAAAACTTGCGGAAGCCAAGGTGCAACAACTTTGTTCTGACTTTGAAGTGTTGCCAACTGCTCTACCAGGCGGGATTTTATGATATTGACCCCGGCTTGCGTGGTTTCTTTTTCAATCCAGGCAATCACATCTTCTTCGGTCACTTCGGCATACGGCTTTTTCAGAATCTTGTCGCTGAACCACCAGTTGCCTTCGGTTTCAACAACAAATTCGCCGTCTTTGGCGGTCGCATGGTATTTTGCATGCGTGATAAGTTCATCCACCGCAGAAATTTCTAGAATTTTCCAAGTAAAAAACGGCTCACTCATTGTGATTCCTCTCATTTTTGCTCGGCCTGGGCCTTGTCTTCAGCATTTATCCCAGCTTCACATTTAGGTGTTTTGCAGCGTGTTGGCGATCCTGGCGTTCCGATCAGCGGCAGATTCAATCTGCGCGGCCAAAACAATTTCATCTTTGGTCTGTGTAATCGGCTCCCCGGCGTCCAGCTTGCGCTTGACTTCAGCAGAGATAATTTCGTTTATTGCGACTTGACACCGAGCATGAACGGCGTTGTCGATCCATTCTTGCGCGGAAACAGCAACGACATGCAGCGCCTTGTCTTCGGCGTCGGTAAGGGTGACGGTATATGTTTTTGCCATGATTTATCCAATGAGATGACCAGAGAACGTTTGGAAAATGCCAAGACCGCCGGGAATGTTTGTGCCAAAACCAGCCGCCTCCACCGTCACATAGTCGTTGGCTGCGAGTGTGCGAACAATATAAGCGTGGCAATCCCGCGTGACTGAAGTTGTTCCAGTAGTCGCGTTGCCGCCAACGTTGCTACCATTGACGTTAATTCGGAAGTCAATTGGCGCGTTTGCAATGTTGGTAAAAAAGGAAGTGAGTATTAGGTACGTACCGGCAACGGGCGCAGTAAATCGACCCGTGGAATTGTCGTAACCAGACCCGATATTTGTGACGATCGTAGGAAAAACTATGACTCCGCTACCAGCGTTGAACGCGGTATCCCGAAATGCATGGAACGCGGGCTGGTAGGGCATCAATACCTTCCCGGTTCCGTCAATCCGCATTCTTTCCGTGAGTCCTGCGAAGTTTGCGCCAGTGCTAAAAGTAATGGCTTGGCCGCTACTTCCACCAGAGGCGGCGGCAATGTCCATCGTGCCAATGTTGCGAACCCAGCCGTCGTTGGAGCCGGTCTTAAGCAGGTGGATTGCAAAATTGCTGCTACTTTCCAAGGCTAGTTTGTAGCCCGGAAAACTCGTGCCAATCCCCACGTTGCCCGAATTATTCACCGTCACCGCATCCAGGGTTGTAGCGCCCGCGTTGCCTACACCCAGCCGCACAGTACCGTCAGGGCTGGCAGGTTGATACAGCGTGAAGTTGTTGGTGGCGGTGCCGGACGTACCAACCTGTACGTTCTTTAAAATTAGGGTACTCATGCCAGCTGCCCCTCAGTCGGACGCGGCAGTGTCGGGTGATTCCACTCAGCAATGTATGGGCCGCGACCGTCGCTGTCGTCTTGCAAAACAATTACGCGAGACAAAAAATCTTCATCCCGCAGTTCAGGGTACAAGGTTTTGATTTTTTCGTAGAGCGTCATCACCCAGCCCTCACAAGTGCGCCAGAAAAAAGGCTTGCGGTAGAACCCGTGTTGGTGGAACAGGTTGCGTTGTCGTAAGAATAAATTTCCATGTAGTCGGTTGAGCCGTTGAAATAAACGACATCATTCCACATCACCATGTTGTAGTTGCCATTAGAGCGTTGCGTGTTTACGTTTGCGTATACCGACCCGTTTTTATAAGGCTGGATCACCGTGTACAAACCCGAAGAACCCTGAAAATAAACAAGCGCGTTAATTTGATAGTAGCCAGCAACATTTGGCGTAAACCGATAATTGGTGGTGCTATCAAAACAGCTGTTTGTGTCAAAAGTTTCGGCGTTAAACTGAATTTTTGTTGCAATATTCCCAGAGATACTTTGCGATACGGTGCAATAGGCTCTAAACGCGGGGCCGTTGACCGGCACGCCAGCGGTGCCGGTCGTCAGAATGGTTCCACTGTTGTCCGGCAACGTCAGCGTCCGATCCGTGTTTGTATTAGGCGCGGCAATGGTCAAAATGCCCGTGCCGCTAGCGTTGCCTTGTACTTTTATCAGGCTCACAGCGCACCGCCTTTCGGGTGCTTGTCTTTGACGGCCTGAAGGAGTGCAGCCATTTCAGGAGGAAACAGCCCCGCATGAAACAGCGCATCAAGCTGGTCGCCAATCGGCGGGTATTCTTCTGCTCTCAGTCTTTGATATTCATTGGATTCATATTCAGCACGAAGCCGTGCGTCTTCTGCTTCGGCTTCTTCTTTCGTAGGAATCGGCACGACAGAAGGGTCGTCATACCACTCTAAAGTAGAGTAATCGTTGTTGTATATCCCAAACTCCGCATACGGCTGAAGGGACTTAATAGCTTCGTAAAGACCGCCTCTGTAACTCATGCTGCAATCTCCATGAAAGTCCAGCTTTGGTGGTTATCAGAGCCGCCGATACGGACAATGTTGCTACAACCTGTTGCACGGACTTGAATGCCGTAAGTTACAGTGGAGGTAGTGCCTGGGGAATCTAGATAAAAACCAGAAGCCTGTGGATAGTCATACTGGTCGTCTTGTCGAGATGAGCCAAACCATGTGTCTTTTATGATTGAACCATTACGTGTTAGCGCAACACTACCGTCGCAGATTAAGTTAATACCCGTATTGAAAGTTACGTAAACTTTGCTGCTTGCAAAAAGCGGCGTAAAAGTCTGATTAAACGCAGTAACTTGTACATAGGATGATGAGTTTCCTGTGTAATTTACCGTCATGTTGTTCCATTGCGTTTGGATAACAGAACCAGCAGGAACAGAACCCGCAGAAATGCCGCGAGACACCAGCGTAGAAAAAACGCCGGTCGTTCCGTTGATGGTCATTCCAAGGTTGACGCCAATTCCGGCATCCGTCAGTTGCCGCAACGTAAGGTTGTTGGCAGTGGTGGAATTGCCGCCGTCAACCACAAGGTTCCATGTACGTGCGTCCGCTTTGCCAGCGGCCATTGTCCAGGTCTGCTCACAAGAAACTGATCCAGCGTTAATGGAAAGCGATCTTTGTGGAGAACTTGTGCCAATGCCAACGAAGCCCGCTGCGGTAGTAAAAACGCTGCCGTCGTTTGCGGTGATCCCCGTAGAACCGTTAATCGTTACCGTCATATCACACCACCGTCCAAACAGAACCAGAAGAAATCGTCACCGTGATGCCGCTGGCGACAGACACAGGGCCAAACGATCCAGCGTTGTCACCCGAAGCAATCGTGTAATTGGCGCTGATGGTCTGGCTGTTGACCACAATGCCATTGCTGGAACGAACTTGCGGGGCGCTCAAATCCCCAACGCTCGGATTAAATTGCAGCTTCGTGGAACTGACGTTCTCCGTCGTAATGGTGCCCGTCGTCGCGCTGGTGAACGTCAGGTAGCGCGTGGCGTTGGTCGTGGTGTCGTCAACAATCGTGACGCCAGTTGCCGCGGCAGCTGCCCAGGTAGGCACACCGCCCGCCAGGGTCAGGATGTACCCGTTGGTTCCCGCGGCCAAGAACGTAGTCGCGCCCGAACCCGTCTGGTAAGGCAGCGAACCGTTGGCGCCGCCCGCCAGGTTGGTGGCCGTGGTTGCGCTGGTGGCCGATGTTGCCGTGGCCGCGTTGCCGCCAATCGACAGGCTTGACGCCGTGCCGGTCAGGCCGGTGCCCGCGCCGCTGAACGATGTAGAAGTGAATTCACCCGTGGACGGGTTAAATTGCAGCTTGGTCGAACTGACGTATTCGGTGCTGATGCTGCCGCTGGTTTGGTTTGCAAACAGCGGGTAACGGGTCGCGTTCGTCGTCGTGTCGTCAGTGACCGTGACGGAAGCCGTCGGCGTAGTCCAGGACGGGGCGCTGGTGCCGTTCGAAGTCAGCACCTGGCCCGCAGTGCCCGCGGCCAGGAACGCTGTGGTATCCAGCGCGGATTGGTACGGGATTTGACCCGCGCCCCCACCGGCAAGGTTCAGTGCAGTGCCGACGCCCGTAATGGATGCAGGGGTAACGTTCGTCCAATACGTTCCGTTGTACTGAATCAGGTTCCCATTTGCCAGGGTGCCGAATTCAACGTTGCTGTCGGTGCCGCCCAGGGTGGAACCGGAAGTCACGCGAACCTGGATGACGCCGCCACCAGCTGAACCGCCGTTGACCACCGCGGCCATTTGCACTTTGACGTTGGGCGCGGAAGGCTTGGTTTTGGTCAGACCACCCGTGACTGACGGGTCATACCAAAGAATGTCGCCATCAACATATCCGCTGGTGTTGATGTTGCGAAGAATGCCGAAGGATTGCACTAGGCCAAAGCCATTATTTGCAATGTCTTCAGCGGCCACGCCCATGATGTAGCTGCCGTCAGTCACTCCGGTAGCTGGCGCTCCCGTGACAACTCCAGAACCGCCCACCGAACCGGTGAACATAATCACCTGGCCTTTGGTAATGGCAGCGGACGCTTTGATGTAATAGAACTGGTCTTCGCCGACTTTCTGGACAACGTTGGCAGTCATCCCGATGGTCATGCTTGTGCCGCCACCCCACCAAATCTTGCCCACCGCGGGCGTGACGGTCGCGCCGGTGTTGAACTGCAAGTAGTCGGCGCCCAACTGCGTCAGGCCAGTGATCGTGCCGCCCGTAATCGCCACCGCGTTCGCGTTTTGGGTGGACATGGTGCCCAGGCCCGTAATCGCGGTGTTCGGGATGGTCGTGGATGCGGTGACCGCGCCGGTGTCGTTGCCGTACAGGTAGCCGGTCAGGCCCAGGGTCTTCAGCGTCCCAACAGCCACCGAACCGCCCGTGATTGCCACGTTGTTGGCGTTCTGCGTGGACATCGTGCCCAGGCCGGTGATGTCGGTGTTGGGGATGGTGGCGACGGTGCTGAACGGGTTGGTGCCGTCGGCCTTGACATAGCCCGCGGTCAGCGTAGCCACGCCGGTGCCGCCGTAGGCCACGCCAATGGTGCTGGCGTTCCATGTGCCAGCGGTCAGCGTTCCCACGCCCGTGATGCCGGTGTAAGAACCCGACAAGCGGCCCGAATCAATCGTGCCCGATGTAATCTGCGAACCAGCAATCGAAATGCTGGTGTTGGTCACGCCGGTGACCTGGCCTTGGGCGTTGGTCACAAACACCGGCACCTGGGATGCCGACCCGTAGGTTCCAGCCGTGCCCACGTTCGTGATGCTGAACTGGTAGCCCGTCAGCGTCAGGCCCGTGCCCGCGGTGTAAAGCGCATTGTTCGCAAACTGAACGAACGTGATGGCCGTGACGCCCAACGTGCCGCCAGGCTGGTTGGTACAAACCCAGGACGAACCGCCAAACGAAGTGCCCGACAGAACAAACAGGTATGCGCCGATATATTCGGAATAAGCGTTGGCGTCAGCTGCCCGCGACCAGGTGCTGGCCGAAGCAACATAAATGCCGTTATTCGCGGCGATTGATTGGTCTTTGACCAGGATGCGGTCGCCCGCGGTCAGCGTGGACGGCCAATCGCCGCCAGCCTGGACGGCCAGGCCGGACAAAGTGATGTTGGCGGTCGTTGTGTAATTTGCGGGCTGCTTGAAAGACAGCCCCTGCGCCACCGCATCAACATACGCCTGGTTGACGATAGACGTTGGCCCGGTCGGCGCCGAAGTGATGGTGCCGGTGGTCAAGTCGACATTGGTGAACACGCCGGTGGATGGCGTGATCGACCCAATGGGCGAACTGTCAATCGTGCTGTTGGTGATGTGCAACCCCGATTGATTGGGGTTGATGTTGGCGTAAAAAGGCGTTCCAGCTGGGCCGATTAGGGTCACCAGGGCGAATGTCGGCTCCGGCTGGAAAATCCCCTGGACGGGGACGATGTTGATAGTCTGCGTTACAGCGGCATCATTCGCCATGACGCTTCCTTAATCGGCTTGGACTGCGGTAATGTAAAGCGTGTTCGTGCCACTGCTAATCCCTTTGATGTAGAACGGCGCTTTGGGGGCCGCAATCACCAAGGGAAAATTCATACTGGCGGGAAGAACAAACGAACCAGCGTTGCCAGTGCTGGCGATTGCCGGGGTTTTGACCGTGCTGGATTCGGTGCCCATTTCAATTGCCGCAACACCGGTGCCGGTATTCAGCAGAGAAACATAATTGGTTTGGTCGTTGGTGGTGGCCTCAACCAGCAGCGCGGCGCTGGCACTGGTCGTCAAATCCAGGGTATATGTGCGCCCGCTTGGACGAATTGCAGACATATTGACCATTTTTGCCCCTTTCGTGAATAAGCAAAATTTTACACTTCGAATAGAAAAAAGCCACCCTGTTAGGGGCGGCTTTCCTCAGGTCTTCATTCCGAATTAGGGAAGGAAAGTCAGGTCGTAGCCGTAGACGAAAACGTCCATCGTTGCGGCGGCGCCTTGTGCGGTTCCGACATCAAGGTACAGGTTGCCGCCAGTTTGCGCGGCAGTAGATGCCACGGTGCGCTGGGAAACAACGCTGGCTGAAGTCAGACCAGACAGTGCGGCGTCAGCCACGATTGCGGTACCGCCGCCGTTGGGGGCGGTAAACACACCAGCGGTTGCGGTGGTCAGGCTGGTGCTGGCGTTGGTGAACACCACGTTAGACACCGACCAACGGCCACTGTTCTGGATAGGCAGAACGGTGTCGCCCGTCGAATTTACGTTGACGCCCTGGTACGAAGCCAACAGACGAATTGCCTGGTTGGTCGCAAGGCCCGAAGGGTGGTTGCTTTGGGTAGATGCTGGCCCGGGATTGCTCATGTGAATTCTCCAAAAATGTTGATTGGTTGAGGGGGGATTTCTCCCCCCGTTTCCGTTTTAGGATGCCACGCGGCAAGCCAGTTCGGGGTACAGCGGTGCCCAGCCGTACAGGACGTCAAGACGGGTCGGGATACTGTCGTTGTTGATGGTGTATTGACGCACCACACGAATCGACAGGCCCAGGTCTTTGTCGCTTGCGCGGCCCGCGAAGTGAACGCCATCCGGCAGTTCCAGGTCGGCGGTTGCCAACGTGAAAGCATTGCGGTGCATGATGATGTTCTGCGGGGACACCGTGCCGGTGTTGTTGAACGGGGTCACAGCGGCGGTGGCCGAAGTGGACGACACAACAACGTTCTGGAACTGACCACCGGTGATGATGGCGGGGCTGACGGTCACAGCGGTGCCGCCAGTGCCAACCGCGGTGGTGGCAGTCACAACGAAGTTGCGAAGTTTGTTCGAACCGTAAGCCTGGCGGTTCTGCGGGTTGACGGCATAAACGCCAGCGATCTGGATGACATCGCCTTGGTTGATGGTCAGGGCCGCGGAAGCGGTCAGGGTGATGGTCGAAGTCTGCGCCCAGCCAGTGGACAGCGAACCGGTGAAGGTCGCGGTGTTGGTGGTCAGGGTCTTGCCGCTGTACGAACCGAAGGTCTGGGGCACAACGTTCTGATCCATCTTCCAGTTCATGCCAGCAGAATCGCGGCCCATCAGGCCTTTGCTGTACTGCTTGCCGATGACATCGGAAGGCACAAACAGACCCTTCAGGCTGTCCACGATGGTGGCGCTGGTGAACGGCTCGATGATGCAAGAACGGCGACCGTCGCGGGGCGCGCCTTCGCTGTCCAGATACGCACCTGCGGTCAGGTAGGTAATCAGGCCAGTGGGCGGGGTGCCAGCGGTGCCGACGATGTTGGCGGTGTTGTTCTTCGCCATCGTCAGGCCGTCATAGTCAATCTTGTTGGCAATGGCGGCAATGGCGGGCTTCAGAACGCGGTCGCTGAACATGTCCAGGGACAGAGCCAGGTCTTGCGTGGTGAACTGAGTGTCAACGTGGAACTGCGTCGACAGGGTGACAGGCACGCTGGTTTCGTTGAAATCTTCAACGTTCAGGGCGGGGCCGGTCGTGCCGATGAAACGGCCAGGGCGACGAACGTTCAGGGTGTTACCGATTTTGGCACCAACCACGGCGAACTGGTCGTCATAGTTGCGGTCGACTTCGGAAGTGAAGGTCAGTTCGTTTTCCAAGACCATCAACGCTTCGTTGGTGATCTTGCTAATGGTAAGCAAAGTGTTGGACATGATTTTTCCTATGAAAAAGGTTATTTGTCAGCGAATCTTGCCCGCAAGTCGTGCAGCTTTCCATGCCTGGAACGAACCGTGGAATTCCCCATTGGAATCCACGCCCGTTTCCTTGCCGGTAGCCCCACCACGAATAGGCGTGATTGGCGCTGGCGCTCTTGATTTTCCAACAACAGTCGTGCCGGTCGGTGCGCGTTCCGTGCCGGATGCTGGCTTTTCCAGCCTGGCTTCCAGCTTCCCAATTTCTCGCAAGGCAGAAATGACAGACATGCCATTCAGTTTGGTGGCGAATTCCGGGTTTTCGGCCAGGTGATACAGGATTTTCGGCCCCACATCACTTTCCATGATTGCATCGCGCACAGGGTCGGAAACCGACACTTCGCTGCTCTGCACCATTTCATCGAAATCCGGCAATTCGTTCTTCGCTTTGTCGATTCGCTCTGCCCAGGCCTTGAATTTCAATTCCTGTTCAGCCGCCGCTTTGCGTTGAACCTCCTGCTGGTCACGTTCCATCAATCTCCGGTCAGCGGTGTATTCGGCCAACGCTTTCGCGTATTCGAACATATCGCTGAACTGGTCAGGAGTCGGCTCCGGGCCTAGGTCATTCGCTTGGGCTTGCGCCGGTTGCGGATTCGCTTTGGCTTCCAGTTCCTTCAGCCTGGCTTCCAGGGCCAACCGCGCTTCGCGTTCTTGCTGGGCTTCCGCTTTCGCCGCCTCGCGCTGCTTGGTTATCTCTGAAAAGCGCCTTTCGATTTTCGGGTTGGGCTTGCGCTCTTTCCCTTGCTCGTCTGCCGCTGTCGCATCATCACCTTCCCCATCTTGTCCACTCTGACCGGCTGCGGTGTCCGGCTCGTCGGGGGCTTGTTCCTCCGACGCCGCGGGTTCCGCTTGCTGCGGTTCAGCTAAACCAAGTTTCTGGGCCGTGAATTCAGCTAAATTTTCGCTGGTGACCACATTTGCGGCCAACCGTTCTTCCAATGACATAGGTTTCCCTAAGAATTTGCCCCGTGTACCCCACGGGTAGGGTTTATTGATTTTCAGCCAAGTTTAGCTGGCTGTCAAACTATTGCGGCAATCCCATTCCCATTTCCGGCGCTGGTGCGGGCGGCATATTCTCCGGCGTCACCATTTGCGGCTGGGGCTGGGGCTGCATCATTGGCCCGCCGTCCATGAACGGATTGGCGTTCCTATGAATTTCCTGCTCGGCCAGGGCGGTGTAATCGGTTTGCTCACGATTGCGCCGCTCGATTTCCTGCAATAGCCGGTTGGTGTCCATGTTGTGCAGCATCAGTTGCACGATGGCGTCCAGTTCGGCTTTGTTTTGGTCGGTGACCGCCTTGACGTTGGTCTGGTTGACCTTGGCTTCGTTGATCGTTTCGGTGTTGAAAGCGCGGGCGGTAACGTCCATCAGCTTGCGCTTGTTGGCGCCGTCTTCCCGGATCATTGCAACCTGGCCGCGGTTGTTGATTTCCAGCTGCATAGCGACCAGCTGCTGCTGGGCATCTTGCAGCGCCTTTTCCTGCTGTTTCAGCTTCATTTGCACCTGGGGCGGGATGTCCGATTTCTCGTCGATCTGCGCCAGCGGGTTCATTGCGGCCAGGCGGTCGGCAATCACATCGGCACCAGGGAAGTCCATGTTGCGGAACATCAGGTCGCCCGCGGCCTGGAAAATCTCCGGCTGGGCCATCAGCGGGGCCATTGCCTCGACCGCTTGCAATCGCTTGCTGTTGTAGCCTGGGCCGGTGTCCATTACAACGTCATATTCGCCCACAGTCACATCGTTCAGCACTTCGCCGATGGCGCTTTTCTCGTTGATGGTCACCATATCGGCGCGGCCATCCACGCCGATAATTCGCATCACCCGCTGGGTGTCGTAAATCTTAGGGATCAAGTCCAGCAGGATTTTGCCCGTCTGCTTAATCGAACGGGTCATGTTGTCGTAGAAGTGGAAATTCGACAGGTCGACCTGTTGCTGCTGGCCGTTCAGGGCTTTGCCCGAAATGTTGCCGGGAATCTTTTGCGCCGGGTCGAAAATGCCCAGAACGGTTTGCAGGTCTTCCGAAATGGCGCCCGCGGCGACCATGATGCCTTCGGGCGGCGGCTCCGGTTGCAGACGCTGCGGCACCGGTGCGGGCTGGCCTTCGATGTCCTTTTGCTTGTATCGCAGCACCGGCGTCGATTTGATGTTCGCTTGTGCCCATTCGTTTTCATGGCCTTCGTCCTGGCCTTCAGCCAACAGCCATTTGGCCTTGGGCGCCAGGGCAATGCTCTCGGTCATGCTGGTGCGCCAGAAGTTGTACATGCGCTGCGGGTCTTTGGCGAACCGCACCAGGCCGTATTTCTTGCGTTTGCCCTCGACGATGACCTGGGCGCCGTAGCACGGGATAACCGGAATCCACTTGCCCGGCCATTCCTTTTCCTCCAGCACTTCCATCGCGGTCAGCTTGCACCATTTGACAACCTTGCGCCAGCTGGGGCGCTTGTCAATGATGGCAATGCCGCTTTCGTCCATGATTTCTTTGGCGGGCAGTTCGTCTTCAAATGCCTTCGTGCCGTCCGACAGCATCACCAGGGTGGCTTTTTTGCGTTCGATGTAGAAAAACTCGGCAACGCGAACGTCTTCCTTCGTCACCCATTCGGCGCTGTCATCGCCCACGCCGCGGGGCATGAACCCGCTGCCGTCATCGGCACCTGGATACATTTGCCGGAACACGCTCTTGGGCATGACCTTGGTAATCAGGCACTTTTCGGCGTCCGAACCATCGGGGGCAATCGAATTGGGGTCGAAATACACGCTGAACGGGTCGTCGATCTGCTCGATGTAGATTTCCTGGTCGAACGAATCTTCCCTGGTGTAATCGGTAATCACGCGCCAATAGCCCCAGCCCATGCGAACGGCGTAATCGAACGCGGTGTCGTAGGCCGTGTCGGCGCTGGAATTGACCTCAATGTGACGGGTGATGCCCTCAATCACCTGGGCAATCTTCAGGTCGCCTTCGTTGTTGACGGGATGCACCTTGATACGCGGGCGTTGCTGGCGCTGCTGGTTTGTGACCTGGCGCACATACGCGTCAATTTTGTTGATGGTCAGGCAGGGCCGCGCTTCAAGGTTTCTGCTGTTCTGAATTTCCACCGGCCACTGGTCGCCCGCGGCAAACTTAATGTCTTGCAGGGCTTCGGTGCGGTTATTCGATTCGGCTTCAGCCGACAGGCGCATAAACTGAATCGCATCAGTGATGCGTGAATCGCCGTTGTCGTTTTGATAGTCGCTCATATTGGCCCCTTTTCTTTCGGAATTATCCCATCCAACTACCAGCTGCGGCAATCACGGCTTGCTTTTTGCGCTTGGGCGGCTCTTTCACCATCAGGGCAATATAGCGAAAGGCGTCGGCGCCGTGGCTGTATTGGTCATGCAGTGGTGTGCGCCCAAACTGGCCGGTGTCCGGGTCAACTTCGTAACGGTAATGCCGAAGGCAAGTCAGGCCATCGGCGCAATTCTCGCGGTCAAACCAGCAGTTCGGGAAAACCGTTCTGGCCGCGTTGATCGAATCAATGACAGGCACCCGCGGCATGATCTGGGTTTTGTAGCCCGCGGCCCGCACGATGTCTTCAATGGATTTGCCAGCCGCCGCCAGTGTTTTGTTCTCGGCGTCATGCGGCAACCATAGCGTGTCGTAAACATAACCCAGGCTTTGCATTTGCGCCAGGTAATGGCTCATGGTCATTTGACTGCCCGCCATGTAGCGAATCAGCCTGGTTTCCATGCCGATGAATTGCAGGAACCAAATGGCCGTTTGGTCTGACCAGCCCAGGTCGAAGACGGCGTGAACCGGCTTGGTGGCGTCATACGGCACCCGCGTGATGCGCCCGTCCATTTCAGCTTGCTGCATTTCCCTGGCGAAGATGGCGCCGTCCACCGTCTGGCGGCACAGTCCTTCCCAGACCTGGTTATAGGCTTCGGCGTCCCTGGCCTTCAGCGCGTCCTTTTCCAGCCGCAGGGTTTCCGGGAACCAGGGGTTGTCATACCAGTTGATTTTGATCTGTATGCAATCCCGCGGCGGGTTGATGACGAACCGCTGGTAGGTTTCGTCGGTTTCCAGTTCCGGGTTGAACGACACCCAGATTTCCGAACCTTCCTTTCGGATGGTCGGAATGAGAATGTTCCAGCTGAACCGGCTGACCGTCTGGGCTTCCTCGACCCAGCAAATGTCCACGCCTTCGAATGACTTGATGTTGGTCGGGTTGTTCTTCAGGCCGATGAACGCGAATTCCGTCCCGTTGCGGCCCCGGATGCTGTTCTGGGTGATTTCATAGAACCCCAGCAATCCCAGGGCTTCGATCTGGTCGCACAGCAGCTTGTGGACGGAATCTTTGATGCTGGTCTGGTACTCACGGGCGCACAGGATGCGGATGGGGCTTTTGGCGCCCTTAATCAGCAGCGCCCGGGCAATCCCCCATGACTTGGCCCCGCCGCGGCCACCCCAGCAGACCTTGTAACGGGCTTTCTTGAACAGGCCTTGCAGCTTGACCGGGAATTCGGCCTTGGCAATTGCCTGGTCAACTGTCTGCTGCTGTTCCATTGGGCGTCACGAAAGAAACCTGAATGCCCGTCAGCGGGGCGCCGTCCTTACCGGTGATTTCCTGCTCGGTCTTGTCGCGCCATCCCAGGACGTTTTTGGCAGTAAAAATGGCGAATGTGCTGTTGTAAGCGCCAGCTAAAGTTCCCTCGACCAGGTTGGCCTCCTGGAATTCTTTGGCCTTTTTATAGGCGAAAGAAAATTCTGGATGCCTTAGTTCGCCTTCCAGGGTTTTGGCGGTTGCCCAATCGTGCAGGGTTTCGCGTGTCACCCCAATCATGGCGGCGAAGCGGGCCAGCGTCGGAAAGGTGCCAGGCAAAATTTCCGTCCGCTCGTTGCCCTTGGCGTCACGCACGGTCACTTCCCTGGTTGCGGGCTGGCTGAAGAACTCCATCAGTTCTTCGCAGAACTTGGGGTCATAAACCGACGGGCGCCCAACTGGCCGAACAGGCACAGCCACGCCCGCGGGCCTTGTGGCTCTTGGCTTTTTGGCGGGGGCGGCTGCGTCGGTCATTTCTTGTTGGGCTTTTTCAGTAGGGCTGCGGTCTTCTTCACCCCAGCTGCGGCGTCACGCTTGACGTCGTAGGCAATGGCGACCGCCTGTTTCGGGGGCTTTCCGGCCTTGATTTCGGCCTTCACGTTCTTTTCAAACGCCTTGGGCGTCATTGACCGGATCAGCGGCATTGCTCTTTTCCTTGGACAGTTCGCCAATCCAATACTGGGTGTCCTGGATGGCGCCGCTGATCTGCATCAGCTGGGATTCCGTTTGCTTGGCCATGTTTTGCAGTTCTGCCAGGCGTTTCTGTAAGGCTTCCAGTGTCATACCATACCCTTAATTCTTATTTTGTACGCAAGGGGGCAGATTGACCGCCCCCCTGGCTCTCATCAGGCAACGACAGGGTATTGCCACTTAGTGCCGTCCGAAATGAACAGCTTGCCGGTGCCGGTGGCGTTGGTCGTAGTCGCCAGCGAACCAACCGCGGCGGTCGTGGTCGTGCTGTTGGCGGTGATGGCCGTGGTCAGGAAGTACAGACCAGCAACCGCGTTGGCCGCGGCGGCGGTGCTGCTGGTGGTCACAGACGATGCGGTGACAGCGCCCAGGGTGGACGCGCCGGTGACAACCAGGCTTTCGAATTCTGGGTCGCTGTATGCGACACCTTGGGCTTTGGTATTGGGCATTTGAATTTCCTTTCAGGTGGTTTAACAGTTCCAGTTTTTCAGGCTGGCTTTAGCCCGTTCCGCTGGGCCTTTCGCGTTTTTCACCACCCCTTCCATCCTGGCGCAAAACGATGCCTTTCTCCCGGCATCGGCTTTCGTCTTTGGATTTGGTGCTGGCGGTTTCAAATTGGCGTTGTTCTTTGCGTTGTATTCTGCACGGCCCTTCGCTGTCATGCCAGCGCCTTTTTCGGTCGGGTTGTAGGTCTTGCCTTTCCCGGTCGTTTTGTGCGGGATGGGTTTGTCGTGCTTCTTCATTTCTTGGCCGTTTTGGCTGACTGCTTGAAAGCGGCAGTGGTTGGCGCACCTTTGTCCCCAGGTTTCCGCATCTTTTCAACGGGTCGGCCTTCGGCCTTTTGCTGCTTGATGCGCTCTTGCTTGGCGTGGATGTTGGCGTAAAGCCCCGGTTTGCTCATTTCTCAATCCCCCTCAACGATGCAAGCAATGTCGGCTTCCTGGATGATCTGGTAATCCTGGCCTTCGAACTGGTAGACCGGCCACTTCAGATAGTCGCCATTCCCGTATTTGATGAAGTCGCCAGGCTTGGCGTCATGCACCTTCGGGCCGACGGCGACAATCGTGCCCTCGTTGAACGGTTCTTTGTTGTCCACAATGATGATGTCCGACAGCTGGCGAACCAGCGGCTTGACCACCACGCGGTCACGCAGGGGCTGCAGCATTCTTGGGCTTCCTTCCGGGTTTACCCTTAACGGGCACTTGGGCCATCGTGGTTTCGTCGGTCATGATGTCGTAGACCGGCAGGGTCAGCATGATGGGCTGATGCTCACCACACCAATCGTTCTGGTGCTTGTTTTGCTGGGCCGGATAGCGTCGGCAGCTGCCCATCACCTGGCCGTTGGCAAAGAAACGGCAATCGCCGCACTTGATTTCAGACATTGGGCATCTTGTCCTGGTTGATGGCGCGGTTCAGCGCCGCGGCCATGTCATTCGCCATTTGCTCGGTCGCCTTTTCGTGCAACCGGCTTTCCCGATGTTCAGCGGGCGTAATCTGCCGTTCCGCGGTAGATGGCTGGCGAAATGGCACCGGTTCGGTGGGCTTGTTCGAGTGCATCCTGTAATCCTTTCCGTATTTGATTCTCGTCCAGTTTAGGCAGCTTGTCAAGGGAACTTAACATAGCCTTACCTGGGCCGCGGCTGTTATCAATGACTTGGATTTTGACTTTCGGATGGTCTTTGTATTTGTCCTGCAACTGCTCGACCACCTTGCGGGCGCCAATGTGGGTTTTGGCGTGTTCGGACAACGGGACGGTGCGGCCAGTGCCGATGTCCTGTTCCATGCGCGTGGCCCGCTTCAACGCGCCATTGGTCAGGGCTTCCACCGGGTCGCGGTAGGTGTAGATGATTGACACCTTGCGGTTGGCATCCAGCGCCTGGCGAATCTTTTTGTCGGCGCTGTCGAAACTGTTCATGTTGGTGTCGTACACCATTTCGGCGTTCCGCACCCCTTCCGACACTTGCCTGGACGCTTGCAACGCGGTGGTTTTGCCAGCCCCCGTGCCGCCCGCGGTGAACACCACGGTGTTGTCCTTTCCCTTGGGGGTCGGCTTGGAAAGTTTGTCGGCGTACAGCTTTTTCATGAACGCGCTGGACGGCTCATGAACGTCAGCCGACCTGGTGCGGTCGGCCTTGTACTCTGGCGACATTTCCCGGGCAATGTCGGTGTTGATGATTTTGCCGCCTTCGGATTCCGGCTCCTGGGCGTATTGCGCGACCAGGCCAGGGTAGTCGTTCGTCAGCCGGTCGAAATAGGCCTGTTCAATCGGGTTGGCCGATTGCGGCATTTGCGGTAATACGGGCTGGGGAACAAGTGCGGCCAGCCGTGTTTGTTCAGGGCTGGCCGATGGGCCTGGGGCAACAGGTCTTTGTCCCGCCGCCGCCATTTGCGACAGGGGAATCACGGCTTACTTTTGGTAAGACTTGCGGTCGTGCGTGTAGCACATGCCGCTGGAACGGCCACCGTCAAATTTCTTGTCGGCGCCCACGGCATCCATCTTGCCCATGCCGATGCCGTTGCGAACCTTTTCCATGCGCTCGCCGGATTTGTCGGATGCGGTCACGCCGCTGGGTGCTTTGGCGTTGGAACCAAAACCGTAGCCTTTTGCTTCTTTCATGGTCTGCCCTTTCATTTCAGGAATCGAAGTTTGTACAGGGTGCTGTTCACCAAATCCGCGATTTCATCAACGATGTTTTGCAGTTCAGTGTCTTGCGGCAAGTCTTCCCGGCATTCTTTCACAAAATCCTTCAGCCCCGTAAAGTATTTGACGGGGTTTTTGGCGCTGTGAAACTCACTCGGGAATTCTTTGATTTGCTCGTATTTGCCCATGTAGGCTTCGGCAAATCGGTCAGCCAGGTCAACGATTTCGTCGTAATACTGGCCCAAGGCTTGGTGTTCGGAAAAAGACGAAGTGGACAGGTGCATAAAGTGTGCAACCGTCGCGCTGTGCAGCAATGCCGCAATGAATTCAGCTGTTTCGTCTTCCATGTCACCCATGATAGCGAAAAAAGCGGGGGCATGATACCCCCGCTGAAACTGGCAACTGCCTTAAAGAAGGCGCTCCAATTGTGCTTCGGTTGGTATGGGAACGTCAACAGGCCAGGTTCCCGCGTCGGTCAGCGCCTGGACGGTCTTCATGTGCGCCAGCACCCAGGCTTGCTGCCGTTCGCGTTTTGACCACTTGGCGCCCTGGTCGATGTCGTAATGGCAGGACATGCACAACGCGGCCACCAGGTTGTCGTCGGCCTTAATGCCGCGGCCCTTGCCGCCACCCCAATTAGTGTGCGCCGCCTGAACCATGTGCGGGTTTCCGCAGAACTGGCACGGCAGTTCGGCGACCAGGCGCAGCAGCTTTTTCGACCGAATATACTGATGTTTGGGAAGTTTGTAATGTTTGGAAATTTCCATAATCTGTCTTTTGCGCCAAACACTCACGCGTCGATTCCCTTTTCCGCGCACCAGGCCAACAGCCATTCAATAAATTCGGTGGCGTCCGGGATTGTGAATTTGTGGGTTTGCCAGCCCAGCTGCACCACCCGCTGACCGTCCAGGCTGGGCGCCACCTTGCCGATCTTGCGGTCGGTTTCGTGTGCCCACTGGTCAATCAACAGGCGTTTCCAATCATCAGCCGACCAGGTAGACCCTGCCGCCCGCATCGCCAGGTAAATTTGGTGGATGATGGCGTGGAACATGTCGTTTTGGTCGGATGACCTGGTGGCCCGCTTAATCTCCAGGCGCATTTTGTTCCCGGCCATCAGGTTGGCTTTGACATCGGGCCAAATGTTGTCCATCAGCACTTTGGCCTGTTGCGGGTTGTGCAGGTCATAAATCATCAGAACCTTCCCAGGCCCACAAAGCCACCGCGAACACCGCAAAACACAGCAAGAACCAAAACGCCATGTCGTCGGACATGTTCAGGCTTTTCCACCTTTCCAAATCGACTAGGTGTTTGTTCATTTCATCACCCCCAACATTCGAAGCGCGGCATCAGGCCCGTCGACCACGGCAAGCGGGCCACCACGCCAAGCCCCGTGCCATTTCAGCTGGTCTTCGGTCAGCCGCCTTTCCGAAGGCGGTTTGCGACCGTCTTTAACTTCAAGCAAAAGGGTTTTGCCCTGGAAACCCACCAGCAAATCAGGGACGCCTTTGCCAACTGCCGCCAAAGTCTGTACTGAAGCCCCAGCGGCCCGTAGTGCTTCAACCACTTGTTCTTGATTCGCATCAACTTTTGCCGCCCGCCTCATTTTTTACCTTGTTCATATCGTCCCGCAACATACGCGCTGCACCAGGGCCGCGGGCTTTCTCGATTTTGTCGATCATCTGCGCCCACCAGGCATTCGCCAGCCGTGTCCCGTGTTCCCGCTGGTAAGTCTTCCACCGGCGCAACCATTCCCTGGCTTCGCATTCCCGCCGCCAGGCTTCCGACCAGGTGGGTTTCTCGCCATCCTGCAAGGTCGCCTGTTGCGACAAGGGCGTCGGAAATTTGGTCATAACTTGAAATTTGGCCTTCCAGCAAAGAATTTAAAAGTTTGTTGCCTTCATTTCTGGTCATTGCTGCCCCCTTGCGCGGATGGCGTCGGCAATATCCAGAGCGCCGTAGCTAAACATTTCTTCGCACTTCTTTGCACACGCCTCGCGCTCGGCTGCGGCGACTAGTGCGGCGAACTTTTCCAGATCGGTCCATGTCAGCACGCCGCTGTCCGACATCCACGCCATAGGAAACCCAGCCTCCCGCGCCATGCGGATGATGTCGTCGCGGGTCATTCCCCACCCCCGATCCCGTGGGCGCGCTCGATGGCGCGGGCGAATGCTTTCATGCCGGGCGGCAGTCGCTTCGTTTCTGCGTCGATGCCCACCAGAATCTCAAGCATCTCCTCCTCCGTCAGCGGCTGGCGCTGGGGCGGGGCGGTGTAAACTGGGAACGATCCGGTGGGCGGCGGCGTGATCTGAGACAGTTTTAGTGTCTTCCATTCATCTCGATACAACCACGCCACCGGCTCCTGCCGCTCGGCCTGCTCAATGGCAAGGCGCAGGGCGGCGATGGTCTGATTGATGAAATGCTCTGGGCGGCTCATTACCTGCTCATAAGCGTACCTGTCGAAACAGGTCGATACCGACTTATCCAGCGCCTCCATCGCCTGCTTCATTGCGTCAATCATTTCTGCATCCTCATCTTTTCAGTCAATTCGCGCAGCTTCGCCATCGCTTCGGCCTTGGCCTTTTCTGTTGCAATTTTTTCGTGAACGGTCGGCTGGCGCGTGA
>JACCDX010802324.1_pt1 | contig 35532 bp, 23 predicted proteins | sample 7449681 | NCBI WGS metagenome assembly JACCDX01 (sample SAMN15323450, study PRJNA562643) | freshwater metagenome | isolation source: river surface water | place: USA:Blue River Watershed | collected 2017-08-18
AGCAATGCGCTGTTGATATTAAAGGCTCAACTACAAAAATTGTCGATTACGGAGTTGCTAACATTTCTTGTAACGCTTTTGGTTATAGCGGATTAACCACTTCTTATAATTGTCAAAATGGCAATACTATAACTGGAACTTGTAGTTGTGCTGTTGGTTACGCAGGTACTGACTGTAACATTTGTAGCACGGGATATTCAATGGTTGATGGTTCTTGTCAAAAACAATGCAAATTTTCTTATTTGGGCGTTTCTCAAACTATAGTTGATGCTGGTTCTGGAAGTGTTTCTTGTGACAAAATTGGTTATGCTGGCACTATTAGTTACACTTGCAGCGGCGGCGCTTTTTCGTCAACGCAATCATGTTATTGTAATTCGGCCGCTGGGTATGAAATGTATGATGGAACTTGTCAAAAGGTTTGCATTCTCAATAATGTGACTGGTGTTTTGAATGGGACTATTGTTCTTGAGGGGAATGTTACAAAAAAATGTGATGCACCGAATTATGACACTAGAGATTCTGTGTCAGGAACTTGTAAAGATAAGGTATTTACTGTTAATACTGCATCCGGGGTTTGCGATACCTGTGACGCGAACTCTAATTTCTATCAATCGCAATGTTATAAAAAATGTACTCTTAACGCTGGTGGCGGCTACACAAGATCTGTAAATTATGCAGGTGGTAAGCGGCAAAATGTGATCTGTCCATATTATATGACTGGTGGTCCAGTTTATTATGTATGCGGTAGTAATGGCTCAATTACATATCAGGCAGGAACGCCTTGCAAAGCTAAGTAACTAGTAATGTTTGTTATAAAGGCATTAATGCTGGCTTAGTGAAGAGCAGGTAGGGAACTTGTTTTTAATAATTCTTGTTTGGTCATTAATTATTTATTTAGAATAAAATGAAAGGTAGGAAGGCTTACAGTTTGGTGGAATTGTCAATTTCAATATTGATTATTTCGATATTATTTGCTGGTGCCGCAACGGTTTCTTCCAAAGTTTCTAATAAAAATCGCGTTACAACCACTAAAGAAAAAATTGCCAAAATTTATAACGCAATTGGAGTTTATGTGATGGTAAATGGCGCTTTGCCTTGCCCTTCATCAATTGAAATAGCTAAGTCGAATGATATTTTCTCAACTTATGGCGTTGCCAATTGTTCAACGGAAAATTCTGGTGTTTACGCAGCGGCTTCAGCAAGAAAAATAATTTATGGCATGGTTCCGGTCAAAGATCTTGGCCTTAGCAGCGAATATGCCGAAGATGATTTTGGCAGTAAAATTGCCTATATTGTTGATAAAGATTACACCAACTCAGACACTTTTGGAAAAGTTTCAAGCGCAAGCAGCATTACAATTAAAGAATCTTTGCAAGATGGTTCTCCAAGTCAGGTTATTTCTGATAATATCATTATGGCTATTATAAGTTATGGCCCAAATAAATCGGGCGCTTTGCCAAGTAATGTTTCATCCTTGTCTTCAAGAAATCCAATGCCTGGAAGCGCTTCTGAACTTGAAAATAGCATTAACGGAATTTTGTCGGGTGGCTTAGGAAATTTTGATAATATATTAGTTGCTTCTGATTTGAGTGACGGCGTTTTTGATGATTTTTTGTTTTACAAAACTCGCGATCTTTTGGTTTCAGATTTTGATTTATTGCATTTGATAAAATGCCCAGATTCAGCAACTTCTGGAGAAAATTTAATCATTACTTATGGCACTAATGCGCCGATAAGTTTCTCGTGGCCAGAATCTAACTACGGTCAAACTGTGCCAGCTTCGGTTGCTTGCCCTTTGGGTCATCGTGGTGGAGTTGGCTCGCCAACCAGAAAATGCGGCGCTTTTGGGAAATGGGAAAAAAATGATAAAAATGACGGCGTTGTTAGTCCTTGTTTATTAGAAGTTAGTACCACAACTCAACCTTCCGATTATTGTTCGGTTAATATTGTTGGCTCAAAAATTTCTTCAGTTGCAAAAGGCAGCGGAAAAATATTTTGTAACAAGGAAAATTACGACGGTTCGCAAATTACTTATACTTGTCGCGACACTATTTTCATACCTTCAGGAACATGCGCTTGCAAAGAAGGATATAGTGGAAGTGGCTGTAAAAATTGCGCCACTGGTTATAGCGATGAAGATGGAAATGGTTGTAAAAAAGATTGTTCTATTTCCGTTTATGGAATTGGTGTTAGCTCCGTTCATCATTCTTTGGTGCAAAAATCACTGCCTTGCATGGTCAGTAATGGTTATGTTGGGTCAGTTGCTTACACTTGTGATAACGGCTCTTGGCACAAAATTGGCTCTTGTTCTTGTAACAGCGAAACCCATGTGGCTGTTGGCGATGGAAGTTGTAGGCCAAAATAAAATTATCGCCTTAATTTACTGACTATTTTTCGCTGATAAACTTACCCAAATATAGATATCGTTTGATAAAATATGATAAAAAAATCTGGCAATAACAAAAAAGCTTTCACGCTTCTTGAGCTTTCCTTAGTGGTTTTGATTGTTTCGATATTGATTTCTGGCGGATTGTCGGTTTCTGTTACCGCAATTAATAATTCTAAAATCAGAATTACAAAAGAGCGCGTAAATCAAATTTATCGCGCCATGGGAAATTATTTGTTGGTTAACAAAAAACTTCCGTGCCCAGCTTCTTTGCTTGAGACTAAATCTTCCAGTGCAAATTACGGTGCGGAAGGCTCTTGCGAAACAAGCTCCGTTGCTGGAATTTATGTTTCGCCAAATGCTCCGTTACTAAATTATGGCATGGTTCCAACTAGCTCTTTAGGTCTTGCAAAAGAAACGGCAGAAGATGGCTTTGGTAATAAATTGATTTATGTGCTTGATCGAACATTTGCGCAAGAAGCTGGCTATGCTCACAACAAATATGGCTCAATTACAATTGCGGAAAATCAGGGTGGGGCAGATCAAATAATAGTGCCAACTGCCGCAATTAGTAATGGCAATGATAAAGCTGCTTTTGTCATTATTAGCTATGGTCAAAATCAGTTCGGCGCTTTTGGTACTAATTCATCTTCATTGAATCAAAATTCAATTGATGTGCGCGAGCTTGATAATGCTTTAGGATCAATAAATGAGCCAAATTTTGATTATAAATTTTTCTCCGAATCTAAGTCGGGTGATAGCTTTGATGATTATGTTTTTTATAAAACGCGCAATAATTTGATGGTTGATTTCAATGCAATGTCATTGATTAAATGCACGGCATCTTCGCCAAATGCCGACGATGTTTCGAATTGTGAAAATGGCGTTTGTTCTTGGCCTGACGCCTCTTATGGTCAAATTGCAATATCAAAAACAGCTTGCGCTTCCACTCACTTAACTACCGTTGCTTACCCAACTAAAAAATGCTTAGCTTATGGAGTTTGGCAAGTTGGATCAATAAATCCTTGCACTAACTAGTTTTTCTATTTTCTAAACAGAATTTATTCTGAAGGTTTGTCCTTCTAATTATTTTCTATAAATTTTCATAAAAATTTTACAAAAAATGGTGGTAAATAATTAAAGGTAATTTTAGTTTGCCCGCCTCTTTTTTGCCTGCGTGATGGAATGGTAGACATAACGGACTTAAAATCCGTGGGGCTTTAACGCCCTTGCCGGTTCAAGTCCGGCCGCAGGTACCACGCTTCTTCATCAGCTCATCCTCGATGGTCTCCAATAAGGTAAAAATCGCTGCCTTTCTCTCAATACTTTGTCTTTCTTCTTTAATTCGAGGGCTTTGTTGGTCGGCATCCTCAACTTCAAAAGATCGTTGTTATGGTGAAGATGAGTTTGACTCATACAATCTTGAAGTTTCGGCAAATCCTACAAATGATGGAATAGTTGGCTCTTACGACCCTTTGGAGGGTGGTCAAGCGGCAACTTGGCATGATAGCGGATTAATGTCGAATGGTGAAGAATTTGTTATTGCAGTTTCTGGAGCTTGGCTTCCTTGGGGATCTGATGTTGGTGCTGGCATTAACACAATTCAATCTAAACCAAGATGTAATTTTTGCGCAAAAAGATCGTGGAATGAGGCGCCAAATTGTGTTTGTTATAGCGATCAAACTCCAGAACCAGAGTTTGGTAAAGAAAATTGCAGCGCTGATTTTTATGATGACCCCAACATTTGTACCTGCACCAATAAAGCTGAATATGGCATTCCCACCGATTTAGGTTTTTATCACACTAATCTTAATTATTACGAAAAAAACGGCTCTACAAAAATTGCTGATAAGCAGGAAGTTTGTAAATATGACCGTGGAATGGGTCTTTATATTGGATTATTCGGCAGCAAGGGCGTAGATACCCCAAAAAGAATTTATCATTTATTTGCTCCAGATGAAATGATTTGTCCAGTTGGGTTGGTTGATGGAAAGTGCCTTGATGATAAAGGTGTCGATGTGATGCGTTATATTTATCGCAGTCAGAATAATCTTATTTTTATGAAAGATGATGGTGCAAAAAATGATGGTAGTGACACTAACACCGTTGATGATATTTATCACAAGCAAAACGAAGTTGTGAAGTTTGTTATAGCTGATGATTACTACAGCGATAACGCTGGGCATTACAATATTTCAATTTGGAAAGGTGTTGGATATGCCCCAGATAAAAATAATAAAAAGGGAATTTTGGAATATATTGTTTCTTTTGTTGAGGATATTTTTCTGGGTGAACTTGATAGTGAAGGGGTTCGCAAAAATGGTGTTATTGAGTTTTTTTATAAATCGATAGTTTTGGATAGTTTTTTTATCACTTCTTTGCACTTAATGTTGGCGCTTTATATCTGCTTTTACGGGATGGCAACTTTGGCTGGAGTTGCTGAAATTAAAAAATCTGAACTAATGAATCGGGTTTTGAAAATTGGCTTAATTTTATTTTTTACCAGCCCAGATAGTTGGCAATATTACAATCAAATTATCGTAGGCTTTTTTTATGATAGCTCAAACTATTTGATTTCTTTATTTACAAGCCTTTCAACTTCGGTTCCTGGTGTTGAGAAAACTCCGCAATTAGTGCAAGCAACAACCGATAGCAGTGGTTCTATCGTAACCAACTCAACTAGGTTTGGCTATATTGACACTGTGATATCTTCGATGTTTTCCGAATCAGCTTCGGCAAAAATAATTAGTTTGCTTTTTTCTGAGCTTCTTGGAGCTGTTTATTTGATTATAATTTATATCATCATTGCCGGTTTTTTACTTGTGATGACTCAAGCTATGTTGATTTACATCATTAACATGATGAAGGTGGTTTTTTTATTGTCCCTTGGGCCAATATTTTTGTGCTTTTCTCTTTTTTCTAATACTTCTGGTTATTTCAAAAATTGGATTGGCTATTTGAGCGCTAGAGCCTTGGAAATAGTGGTTTTGTTCTTTGTTGTTTATATGTTTGTGGTGATGATTAATGGCCAATTTAATTCACTTCTTTATTACAAAGCTTGTGCGCAACCCCTTAAAATTGGCGGAATGACTGTTTTAAGTGTTTTATATGCCGATGTTAAAAGATCGACTCTTGAATGGTTTTCACGCTTCGCATCTATCGCTGCTTTGATATTTATGATGAAGCTGATTTTTGATAAAATTCCTGAAATTGCGGGCGGATTAATTTCGATTAATGACAAAAAAGGGCATCTTGGTTCTGATCCAAATAAAGGTTATACTGGTGGCCTAGCGGAGCAGAGTGGTAAAATATTGAGCGACGCTTTGCAGAATGTAAAAAAACTATTAAACAAAGCTTCCGTTCCAGCTCTCATTGCCGCTAACTCAGCCGCTTCTGCGGCCATGAGTGTGGCAAGGGCTACTGGCGTTGCGGGTGCTATTTCTAAAGTTACTGATATGATTCCAATCAATAATCCGCGCGCGATGTATCGCAATAGTATAATTGATGCTGAAATCGCGGCAGCAAGAAAATCAGCTAGCGCTGCAGGAAAAACAGGAAAAGATTTTGATAAACAGGTTAGGTCACTAACTATGGCAGCTTTAAATAAAAAGATGGCCTCCCAAGGCTTTGCTGATATGATGAATTTTGATAGCGATAAAAAAACCGGTCTTATTGCTGGCATGGATGATAAGCAAATAGAGAAAAGATTGGATCAAAAATTAATTCACGAGCCTTTGCAAAAAGCGATAAAAGATGAAATCCAAAGAATAAAAGCTTCTGATAAGCCTTTATTCGGCGAAGATTTGCGCAATGCAGCAATAAGTCATGCTAAAGATTGGGCTAATAAAAATCTTTATATTGGTGCTGATGATGTGAATCGTTATTTAGCTGAAAAATCTGATGCGCAGCGAGATAAGTTTGATAAAAAATTGCAATCATTCATTAATTCTAATGTGCAGTATAGCTCGCAAGAAGCAGCAAAAGCGGCGCTCGATAATCAAGATTTTCGCAATAAATACATTTCTCATTTGGCAAATGAGCAGCTAAAAATTGATCAAAGAAGAATGGGGGCAAGAAGTGGAATTAACGCTTCTGCTGGAAAAGATGCTGGTATTCTTAAGCAAATTGCTACTGGCGCAAGAAATGCTGCTGGAATTATTCCTGCTGCAGGAAATGCGGCTCTTGATGCCATGAGAGTTTCGAGTCGCATCGAGTCTTTAAATCCAAATTTGGCGGCAAAAAATTTCGCTCGTAATCTCGACAATTTGCAAAAAGACAAATTTAAAACTAACCCTGAAACTTTTAGCGATTTAGCCAGTGGAACTTTGCAATCATTAAATCCGGTAAATTATTCAAGTACCTTAACTTCAGCTTCTCAGTCGATAAAAGGTATGATTAACAAGCAAACTCCACATATTTTTGCCAACACTAAAAGCGATATAAATGATGCAATTAGGCAATATTTGAGGACCGAACCAACAAAAAGGTCGAATGTTTCAGCTTTGTCGGCAAAAGAAAATGCGCTTCTGAATAAAAAACATGATCAACAAGAAGCTAAAAAAAGAGAGGTGGCGCAAAGAAAATTAACAGAAGTTGCGCGTGGCGATCGCGAATTAAATAATAAAATAAAAGAAATCAGGGCGTTACAGTCTCGCGGAAAAGACTACGAAGCTAAGGATGCTAAGGCTAAATTGTTATCGCAGTTAATGGCAGATTTGGTTGAAAAAGACGCTTCTGGAAAGGCTAAATTTAAAGCTGGAAATGAGACTATTCACGAAAGATTGGCGAAAATTGAGCATGCTCAAAAGCAGCTTGGAATTGATGGCTTTGAAGCGAAAAAAAGCCTTAGCGATTTAGTAAAATCAAAATTTGAAGATAGCGAAAAGAGATTCTCAGAAACTATTACTGATAAAAATTATTTATTTAGTCAATCGGCCAGAGATGAGTTAGAATCAGGCTTAAAAGACCTTAAAGCTTTAAGTTCTGGAATGCTTTTTGAGGATCCAGCAAAATTTTCCAATTCAAAAGCTGCAAGTGAAATTGCAGAAAAATTGCTTAACGATAGCGAAAAAGCTATTCGTAATTTTAAAAATGAAGAGCCCAAGGAGATTGATATTAAGAAGCTTGAAGAGTCAAGGCAGGAATATCAGAATAATAGCGAATTGGATCGTAAAAATAACGAACAAGAAGCAATCGCAAAAACTAAAATGCGCAATATTGAAGAGCTTTTTGAAAAGGCGCAAAAAGAAATCGCTGCTAAAGAAGAAGAGTTAAGATTGCAGGAAGTGCAAAAGAAAAAAGATGAGGAAGCTGCTAAAATCAATATGCAACAGCTTCTCAAGACACAAGAAATTGTCGGTGACTTCGGTAAAATGAAAGAAGGAATTGAAGAGCTGAAAAAACTTAAAGCTGATAATTCTTCGGAAGTGCTTAAAAAATCTGAAGAATTGATAAAAGATTTTGATCCAATGCTGTCTTTAGAAAATGCGGCCAAAGCAAAAGAAGCACTGAAAGATGAGGGGGTAAATATTGAAGATCTGCAGAAAAAATTTGCACAAGCTCTTAAAGATTTAGAGGAAGAGAAAGTTAAAATTGCAGAAATGGCGAAAGCGGAAGAAGAAAAGGCTCGAAAAGAGCTAGAGAGTCGCGCAAATCCGGTTATTGATATTGATGAGCAGGCTAAATTTAAAGGATCTTTTGATCAAATTTATGAGCATTTGAGCGATTCTGCTAAAACTGCTGAGCTTATGAATAATTATGATGATCGCATTAAAATTGTTGCAGATATGGCGCAAGATCTTGATTTGTTTTTGCAAGATTTGCGTGAGGGTAGAGCTAGTGATGATCTAGAAGCTAAAAAACAACAAGAAATGGCCATTGAGCGAATTGGTTCATTGGCAAAAGATCTTGAGGCGGTGGCGATATTTAACGATCAAAATTTGGCCAATGAAATTATGGAAGGTAAAAAAATTGGCGCCGAAGAGTTGCAATCTCGCATGGATGATTTGGTGAAAAAATCAGAAGAGGTGGCGCAAAATTTAGGTATCGCAAAAGATTCATTAGTTCCTTTAATTCCAACTTCTTTCGAGGTGCAGTTTGGCGGTTCAATTTTGGATGTTTTATTGCAAGCCCCTACTGATTTCGGCTTAAAAGCCGGAAATCCTTTCTTAGGAATTCCTGAAGAAGATGGTAAAAAAGTCGTTAGCGAGTCGGTTAAAGTTGAATTGAAGCAAAATGAACTAAAGCAAAAAATTAAAGAAATTGATAAGAAGGTGAAAAATTTTGAGCTGGAAAAAGCGAAGCAAGAAAATGATTTGGCAAAAATATCTGCGCTAGAAAAGGATTTGAAAGCTATTGATAGAGATTTGCGATTAATTGAAAATGATTCTACTGAATTAAGAAGTGAGTTGCTATAAATATTTTGAGCAGGAAGTATAATTTTACTGCTTTGAGGCGGCTTTTGTTTTGTGTAAAATCAAGATAAAAACTTACAAAGTTATCTTCGATTTCTGGCAATTTGATTTCTTGACAAAGCGAGATTGATTTTTAAATTGCGCCGCGCTCTTGGAATGCCTTTAAAATTATGAAGGCTTGTGGCAGACGTAGCTCAGTTGGTTAGAGCATCAGGTTGTGGTTCTGAGGGTCGCGGGTTCGATCCCCGTCGTCTGCCCCATTTTTCTCTTTTCGCGTTAAATCCCCCAATTTCCCCAGTTAAAAAAATTCTCATGGAAATAATCTTCTTTGCAGCTTTGGCTGCTGTGATATTTTTTAAGCTTTTTAAAGAGTTTGGAAAAATAGATGAGGAAGAAAAAGGTCGCATCGAGCAGTTTTTTATCAAAAAACAAGAGCAAATTAAAGAGGTGCAGCGCCATTTAATAGATCAGGCGAAAAAGCAAATCGCCGAGAAAACCTCGTCTCAATTAAAAATCGAAGAAGAAATTTTATCCAAAATTGATGAATCAAATCGCACTCAATTTTCAGCGATTTTAACTCGTTGCAATATTACTGCTGATTTTTTCTTAAATGGCGCAAAATCAGTTTTTGAAATGGTTTTGAAGAATTTTGCAGAAGGAAATTTGGCAAATCTGCAAACTATGTTGTCGGAAAATATTTATCGTGGCTTTGAGTCGGCAATAAATCACAGAAATTCAGAAAATAAAAAAATGGTCACTAACCTTATTTCTATTGATGATGCGCAAATTATTTCGGCACAAATTGTTGATAATTATGCATTCGTTGTTGTTTCGATAAATTCTAAGCAAATTAATTACATTCTTAGTCAAATCGACGAAGTGGTTGAGGGTAGCAAGAGCGAAATTTCGCAACTTAGAGATGTTTGGACTTTCAAAAAAGATTTAAACTCAACCGATCCCAATTGGGTCGTTAATTCAACTATAAATTAAACTCATGACTAAAGAATTTATAACAAAATCTTCGTTAAAAATTGGTGACAAAAATTATAAATATTTTTCGCTACAAGATGCTGCAAATAAAGCGCGTCGGGATATTTCGAAGCTTCCTTTTAGCTTAAAAATTCTGTTAGAAAATTTGGTTAGAAATTACGATGGTGACATAATTACGGCGCAACATATTGAAGCCGTTATTGATTCGGTAAAAGATAAAAACAGAAGAATTGAAATTGCCTTTGCGCCAGCAAGGGTATTGATGCAAGATTTTACAGGGGTTCCTGCTGTTGTTGATTTGGCAGCAATGAGAGATGCTGTTGCGAAGCAAAATAAAGATCCTAAAAAAATTAACCCATTAGTTGCTGTTGATTTGGTGATTGATCATTCGGTTCAGGTTGATTTTGCTGGCTCAGAGAGTTCTTTTAAAAAAAATGTTGATTTAGAATTTGAGAGAAATTTTGAGCGATATGAATTTTTAAAATGGGCACAAAAGTCTTTTGATAATTTTCGCGCCGTTCCGCCCGGAACAGGAATTTGCCACCAAGTGAATCTGGAAAATTTAGCTCGCGTAGTTTGGAGTCGAGAAATTGATGGTGAAAATTTGGCTTACCCTGACACCGTTGTTGGTACAGATTCTCACACTACGATGATAAATGGTTTGGCGGTTCTTGGTTGGGGAGTTGGTGGAATTGAGGCTGAAGCTGCCATGCTTGGTCAGCCAATTTCAATGTTAATTCCTGAAGTTATTGGATTTAAATTGACAGGCAAGTTACCAAGTGGAGCCACTGCAACTGATCTTGTTTTGACGATTACTCAAATTTTACGAAAAAGAGGGGTTGTTGGAAAGTTTGTCGAGTTTTTTGGTTCGGCTCTTGATGGATTATCTTTAGCAAATCGCGCCACAATTGCTAATATGGCTCCTGAATATGGAGCAACTTGTGGCATTTTTCCAATCGATAAAACCGCAATTGAATATCTTAAATTAACCGCGCGCGATGAAAATGAGGTAGCTTTGGTTGAAGCTTACGCAAAGGCGCAAGGAATGTTTGTTGAGGATCATAATTTTATACCTGATTTTGGCGATGTTTTGGAGTTAGATATTTCAACAGTGAAGCCTAGTTTAGCTGGTCCTAAGCGCCCACAAGATAGGGTTACTTTGGATGGAGTTGTTGAGTCTTTTACTAATTTGCAAAAAGAGTTAGGTTCGTCTTTTTCGAATAAAGCTTTAATTCCAGCGTTAAACGACGACTTGTCAGATGGCGATGTGGTGATTGCAGCGATAACTTCTTGTACTAACACATCAAATCCTTCAGTTTTAATTGCTGCTGGTTTGCTTGCGAAAAAAGCTGTTGAAAAGGGTCTAAGGGTTCGCGGACATGTAAAAACTTCTCTTGCCCCAGGTTCTCAGGTTGTAAGTGAGTATCTTTCAAATTCTGGTTTGCAGAAATATTTGGATAAAATTGGCTTCAATATTGTCGGTTATGGTTGCACAACTTGCATTGGAAATTCTGGCCCACTTCATCCACAAATTGAAGAAGTTGTTAAGGAAAAAAATCTTTTAGTTGGCGCTGTTTTGTCTGGAAATCGTAATTTTGAGGGGCGAGTTCATCCTTTGGTTAAAGCTAATTATCTCGCATCTCCGCCGCTTGTGGTGGCTTATGCTTTGGCCGGAACTTTAAAAATTGATTTAACGAAAGATCCAATTGCCACTGATTCGGCGGGCAAAAAGGTTTATTTGAAAGATATTTGGCCAAGCGAAGATGAGATTGATCAAGTTACTAAGTCATTCGTAACTCGCGAAGTTTTTGCGCAAAAATATTCTGATTTATTTTCCGGCGATGAGGCTTGGCAAAAAATTGATGTTAATAAGTCTGACACTTACAGTTGGAACGATTCTAGTACTTACATTAGAATGCCAAATTTCTTCGATGATTTAAATCGCAGCAATGCTCAAGAAATTCATCAAGCTAGAATTTTAGCTATATTTGGAGATTCAATTACTACTGATCACATTTCTCCAGCGGGCAATATTTCCGCAACTTCTCCGGCCGCAAATTACCTCAATTCAAAAGGCGTCGATAAAAAAGATTTCAATTCTTACGGCGCTAGAAGAGGTAATCACGAAGTTATGATGCGCGGAACCTTCGCTAATATTAGGATTAAAAACGAAATTCTTGGTGGCGAAAAAGAGGGTGGTTTTACAAGAATTTTTGAGAAAAATGAAATCGCTTCAATTTACGACGCAGCAATATTTTACAAGTCAAATAATGCTTCTTTGGTTATTTTTGCTGGCAAGGAATATGGCACAGGATCTTCTCGAGATTGGGCTGCAAAAGGAACCTTTTTGCTTGGAGTTAAGGCTGTAATTGCTGAAAGTTTTGAGAGAATTCATCGTTCTAATCTTGTTGGAATGGGTGTTTTGCCTTTGATTTTTAAAGAGGGCGAAAGTCGTAAAACACTTGATTTGAAAGGTGATGAGAAAATTGATATTTTGGGCATAGACTCAAATATCAAGCCGCAACAAGATATTAAATGCGTTATAACCAGAGCTGACAACTCAAAGCAGGAAGTTATTTTAACCTGCGGCCTTGATACTGGTAATGAGGTTGAGTATTTTAAGCTTGGCGGGATCTTGCAATATGTTATGAACCAAATTTCTTAAGTCCGTATTTAAACTTAGCGCTTTAGTTAAAATTTTTTCATATTGAGTCTTTGAGGTCTTTTTAATTAAGGTGTTACAAATTTTTAGATTATGCAAATAAGAGTAATTGGATCTAATATTGATGTTGGAAACTCTCTAACTCAATTCGTTGAAGATGAATTGACAAAGTCGGTAATAAAATATTTCGACAAGGCTATTAATGCAGAAGTTCATTTTTCAAAAGAACATCACATGTTCCGTGCATTAGTTGTTGTTAATGAAGGCGTTAAGAGTGGCATTGTTGTAAAAAGTGATTCTGAAGCGGGCGATGTTTATGCCGCTTTTTCAGAAGCTTTAAATAAGGTTGTAAAACAGCTTCGTCGTTACAAAGATCGAATTAAAAATTATCGTCGCAAAGGCGGCGGCTTAAAATCAGTTGAGCCAAATTATCAAGTTTTAGATGCGGTAAAATATATTTTACCGCCAGAAAATTATGATGTTTTTGCTGAGATGGAAAGTGAAGAAAAAGAGGTTGAATCGTTAAAAATTATCAATGAAAAAACCACTGAGATTGAAGAATTGTCAGTCAATGAAGCAATAATGAAAATGGATCTTGCAAATTTACCGGCACTAGTTTTCATTAATAGTCAGAACAAAAGAATTAATGTTGTCTATCATCGAAAAGATGGCAATATTTCATGGGTTGATCCGCAAAAATAATAAATTTAATAGCCGCCAAAGGAGGTAAAGTAGAAATGGAAGTTGTTGTTCACGGTCGTGGTAATTTGGAAATGGCGATTCGTGCTTTTAGAAAAAAGACTCAAAAAGAGGGCTTAGTTAAAGAAGCAAGAAGAAGAAAAGCTTACGAAAAACCTTCAGAAAAAGTTAAAAGAAGAAGGGAAGAAAGCATTACCAGAAAGAAAAAAGCAAGAAGGGGTGAATCCTTCTAGTTTTTATGGGGGCGAAAAGCCCCCATTTTTTTGACAGATGTTCATTTGAGCTACAAAATAGCGCCGCAACAAATCATAATTTATTTCAATTTTTACTATTTTGGTGCGTAATTTTGCTCCGCTTTATGAAAATGAAGCGCTTAAAATTCACTAAATAATCTTAAAGATTTTTTGTTTTTTGCCTTCGATTAGGCAAATGATTATTTTATGAACCGTTAATTGAATAACCAAATCTCTCAAGAGATCTTCAAATAATTATCAAAATGAAATTAACCCAAAAAGATAAATCGCTTATTTTGTTAATAATCTCTATTTTGTTGTTGATTTGGATGATTTTTAACTTGGTGTCTAAGGTTTTTTTTACCACTGCTTTTTCTGGTTCGATGGCGAATAAATTTGCTGAAAATTCGCAAGACTTAAGATGGTTTAATGTTTCAAATCCTTTGAATACGAATGATTTAAAAAATCGTATTATTTTGCTTAATTTTTGGAGCCATTCTTGCGTGAGTTGCTTAAGTGATATTGCTGAATTGAAGAAATTGAAAGATGAATTTGGCAGTAAATTGACTGTTATTGGTGTTCATGTTGGTAAATTTGAAGGCGATAAAGACGCAGAATCGGTAAGAAAAGCTGTTTTAAAGTACGATATCAATTATCCGGTGATAAATGACGACCGCTCTAGAATCGCCAATCTTTTTGAGGTAAAAAAGATTCCGAGTTTTGCATTAATAAATGTTCATGGAGATATTTACGAAATTTATGAGGGCGATAAGGAAATTGACGCCTTAAAAAAAGCGGTTGGTAAGCTAATCTCAAAATATAAGTTCGAAATTAGTCGTGATGCTTTGCCGGAAGTGCTAGAAAAATATAGTGCCGTTGGGAATGTTTTGTCCTTTCCGGCTCATATTGAGTATGTTTATGATTTTTCTTACAAGTCGCGCTCGATGCCGGCTTTTTTAATTTCAAATAGCGCTAAAAATTCAATCATCGCAACTTCAATTATAGGCGATATAGCTGTTCAGGTTGGATCAGGTCAGGTTGGTTTTAAAGACGGTAAGTTTGGTGAAGCTATGTTCAATTCACCAAGGGGTTTGGCATTCCATGCGGGAAAACTTTATGTTGCCGATAGTGGCAATAGTGCTATTCGTGAAATTGATTTTAAGACAGAAGAGGTGAGGACAATTCTTGGTTCGGGAGTTAGGGGCGGCATAATTGATCAAAAAAATAACTTAGATTCATCTGAAATTGAGCTTTCACTTCCTTTAGATGTCGATTTTTTTCCAACAAAAAATGATTTAGTTATCGCAAATTCTGGCTCAAACCAAATTTTATCTTACGATCTCAAGGGAAAAAAATTAAAAGTTATTGCCGGTAATGGTAAAAATGGAATTCAAGATGGAAAATATCCGCAAAATTCTCTTTCTGAGACCTCAGCCTTAAGCTCTTATGCGGGCAAGCTGTATTTTGTTGATTCTGGAAGTTCTTCATTTCGCGTTTTAGATGAGGGCGAGGTTAAAACTCTAATTGGCAATTCTGAAATGAAATTTGGCTATAAAAATGGCGATAAATCTATCGCTTTAATGCAGCACCCAAGCGGTTTGCTGGTTGATGACACAGGTGCTTATATTTCGGATGGCTTAAATAACAGAATTCGTAAATATGATTTTACCACGGCGCAAATTCGTGATTTAGCTGGTAATGGAAAAGCCGGAGATAAATCTGGTGCGATTACAGAATTTGATGAGCCGGTTGGGATAGCGTCAATTTTGGATCGATTATTTATAATTGATTCGGGAAATAATCGTTTATTAGCTTTGAATCGTGGCACTTTAAATTCAGAAATCATTGACATCATGCCGCCTTTAAAATTTCAAAAAGATGGCTTCTTACAATATTTGCCAAATTTGCAAAAAAGTGATGAAATTTTGCTAAAATCAGATTCTGAAATTGTCTTAAATTTAAAGTTAAAAAATGGTTGGAAAATCAACAAAAGAGGGCCGAGTTTCATTAATTTGCTTGAGATGGTGAATGATAATAAGGCTAATTTAATTGCGAGTTTTGATTGGGTTGATGTTGCGGCAAATAAAATAAAATTACCAAAAATGATTTCTGGTAAAAAATATTTACTACAAGGCTCAATTTACTACTGCGAAGACAGGTTAAATTCGTTATGCTATGTAAAAAGTTATGAGCAGAAAGCTGCTTCTGAGCTTTCGGGAGCTGAAAAAATTGATATTGATTTATCGAATAATTAAGACTTTTTCAAAGCGTAATTTTGGCATAAATTCCGATAATTTATTTACAGAATCATCGTTGAAAAATTGCAGATTTTTCTTCTTTTTTAAGTTTAGTTTTTTACCTTCTCAAGCCAGTTTATAAGCCAAAACTAACGCCATAGTTTGGTGGCTTTTTTAAAATTTTTTCTCTTTCAATTACCATTATTTCAAGATTCATTTTGTCACTAATTTTTTGCTAAATTTTTGCAAAAAATGGTTTTGAAGTCGTGTCAACTCAACTAAATCAAAAAATGTCAGTAAATAAACAAGAGAGCCTAGCTGCTGAAGAAGTTTTAGATAATGTTGTTAGTGCAACTTATTCTTCAGATTCAATTAAAGTTTTGAAAGGCTTAGAAGCTGTTCGTAAGCGCCCAGGGATGTATATTGGCGACACTGACGACGGTTCTGGTTTACATCACATGGTTTACGAAGTTGTTGATAACGCAATTGATGAAGCTTTAGCTGGTCATTGCGATGAGGTTTTTGTTGGCTTGAATATTGATGGATCGGTTACAGTTCGTGATAACGGTCGTGGAATTCCAACTGATATTCATAAAGAAGAGGGCGTTTCTGCTGCTGAAGTTATTATGACGCAACTTCATGCTGGCGGCAAATTTGACCAAAATTCTTATAAAGTTTCTGGCGGTTTGCATGGTGTTGGTGTATCTGTCGTCAATGCTTTATCTGATTGGCTTGAGCTTACAATTTGGCGCGATGGCAAAGAGCATTTTATGCGTTTTGAGCATGGCGAAGCAAAAGCTCCGCTAAAAATAATAGGCGAAGCTAATGGAAAGAAAGGTACGCAAGTTACCTTTCATCCTTCCAATCAAACCTTTTCAAATGTTTTGGAATTTTCTTTTTCAACTTTGGAGCAAAGGTTGCGCGAATTATCCTTTTTAAATTCTGGTGTAAAAATTTTGTTGCGTGATGGTCGCGAAGAGGAACCTAAAGAAGTAACTTTATTTTATGAAGGTGGGGTTGAGGCTTATGTAAAGTATCTTGATCGCACCAAAAATGCACTTCATCAAACCACAAACATTGTCGCTTCCGATAAAGTGAGCGGAATTAGCCTCGAACTTTCAATGCAGTGGAACGATAGCTATCATGAAAATGTATTGTGTTTTACGAATAATATTCGTCAACGCGATGGTGGTACGCACCTTGCTGGCGTTAAGGCGGCGCTCACTAGAACAATCAATAATTACGCTGCTGATAACAAGCTTTTCAAAAAGGATAAAATTGTTTTGAGTGGTGATGATGTGCGCGAAGGTTTAACCGCAGTGATTTCTGTTAAAGTTCCAGATCCAAAATTTTCTTCACAAACAAAAGATAAATTAGTTTCCTCTGAAGTTAGAACTCATGTTGAAGCTTGGGTTAACGATAAGTTGGCGCAATGGTTTGAAGAGCGTCCAACTGATGCAAAAATTGTTGTCGGAAAAGCCGTTGAAGCGGCTCAAGCTCGCGAAGCGGCAAGAAAGGCGCGCGAATTAACCAGAAGAAAATCAGCTTTAGAAGTTTCAAATTTACCAGGAAAATTGGCCGATTGCCAAGAAAAAGATCCAACTCTTTCTGAGTTATTTATTGTTGAAGGTAATTCGGCTGGCGGCTCGGCTAAATCTGGTCGCGATAGAAAATATCAAGCAATTTTGCCAATTCGTGGAAAAATTCTAAATGTTGAGCGCGCCCGTTTTGATAAAATGTTATCCTCAACTGAAATTGGAACAATGATAACGGCCCTTGGAACTGGAATTGGAGAGCAAGATTTTGATCCTTCAAAGGTTCGTTATCACAAAATTGTAATTATGGCGGACGCCGATGTTGACGGTTCTCACATCAGAACATTGTTACTGACTTTCTTTTTCCGTCATATGCCGAAATTAATTGAGCATGGATTTCTTTATATTGCTCAACCGCCGCTTTACAAAGTAAAAAGAGGCTCAAGCGAAGTTTATCTTAAAAATGAACAAGCTTTGCAAAGCTATGTTATTGATAATGCTTTAACTAATGCGATTCTAAAATCTGAAGCTGGCGATAGATCTGGAGCTGATCTTCATGATTTTGTTGGTAAGCTTGGTAAATTTTCTCACCTAATTTCCAGTTTGTCGCGCGTTATTCAGGCTGATATCGCTGAAAATCTTTGTTTGGCCGGCGCCTTCTCTAAAAAGTGGATTGACGATGCAACTGAAGCAAAAAATTTAGCGGCAAAAATTGAAAAAATATTTGCCAAAAACTCTGATCCAGATGTTTCTTGGTCGGCCTCAATTAACGATCTTGGTGATATTGAAATGGCGAAAGAAAGTCGCGGAGTAAAAACTCCTTATTTAGTTCGTAAATCTTATTTTGATTTGCCAGAAGTCTCTGTTTTGGCGCAATTGCAAGAGCAATTAATTTCTGATTTTTTGGGTAAAGTTAAATTTATTCGCGCTGAAGATGAAAAGGTTGCTTATAAGCCAGTTGAATTAATGAATATGATTTTGGAGGCTGGCAAAAAAGGTGTTTCAATTCAGCGTTTTAAAGGTTTGGGTGAAATGAATGCCGAGCAATTGTGGGAAACTACGCTGGATCCGGCAAATAGAACTTTGTTACAAGTTAAAATCGACCATTTTGAAGAGGCTGATGAAACCTTCTCAACTTTGATGGGAAATGTGGTTGAGCCGCGTCGTGACTTTATCCAAGAAAACGCACTGAAAGTTGTTAATCTTGATGTTTGATTTCTGACTTTAGTAAGTTTGTTGAATTTTAAATGGGGGCGAAAATTTGATTTTTCGTCCCCATTTTTTTATCCAATAATTTGTGGCTAGCAATCCTAAGGCGCGGCTGGAGCCGCATTCTTAATTTTCATCAAGCTTTAGGGCTGCTAAAAAGGCGCTTTGCGGTATTTCGACATTGCCAATTTCGCGCATTTTTTTCTTACCTTTCTTTTGTTTGTCTAAAAGCTTTCTTTTGCGCGAAATATCGCCGCCATAACATTTGGCGGTAACATCTTTGCGCATTGCTGAAACAGTTTCGCGGGCAACGATTTTTCCGCCAATTGCGGCCTGAATTGCGATAGCAAACATTTGCCTTGGAATTAAATCTTTTAATTTTGTGCAAATTGCGCGGCCACGACTTTCGGCGCGGGTTTTGTGAGTTATGAAAGATAGCGCATCAACAGCTTCGCCATTAACCATTATTGTTAATTTTACCAATTGACTTTCTTCGTAACCATCCATCATCCAATCAAAGCTGGCATAGCCGCGAGAGCAAGATTTTAAGCGATCGTAAAAATCGTAAACTATTTCATTTAGTGGTAAGCGATAAATTAACATTGCGCGATCGCCAACATAGCTCAATTCTTTTTGAATGCCTCGTTTCTGAGTGCATAAATCAAGTACGGCGCCCAAATATTCATCCGGAGTCATGATTGTAGCCTTAATCCAAGGTTCTTCCATTGATTCAATTTTTACCGGATCAGGCATTTCTGCTGGCGAGTGAATTTGTAGCACGCTATTGTCGCGTAGATGTATTTTGTAAATAACAGAAGGAGCGGTGGTTATTAAGTCTAAATCAAATTCGCGCTCTAATCTTTCTTGAATAATTTCGAGGTGTAAAAGTCCTAAGAATCCACAACGAAATCCGTAACCAAGGGCGCTTGAGGTTTCTGCCTCATATTCAAAGCTGGCGTCGTTTAAATGCAGCTTTGCTAAAGCATCGCGAAATTTTTCAAAATCGGAGGCGTCAATTGGATAAATTCCACAAAAAACCACAGGTTGATTTTGTTTAAAGCCAGTAAGGGGCGTGGCATTTTCATTGCTTGCCAAAACCAAAGTGTCGCCAATTTTACAGTCTGAAACTTGCTTTATTTGGGCATTGATAAAGCCAACTTCGCCAGCTTTTAATTCATCGCAGGTAAATTTTTTGGGGGTAAAAAATCCAACAGAATCAACTTGATAAGTTGCTTTAGCTGCCAACATTTTGATTTTTTGCCCTTTTTTTATCGAGCCATCAAGAACTCGAGCTAGAATAATTACACCAAGATAAGGGTCGTACCAGCTATCAATTAGCAGAGCCTTGAAATCGCCATCGGGATTACCTTTTGGCGCTGGAAGTTTTTTGATAATAGCTTCCAAAGTTTCGTGAATGCCAACGCCGGTTTTTGCTGAGACTAAAATTGCTTCCGAAGTGTCGATTCCAATAACTTCCTCAATTTGTTTTTTAACTGATTCTGGGTCGGATGCAGGAAGATCAATTTTATTTAAAACCGGAACAATTTCATGATTATTATCAATTGCCTGATACACATTTGCTAAGGTTTGCGCTTCAACACCTTGAGTTGAATCAACCACTAAAATTGAGCCTTCACAAGCAGCCAAGCAACGACTTACTTCGTAACCAAAGTCAACATGTCCGGGAGTATCCATTAAATTTAGCATGTAGGTTTTGCCATCATCGGCTTTGTAAGAAAGCCTAACGGTTTGAGCTTTGATGGTAATTCCGCGCTCTTTTTCAATATCCATTGAATCTAGAATTTGCGAAGTCATTTCGCGCTCTTCAATTGCGCCACATTCTTGAATTAAGCGATCAGAAAGCGTTGATTTGCCGTGATCAATGTGCGCGACAATAGAAAAATTGCGGATATGAGAAAGGTCTGACATTTAATTTGGATTAATTTTTGAGATTTAAGATTTGTGCCCGTAGTTTTTAAAACCAAAAACTTAAATCTAAAATCTTAAATTAATGTCAAATCACAAGCTTCAGCCAGTTCGTGGAACCAAGGATTTATTCGGTCAAGAGGTAAAATCTTTTAATAACATAATTGATATCGCAAAACGCAAAAGCGAGTTTTTTGGTTTTGAAGAATTGCAAACGCCAATTTTTGAGTTTAGCGAAATATTTGAGCGCAATCTTGGCGAGGCTTCGGATATAGTTTCAAAGGAGGTTTATAAATTTCAGGATCGAGGCGATAATTTTTTAACTTTGCGTCCAGAATTCACTGCTGGCGTGGTTAGAGCTTTGATTTCAAATGGTGAATTACAACAAATTTTGCCGCGCAAATTTTTTTCTGCTGGGCCAATTTTTCGTTATGATAGGCCGCAAAAGGGTCGCCAGCGCCAGTTTCATCAAATTAATTTTGAAGTTTTTGGCGAAGAAAATCATTTTTGTGATTTAGAGGCAATCTTGCTGGCGAGTGCAATTTTAAAGGAATTGGGGGTTTTGGAAGAAACTAGTTTGCAAATAAATTCTTTGGGCTGCGCTCAAACTAAAATAAATTATGAATTGGCCTTAATGCAATATTTTAGGCAATTTAAGGCTGATTTGTCGTTTGATTCACAAAATCGATTAGAAAAAAATCCATTGCGAATACTTGATTCAAAAGACCAAAACGACATTGATCTTGTTGAAGGGGCGCCAAAAATTTCTGATTTTTATTCGGCGGAAGCGCAAAATCGTTTTGCAAAATTATTAGAACTTTTGCAGAAATTTGGCGTAAAATATGAGGTGAATCAAAGATTGGTGCGAGGTTTAGACTATTATACTTCAACAGTTTTTGAGTTTATTATGAATTTTGAAGGTGCGCAAAATACTGTTTTAGCTGGCGGAAGATATGATGATTTGGTGGAAAAAATGGGTGGTAAAAAAATTCCTGCCTTTGGCTTTGCGGCTGGAATTGAGCGCTTAATGATTTTATCGAAACTAGAAGTTAAAAAATCTCGTCCAGTGGCAGTTAATTACATTTCAGAAAATGAAAAATTTTATGCTTTTGAAATCGCTCAAAAGCTGCGCTGTAAAGGATTTGCTGCCGAATTTGTGTTGGATGGTAATTTTAAAAAACAAATGAAGCGCGCTTCGCAAAATAATTCACGATTTGTTGTGATAATTGGTGAAAGTGAGATGCAAAATGGTGAAGTAATGGTGAAAGATTTCGATCATTCAAGTGAGCAGAAAATTAAACGCGATCTACTTATTCCTTATCTCGAGGGTAAAATTTAAAATAATTAACTTGATGATTAAGCAACTTTTTGCGCGGCAAAATTTTGAAAGAAATTTTCGTTTTTTTGCGCCATTTTCGTTTTTTTGCCTTGTGATTTTTTTGCTATTGGCAATTCCAGCAATTTTAAATTCGCCAGCTGATTATCAACAAGGAAATGCAGTTCGTATAATGTATGTCCATGTGCCGGCTGCTTGGATGGCGCTCTTGATTTATACGCTGATGGCAATTTTTAATTTGTCAGGATTTATTTGGAAAAACCCATTTTTTTATCTGATTGCAAAATCAATTTCGCTTATTGGTTGCGCTTTTACTTTAATCACTTTGGTTACTGGTGCAATTTGGGGAAAGCCAATTTGGGGAACTTGGTGGGTTTGGGATGCTCGTCTTACTTCAGTTTTAATTTTGTTCTTTTTGTATCTTGGCTATTTAATCTTGCTTGATTCTTTTGACGATAGGCAAAAAGGCGAAAAAATCGCTGCAATCATTTCCATCGTTGGCTTTATCAATATTCCAATTATCAAATTTTCAGTGGAATATTGGAATTCTCTTCATCAGCCAGCTAGCATTATTAGATCTGGTGGCGTGGCTATTGCTCCAGAAATGTTGCGACCTTTGCTTTTGATGTTTGGGTTTTACTTTTCTTATTTTGTTTTTATGGCGCTGTTGCGCGTAAAGACTGCGATTATGCAAAAAAATCGTAAAAATATTAATCTTAATATGAGGTAAAGGCCAATTATGACTTATGTTGTTACTGATAATTGTGTGCGCTGCAAATATACTGACTGCGTCTCGGTTTGTCCGGTTGATTGTTTTTACGAAGGCGAAAATATGTTAGTGATAAATCCTGACGAATGCATTGATTGCGGCGTTTGTGTGCCTGAATGCCCAGCGGAAGCTATTTTTCCAGAAAGTGCAGAATTGGCAAATTGGGTTGAAATTAATCGAAAATATTCAAAAGAGTGGCCAGTTATAACTAAGCGCAAAGAGGCATTAATTGAAGCGAAAGAATTTGATGGTATGAAGGGTAAGTTTGAGAAATTTTTTGATCCAAAACCGGCGAAAAATAACGAATAATGACAAATTTTATTGAGAATAAGGCTGCTTTAAAGCGTCTAAAAAAGCCAAAAGGAATTATTTTTGATTGGGATAATACATTGGCTGACACTTGGCCCTTGATTCAGGCTGCAATTGATAGCACGATGATTGCGATGAATCAAAAACCTTGGGGTTTGGAAAGGGTTCGGGATAATGTTCATAAATCGATGCGCGAATCTTTTCCTGAAATTTTTGGCGAAAATTGGGTGGAAGCCGGAGAAATTTATAAAAAAACTTATCGTTCAATTAATTTGGAGAAAATTTCGCTTTTGCCAAATGCGCTTGAATTGATTAATTTTCTTGATGCGCAAGGTATTTTGCAATTTGTGGTAAGTAATAAAATTGGCACAACTTTGCGTGCTGAAGTTAAAAAAATAGGAATTGATCGAAAATTTTTTTCTTTAATTGGGGCGCAAGATGCTGATTTCGATAAGCCTTCCAAAAATCCGGTTGAATTAGCTTTAATGGGAAGTGGATTGAGTTTAGAAAGTGATGAGATTTGGTTTGTAGGCGATACAATAACTGATGTTGATTGTGCTAATAATTGTGGATTTACCCCAATTGTTTTTGGTTATTTTTCAAATGGCCAAGAGGTCGTTTCAAAGACAATTTCCGATGAAGTTTTATCTTGTGGATTTGCTGGCAAGCCTTTGCCGCTTTATTTTAACCATCAAGATTTGATTGATCTGATCTTAACTTTGGCGTGAAATAAAAATGTTGCGAATAGCGCAATTCCAAGCGCCCAATGGATAACGCTAACAATTTCTCGAAGTTCATCTGAAGTGGGGTAGTAAAGAATTAATCCACTAAGTGCCAAAGTTGCAATTGTTGAAGCCATAAAAATTCCGCTGCGAAAATTTTTCTTGCCAACTTTAAACCATTTTTTGATGTGATCGTTCCAAATTACGCCAAAAAGAAAAATGAATAAATAAGCAGAAATGCCGTGGGTTACGAGCATTTTATATTCGATAGGATGATGAGTTGCGCCACCAAATTCAGTATTTACTCTGACAAAGTGATCTAAATACAGCCAAATAAAGCCAGAAAAGGCCAAAATTATTAAAATTAAATAAAGTGAGATTTTACTGATTTTTGGCATGGAGCCAGTTTTTTTAAGTGATCTAGAGGGCATGTTTGATATTGGTAAGAATTTTGGCCTTTTCGTTGAATAAGAGATAGTCAATTTTTTTTAGATTTTTGGCGTTCCAACCAAGCAAAAATGGCTTGGTTAAAGCATCGGCAAATGTACAGCAATAGTTTGAATAGTTAGAAATTACCGTGGCGTGAACAATTTTTTCATCGCTAAATTTTTGTCGATTTAGTTTTTTATGTAAGGCGACTTGCGATTTTCCACCACGATTTTTTGATGCTAAAGTTATTGATGATGAGGCGATTGCGCAGTTCGCGAAATTGCCAAGATCGAAATATTTTGAAGGTTCAAACGGGTTCCGAACATGGATTGGTTGCGGCATTTTGCCTAGAATTCTAATATCTCCGCCAGCATTTATAACGGCATTTTGAATGCCGTGATTTAGTAAGAATTTTGCTGCAAGGTCGGTTATGTAACCTTTTGCAATGCCGCCGAGATCTATTTGTAAATTTTTTGTGAAGCAAATTTCTTGCGGCGAAAAAGCAATATTTTCAAAGGAACCGTTTAATTGTGATGCGGCGCTAATGTCAAAAAGTCCGGAGGTTAGGCGCGACAAGAAATTACTAATTTTTATGATGGTCAAAAGTTCAATTGGTGGGTTTTTAAGATGGCCGGCGTTATTAAGATTTGATATTGCGCTGGATTTGTTTTTGGCGCTTAGAATCGCTTCAAGCTGCTCTATTTTTTGATAAGTTTTTTTGATGATTTCTGCGATTTTTTCGGCGCTAAAGTTTTTGCAATTGCTATTTTGAAATGCCGTAATTTCAACGAATGTGCCAAGAATAGGGCGATTTCGGCTAATTTTTGAGATAGAGGTCATAAATTGTTAAAACTCGCTTAACGCCATCGGCGATGTGTTTGCAGGATAGGGTTGCGCCACTTATATTTTTTATGCCTTCATCAAGCACAAAATTATCGGAAATTTTTTTGCCAACAAATTGCTTCTTCCACCAATCTTGACGAACCTCATCGCCATAAGATTCTTTATATTCTAAAATTTCAGTGGCCATCACTGCGCCATCCATATTGATTGCAACGGCATAAGTAATGAATTCATGTTTGCCATAAACATAATCCATCACAAAAAAACCAATTTGTTTATTTCCTTGGAAAACTTTCCAAATTTGCTGCTCGTCATTGATGTCTCTTATTTTGGAAATTTCTTTGATTTTTGATTTTTGCTCTTTCGTGAAAGTGATTTTATTACTCACGAAAGAGGTGGCGTTTTTAAAGAGATATTTTTGCGCCTCTTGCGTTGTCATGTAAACTGCGGCTTGAGCATTTTGTATTTGAGTTATTGCCGCTAATGGAATGATCGAAAGGCTTTTGTAGATTTTGTTCATGCGTTAAATTTTATAAAAAGTTATAGGCAATTTTAAGGCGAAATTCATTTTTTTCGTGATCAACTAAATAAAGATTGCCTTTCTTGTGATCGTTATTTGTTGCGTTGCCGCCAACTTGAGTTAGCCAAGTGAAAGTAAACCACCAATCCCTTGTGGTATAATGAATATTTGGTCCAACCCATTTTGCATATTGTTGGCGTGCGCCGTATCGAGGCATTGTGGCGAAGTCGTTAACATTTTGGGTTTGTGGATATTCGGAGTGATATCTCCCCTCAAATCCAAGATACCAATTTGGCTTCACTAAGTAAGAGGCGCCAGCGTAAAGATTTAATTCAAAATCATTTTGCCATTTATTATCGCTGCCGCTGACAAATCTTCTTTTGACGAAGTCGTTTTCAATATTGAAGGCGGTTACCAATCTTTCTTCGAGGAAGTTTTTTTGAATTATGATTTTTGTTTCGATGTAAGGCGACTGCATTTCTTCACCAGTAACATTGAAAATTGTTGAATATCCAGGTTCAATATAAAGCGCCAATCCCGCATCGCCGAATTTATTTGGTTTAAATGGGCTTAAAACATTGTATTTTAAGGCCGCTGAAGCTCCATCAAAACGAATTGAGTCATTTCTATTTCGGTAAGTTGCGGCGCCATCTTCAATTGGGGCGGAATCTTTGATATGAAAACTGCGCGCATTCAAATATAGCGATCCCTGTAATTTATTGGTGAAACCGTATTCGAACTCAGTTCTGTAATCTTGGGCGCTGAATTTTCCCTGACTTCTTTGTTGGCGATGTGTAACCCATTGATAAACTTGTTTGCCGCCTTGTGGTATGGTTTCCGCTCCTTGCAAATAGCCAAATAGCTGTTCGTCAGCAAAAGATTCTGCAATTGCGGCGCAAGAAATTATCGCTGCTAAAAAGTAGGATTTAAAAAATTTCATTAATTTTGATTTTTGCTTTGCGAAAAAAGGCGGTTTTTGCAAAAGATTTATTTTGGCGTGAATTTTGTAATTTTTTACAGCTAATGAGAATCGCTATCGCTAAATAAATAGGCAATATTTTTTTGGTTGTTTTGTGATTTTATTTTTCTGTAGGCGATGAATTTGATCTATTTTGATTTCGATAAAGCTTGTCGAATCCTTGTTGTAAATCGCTTTATTGTAGCTTGTTAGCTAATTTGCAAAATTGTTCGATGGTGATTTTTTCTGCTCTTAAATTTGGATTTATACCAACTTCGTGCAAAATTTCTTCGGCATTTTTGAAAATTGATTTCAATCCGGCTTTTACCATTTTTCTTCTTTGACTAAAAGCTGCAGCAACAACTTTTTCTAACTTATTAAAATCAATATCGGCTAAAGGTTTCTGGCGCGGAATAATTGCAACAATTGCTGAAGTAACTTTTGGCGGAGGCGTAAAAACATTGCGATTCACCGCAAAAAGCATTTTTGTTTCGCATAAAAAATTAACCATTACCGCCAATCTTCCATAATGATTTTCGCCAACTTTTGCGACAATTCTTTCCACAACTTCTTTTTGCAGCATTAAGTGCATTGAGGCAATTTTGTCGATGTTTTTTAGCCATTTGAAAATCAGCGCAGTGCCAATATTGTAAGGCAAGTTGGCGATTATTTTGAATTTTTCTTGCGGATTTTTGGGTAAAATTTCGCTTTCATTAATTTTTAGTGCATCGCCTTGAATTATTTTGAATCGATCGCCGTAAAAATTTTGTAACTCTTGTAGGGCTAGAATGCAGCGTTCATCCATTTCAATGGCGCTAAGTTTTTTGGCGCCAGCATCTAAAATTGATCTTGTTAAACTGCCGGGGCCGGCGCCAATTTCAAGAACTTCAAAGTTAGTTAAATCACCAGCTGATTTTGCGATTTTATCGGTAAAATTTTTATCAAGAATAAAGTTTTGACCTAATGATTTCTTTGCTAGAAGGTCATATTTTTTGATAATTTCGGAAGTTGATAACATTTAAATGTGAATTTTTGCTTCTTGAAGGGGGGCTATGGTTTTAGTAAAATTTTGACTTATTTGATAAAGAAGAGTGAGGAAATAAAGAATTATTTTCTGGCTTAAGCTTTGATTTTGTTATGCAAACTTTAATTATGCTGCGAAAAATTAGCGATATTTAGGTAATGTTTAAGAAATGCGCTTTATTTGATTTTGTATTTCTAATTTAAGGAAAAATTTAACAGTTGGAACGGCTTATTTTTGGGAATTTTTTTAATCACCGTAACTGATTTGTAAATTTTACGAGAGAATGGATTAATCGGGCAAGAAAGCTTTACAGAGATTATCAGGAAGAAGATCGATTGCTTAGAAAAAAAGAAGAGAGAGAAGAGTTTATCGCAAGATTGGATGGGCGATCAAGTGCAAATTATCGCGATAGTATGAATGCCGCTTTCAGTGGAGCCTATGCTTTTTTGGGTGTAATGATGGTTGCATTTGGATCTACACTTACTAGCAAAAATAAGTCGCCTCAGGATCAAAATATGATGATTTTAAGCTTTTGTAGTTGCGCCATTCTTTTGGTCGCTATGGAAATGGCGCAGTTGCGGTTAAATAAAAAATTCTTTAAAGCATCAATAATGGCTGACGAAGTAAAATATGTTTTGTCGCAAATGAGTCCGCAGCAGATAGAAAGTGCCATAAAAAGAATTGGTGATGATGAGATTTCTTTGATTAAAGCGCCTAGAATCGATGGAATCGTTGAGAAGTACAAATTTGAGTTAAAATACACTCTTGCCGGATTTTTTACTGCTCTTGCTCCAATTCCTGAAGATAAAAAATATCTCTTATTTACTGTCGCTAGAGCAGTTGCGGGTTTTGCCATTGATATTTCTAGGAAAAGAGGGTTTGCTAAACAGGTTGATCCAGTTGATTTTGGTGCGAAAAATCGGGATGATGAAATTATGGTTAAGAAGGCGGTAAATATTGGCTTAAATGGGCAAGAGCAGGTTTTATTTGATAGCGAGCGTAGTCGCGAATTAGGCAGAAATTCTATCGAGACATTCCAGCTTGATATGTATGAAGATAATCGATTTTCACAGTATCAGCAACTAGTATCGAATATTGCCAGCGAATTAACCGACAATCAGTGGAAATTACTTCGGGGACTAACAAATGAACAAAGAGATCGGATAAAAGAAGAGTCATCAAAAACAAAGATGACTCGCTTATTTTCTGATAAATTTTTCGATGATTTTTCCGAGGATGAAAAAAAGGAATTGTCCGAAGTTTTATCTAAAAATATGCAAAAATTTTCTGACCAATATTCTGATCCAAAAAGAATTTTATCAGAAATTTTAACTTTTTTATCCTTTAGCATGACTTTGCACTATGCCCCAGTTTCATCGAGGCATGAAGGTTATTCGCCAATATCTAGCGCAGCTATTTATGGTGCTGATTTTGGGATTTCATCTGGCGTTTTTAATGCGACAAAAATTGCTAAAAATAACATATTGCAGAAGTGGCGCGATCGAGAAAGAGAAGGGCGAGTGCATCCATTTGAGGAAAATAATGCCGAAAGTGCTGGAGCTCATAACTTAGCAGATAACGAAAATGGGTTGGCAGATTTAAGTAATCGCGATGAATCTGGCGATAATAAATTTAGTCCAAATTCTTCGATAAAAATATCTGATTTAGGATCTGTAAAAAAAGTTCCGAATTCTGCTCAAGAGCGTTAATTAAAATATTCGTATAACTCTTTTTTGTAAGGCGTTGGAGCTCAAAAAAATATCTCGAAAGTTAATCAAAACTTCCGAGATATTTTAATTTTTTGAGGAAAATGGTATAAAATTTAAGAAGAAAATTAAACCAATTTAGCTGGTTCAAAAAATTCGTGGCCCAAGGCTTCAGCAACTGCTTTAAAAGTTACTTTACCATCAATTACATTTAAGCCGTTTAATAAGTGTAAATCTTCCTGAAGGGCTTTTTTATAACCTTTATTTGCTAAGGCTAAAGAAAAAGGCAGGGTTGAGTTTTCTAAGGCTTGTGTTGAAGTTCTTGCAACTGCACCTGGCATGTTGGTAACGCAATAATGAACAACTCCATCTTGGATAAAAGTTGGATTTGAGTGAGATGTTGGTTTTGAAGTTTCAAAGCAGCCGCCTTGATCAATTGAAATATCAACCATAACCGAGCCTTTTTTCATTTTTTTTACAGTTTCGGCGGAAACTAATTTTGGCGCTGCTGCTCCCGGAATTAAAACAGCTCCAACTACAACATCAGCGTCGATTACATTTTTGTCGATATTTTCAAGTGATGCGTAAAGAACTGTGGCGGAATTGCCAAAAATATCGCATAAATAGCGAATGCGAGGAAGAGATTTATCTAAAATTACCACTTCGGCGCCCATTCCGATTGCAACCTTCGCAGCATTTGTTCCAGAAACTCCGCCGCCAAGAATTGTAACTTTGGCACGCGAAACTCCAGGAACGCCACCTAAAAGAACTCCGCGTCCGCCTTGTGCTTTTTCTAAAGCTTTTGCACCAGCTTGGATGGATAATTTTCCAGCAACTTCGCTCATTGGCGCTAAAAGTGGAAGTGAGCGATCTGCTGCGGTTACGGTTTCAAAAGCAATAGCAACACAGCCTGATTTTATTAACATTTCAGTTAAATGAGGTTCAGCAGCTAAGTGTAAATAAGAAAATATAACTTGGCCTTTACGAATAATTTCACATTCAGATTTTTGCGGTTCTTTAACTTTTAGAATCATTTCAGCTTTACCATAAACTTCTTTGGCGTCGGCTGCTATTTTTGCTCCGGCGGCAATGTATTGTTCATCGGTAAAATCTATTGCAGCACCAGCTTGACTTTGAACTAAAACTTGATGTCCGGCATTAACTAATTCGCGCACTCCGGAAGGTGTTGCGCCAACACGATATTCGTGATCTTTTATTTCTTTTGGGATTCCAATAAGCATAGTTTCTCCTTTTTGAGTTAATTGTTAAATTTTGGAAATTTTGGAAATTTTTATGATTTTGCTTTCTTGCGAAGTTAGACTTGGGGAAGTTTCATACTCAAATTCAAAAGATTTTTTCGCAAGTTCAATTTCCTGACTCAGGTTTTTTCCCTTTAAAAATAAGCAATAACCGTCTTTTTTTAGGAATTTTCCGCTGTAATTTAGTAGTTTATCAAGAGGAGCTAAGGCGCGCGATACAACGCAGTCGAATTCAATTTTTTCCAATTCTTCAAGTTTTGATTGATGAACAAAAATTTTGTTTTTTGAGAAAATTTTTGAATTTCTCAGAAATTCTGATTTGCGAAAAGATTTTTCAATTAAATGAATTTCTTTCAGGCCTAAAATTGATAAAATAATGCCGGGAAATCCAGCGCCAGAGCCAAAATCGGCGAATTTAATATTTTTATTCTCAATGAATCGCAATAATTGAGCGCTATCTAAAACATGTCTTTCCCAAATGTTTTCAATTGTTGATTTGCCGATAAAATTAAATTCATCATTTTTTTGCAAAAGAGATGCGATAAAATTGCTAAGATTTTCCTCTTGTTCGGGTGAAATTTGGCAAAAGTTTTTTATTTGCTCTAAGGCATTATTTTTTTTTGTTTCTAAATTCATTGGTTGGATTTTGGCTTGATTTGAAAGGCTTCTGAGACGATGAGGAATAAATTTTCTAAAAAAATTTCTAAAACTGCGCAAAAACTAATCAATTAAAAACTAAAACTTGACCTCGTAACTTGCGATTACTAAAAATTTTTTCGTCACATCCCTCCTAGTTCTAAAATAATCCAAAAAAATTATGAAAATCTCTACAAAAGTTAAGAAAATTTTGTCGTGCTATGAAAGCGACAATGCTGGAACAAAGGCAAATTTAGCTCGAATTTTAATGGAAGGAAAGCTTGGCGGAACTGGAAAAATGGTTATTTTGCCAGTTGATCAAGGATTCGAACATGGTCCAGATAGAAGTTTTGCGGTTAATCCTGATGCTTACGACCCTCATTACCATTATCAGCTTGCAATTGATGCTGGTTTAAATGCTTATGCAGCGCCTTTGGGAATGTTAGAAGCTGGCGCTGATACATTTGCTGGCGCAATTCCAACAATTTTAAAAGTTAATTCTTCGAATTCTCTTCATAATGGCGGAACGGCTCCGCATCAAGCCACAACTGCTTCGGTAAAAGATGCGTTGCGTTTGGGATGTTCAGCAATTGGTTTTACAATTTATCCAGGTTCCGATGCTGCTTTTGATATGTTTGAAGAAATTCGTGAAATGTCGGAAGAGGCAAAATCTTACGGATTAGCAACTGTAATTTGGTCTTATCCAAGAGGTGGTGATCTTTCAAAAATTGGTGAAACCGCGATGGATATTTGTACTTACGCCGCACATATAGCTGCATTGCTTGGCGCTCATATTATTAAAGTTAAGCCGCCAACCCAAGCTCTTGAAAATCTTGAAGCGATTAAAGTTTATGAAAAAGTAAAAATTCCTGTTTCAACGCTTGAAGAAAGAATTCGTCATGTGATGAAAGCCACATTTAACAACAGAAGAATTGTTGTTTTTTCGGGCGGAAATGCGAAGGGTGAAGAAGAAGTTTATGGCGAAATTCGTCAAATTTATAAAGGTGGCGCAAATGGCTCTATTATTGGTCGTAACACATTTCAACGCCCAAGAGAAGATGCATTAAAAATGTTAGAAAATATCATCAAAATTTACCAAGGTAAATTTTAGTTTTATTCAATGGATTCATTTTCACCACAAGTGCAATCCAAAATTTCCTGAAAATAAAAATAACAAAGCGAGAAACGCAGAATTTTGCTAAAATTTTTTAAGAAAAATAAATCAAAGGCATTCTCTTTAGTTGAGCTTTCAATAACTCTGTTAGTGATCTCTATTTTGGTCGGCGGAGTTTTGGGGGGTAGGGCTTTGTTACCTATTTATCGCTTAAAAACTGCGCAAGCATTAACCCAATCTGCGCCAGTTTCAAATATTGAAGGCATTTCTTTGTGGCTTGAAACAACAATGCCAGAAAGTTTTGCAACTCAAAACATGCCAGATGGTCAAGTTATAACCCTTTGGAATGATCGAAATCCGCAGGCAAATGTTAAAAATCGTGCCGTTGCTCAAGTTGGCGCCAATATAACTTATAAGCTAGAAAGTGATATTTACACTTTACCATCTTTAAAATTTGATGGTGGAAACTCTTCCTATTTTGTTTTGTCGAAAGATGAAAATATTGCAAACTCACTTCCTTTAAGAACTCCTCAAAATGCTTTTACCATATTTCTTGTCACTAAGCTAGAAAAAGAGCCGGTTGGCGAGAGGGCGGTAATTTTTTCAAACGGATCAGCAGCATCAAATTCTGGATACTCTTACTCCTTAAGCCAATCGATGGCTCGTTCAATTAATTTTTTTGGCGTTTCTGAAATTTTTTCGCGCAAAAATAATGGCAAAACTGCTGCTGAAGTTACTTCTATCACTTATCAAGGCGGCTCAGATGGCGAAGTAAAGCTTTATACAAATGGAGTTGGTGATGGTGGTTATGGCGCTTCCGGAACTAGCGAATATCTTTCAATTGATAAAGTTTCGGCTCTTTCGCCGCTTCTTGGATTTTATGTTGGTGGTGTACCAAATTTAAATCATTCTTGGAATGGGCTTATTTCCGAAATTATAGTTTTTAATCGCGCTCTTGAAGATTCCGAGCGTAAGTTAATCGAGTCATATCTTGGTCAAAAGCATAATATTGAGGTTAATGTTAAAGAATATGATGGTGCCTGCATTGTTGACATTGAGGGCGTTGAGGAGCGATTTGTTGAAACTGCCACTTCAGGATCCTTCTCTTGTAAATCGCCGCAATATAGCGGTAAAATCGGCTATTCTTGTAATAATGGATTATTGTCAATTAGCACTGATAAATGTGGCTGCGGAGATGGATATTTATTGATTGAGGGTTCTTGCCAAGCTCAATGTAGAGCTGAGGGCGCTGGTCTTTCTCCTCAAGTTGTTGATCCAACATCTTCACCAAAGAATATGAGTTGTGATGCCTATGGTTACGACTCAGGAAGCTCCGTTAGCTACACATGTATTGCTGGAAAATTTAAGGTTGTTGGCGGCTCTTGCTCAATGAAAACTTGTTTGTTGTCGCAAGAAGGGGTTGTTGCAAAGTCATTACCAGGAACATTTGATCCAATAGAAACCGTCTGTGATGAGATTGGTTATAAGGGATCTTTGTTTTATACTTGTGTTGATGGGGTAATTTCAATTGAAGATAATGCAACATGTAGCAATGACAGCCAATGTAAAGTAACTGCTTTTGGAATATCGGCTCCAGAAAGGGTTGATATTGGAAGCGGAACCCTGAATTGCAATGCTACCGGTTATGATGTTTCTGATTCTGTAACTTATAACTGTACGCAAAATGCCTTTAATTTAACCGGATCAACTTTGTGTGATAGGTGTTCAAGTGGATATTCTTACATCGATTCTCAATGTCGAAAAAAATGCACAGCTTCTGCGGTTGGAGTTTTACCAACTCAGGTTGATGCAACGGTGCAAGCTGCAACAATGCTTTGCAATGATCCAAATTACACTGGCTCAATCACTTATAATTGTACAAATGGTGAGTTTCTTCCGGTAGCTAATGCTTGCGTAAAGCTTCTAAAAGGCTGTTCTATTGCAATTGATGGGGTTTCCACTCTTTCTGTTTTGCATGGATCTGGCGATTTGGAATGTGATAAAGCAGGCTATGCTGGCAAAGTTGCTTATTCTTGCGATGATGGCTCTTTAACATTTAGCGAAGCTTGTAAGATCCAAGGAACAATTCCTAATTGTATTGGTGGCGATGTTGTTGATTCAACAACGGTAGCGGGCAAAACAATACATAAGTTTAATAATAGTGGAAATTTCGAATGCTCGCAAGGTCGCTTGGTTGAGTATCTTATCGTGGCTGGCGGAGGTGGGGGTGGAGCTTCTTATGGCGGTGGCGGTGGTGCTGGTGGTTTATTGACTGGAAATTTTAATATAACTTCTGATGTCGATTATAAAATAACTGTTGGCTTGGGTGGCGCTGGAGCATCTGTTATTCTTGGTTCAAGGCAGTTGGTTGGTCAAAATGGGGAGGATAGCTCTTTCCTTGAAAATAAAACTGGCCTTTCTTCTGAAATTATAAGCGCAATGACCGCAAAAGGTGGGGGTGGGGGTGGAAGCTATGAAAATGCTGGTGTTAAAGGTGGTTCTGGTGGCGGTGGCTCTAATAAAAAAATTGGTGGCGAAGGAACTTTGGGTCAAGGAAATAAAGGTGGAAATCAAGGAGGCTGTTGCCAAGCGAATTATGGCGCTGGTGGTGGTGGTGCCGGCGCTGCTGCTTCTGACACTTCAAGTGGCTCTGGAAGTGGTGGCGGTATTGGAAAGGAATCATTAATTTCTGGCGTTGCAACTTACTATGCTGGCGGTGGTGGCGGCGGCGGCGGTTCGATTGTTACTCCAACTACAAGAAAAGCTTATCCGGGTGGCGCTGGCGGCGGTGGCAATGGTGGAACTCCAACATTAAGTTGCGTTAACGGCTTTGCTAATCTTGGCGGCGGCGGTGGCGGTGGTGGTGATAATAGTGCAAATTCTTCTGAAAATGGCTGCAATGGCTCAAATGGAGTTGTTATTATTTCGTATAGCAACCAAACCGCTTATTCTTATTGTCCTGCAGGATATATTCTTTCAAGCTCTGATCGCTGTATAAAATCTTGCCCAATATCAGTTGTTGGTGTATCGAAAAAAATAGCAACTTCTGCTTCAGGATCTCTGCCTTGTAACATTACTGGCTATTCTGGTTCAATTTCTTATTCTTGTAATTCGTCAAACCAAGTTGCGACAATTTCAGGATCATGTTCTTGTGCTTCTGGCTATTATTTAGAATCGGGGTCTTGCGTAAGAAAATGCTCAACTGGTTTAATTAATGGAATTACTACAGATTTAGTTAATCAAGGTAGCGGATCTTTGAGTTGTAGTGCGAATAATTTTAACCCCGCCGATTCAATCACTTACTCTTGTTCAAATGGCGTTTTCACAAAAACATCAGGAAGTTGCGATACTTGTGCCAGCGGCTATTTTTACTCAAATTGGTCATGTGCAAAAAGCTGTTCAGCTAGCGGCATAGCTGGAATTGTTGATGGCACCACGGTAAGTTTAACAACAGGAACTTTATCTTGTAACGCAGCGAATTTCAGCACTTCTGACTCAATCACTTATTCTTGTTCAAATGGCGTTCTAACCACAACAGCCGGTGCTTGCGACACTTGCGCCAGCGGCTATGTTTATTCAAATGGATCATGTATTCAATCATGTTCAACTAGCGGCAT
>JACCDX010465812.1_pt1 | contig 35523 bp, 43 predicted proteins | sample 7449681 | NCBI WGS metagenome assembly JACCDX01 (sample SAMN15323450, study PRJNA562643) | freshwater metagenome | isolation source: river surface water | place: USA:Blue River Watershed | collected 2017-08-18
CCTACGAAGAGGCAGTAACACTCGCTAAGCAGGATATTATGCGTCCACCTTCACATCGTCCAATGATTATGTCACGTGGCAATGTTAAGCCGAACAGTAAATACTGGTTGGAGTCTATGGGCCGTACGCTGGGGCAATAATGGCACAGTTGCGTACAGTTCGTCAAGATGATTTTACAGGTGGTTTAAACCTGAGAGCCGACCAGTTTCAGTTGGCCCCCAATGAATCACCTAAAATGTTTAACGTAGAAATTGACCCTCGTGGTGGTGTCTTTTTGCGTGGTGCTATGCGACGCATCAATACCGCAGGTATTGCTGCAAGTTGGAAACCCAAGAATTTGTTTCCGTTTTATGGTGATTCACACTACTTGATGTTGAGCACCGGAACTAACGGAGCAACGGATGGTGACGTGTTTTATTCTACTGGTAGCAACTTTACTAGCTTAGCTATTCCTGTTGGTTACAAGTATGGTGCATCCTTCTCCCCATGGGGCAATAAATTGTTTATTGCTTGTGGTCCAACCAAAACCTCATACAAGTGGGATGGTACTACAAAAACAGCACTAACTGCCAGTGGACCGATTTGGCAAAATAGTTATGCTACACCAACGGTTTCACCAGAATACTTCCCACAAGCAGCACACACCATCACACACGCCGGTAAAGTATTTGTTGCAAACACACAAGAAAACAGCGTGCTTCGACCAAACGTTTTACGCTGGTCGCATCCTAATAATCCATACAACTGGGCTGAACAAGATTTTATTGAAATCAACGATGGCGGTCAAAGCATAACTGGTTTGGCATCATTCGGTGGACACTTGCTTGTGTTTAAAGAGAACGCTGTATTCGCGGTTTTTGGATACGATTCCGATACCTTTCAGGTTGTTGAAGTTTCGCGTAATGCTGGCGCTCCAACACCACACGCTATTTGTACAACGGAACGTGGTGTATACTTTTATTCGCCTGCAAATGGTTTAATGTTTTATAACGGCAATAGCGTTATTGATGTTTTTGAACCAATACGTCCAGCAATCTTAAACAACGATATCAACAGCGCAGCGGTTGAAGAAGTTTATGTAAGTTATATCAATCGTAGAATCTGGGTTTCTTTGCCATATAGCGAAGTAGCTTTAGCCACTACGCCTACGGCTATTTTTGTTTATGACCCTACAGTTTCACAGCGTGGGGCTTGGCTTTTGTTTGGGCTAAATGGAGATAAAGGAGTTGCTGGCGGATGTACGTTTATATCTGCAACTGGCGACACTACACATGTTGCGGCACATCCATCTGTTGCTGAAGTTCTTGAAGTGGATATTCAAGGAAACGCTAACGATAACATTGGCGGTTCAAACTATAGTATTACCAGCTACTATCGTACACGATGGATTGATGCTGGTTCATATAGTCAACGAAAGATGTTCCGCCGTCCAGATGTTGTTGTTAAACAGGCAGATGTTTATTCTGAGCTGACGATGGATATTTATGTTGACTATGAAGAGTCTGTAAAAACTAAATCATATGATGTTTCTATTCCTGCTGCTGCTGGTGCAATGCTATGGGGTACTTCATATTGGGGCGTTGCAAAGTGGGGTGCGGCAAACGTTGGTTCTCAAATTATTAATGGACGAAGCATTGGTCTTGCTAAGTCTATTCAAGTTGAGTTTTCTGGTACCGCTGGTGTTCCTTGGGGTATCAATAGTTTCACATTAAAGTATAATCCACGAAAGGTGACCAAGTAATGGCTAGTTTAAATTTTTCTTACTCGCTGCAAAACAACCAAGTAGCTGACGCTACTCAGGTTATGGCTAACTTTACAAATGTAAAAACATTTGTTGAAGCAAGTGCAGTTCAGGTTGATGGTTCGGTTCAAGCTGGCACAGCAGCAATTGCTAATGGTGCGGTAACGTTTGATAAGCTTTCATCATCTGTGCCACGTGGTGTTGTTGCTAAAGCTACAAGAAACACATCAACTGGTTCTGGTTCTGCTGTTAACTGTTTTGATAGTGCATTGACTTTTACTCCAGTTCCGGGGCGTCTATATCGTGTTTCTTTTAGTGGATTTATTGCTCAGGGTGTAACTGATTTTATGACAATTAAAAGCGCCGGATTTGTGGATGCTTCCAATGTTGTTCAACAGTATTTGACTAAAGAAGCACTGGCACCAATTTTAGGTGGTTCTGCTGTTTCTATGACCACATCTCTTGCTGATAGCTATTTGCTTGCTCCATCATCTTCAGCACCAATCAGTATAAATGTTCGCGTATGGCGTGAAAGCGGAACAGATGTTTTGTGGTTTGAAGGGGCATCTAACCAGCAAAATTATCTTTTAGTAGAGGACCTTGGTTTAGCGTAACATGTCCGAAACTCCGCGTAATAATCCTCCAGAACAAATCTGGACTGCACCGCTGCTTCACACGCTGCGGACTGGTGACGCGCGTACCCTTCAACATATTTTTACGTCGTTAAAAGAATATCTTGGCGGTCTTCAAACAACTATTAGCTCAAACTATTACGACCTTAGTATTGGTTCAGTATCTCAAGGTGTGGCAGCTGCTAGCATTACGGGGACATTTCCTAATCAGGTATTAAATTTAACTTTACCTAAGGGTGACACTGGAGCCACTGGGGCAACAGGCCCTGCTGGACCACAGGGCCCGAGTGGTTATTCGACTTTAAACCTTGATGGTGGTCAGCCAGACTCTGTGTATGGCGGACTACCTTTGATTGATTCGGGGAATATCTAATGGCTGTACAGATTCAATATCGTCGTGGAACTGCTGCCCAGTGGACTAGCGTTAACCCTGTGCTTGCTCAAGGTGAGCCCGGGTATGAATACGATACTGGCAAGTTCAAGGTTGGCAATGGTGTAGACAACTGGAATACACTACCATATTCTAGCGGAACTCAGGGCCCAATAGGACCAACTGGTGCTACTGGTCCTGTTGGGCCTGCTGGTCCGCAAGGTTTGGTTGGTCCTACTGGACCAATCGGCCCTCAGGGTCCAACTGGTTTAACTGGCCCAACCGGTGCTACGGGCCCACAGGGACCACAGGGTGTTAAAGGCGATACTGGAGATACTGGTCCTCAAGGACCAATAGGTTTGACAGGACCTACTGGAGCTACAGGAGCCACAGGAGCGACTGGACCACAAGGCCCTAAGGGTGACACAGGGGATACGGGTCCACAGGGCCCACAGGGGCTTACAGGCGCTACTGGAGCGACTGGAGCAACAGGCCCACAAGGTCCTAAAGGAGATACTGGAGATACGGGACCAATGGGGCCACAGGGACCGATTGGTTTAACAGGGCCAACTGGACCACAGGGTCCACAAGGCGACACTGGGCCACAAGGACCAACGGGTGCGACTGGACCACAAGGACCACAAGGAATTCAGGGTGAAACTGGTCCACAGGGTCCAGCTGGTGACTTAGGTACAGCAGTCCTAGACGACCTCAGTGATGTTGATACAACAGGAGAAACCGCCGGAGACATTCTTGCATTCGATGGAACCAACTGGATTCCAATCGAAAACTACACCTCTAGCGTTAAGCATTATGTCAAAGCCGGTGTTGCACTAACCAAGGGTCAGGCTGTTTATGTGTCGTCAGCCGACGGCACAAACATGATTGTTTCTAAAGCAGACAACCGATACGAGTATTCTTCCTCCAAAGTTATTGGACTTATTGCTCAAGACTTGGCTGTTAATGGAATCGGCTTTGTTGTTGGTGAAGGTTTGCTTGCCGGTCTTGATACGAGCACAGCTAGTGCTGGCGACCCTGTGTGGCTTGGAGAAAATGGTAATATTCTTTATGGATTGGCAAACAAGCCAGCAGCCCCAGACCACATGGTTTCTATTGGTGTAGTAACTAGGGTTCAGTCAGTTAATGGTGAGATTTTTGTCAAACCACAAAATGGTTTTGAACTAAATGAACTTCATAATGTTTCTTTAGGTTCTGAAGTTGATGGTGATGTTTTAACATACGACCAGCCAACAGAGGTTTGGATTCCTGAACCTCCTGTGCCTGCTGGTTCTTTGCAAATGTTTGCAGGTTCATCTGCTCCAAGCAACTGGTTGTTCTGCAATGGTTCTGCTGTTTCGCGAGCAACCTACTCTAGATTGTTTGCAGTTATTGGAACAACATATGGTTCTGGTGACGGTAGCACAACATTCAATTTGCCCAATATGGCAAACAGAATGCCGATTGGTGTTGGTACACGCAGCCTAGGTACAACTGGTGGTTCTGAAACAAAAACAATTGCTAGCGGAAACCTTCCATTGCATACACACACAGTTGACCCACCAGCCACAAACTCTGGTGGAATTAGCGCAAACCACCAACACTATACTGGTGCACACGGTCACGGATACCTGTTGGGCAACCAAGCAGCCAACGGTACAACTCGAGCCATCGTTACTGCAACTGGTGGTACTTATGGTTCTGGTGCAATCTACAACGCTGACGCTGGTTGGTCGGGATTTGTATCCTCCGACCACGCACACGCTACAGATATTGGAGCGTTCAACTCTGGCGATGGTGGATTTGCGAATACAGCGTTGGATGTTATGAATCCGTTCTTGGCCCTCAACTTTATTATTAGGACATGATATGAAACTGAACATTTACAACTGGCCTTATGTGGACATTGAATCACCCGGCGGTCGTCACCCTGTCACTGCCGATGAGTTGATGTATACGCTTAAGGACATTCGTGAAGTTATGCTGAAGGAATCGGATTGGACTGTCGGTAACGACTCGCCTTTAAGCGAGTCTGACCGTCAAGCTTGGATTGAGTGGCGTCAATGGATGAGAGACATTTCGGCCCACTGCTCTCCACGCGAGGGTGACAAGTGGGTGGAAATACCTAATCCTCCTCGTTCTGCACCCAAGTCTTGGATTAACGTAACGTATCTAGAAAGTGACGAAACAGGTATTTAGTATGGCAGATTTTGATTACATGGGATATAACCAGCGCAAGCGTGCAGCCACCGGTGGATACGGTGCTAGTTCTGCACGTAATGCTTATGCCCAATTCTTGTCTCAACAACGTGGTTCACGTAAGAAGTTTAAATTTGGCGAGGAAACTGAAAGGTTGACACCAAAGGTTGTCACGTCTTTTTCTAGGCGTGGTCTTGCTGGGCCCGGCGTTAAGTCTGGTATTTATGAACGTGGACTTACGGACTTTGCTAAAGGACGTGCTGAGGGATTGTCTGACATTAATGCAGAACAAGACCAAGAGATGCAGCAGTTAAAACTTGACCAAGCACAAAATACGGCTGACTACAATCAGCAAATTGCAGAACTGGAAGCACAGAAGCAGGCTTCTATTTCGCAGGCTGCAGCAACATTGTTGGCTTTTAAACCGTTCTTAAAGTAGGAGGACATCATGGCTGAAAAGAAAATCATTGGATACGACGCAATGGGGAATCCAATCTACGAAAAGACAACCTCAACAAATTCAACATCAAGCAACACTAGGGGACAGGGTAGTGGTAGAACATACGGCGGTGCAACGTCTACTCCAAGGTCGGCTAATCAGGCTTCACGTAATCTTCAGGGCGCACCTACAAATACAGCCCGGAAGATTATTGGTCTAGGCAATGCTCCTACATTGCCAAATCAAAGTGAACTTGATGAAATAGGCAATACAGGTTCTGGTTCTGGTAAAGGTGGTAAACCAGCAAATCCTTATGCTAACATGCTGAACGCTTTGCAGCGTTTGTCTCAAATGAGCCAGAATACAATTAACTCTGGTTCTGACCAGTTGATGAAAGCTTTGAGTAATCAGGTTAATCCGTTTGCTAATTTTCAAGCACAGAACACGGAGACACCCGATTCTTTGTCGTCCTTGCTACAAGGCCAAGGGGTTTCTGCTGACCCATTCCAACAGTATGTTAGCGCAATCAACGCACAGAACACTGGACAGTCTGATGCTTTCAATAACCTAGCAGGCGTCCTTAGTGGTTTGCAGACACAGAACCAGCAGGGGATGATTGGTGATGTTGGACAGCAGCGAACCAATGCTTTGAATGAACTTCAGGGAAACATCTTTGGCACTGGTGCAGCTTTGATGGGAAGAAAGAATGTCGACCGCAATGCAATTGTAAAGATGCTTTTGGCATCTTTGACTGGAAAGGCTTAATATGGACCCGCAAGTTATTCAGTTGCTTGCACAGCTAATGTCGCAGGCTAAGTCTGGAAATCGTAATGTTTCTTCATTGGGTAACAACTTAAGTGACCCGGTTATTTTGGCGTTGGCTGGTGTTTTGGACCCATACTATGGTCAGTCTTCTTCTAGTGGGGAACTGTATAGCCAGTTTGCTAACGACCCTTCAACTCCTCCAGCGGTAAAGGCTGTGATGGATTATGTTGACCAAGGAATGAATGGTTATCAAATAGAAGCACAAATTAACAAGCTTGATGGCTCAGTAAAAACAGATTCTGGATACACTGATGAACAGTTGATTTCTATGGGTCGAGAAATGGCAAAGGAGCGTTCAAAGGCTAAGTCTTCTAATGCTTTTGAAAAAGCTGGCTTAAGAAACCCTAACGACATTTACACTTTGAACGATATTCCATTAACCGCAGACCAACAATCTGTGTATGCTAAATATCTTGACAAGGCTGGAGAAACGCAAAAGCGTTTGGACAACGCCGATTACGCTATTCGTGTTGCCCAACAGAGAGCAAAAGATAACGAAGGCATTCCTACAATTGAGGATATAACGGCTAGAAGCGGTGGCGTTGGTTTAAATATGCCAGAAAACTACATGGCTAAGTCAATGGCAGAAGCGGCTAAAAACGCTCCTGAAAATTATATCGCGAAGACAATGGGGGTCATGCCAGAAAACTATATGGCTAAATCGATGGCGGAGGCAGCCAAGAATGCGCCAGAGAATTATATGGCGAAGTCTATGGCGGAAGCCGCAAAGAACGCAGAACCGAACTACATGGCTCAGTCTATGGGACAGGGCTCAAAGAAGTCTCAACAGAAGTTGATGGACATTAATGACGCTGATGCAATTGCTAGGGCAATCGCACAGAAGGCAGATTTGGACACAATCATGCAGGGCGACCTTATGCGAGCACAAGCCGTTAAGAAGGGTGCGTTAAAGAGGGCTGCCGAGTCTGGTCGTACACCATTTACAGACCAAGCTTCTGCTCTACTTCGTTTCATTGCCGGAACGAAGTAACGATTCTCACATAGGGTATGGCTAATCCGTATACTGATATGCGGGCTATTACTGCCCGTCTTGGGCAAGTACAGCCCCGTGGTACGACCCCATCAGGGGGTCTTAACCCTACCTCTCCAGCACCTTCTAAACAAGCGATTCAGCTAGGTCGAGCTGCCAACAAGTATTCTATTCAGAACCCAGAACTGCGGGCACAGATTGAGGCCATTGCAAGCGGTTCTAGTGGTAGCCAGCCTAAAGGTTTTTGGGGAACAGTTCTTGGTAATCCAGTAACCAAGACGGCCCTTAAGGGTCTTGAGGCTTTTGCTATTCCGGGCCGTGCGGTTGTTGCTGGTCTTCGTGAAGGTATTGACGCTATTGACGGTGATGCGGACACAAAGGCTTCATTTAGTGACTTCTCCAAAAACGTAAGAGATTCGTCATATGGTTTTGGTAAAGCATTTAAGATTAACACACAGTACAAGTGGGTTAATCGTGCTATTGGTTTTATTGGTGACGTTGCTCTTGACCCATTAACGTACGCTACGTTTGGTGCCGGTAAGGCCATAGGTTATACTGGCCGTATCAAGTTTGCAGAAGAAGTGTTGCGCAACACTGGAGACAATGTTCTTGCTGCCGCTGTTGCACGTCAAGGACGCTCTGCGCTTATTGGCCGACCAGATGTTTTGGAACGTGTTGGTGCAAACAAGTTTGGAGTGTACTTCTTTGGTAAGAGAGTAAAGATTGGCTCAAAGTATGGTGGTGCAGTTCGCCTTCCACTAAGTGGTACTATTGGTGAAATTGGTGAAAAGACTTTGGCGAAAGCTAGACTGGCTATTACTGATACCAAGCTTGGACAGAAGATGCAGAGAATGTCCATGCCTAAAGACTTTTTGGATATGCGCATTAAGCTTGCGCGTGGTCAGCTCAAGCCAGAGGATGCCGCCGATGCCTTGAAGTTGTTTGATATTGTTCCTAAGCAGCGAGCCGCAAAAGCGGTCGCACTTCAGGCTTATGAGCAAGAGTTGATGGCTGTTTTGCGTTCACAAGAGGCAGACCTTCCTGCATACCGAAATAGCATATACAAACTTTTGGAAGACCCAACTAATCTTGCCTTGGCTACTCCTGCAGAGCAGAGAGGTTATGCTATTTGGAAAGACTATCTTGACAAGAAGTGGGAAGACATTAGTGCTCGTTGGCGTGACGCTGACGAAGCAGCGGAAATTGGACGTGTAGAAAATTATGTTCCACGTGTAGCGACCGATGATGCTCGTCGTTTCTTAAACTCAAACAATCCATATGCAGACGATGTGCGTGCTATTTATCAAGAAGACCCTTTTGCTTTGCCGGGCGCTTTTACTCCTCGTTTTCTTGGACCAGAAAAGAAATGGTTTGGTGAAGTACTAAAGCCCGAGGATATGAATATCGATTCTTTGAATCGTATTGCACGCGAAAAGGGTGGAGTTGACTTTGACTTTTTTGAAACAGACATTGCAGAAATTATGCGTCGTTATGTTTCGGATACAGCCGATGAGGTTGGCATTATTGAACGCAACAAGCAACTCCGTGATACTGGATTCTTCCAACGGATTGAAGAACAGCGTGTTGGAATGCTCGAGGTTGACGAGGATGAGGTTGCCCGTTTAACGGATGTTGTTCAACGTCAAGCTGATGCGCTTGACGATGCTGAGCGTGGATTTAGAGAGTCTGTAGTTAAGCTTGTTGATGGAGTTCGTGCAGAGTCTGAGCGTGTAACAAACAACTTGGCTACATCTCAGCGTCTTGCAGAAGATATGGGTAAGTATCTGTATGACATGATGGATGATGTTGCTCGTCGTATTGATACAGTGAATCAAGCGAAAGAAAGGCTTGCTTCTTTGTGGGGTGACATTGGTGAAATTCCAACATATTCACTTTCTGATGACTTCCCGGTTATGTTGCGTCCTGTCCTTGGACAGTACGACACAATGGTTAAAGACCTTGAAGATTTCCGAATGATTATTAGCGACCTTCAGGCGCAAGCTATGAAGGAAGGTTTTGGTGTTGAGGACGCTCGTACAGCCTTGAGACAGATTGAAGAGTCTGCTGCTGACGCTCAGCGCAGAATGCAAGAAGCAAACGAATCAATCAAGTCTGCTATACAGGTTTCAAACGAATTGGAGCGTGTTTGGGACTCGCTTGTTAACGGAGTAGCAAAGCGTGTTGAGGGTGGAGATGCAACCAAGGTTGTTGGCCAAATACGAGATATTCTTGGCGTAAAGAAAACCGCAACACCAAGAAAGGTTGCCAAAGCAAGAAGTACTGCGCTCGATGTTAGGGGCTCTTTGAAAGAATTTTTGCGTGGCAATACTTTAGATAATGCAACACCAGAAGAACTTGCTGCTTCCAACTTCTTTGAAGAAGTATGGAAGATGGCAAATGAAAGCGGTCTTGCCGGTGTTTCTCGTTCTAAAGTTTCAGAAATGAAAGAGGAACAATTCTTAAAGATTGTATTCAACACGGCATCAAAAGATGTAAACATTAACGACCTGCGTGCCGCTGCTGTATATGCCATAGGTAAAGACATTCGCTTATACAAAGCTGCAAATGTTGATGAGTTGCCAGAGTTTTCTCGCAACATGTATAACGAGCTAGTAACCTTGCTTAAGGAAGCAGACATTGATGAAGCTTCTAGAATTGCTGTTGGCAATGCGACGAAGAAAGCTCGAGACGCCGAAGACGCTTTGCGTGCACGTATGGGTTACGAGTACGACACGGCGATTACTCTACGTGACCAAATCAATGACTATAAGTATGTCAACGATTTGATTACAATTCACCTATCAAAGCAGGTTGGTGCAAACTGGACTGAGATTCCATTTGATGAGTCTATTATTTCAGCGCTGGAAGAAGCTATTGGTATTCCAAATGGAATGTCGAAAAATATTCCATGGTTGTATGAGTATGTAGACGATGCGGAAACCTTGCTTGGTAAATCTGCAGAAGACGTAACGCTTGGCGATGTTGTGTCCGATATTGCTCGCAAATACACACAGGCTAAGAGTACGTTTGATAGTTCAAAGGTCCAGATTCAAGATGCTCGTCCATCTAATCTTCTTGCAGGAAAAACAGAAACTCAAGCAGTATCGAAAAACTACCAGCAAGTCATCAACGAATACGAAGCAGAGATGCGTCGTATTTCGGATATCAAGTCAAAAGAGTCTAAGGTTTTTGAGTATCGTCGCTGGCAATACAACAAAGCAAAGAAGTCTAGCCATGTGCGTGACGACCTTGCAGACAGGCTTGTAAAGTATCAAGCAGTTTCTGATGCTGTTCAAAAGTTCCAAGCCATTGCTGGTGTACTTGCTCCTCATGGATTGATTCCCAGTGAGGACATGTGGCGTGGTATTCTTCGTACCGTATCTCACCAATATGGTGGACAGTTTGCTGAACGTGTTCGACGCTTGAATCTTGCTGAAGAAAAGTTTGTAGAGTTCTACGCATCTTTCACTAAGTCGCTTCACGAAATGAAGCGTCTTCCACCTGCAGAACAAACCGCTGTAGGTGTTTTGTTTAAAGACGCACTTATTAATGTCGTTGATGGTGCAGACGGAGAAGTTCTTAAAGAGATTATTGGTTCGTCAATGGCTAATATGGTTGACGTTGCCGACATGTATGTTGACATTAAGGCTCTTAGGTCTGCAGTAAGGAATGCAAGCGGCGACGCACAGAAGCAGGCTGCTCAATCAAGGTTGGACAACTATGTAGACACATACGTTATTCCTTGGGCAAAATCTCAAGACCCAGAAATTCGCGCAGATAAAGGACCAGCCTTAAGAGTGTTGACAGAAAGAGCAAAGGGTGACGTTGCCGGTGCACGCCCTAACCAGCGTTCACTGAATGCTGTTCGTACTCCTCTATCTAGGGAGGCCACAGAGAGTGACGTGTATCGTTGGTTCAACAGCATGATGAGAACTGTTGACCCAGAATCTGGTGAGGTTCTAAGTCAAGGTGCAATCCGTGAATCAATCTCAAACTATGCCGGTAGTGAAATTTTCTTTAGGCGAATGAGTGACGGCTACTTGGATGTTGACCAATTCTTTAAGACTCTTGATGGTAGTCGAAATACTCCCGCAAGTTATGCCGTTCAGTTAAATGAGTGGGCTAAAGTCATTGAAGGCTCAACAATCATCTCAGAGCAGAATCCTTTTGTTCGTGGAACTATTCTTAGCGACATTGGTACAGAGTACCGAGAGGCATACAAGAAAGGTCCTAGGGTAGCAGAGAAGGCGGTTGAAGAAGCAGCCAACGTTGCTGAAGCTGCTCGTCGTGCGCGTGAAGTTGCGGATGCTTTTAGCAATCCGAACTTAACTCTTGAACAGCTTAAGGCTCTTGGATTTACAAAAGAAATGGTGCTGTCTAGGGAGACTGTACTTGCACATAAGCGTGCAATGGGAACAGTTGCATACGCCAATGCACTAAAAGACCAAGACATGGTTAACTTTTTGGATGCCGTTGCTGGTGTAAACCTTGCTGCGTTTTCTGACGGATTTGTTGTTGGTTCTAAGCGCACTCCTGTGTATGCTGATGACGCTGTTGTGATGACCCCTGAGGTAATCGCAGACAAGACTGGTAAGTTGCAGGCACAGCTGGGAGAGATTGACAGAATGGAACGAACCAGCCGTCGAGCTGTTCTAAAACCATTTGTCGTGGAGAAAGATGGCAAGGTTAGGTTTAAGAATCCAGAGCTTAGAAAGCTTTGGGAAGTTCGTGACGAGGCTTGGGTTCGTACAGAGAAAAGAAAGTTTGACTACCAGCGTACAACAGTTCAGGGTGAAATTGACAATCTGCAGGCTTCTGCTGGACAAGTTTCTCCAACCTCCAACATTGCTGTATCATATGAAGAAACTCCAATATTTGCAACAATGCCTGATGGAAGTGTTCTTAAGTTTACACAAGCAGAATGGGACTCGTTGTACCAACCACCTCTAAAGGGATTAGAGGTTGTTGGACTAAACAAGGAACGAGCTGGTCTTGTTCAGGAAATTGTAGAACTTAGAAAGAAGCTGAAGCTTGCATCGGAACGCCCCGGTGCTACTTGGGACCCTTCTCGTAAGCGTGCTATTCGCAATATTGAAAAAGATATTTTGCGTGCACAGGACCGAATCAAGGAAGTTGACTATGAACTTCTTCGCTCATTCAAGGAAACACGCAACTCTGCTTTAGAGAAGTTGCGCATTCTTGTTCAGGGTCAAGCTGGTGACGGTAGTGACGCTATCAAGATGAACCAATGGGAAGACATTGCTGAGCAACTTAGTGCTCGTCAGGCTCTTAGCTATGAAAGGCGAGGAGGTTTCGAGGAGCAGGTTCAGGGTACAGCAAACGTCTTGGTTGGTTCTGCCGATATTTTGGTTTACAAAGTTTCAACACCAACCGGCAAGGTTACAAAGCAAGTTAATCCAACTCTTTCTCAGTACTTTGCTATGGCAAGAAAGAACAACCCAGAGCTTAAGAGTATGCCTTTAGATTTGTCTAATGTGCGTGGCGGTGCGCAAGCACGTAAGGAAGCTTTGAACTTGATGTGGCAAGCAAACCCGTCTTTCTCTGTGCTTGCTAATGTTGATGAACTTGCTCAGTCTGCGGCAATGTCGGTATATCAGAGTTCTTCGAAGAACGCACAGATGCTTCGACGTGCAGCCGAAGAGGCTGCAGAAGTTGCAACGCGGACACAGACCGCCGTAACAGAAGTTCAGCGTTCTTTCCGTAAGGCTATTGAGGAAATGCGCAATAGCGAACTACAGGCTGCTAAGGTGGCTGGTGCGGAGTTTGATACGCCAACACCATTCTGGTCAACAAACAAGGAAGTTACATACACGCTAAACGGAAAGTCCTATTCAGTTCCGTCTGTTCAGGATATGCTTGCCGACCCTATGAAGTATGTAAAGCAATCTAGAAAACGTGGAGATATTTTCTTCGACATAAAGAAGCCCGGTAATGTTGCTTTGTGGAACGACGCCTCGACAGAGGTCAAGGCTTCTGTTGCTTTGTTTGGAATGCAGAGCGTATTACTGCAGGATAGTGCAAGAATGTTTGAAGCGGGTGTTTTGAATCCATCCATCAATAGGTTGAATGAAACGTACAACATTATGGAGCAGTGGTCTCAAGACCTTAAGACGCTTGCTGACCGTGTAAAGACTTTACGTGAAGCCGTTGAGGTAGAACGTGCAGCTGCTTCTGCAGATGTGCTTGCAGCACAAGCTGAGGCTACAGCAACAAAGCTTGATGCCTTTGAGTTTGCTTCCGAACTTCGTGCGATGATTGATGATTTTGACCCATCAATTGAGCTCAGTCCAAATGGTATGATGCAACTTGATTCATTGGTTGGTTCTCTTAAGAAGCGTTCAGAATTAATGGAACTTATTGTTCGCAATATGCCGTCAAAGACGGACACAAAAGCTTTGGAGACTTCGAAGAAAGCCGCTACTCGCGCTAAGTGGATGAAGGTTCACACCGATTGGATTAACGAAACACGTAACGTAATCCGATACATGGGTTCTGTCGATGTTTCTAATGGTGTTGAAGCTAAAGTTTTGGATGCCCTGCTTAAAGCACAAGCTGCTGAGGGTCGTTTTAACTGGAATCAACTTAACCTAGAGCAGATGAAGGTAAGACTGGATGAGGCAAAAGCTGGAACTATGGTTGACAAAGTTCTAGAGCCAGCATCAAAAGCGTTCAAAGAAGCAGCAGAAGCATTGTTGAAAGACCAAGGACGTAAGGTTGCTGACGACTTTAATATGCCTAGTTTCTCTGTTTCTTCTGAGCTGAATCAGATTATGCAGAACGTTAACCGCATTACAGATGCGGCTACCGTTAGGGAGTTAAGCAAGTTCCTTGGAACGTACACAGGCTTCTTTAAGGCTTATGCAACACTGAGCCCCGGATTCCATGTTCGCAACTCCATCAGCAACACCTTCCAGTTGTTTGCTGCTGGTGCCAATGTCAAGAACATGAATGACGGTTTGCGCTTGTGGCGTAATCTTGGTGAGCACATCAAGGCTGGTGGAACTTTTGAGTCTTGGTTGGCAACAGTTCCTGATGCACTCAAGGTTAGGGCTAAGATTGCTGGAGAAGTTACTCTTGGTCTTGGTGGCGGAAAGACGGATGATGCTTTTGCAGAGTTTGTCGACCTGAATAAGAACTTGTTGACGGATAACCCCGCAACACGTGCTTCACGTAAGTTTGGTCAAAGGATTGAGGGCTCTGCTCGCTTTATGTTGGCGTTCGACTCTGCAACCAAGGGTATGGACTTTACTGAATCGTTTAATCGTACACGTCGATTCTTGGTTGACTACAACGACCCAACTATCCTTGACGACACGGTGCGTAATATTATTCCTTTCTGGACTTGGATGAGCCGAAACCTTCCAGTACAGATTGTTACACAGTGGACAAACCCAAGACCGTATGTTATCTATCAACGCTTTGCAAACAACTTCCGTGTTGAAGACGATGAACAACTTCCCGGATATATGCGTGAGCAAAACCCAATCAAGGTTGGAGATAGCACATACCTTACGCTGGACCTTCCGTTCTTGTCTACGCAAAGAGTCATCGACGATACTGCAAATCCTCGTAAACTTTTGGGTATGGTAAACCCGGGGCTTCGTGTCCCTATGGAGTTGGCTGGTGGTCGTCAGTTCTTTACTGGTCGTCAGTTTGATGAGAACAACAGTGCAACCAAGTATGCGGCAACAAACTTGTTGCCAATGCTTGGGCAGGCAGAACGTATTACGAGAACTGGCGAAACTTCTGACGAGCTAGGTCTGGCCAGATATCTTGGTGTGCCGGTGCGTGGCATAACTGAAAAGCAAAAAGAGAATGAACTGATGCGTCGACTGTATGAGATTCAAAATCTTGCAAACAAAAATGGAGGACAGTGATGGCTTACTATAACTGGCAGAAACCTAAGAAGGCCGACTACGTTAAGTTCCGTAAGGCTAGCCCAAACCTATTGGGTTTGGTTGACTGGTTGGTTAAACGCTGGGGTGGTACTAACATTGGCATATATAACAAAAGACCAGTGCGTGGTGGGGATGTTCCTTCATCGCATACATTCGGGGCTGCTCTTGACTGGCGTTACCGTTTGCGTAAAGACGCTGAGGAAGTTATGAAGGTGCTTGTGCGTCATCACGACAAACTTGGTGTGCAAGTTATTATCGACTACGTGGGTTGTCGCCAGTGGATTGTTGGTTCAGGTTGGAAGCCGTTGAAGCCAAGCAAGATTAAGGGTTTTGGTGAGGCTTGGGCTAAGTGGTTGCATATTGAAACGACACGTGAGGCGTGGGGAGATAAAACCCCAATCGAAAATCGCTGATGGCTTTTGGTCTTGATGATTTAGCAGACTGGATTAGAGACCTTGTTGACCAAGGCTCTAATGCTGTTAATGTTGTTAATGGTAATGCACCTTTGACGAATCTTCAGTCTGTGAATCAAAATGTTAAGCAGGGAATTGTTGACCCGGGCAAAATGCTGTCAGAGTTTAGTGGGCTTGCACAAGGGTATCGTGGTGCAAAACCAAACGCAAGTAACATGGACAAGGGTCTTGCGTTGCTTGCATTGGCTGGTGCTTTGGGTGGTGCTGGAGCTAGCGATGATATCGCAAGAGCTGGAGGTAAAGCTGCTAAAGGTGGAAGAAATAAATTCTTAGATGTGTTTGGCAAAAAAACAACGATGTATCACGGAAGTCCGCAATCTGGAATAACAAAACTTATTCCTAATGTTGCAAAAGATGCTGGCAGTGCTGACGCCTTCGTATACCTATCTCCAAAAGATAGGGTTGTGGGTAATATGCCACAGTATCTAGCTCCGGGCCATAGAATGCCGATGAACCAGAAGTTAACTGGTTCGGTGTATCAGGCACGCGTACCTACACATCGTCTTCAGGAATACACGCTGGGTGGTTTGTCTAGGCCACACTGGGCAAAGCGCACTTCTGTGCCTGTTAAAATCAAAGATGAGATTCGTTTTTCGAATAAGAATGTTTCGCAGATTAATGATGCGCTAGAAGAGTGGATTAAGAAACACAAATAGCCACCCATTAGGGTGGCCATTCGTGTAGTTTTATTCTTCCCAGATGTCAATCTTGTCTTTCTTTAAAGCTACTTCCATTGTTCCTAGTAACGACATCAGGATGCTGACACCTAACATCCAAGCTTCCTCGTCTCCGAGTCGCATGCCGTATCCAGCACGCACAGCTTCCTTCATGTCTTCGAGGCTCATCATTACGCTCATCTCGTAGAATGTGCCGTGGGCTTCTTCTATTCGTTTGGCGTTTGATTCAATGTCTGCAATGTCTTCGGGTGGGACTAAGTTTTTAATCCATTCTGATTCTTCGCTCATTTGATACCACTATCCAGTCTTGAGGTAGTCCATTAACCAAGATACCTGCGCCAATCTCGATGTTTCTTTCACCGTAGTGTTGGGCTAGTATTCTGTACAGTTCTGCCACGTCCACTGGAATGTGGAATGCGACGGTGAACTGTGTTGAACTCATTCTGAACCTTCGGACTCCTTACGCATTGCTTCCTCAATTGAGGTTGCAGCCGCAACAATCTGCTCTACTGCAAGTGGTGTAAACTTGTCTTCCAAGAACGCAATGATTGAAAAGATGTTTGCCACAATCCAAAACTGGTCAATGGTTGTCTTTTCTTTATTCGTGTCCGGTTGCTGTTCCATAGTCATCTCCTAAGTTTAGGTTGAAGGTTTCATCCATCAGCATTAGTGCGATGACGCAGTAGCCGACGATATCTGTCAGTGTATCTTGTAGTGATTCATTCTGTGGTTTAATTTTCTTTGACGTAAGGTTTTCCAAGCGTTCAATCTTATCGCTGAGACGTACGATAACACCGTAGAGTCCGAAGCGGTTGATGTTGCCGTGGCCGTAGTCGTTTTGCTTCTTGCATAGGGTCGCAATCATTTGACCGGTATCCCAAGTTTCAGTGAATCGCATTGTGTCGATAGCGTTGCGTGCTATTGTTTGAAATGCTGACTGATTATGTTCTGACTCTCTCTGTGCAAGAATGTCAATGATTTCTCTTAGGTCGTTTGTGTTTAGTTTTTGAATGATTGGTTCGCTTGCTAGGAACATCACCCACTGTGTGGCTGATTGTTCCCATGTTTCTGCCATACGAATGTGCTTGCGAATTGTTGTGTCTGTCACCATTACTCCTTTGAGTTTTTCGAATGCTTGATTACGTAAACGCCATACGTGTGTCTTGGTCATGCCTAGTTCGTCGGCAATCTTTTGTAAAGATTTGCCTTCGCTTATACAGGCGTTGATAATCCACAGGTCTCTTGCGTCTAGTTCGTCTACGATTGCAGCTACTGCTTCTCGTAGCACCATTAGGTCTTCGTTGTTTTCTGCTGGTTCCTCAAACGGCTTGGCCATCATCAGCGCTTCGATTTCGTTGTCGGGAAGTCTGTCTGCGGTTGTCCGTATGGGTTTAAATTCATTCATCGTACTGTTCGTTGTACATCATATCCATCACTTGGTCTGGTTCTATAATCCATCCACGTGCTGGGTTGTTGGAACGCTTAGCAAAGTCCATCATCTTAAGATTCTTTTTGTTCTTCTTGATGTACTTCTTTAAGCGCTTAACAGAGATAACAGCGAATGCTCCTTCCTTGCCGTCTAGGGTGTAGACGTAGACCCACCATCTTGCTTTTGTGACGTTGATGCCCGATGGCTTCCAGACTTGTTTGCCCTCTTCATCTGTTTTGCGATACGGGTTTTGCTCAACCTCGACGGCCATTCGCCCATTCCTGTATCTGTCAGTTTTGACTTCGAACGCGCCGTCGCTGAGCGAGTCAAGAAACGATTTAACGAATCTTTCTCCTTGTTGTCCATACTCTAAATCCTTTTTGAAATTGAACTTTGTTGCCGGGATATCCCAGTCTGAGTTTTTGCTCATCGCTTTGTCACCTGTAGTTTGTAAACCAGTTTGTCGTCTGTGTATGCAACACCGTTCAAACCGTCTAGGATTGACTTGGCGTAGTTGTCGATATCCCCACGCAGTGGGCTTGGCTCTAGTGTATCATACTCTGTCAACGTAACCGTGAACTTATCCTTGTACAAACTGATGACCAAGGAGACTGGCTTCTCTGCGCAGAAGCCGTCATATGCTTCACGAACTAGGCGTTCAAACTCTAGGGTTTGGGCGGGTGTAAATACCCGCCCTCTACGTCCTAGCCTTGGTCGCTGTTTTACCTTGGGACGAAACCTAAAGGTTTGTTTATGCTTACGCATTGCTACCGTCCCAAATGATGTTGTATGAGCGCTCTATGATTTTGATGAGCTCTTGGTCACCGTCTGTACGGAGATAGAACTTACCCCATCGGGCGTCGCCAGATTTAAGAACCGCAAAACTTTCTCCAGCTGTGCAACCTGCGTCTCTGAGTTTACAAGCAAGTCGAAAGAGAGTCGAAGAACGGTCTGTCCCTTCGAGGGGTCCGTCTCGCCAGATGACATACGGGATTGCTCCTGCTTTTCTGAGAATGGATTTGACATCGGCGCTGGTTTCTTGATGGATGACGTGTGTTCGTGGTGGTTCTTTCCAGAGTCCGGCAATTCCGTCCAGCTGTTCAAATGACGCTCTGTGTTGCAATGCTTCGGACAAGAAGCGTTGCAGTGGTAGCGGTTCATCATTGTCGTCGAGTATGTATCGCTCATCGTATCTTCCTTCAATAGCGTTAGGGTATGGTAGGCGTACGTAGTTGCCGTAGCCTGTGCCTGCTGATTCTTGTTTTGGGTTTACTTCTTTTGCTGGGTAGTTGACAGCCTGATGTGCAGCGAGGAATGCTCGTCGCATTGTGGCGGCTGGTACAAGTGAGTCTGCAAAAACCCACACGTGATATCCACGGCGTGTTTTCTCAACCCACGATTTGATGTCCTTAACGGTGAACGCCATTTGAATATTGCGTGCACTGTCTAGGTCGTCAACGTCAATGTCTGTACATCCCCATACCGTGTACCAACTGCCCTTGTATGGCAGTAGCGGATACACGCCAATCAGTTCATCGCCTTGTAGGTGGTTCAGGAATGTGTCGCTGGTGAGTGGCTTGCGCACGCAACCGCCACCCCATGAGCCGTACACATCTCCACGCCCACGGAACAGGGTGGTGAATGAATCGAGGATGTAGGGTGTTATTGGAACTCTGACTGTGACCATTGCGCCCTCCGTAGATACTGGTCGGGTAATTCGCCGGGCTTCAGTTCCCACAGTCGGCCCGTCTTGATATCCAACTCAAAGTCAACGTCGTCAACTAGCGTGCCACCCGGACGTTTGTTTTTCAACAAACTTAAAGTGACTGTGTATTCGTGGATACGCTGGTCGTACACCAAAGACTCTAAACGCTCCTGTGCTTTCTCGCTGTGGTTTCTGTCCAGCTTTTCACGTAGGTCGTTTATCTCTGACATAATCTCGTACTTCTTACGACGCACACCGATAATGCTGGTGGCTTGTTGTTCACCACCGTAAGCACCTGACGACATTGTTAGCTTCTTACCTTCGGCACCACTGGAGCGTGATGTTTGGTGTAGCACAAGCATTGGAATGTCATGGCGTCTACCAAAGCCCTTCAGGTATCCTGCTTTCTCTGGCACCATTTCGCCTGCTTCGACAAGTTCCAAATAGTCCACAACCATAAGGTCAGGCTTAGACCCCCAGACATCACAAACTTCGCCATAGGCTCGTTCCATGTCTGCAGGTACGAGAGGTTGGTCAAACACAGCAAGGTTGGGAAAGTCTTCCTCTGCTGTTTGACGCAACAAATCAATCGCTTCTTTGTCGTCTTCGGCTACTCGCTGTTCCAGTATGCGTGCATCAATGTTGTGGTGCATACACACAAGTTTGGTGAGTACCAGTGTCTTCGGTTCGTCAGGAATAAACAACGCAACTTTCTTATCACGATTGTTGCGCAGAGTATGCAGTAGTACCAGTGTCTTACCACCGTGTGAGTAGCCAAGCATCATTGCTAGTTCGCCGGGTGCGATGCCTCGCATCTCGTTGTCTAGTGGTTCGATGCCGAGATACACTCGCTCCTCGGGGGACTGTGCCCACCGTACGAATGAGTGTGCGGCTTCTGTGAGTGGCACATAGTGTTTGTATTCGCGGGCTAACGACGAGATGGGAGCAGACACCTGTGTGTCTGCCCCCACTTCGTTCCATCCCGCTTGAATTTGCTCAAGCGTTAATCTCATTTAGGCTCCCTTTGGTGGCCAGTATGCTTTTTCTTTGTCGTTCACAGCCTTGAACCAAGGACGCTTCGGGTTTGCAGCGAGGTCGCCACGGTTGTCGTACACTTCTGTGACGCCATCCTTTTGACATGCTGTAATTAACCACGACGGGATTGGACCTTGCTGGTCGTTCTTGATTCGAACAGTGAATGATTGTTCGGTTGCTGTTGGGAATGCAGCCTGCACAATCTGTTCAGCGGTTGGTGTTGCACCGTTGTAGATTGCGTTCATGAGCAGTTCGGTAACTGCATCAAACGCATCAGCAAACGCTGTGATTGCTGTGTTTACATCCCTGTCGCTTGTGGCGAGTTCAGAAGCAATCTTTGCAGCTACCTGTGTAATGATTGACTTGTCCTTATCCATTGCTAACCTCCAATGGGTTGTTGTCGTTGTCACTAATACGTGACCCCTTACAGATTGACCAGTATGGGCACCACTTCTCTGAGCAGAGACCGTGCTGGTCGTTTGCAATCCAAGGTGTTTCTAACCCCAAGGATGTACATGATTGCACAATCGACTGGACTTGGTGTTTGAACCAGTCAATGTGTGCTTCCGTTCGCACAACAGGAACGATTTGACCAACACTGTTCTTAGTGCGGGTCATTACTCCATAGTTGAAGCGTACGGGAAATTCGTTTGACCATCCGTTCTCAACGCACGCTAATGCGTACGCTGATGCTTGAATGGCTTGTCGTTGCTTCTCGCCTTGTGAGTACTTGCGAGCCGCTGTCTTCCAGTCCCAGATTACACCGTTAGGGTCGATGTAGTCGATAGTGCCACCGAGCCACACAGCAGGCTGTGCATCAAACGGTAGTGACGTGTCAACCGGCAGGTCGTAAAGTTTGACACCGAACTTCTGCTCGCACTTACCACCCTTGACGACACTGGGTGCGATGTCGTTCATGAATGTGTCGAACAGAAGTCCAGTGTACATAATCATGTCGTCAGTACCACTTGTGGAATTAATCCTAAATGGTTCTGTCTTGATGAGTTGTGCACAAGTTTCAACTGCTAATTGTTTAGCTAGATATTTGTTGTCATTTGTCAGATACTCTTCAATACCAGCGTGCACAGCGGTGCCAATGTGTGTGGCGTCAGAACCTGTGCGCCACTCAGGCATTATGACACCGAGCCGTGAACGCTCGGGACAAATCATTACATCATTCAGCCAAGACTGGCGTACCCAAATTTTTCCATCTTCGGCTAATCTCAAAGCAGACCTTTTCTTTCTAGGCGTTGTCGCAGTTTGGTAACATACGACTTACTTATTGTATACTGGAACCTGTCAACGATTTCTTGTCGCAGGGGTGTTGGTTGTTTGCCTTCACGGATACCTTGAACAAGATACCGATAAACTTCGTCGGGCAGTTTGGTGAAAATAAAATCGTGGTTGCGTTGCTCCATAATCTCTTCGGTTTTGAATTTTGCCAAACCAGTTCGCGCTATGTCTAATAGTTCAAACCAGTGTGCTAGTGAACCATCCCACTTGCCGAAACTGGCGATTGCTTCGCCGTTCGTGTAATCCCAAGGGATAGCAAGATAGTCGTCGGATGTTGTCTCAGGAATGATGACGTCACACAAGCACAGTTCGTTGTGCTCAAGGACGCCACAGCCTTCGGGGCTAGCGGTCATAGGACTCCTTTGTGTATGCTAGTACTGGTGCGCTCGCCACCCTGTGGTGGCGTGCGCTTCGGGTTCTTCCCCCACCCCCTGTAGTCCCCCTCCCCCGTGGTCGGGAGTATAAGACAGCCCCTGTCAACGCTTGGTCATTTTGTATACCTTGCCGTTGTGGTTGTAGCAGGTTGGTGGCTCTGATAGTTCTATCTCTGTCTTGAATGCGTTGCCACATTTAGGACAAACCCAAACTTTCCATTTCGTCGTCGACATCTAGTTTCACCTCCTTGAGATAGTTGTCAATCGCCAGCCACAGTTCGTCGAGCATATCGCACTTCTCTGCGTAGTCCGGCATTTCGTATCCTTCCATCATGTCGCCCATTTCGTGCATCACGATTGTGGCTTTATTGATGATGTCGTTGATTAGTGGTCGTAGGTCTTTCATTTGTTTCTCCATGCTGTCCAAGGGTTGGGTACGGTTGGTTCTAGATAGTCGTTGTTTCGGATACAGCCCCAGCCATTGAAGCCAACGGGCTGTTGTGTGGCTCCAGAGGCGTTCTGATAGCCTCTGAGAGCAATACGGTTGGCTACCACCACCTGCTCGGCTCGGGTCGCTCTGTCGGGCGTTGGTGCAAACTCCTCGCCCCCAAATCCACGCCAAGTTGCAAGGTAGATACCGAGTCCACCAGCCCACTCGCCACCGTTGCGCCAGTCGCTAGCAGTTTCGCACTGAGCAACCTTGTCCCAATAGCTATCCGTTGGTAGTTCCAATGTAGCAAGCCATTCGAACGGCCACGCACTTGGCTCAGGTATTGTGGTCGTGACAGTAGTTGTCGTTGTCGTCGTGGTAACAATGTCAAGTAGCGAGAAAACATCTGTGTCCTTTGTTGTGGTAGTCGTTGACAGTGGGGTGTAGGATAAACTGTTGTAGGTCGGAGCGCAAGCCCCGACCAACAAACAGAACATTGAAATAGCTAGGCGTATCAAACAACATCTCCTTGTAATCCGTCATACATCACGGCACTTAGTTTCTGTGATGCAGACACAAGTTGCTTAAGGTCTGCTTCCACATCTGAGTGGTATTGTGTTGATGACATACGCTCAAGTTTGCGTGTCAACTGGTCGCAACCAATGTTTAGCGACTTGATGACGGCACGCAATTCTGCGTAGGTGAATGTGACTTGGTATTGTGCGTTCATTATGGACTCCATTGTATCGTGCGTTGACTGTGATTTTATTGCCGTTTTAGAACGGGTCAACTTCGTTCTCCATTTCATAGTTCAGTGGCAAGCCGTCCTCGTATAGTCCGTCAAGGATTTCAACCATTGCGGCCTGACATTCACGACGCAACTCGGCGTGAGGAATACTGCCCAACTGACGCAACGCACGACGGGCAATCACACGAGCAGTGCTTGCAGGCACAGTCGGGAGAACAGTGCGTGTGTCTGATGGGAACGTCTCTACGGAGAGATGTCGAGCTCGCTGATGTAGCTCGGCGTTGTCTCTCTCCTCAATCGCACGGAAGTCGGAGTTGATAGAGCGCACAATGTTGTCAATGCTGGCAATGTATCCGGTGGACACAACATTGGGGTTATGTCGTGATGCACTAGCAAGCGACATACCACTGTCGATTATACCAGCCCAAGTGACACGACCTGTCGAGCCACTGCCTGATTGTGTGCCGTTAGAAATTGCGGCGATAGTCTCGGCAGATGCACTGATACTATTTTCGGCGTTGATACCGTAGATAGATGAACGCACAGTGTCTGACACACGACTGAGAAAGTCGCTAGCAGAATAGATGTCAGTGCCTGCGATATCGTAGCGGACATGAAGTGTGATGATGGCTTCGTACTTTGTTGTCATTAGATTACTCCTGTTGTGTTGTCGTTGATTAGAAGAAGTCGATTGGTGAGTCGTAGTTACCGATAGAGTGTGCACTCTGCGAAACTAAGTCAGACTGTGGTGGATAACAAGAGCACATCATTCTGTCCTCGAAGCAGAACCAACAGGTGTCGCATTGTGGACACAGGTCGGCGTCGTTGATGTTGGTCTCGTTGAATGTATGTGTGTAACCACAGGTCGCACAAATCCACAACTCCTCCCACACGGTCTCGCCGTTGTGGTCTTCGTATGAACAGTCGATGACATACGGGCTGTCAGTCGGGTCGTCATAGTCTGTGTTAGACGGCGTATACACACCCTTGTCTGTCTTAGACCAACCACTGGTGTACATACCACCACCGGAGTATGTGTAACGCTCGTACTTGTACGAGTTGTTAGACCACCACACACCGTTGCTGTCCCAGTGACCGTCATTCTCGTTGATGATAGTGAAGTCATTCTGAACATCAGGGTTGGCAGACAAGAACACCAACTTGGAACCACTGGCAAACTTGGCTAGTTTCTTGCGCATCTTCTTGCTATTGAGAGTAGAAGCACCACCCCACGCAGGGAACATCTCCTCAGCGAAGATACGAGTATCTGATTTGCCGTTCTTAGCAGCAATAGGCAACATACCGTTGTGGGCAACAACGGTTAGTTCGTCCTTGCCAACTTGGAATGGGTGACAGTTCTCAACAGTCGTACCACCGTGCGTTGTGATACGAGAGTGAAACAACGCCGGACCTTGATACTTGTCACGCAAGGATAGAAACTCGTCAGCAATCTGAACAAACTTCAAGCCTGAGTTGTGAATGATGTTGCGACCAGTGTGAATGGCGTAACCAAAACCGTCAGGGTTATTGAGTGCGCCAGTCGCCAACAAGTCGATGTCGGGTTGGGTGTATTCTGGGATAAAGGTGAGGAGACACATTGTTATTAAACTCCCTTTGAGTCTGCGTATGTATTGAAGTGTGTGAAGCCGTTGCGTGAAGTCCATTCACGGAAGCGTTCCCAATCGTGAGCACGCTTGATTGAGATGTTGTTGCGTGTCTCTTGTGCGTACTGTGCTACGGCGTGCACAGCCTCGATACGAGAGATGAATGACTCAGGTCGCAATGTACCCTTGAAGAAACGCAACTCGATTGTGTTACGGTTCTGCAAGTTGAGTGCAACATAACGGTCGCTGTTTGCGGCGTGTTGTCTGCGTGCGAAGTGCTTGGTGTACTGCAACATTTGCGACTGTTCGTACTCACTCCACGAAGCGTATGACGACTCACTACGACCAGCAATCTTCTTCCATTGTTCTGCGTTGGAGTAGAACATAGACATAAAGCGATACATCGTGGTCGGGTTGTTCGCAAAGAACGACTTGTTGATGTGAATGTGCAAGCCACAAGTGCGAGTTTGTGCAGAGCGCATACCAACCTCAGACAGTTCTCGCAATCGTTCCCACGGGAATGTGTCACGAACAATCTCGAGAGACATTGGGTGAGACACCATCTCGAAGCCATTGCTGAGAGAACCGTCTTCCTTGAAGTAGCACCAGTTCTTGAAGATGTCGTTAGCAAGTTCTACACCCTCGTAACGCTCGCAGTTCACTGCTTCCATCTCCAACTCAAATCCAGTTACACTGATGTTGGGTGGCAAGATGTTGGAGTAGCGTGGCGCACCGTTACGCATAAATGCGAACACAGCCTCGGGCTTGAATGACCACGACTGAACAATTCCACGAACGCTTTGACTCTCGTCGTCGCAACCGTCAGGGCATCCACTGTAATGGTTCGTGTTCCACTGCAGGTCGCAGTTATCGCAAGAAGCGTAGTTGCTGTCGTAGCAACCTTGACACACATAGAAGTCGCAGTTAATAGAAACAGCGTCGTCATAGTGCATAGATGTTGAACAGTCTTCGCATTGCGTTGCGTTGTCGTCGCAAGACGCGCACAGTTGAATTGTGTTCCAAGTTACACGACGGCGAACCTCGTGCTCATACATTGACTCACGCTCTACTTCGTCTTGACACCAGTCACACTGATGCATTTCTGGTGCGTCGTCAACTACTTCGTTGACAGGGTTTTCATTGGGGCTCTGATGTACAGTCATTACTGTCTCCTATTTTGTTTGTTGTTTGTTGTGGATAGAACTCGGAACGGCGTTCCGAGTTTCAAGACCGAGCATTGCCGTTGTAATCAACAACACTCAAGTCAAGAACTGGTGTAATAAGCCAACGCATACCGACATTGTTCTGTCGTTCAAACGCTGGCAAGTCAATGTCATCAACGAATGTGACCTTACCTGCCGACTGGTCTACGCATTGCCAATAAAGGATTGCGTCGTTCTGTCGTGCACGATACACAACTCTGTCAATGTTATTGTCTGGTTTCATTTGATTTCTCCTAGAGATAATCGTCGTCGTCGAATGTGAATAGGTCGTCGTCGTTTATGTAATCACGAAAAGTGATTGCATTGTCGTATCGTCTACATTTGTCAATGTCCAATCTGTCAATAGCGTTCTCTAACCAATAGATGGCGTAGCGACGCAAACGAAACTTGATAGGAAGCAAACGCAACCGTAGTTCTGTTCTCTTATTCATTGTTGTCACTTTCTTCAATAGAGACCTGTTCTTCAAGTGCTTCAATCGTGAAGTCAATCGCATTGTCAATTCGTTTATCTGAAAAGTCGTTGAGATGTTTCGCAAGAGATTTCAGTTCTGAGTATGTCAAAGACAAACTGCCACCACGAGCCAACTCGATACACACCAACGACTGTCCGTTTACAAGCGTGTCTTCGTATCCGTCTCGTATGTAGTTGTCCCAGTCACCCTCCTTCATACGCATCTCGTATGTGACCGACAACTGAATGTCGTCACACTGAGAAGTGTGAGTGATTGTTTTCTGCTGTTTTTCCATTTTGTTTTTTCTTTCTGTGAGAACTCAGAACGGTGTTCCGAGTTTGTTTGTTTAGATGAACGGAATGAACCGTTCGATAATGATGTGGGCAAGAATGCAATAAGCAAGATGATGTAGTGAATGCTTGATGAATGTCACGACACACCCAACGCATTCAACATTGAACGGTGTTCAGGGTGCAGACTGGAAAGCAAACGCCCAATGGCGTTGTCGTATGTTTCCAAACGAGCCTCGTATCTACGCAACTGATGACGCAGACGAGCAGTATCCGGCACAGTGCCGTTAGCCATAGCGACCTCCCACTCATCATTTATGTCATCATTTATTCCGTCAATGATTGACTGACAGAAATTACGGTCATCAATCATCTTGTGAATGAACTCGAGGATAGTTTCCAATGTAATCATTATTTGTTTTCCTTTGTCTTAGAAATGAACTTTGTGTTGTACTTAGTGCGCTTAGTGTTGCGACGCTCTAACTCGTCCCAATACATTCCGTCACTACCATTGCAGATACGAATTGCTTCCCACTTGGGGAAGTGTTCGTAATCGTCATACTCCTCATCAGCGAACCACTCAAGCATACGCTCGTAGTGCTTCATCTCTGATGGAATAGGCATTGGCTTATAGACGATTGAAGTGTCACCGTTGTACACCTCAAACTCTGTTTCTTCCCACAACTGTTTCCAGTCGCAGAAAGGCTTGAGATAGTTAGTCTCCTTGATTGGCATTGTTATGCCCTTTCTGTGAACTCACCAATTCTCTGATGAGTGGTCACACCACAAGCGCAAGACTTGTGATGTGGTACACACGCCAGAGCGTATGAAACTCGGAACGGCGTTCCGAGATTACAGAGCGTTGCCCTGAATGAAAGTGCGTGAAGAAAGAACCTTGTCGGCAAACTCTTGCTGAGCAACCAACTCGTCAATCTCGTCGCAATACTCCTCAACCTTACGGTCTTGGTTCTTGACGAAACCGAAGTATTCAACTTCCAATGCGTCAAGCATTTCTCGTACAGTAGCCATAAAGACTCCTTGTTATCTACTACGCACACATTGTGTATGCGTATGGTGGGCGACACAGACTCGAACTGTGATGTGAGCCATACTCACGCCCTGCTTTTAATTAGCGAACACGATTGCGATTGCGACCGTCATCAGCAAGAGTGATGTAGTAAGTCTTAGCGTCAATCAAATCGTTGAGGATTTGGTCAGGAACATTTGACTTTGGTCGTTCAGCAATACGCTGATTAATTACGGCGAGCATTTGCTCGGCGTAACTAACTTGTTCGTCAGCCGTCATAGACGGAATGACTTTTAATGGTGCTGGCATTGTGTGCCTTTCTGTTATTCACGCACTGTCGTGCGCTAGTGGGTGTGTGTGGAATCGAACCACACGCGAGCCGTATCTCTCACCCGACCAACTCGGAACAGTGTTCCGAGATTTACTTAGCGAACTTGTCGCCTTGATTGCGCTTACGGAAAGCGAGCATCTGCTCAAGTTCCTTGACTGAATACTTGACTGCTTCACGCTTCACATCAAACTTCTTCTCTGTGCTTGCGTTCTTAGCACGCTGACCAGCAGGCGCCCAAGCAATGAACTCGCGAATAGAAATGTATTCCTTGCGAGTATCAAGCAAGAACGCTTTCTTCGCATTGTCAAATGTTCCGTATTTCTTGACGGCACGCTTGATAGCACCGAGATACTTGTCAAATACAGAGAGTGAATAATCAGTTAAACGCTTCTCGTCGTTCTTGTACGCCTTGTGATATTGCGTAGGGTTCATTCCACGCTTCATCATCTCGTCGTAACGCAACGCCCAAGCGTCAATGATGTATGACTCTCCTTTCTTCTCAAGCAAGTCAGCCTTGCGTGCGTCGATGCGTGTGGTGAGTCCACTTGCCTTGTTTGTAGCGATAACAATCGCCCTTTCTGTGAGAACTCGGAACAGCGTTCCGAGTTTGGTTGATTTGAGATAGACACACACACCGATACCGTTTGTACGCTGTCGGCAGTAGCGCCTCTCTCACCCATACGAGTGTCGGACTTATCTTGCTTTACGCCTTGTGCTTGTTGGGGTTCACGCACGCACAGACACGCACACACACGGGGACACGGGCATACGCCCCCCTGTGCGCCCGTTTGCCGATGGGACTCCTCTGACGCAGGGCGAGAGCGATACCCTCCGATAGCCCCCCGTACTTTTGGTCTAGGGACTCCTAGGCTACCATTTTACCTTGTTGGCCCAGTATGCCGCTGACATTGGCCCTTTGGCAATGTTGTCAGAATGCCTAGCCTGAAAGGATTTCCGGCGATTGGCATAGGCTGCCGACTCGCCTTTCTTTTTGGGTGAACCTTTTACACCCTGCTGTCCAAATCGAATGGTTTTCACTTGACCGCCGGACTTGGCTACAACAATGTGCGACTTCTTCGGATGGTCGGGTGTGCGCTTCGGCTTGTTGTATCCGCTAACACCTGCACGTGCTAGACGTGGGTCACGCTTGGGGGTAGGCTTGGCTGGCATTGATAACCTCAATCTTTAATATCCATCCCAACGGGATGTGGTTGATGTCCCCAACTGTTTTGGGGGCTTCCCCTTCATACTCAAACACAGTACCGGCTGTAGTTAAATAATGTTCCTGACAGTCAGGCCAGTATTTACCGATGGTCACAGCTGTAGCTTCTTCGGGGATGTATTCGTCTACTTCGTGCCATCCGCTGTGCGGGGCGTGTGCATCACGCCACGTCACACGGATTTCAGTCCATGGCTTTAGGTGTTCGATATTCATACCTAATAGCCAAGATGTAACATGTTCGGGGCTTCGCTTACGGCTCGCCCCGATGTATCCGCTAAACATGTTCGAAACCGTCTTTAGGACGGTTTTCTGGCTACCCCCCCTATAGTCCCCCCCAAACGTTACCTGAGAATAGTTCTCATTTGGCAAGCACATTTATGTGCGTCTAGGTAACGAAGTTGCCTATAGGGTTATGAAAGAAGAGTTGGTTCTAACGCAGCCACAGCAGGAGTATTTGGACTGGTTGTGTACTGCGCCGTCTGAGCGTGTACCGCCGTCTAAGAACAAAATGGCCGAACATCTTGGCGTTGACGTTAAGACGTTGCGCCGGTGGGAGAAGAAGCCTAATTTCCGTCAGCAGTGGCAGGACAAGGTGGATGACATTCAGGGTTCTCCTGAGCGTACACAGGCGGTGTTGGACATGTTGTACAACAAAGCAACACGTGACAACGATGTCAAATCTGCCCAGCTATACCTACAGGCTACCAACCGTATGGCTCCGCCTACGGTGGAGGTCAAGTCTGACCGTAAACTAGCTGAGCTGTCCGATGCTGAGCTGGATGCTTTGATTGCTAGTGTGGCTTCTCGGGAAAAGGAGACCCGTACTCTTAAGGTGGTCTAATGGACCTGATTGAATGCAAGCGGTGTGGGGAGGAATACCCAGAGGAGTGGGAGGAGTGCCCGTTCTGTGCTGCTGAACGTAAACCTATTGAACGATACATTGAGGATGAATGGAACTAAGTGAACTTGTGAACGAACGTGAGTGGCGTTTGTGCAAAGGACCAGAAGACGCTAGCGAGGCAGACCTTGCCGATGCGTTTGAGTATTTTTGTTCTAACTACTGGTATATCCGCCACCCTGAACGGGGGCGTATTCTTTTCCCTATGAGAGATGCGCAGAAGGAGACGGCGTATGCTTGGATTGCAAACCGTAACAGTATTGTTCTTAAAGCTCGTCAGATTGGCTTTTCGACGTTAGCCGCTGCTTTTGCATTTTGGGAGGTGTTCTTTTGGTCTGACCGTTTTGAAGTCATGCTCAGCCGTACAGAGCGTGAAGCTGCTAAGTTGCTTCAGAAATCTAAGTACGGATACAAGATGCTTCCCGACTGGATGAAGACTCGTGGCCCCGGTCTTGTATCTGACAACCAGCTGAAAATGGTATTCTCCAACGAGTCGGCCTTAGAGTCTTTGCCTAGCGGCAATGACCCTGCTCGTGGTGAGTCGGTGTATCGAGTCTTTATTGACGAGATGGCGTTCTTACCTAACAGCGAAGAAGCGTGGGCTTCTATCGAACCTATTGCCGACGTCGGTGGTCGTATTGTTTGTCTGAGTACAGCCAAGGGTGAGGGAAATATTTTCCACAAGCTGTGGATGGGTTCGCAAACGGGTACAAACGACTTTAAAGGTATTTTCTTTCCATGGTCCGCTGGTGACCGTGATGAAGATTGGTATGCAGTCAAGAAGGCGCAGTTGCCGGATTGGCAGCTTGCACAGGAATACCCTTCAGACCCAGACGAAGCTTTTGTTCGCTCCGGCCGTCCTGTATTCGATATTGATGTCATTAGGGCTATTGTTCCTGTTGAGGGAATCAAGGGCACATTACTTTATGACGAAGGTCCTTACTTCAAGGCAGATGGTGGACCACTAACTGTATGGGCTGAACCTGAACCCGGGCAGGTATACTGTATTGGGGCGGACGTCGCTGAAGGTCTCCAGCATGGAGACTACAGCGTAGCTCAGGTTATTAATGCCGAAACTCTAGAGGTGGTTGCACGATGGAGGGGTCACGTTGACCCCGACCTATTTGGTTCTGATGTTTTGTTTGACTTAGGAGACTGGTATAACCACTGCTTGATTGGTGTAGAAAACAACAACCACGGTCTGACAACGCTTAAGGCGTTGCAGCGCATGGGATACAGAAACATATACAGACAGCGCAGACTGGCACAACGTTCGCCACAGGCCACGGAGATTCTTGGCTGGCGTACCACAGCAGTATCTAAGCCGCTAGCTATTGACGAACTTGGTAAGGCGTTGCGTGATGGGGACTTGGTTGTGTTCGATGAACACACTCTTGCCGAATTGCGAACATTTGTTCGTGATGAGAATGGGAAGATGCATGGTTCACCCCATGACGACCTTGTTATGGCTCTAGCTATTTCTAATCAAATGTTAAAACACGTATGGCTTCCTGAATACATGCCAGACCTTCAGGCACCTAAGTACTCTTTTGAATGGTTTGCTAATCAAATTGAACCTGAACGTAAGGAAAGGTTCGTTATTGGGTCATACAACACCCGTAAGTAACGATTTTTGCATAGGTTATGACTGTTTTTGTTTGTGAACGATGTGAATCACGCTGGGTTGGGGATATTTTACCCCCACGCGGCTCTATTTGCTTTAAATGCCATATCAAAACTATCGATATTGGTTTTACACACGGCAAAGAAAACTTTAGCGGACCAACAATTGGTGAGCGTCAACGCAAGACCGTAGCAGACGCTGCTGCTGCCGGTCGAACAATTGAACCAGCGTCTAGTCGTTGGGTGTAATGCGTCATGGAATGGGTAGTACCAATCGCTGTCGCCATCATCACCGGACCAGTGGTTGTAATTTTGCAGAAACTACGCAAAGAAAATACTAGCCAGCACGCAGAATCCAGAGGTTTGTTGGAACATTTAGTTATCAAAATTGACAATATGGACGACAAGCTAGACGCACATATCGCAGACCCTACCCCACATAAAGCAAAGGACATAGCATGAGCAAGTTTACACATGGTAACGTACGGGCACTTATTCGTGCTCTAGTTGTTTTGGTTACGGCCTTTGGCCTTGACCTTAGTGGCGAACAGGTAGCGGCAATTCAGTTGGTTCTTGAATCTGCTATGCGTTTGGCATACGCCAAGAAGGAAGCATAATGGCCCGCCCTACACATCGGAGTACGCTGGCAAACTACCGCCACAAGATTGACTCCTCACAGAAATGGCGTAAAGAAGAGAAGTACGACAAGCTTTGGCGTCGTATGATTGACCTATATCGTGGTAAGCATTTTAAGGATGAGTCCCCAGAAGACCGCATGCTTATTAATGCGGCCTTTTCGACCATTAACGTAATTGCCCCAAGTGTTGCCGTCAACCATCCGAAGATTACTGTTGGTGCACGCAAGTCAGAAGATGGCGATAAAGCCATCATCACTGAAGCAATCATCAACTACTGGTGGCGTCATTATGACTGCCAGAAGCATCTTCGTCGAGCCGTCGATGACTATTTGATTATTGGTCACGGCTGGCTTAAGGTTGGCTATAAGTTTGTTGAAGAAGAACGCAAGAAGCCAATAGAGCCTGCACATTCTGAAACACCAATGGGTGAAGAGCAGGAAATGCAAGATACCGGTGAGACCGACCTTGACGCGGTAGCAGAAGATACTCCGATGGAAACAGAAATTGTTGTTCTTGAAGACCGTCCTTTTGTTGAGCGTGTTTCTCCGTTTGACGTTTTTGTAGACCCAGATGCTACCAGCCTAGATGATGCCAAGTGGATTGCACAACGTATTCGTCGTCCACTGGTTGATGTTCGCTCTGACCAACGCTACAACCGTTCTGCACGTATGGACGCAGCCGCCACACAATACAACAAGTGGGCCGGAGATAACGAACGCCCACGTCAGTCAAAAGACGAGAAAGATGCATACGTAGATGTGTGGGAATTCTATGACATCAAGCGTGGCACCATGTCTGTGTTCGCTAACGGCTGTGACGGATTCCTTGTGAATCCATCACCAATGCCATATGCATTCGGTCATCCATTTGTAATGATGCGCAACTACGATGTTCCAGAACACTTCTACCCAATGGGCGAACTGGAAGCTATTGAACCTCTTCAGTACGAGTTGAACGCTACGCGTACGCAGATGATGAACCATCGTAAGCGCTTCTCACGTAAGTGGCTATACAAAGAAACAGCATTTGACGGTCCCGGTCGTGACGCACTTGAGTCCGATGAAGACAACGTAATGGTTCCTGTTATAAGTGACGAACCGCTTCAGGCGGTCGTTCAAGCAATGCCTGCTGTTGTTAACCCACCAGACATGTACAACATCACAAGCCAAATCATGCAAGACATGGACCGTGTTTCCGGTGTTGCAGAGTTTATGCGTGGTGGAGCATCAGAAATTAACCGTACGGCTACAGAAGCAGCGATGATGCAGGACGCCATGAACGCACGCACATCGGACAAACTAGCCGAGGTTGAACGTGCAATTGCTAGCGCAGCCAAGCGTCTTGTTGGGCTTGCTCAACAGTTTATGACTGGTGAGCATGTTGCCCGTGTTGTTGGTTCTATGGCAATGCCTATTTGGGTTAACTTTGACCGTGACTACATTATGGGAGAGTTTGATTTTGAAGTTGAAGCAGGTTCTACCCAGCCGGTTAACGAAAGTTTCCGTCGCCAAATGGCATTACAAATGGTTGATGCTATGGCCCCGTTTGTTGGCGCAGGTGTTGTGGACATGGCAGCTCTTGCTCGCCACGTACTCCAGTTCGGCTTTGGCGTCAAAACTCCAGAAGCGTTCTTGGCTCAACCGCAACAAGCACAGCCGGGAATGGAGGGCGCACCACCGCAAGGTGAAGCGCCGCCAATGGGAGGTCTTCCTCAGGGCGTTAATCCCGAGGAGATGATGCAGGGTATGCCACCAACTGGTGGAATGCCACTGCCAAGCAATATTCCACCGCAGGTTCTCGCAATGATTGAGAACCAAACGGGTGGTTTACCAAATACAATGTAACGAAATACCCCTACTATTTAGAGCAACCTTTTTGGACTCTGGAGAACAATGGAAATTGAAAATTTTGAATCTGAAGCCGTAGACCCCATTGAGTTTGATGGACAAGTTGAAGGTGGAGAAGAAACTACTTTTGAAGAGTATACCCCCGAGTATATCGACATCGATAGTTATGCCGACAAATATGTCAAGGTGCAACTTGATGGTGAAGAACTTGAGGTTCCACTCAAAGAAGCTGTTTCAGGATATCAGCGTCAAGCAGATTATACTCGCAAGACGCAGCAACTAGCAGAAGAGCGCAAGAACGTTCAGTTCGCACAGGCAATCCAACAAGCGTTGGACAATGACCCAATGGCAACAATTGAACTTCTTAAAAACCATTACGGCCTAGACCAGCAAGACGTCTTTGAAGAAGACGACATCTGGGCAGACCCAATGGAAAAGCAGTACAAGCAACTAGAACGTCGTCTAGCTTCTTTCGAAGAGCAGCAGGCAATGAACGAGTTGGAACGTACTATTGGCGGTCTTCAGCAAAAATACGGAGATGACTTCGATGCTAATGAAGTTGTATCAGTAGCCTTAGCACAGGGCACTACTAACTTAGAGGCGGTGTACAAGCAAATGGCTTTTGACAGACTTTATAGCAGAGAGCAGGCACAGCGCGAGCTGCAGGCTCGCAAGACACAGCAGGAGCAGAAGATTGTTCAGGCTAAGCGGTCTAGCGGGATTGTTGCTGGCGGTTCGTCAGCTCAGGGTTCCTCTCCGGATTCAGCACCTATCACTTCACTAAGAGATGCTTTTACTGCAGCTAAATCGCAGTTGGGCATTTCATAACTACATTAGGAGGAAACTCAAATGGCTGGAAACGCTAATTTTGATGCACTGTTGTCAACTACACTTGCTAACTACCGTGACAAGTTGACCGACAACGTGTTTACCGCACGTCCACTCACATACTGGTTGTCAGAAAAGGGTCGCATTCGCACCGAATCTGGCGGTACCAAGATTGTTGAGCAGTTGATTTACGGTCAGAACGACACTGTAAAGTCATACTCAGGATACGAAACCCTGAGCCTTACACCACAAGAAGGCATCTC
>JACCDX011139492.1_pt1 | contig 35489 bp, 33 predicted proteins | sample 7449681 | NCBI WGS metagenome assembly JACCDX01 (sample SAMN15323450, study PRJNA562643) | freshwater metagenome | isolation source: river surface water | place: USA:Blue River Watershed | collected 2017-08-18
TAGAATGCCTGAGTAGCTCAGCTGGATAGAGCAACGGTTTTGTAAACCGTAGGTCGTCGGTTCAAGTCCGACCTTGGGCTTTGGTAGTCGTTAGGCAGATAGCCTAGAAAGACGCCAAACGTAGGAACCAAAACCTCTCCTTGGTCTTAGTATTCTGTGTCCAAGTGAAGTAAAGAGGGGGGCTTAAGGTGATGCTCCCCCCTCCTACCACAATCCTCTGTTAGTCTATTGGTAAGGACGGGTGGACAACACACATGGAAACTGGGTTCGATTCCCAGCCAGAGGTAAAGTATTTCACAAGAGTTTTGCCAGTTTTGTAGTGAAATACTCAGCGACAAATTGGAATTGGAGAGGGAATCGAGCCGCTTGATTTTAAATCAAGATTAAACATGCACGGGACTCTCTCATCAAGTCGTTGTGGCGGAATTGGTAGACGCACTGGGTTTAGGTTCCAGTGTCTTCGGACGTGGAGGTTCAAGTCCTCTCAGCGACATTTGGATCCTGTGGTCCAAAATTGAAAATCAAAACCATGAAATCGGGAAAAAAATTCCCGCCAAAAAATCGTCAAAAAAGTCGAGGGTAAAAAAATGAGCTTACTTTCTAAAAAAGACCACGAAATGGTTATTGAGGCACTAGAAACCCTAATTCAGACAAAGGAGGAATCCGACGATAAATTTCAATATGTTAATTTACTTAATTGGGTAAAACTTAAATCAAAAGATAAATTCTGATATGCCACAATATAATGTATTGCCATTGTTTCCTTCTACTTTGTATAGTTCTAAAGTAGAAGAAAATATAGATGATTATTTTGAAATAATTAAATCAAAGTATGAATATACAAAGGCAGTGCCTACTCCATACAGTAGTTACATATCTAAGTCATTAAATATTTTAAACGATATTCCTGACTTGAAAGCCATAATAATGAGGTATTTTAATCATTTTAAAAATGATATTTTAAAATATCACACTACTGAATTTTCTGTAACTACGTCTTGGGCTACGAAAACAGTAAAAGGAACTATGTCTGAACTACATAGTCATACTAATTGTATGTACAGTGGAGTTCTTTATCTTTCTGATCATTTAAACGCTTCTCCTATAGAATTTGTTCACAATTATAAAGCGGCTATTAAAGTTAATGATCCATCTGAATGGAATATTTTTAATTCTCAATCTTGGAAAGTTGTGCCAGAAAAAAATTTATTAATTATTTTTCCTAGTACACTACATCATAGAATTGTTTACCAAGAAGCAGATGTTGAAAGGTATTCTTTAGCATTTAATATTATGCCAATCGGTGAAATTGGTGGTGGTGATTCTTCTGTAAATTTAAGTTTATCTTCAGTTAGTAACCAAAGAATTACAAATAATTCTTGACATTGCTCAGTAGCTCAGCGGTAGAGCGGACGACTGTTAATCGTTTGGTCGCTGGTTCGATCCCAGCCTGAGCAGTTGGCGATACTGCCAAGAACCGACCCCTTCCGTGTGACTCTAAAACCTCCCGATCAGGGGGGTTTTATTGTATAAATACTTTGAAGAAGAAAGCACACAATTAGTAGGTCCGAGTAATTATGGCTCTTACAAGACTTGATAACCTTTATTCAAGTAAAACTGGAAGATATCTATATGTTTCGCCAGATGATTTTAACGCCACTGACGAATTAGATAATAGAGGCAATTCTCCTCTAAGACCATTTAAAACAATTCAAAGAGCCTTTATTGAAGTAGCACGTTATTCATACCTACCAGGAAGAAATAACGATAGATTTGACCAGTTCAGCATCATGTTGATGCCTGGTAATCACTATATCGATAACCGCCCAGGTGTTGTTGGTGTTACTAATCCAGAACCAAGATATCTTGACGGCGCTAACCTAATTGAAGCAAATAGACAAGAAATTATTGATAGAGCATTTGGCGAAATTGCTATTCAATACGATGAGTCTGTATGGGGCACCGATTGGGTAGTTCCTGGAGATCAAATTACTACAGACCTTTCAAGATTTTTTGATTCTTACAGATTAATTCAGAAAAATAGAACTGCTATTATTGACGAAGCGTTTGCTACGATGCAAGCGTTTAATCCTGGTTTTGTTGTTCCTGTAAGTGATGAAAAATGTAAGAGAGATATTGGTTATTTTGTAGACGCTGTATCTCTCGATATTTTCCTTGGTGGTGGTAATAAGTACACCCGTAAATTCATCAAAAATTATTTTAATGCTGCTGGAAATGCTTGGCTAGCTAATACTCTAGAAGGTGAGCAGGCTCAGTCAATTCAAGCTTTTAATGCTGCTCGTGATTTAATGAACGAAGCAGTAACAAATCAGTTAGCTTACAAAGATTTAACAATTACACCAGATTCTCTGGTTGGTTCAAATACTAATATTAATTCTTGTGCTAATGTAAGATCGGCAATCACTTCGCTTACCACATTAGTAACTGATAGAATTACTGCCAATTCTCTAGCTGGTCTTCCAGCAGAAACCAGTGGACCTTTAGCTGGTCCTGGTCAATCAATTTGTCAGCGTGATATTGGCTATATTGTAGATGCTGTAATTGCTGACCTCAAAACGGGAGGAAATAGCAATTCAGTACAAGCTGCTAGATCTTATTTTGATAAAAATGGCAATCCTATCGCCAATGGTTTAATTGGAGAAGAAGCTCAATCTGTAGTAGCTTTTAGTGCTGCTAAAGATATGATGAAAAAAGCTGTAACTAATCAGCTTTATTCTAAAGATCTAACTTTACTAGCAGGTCCTTCTTTTGCTAACAGCACCGAAGAAGATCAACCAATTCTTCCTTCTGGTAATGCTTTAAGCTGTATTGACGTACAAAACACAATCGAAACTCTTGTTTCTATTGTAACTGGTGTTGTTAGTGCTGGAAATCTAAACAGTTTAGCTAATGTTCAAATTACTGGCGATGTCCCTGTATTCAATTACGAGCAAGCTCTAGAGCAATGGAATGATAATTCTATTCTAGATCTCAGCAACCCAGATAACGTTCTTTACAAGTTTAACGCTGCTTCTGGTGGCGCTATTGTTCCCAGAGGTTGTTCTTTAATTGGTTATGACCTTCGTAGAACTATTGTTCGCCCTCTTTATGTTCCTGATCCTGCTGACGGAACTCAACAAAGAACATCTGTTTTTAATCTAACAGGTGGTTGCTATTTGTGGCAGTTTACCATCAAAGATGGTGATCTTTCTTCAAATTCTCCATTGTTTGACGAGAATGCTGGTGTTGGTAAAGTATATTTCCAAAAAGGAAACACTGTAAATCTAGCCATCCCAGAATATTCTCACCATAAGATCACTATCATGACTTATGCTGATAGTGATGATCTTACAGATTATTACACCAAGATTGGTAGAGCTTTTGCTAAATTCCAGCCATCTATTGATAATGATGGCGAATTCGATGCTCTTGTACAAGAAAATAGAATTGTAGGACCTCTATCAGATACCAGAAGAATAGACACTATTCAAGTATTTGATTCTGCTCCTCCAGGAACTCTTACTGTTAAAGTAACAACAAAGATTGATCACGGTTATTTTGTCGATCAATATGTTGCTATTTTAAATACTGGATTAAACGAAGCTATTAATGGTACTGTTAAAGTAACTGCTATTGATAGCACAAACCCAAGAGTATTTGAGTATGAAATAAATGCTACTACTGCTGCTCTTGGATTAGTAAGTGGTCAGATTTATACTGCTGCTAGTGGCTTGAGCACAAATGCTGTTGCCCAAGCAGAAATTGATTCGGTTGAGTCTGCTTCTCCATACGTCTTTAACTGCTCCATCCGCTCTACCTGGGGTATGTGTGGTATGTGGGCGGATGGAGCCAAGGCAACTGGCTTCAAGTCGATGGTTGTTGCTCAGTATACTGGCGTTTCTCTACAGAGAGACGATAGAGCTTTCATCCGTTACGACAAATTTACTAATACATGGAATCAAGCTTCATTAACTGACGCTTTTGCTACCGTAGCGTATCACACTAAGGGTGATGCTTATTGGAAAGATGACTGGAGAAACTTCCACATTCGTGCTTCCGATGATGCTTTTATTCAAAACGTTTCTGTATTCGCTGTAGGCTTCTTTGACCATTTCTTAATGGAGTCTGGTGGAGATATGTCCATCACTAACTCCAACTCAAACTTCGGTAATACTTCTCTACACGCTATTGGCTTCAAGGGATTTGCTTTCAACCAAGATAAGGGCGGATATATTACTGACATTATTCCTCCCAGAACTATCAATGTATCCCCGACAAATGAAGAAAGAATTCAATATTATACATTAGATATTCAAGCATCGAACGCTCAAACAAACCATACTCGTCTTTATATTGGTTCGGATGACGCCACCAACCCAGCAGATCGCCCAGCGGCTACTGTCAGTGGTTATAGAATTGGCGCCAGAACTGAAGAAAAAATATATGTAAAACTTGATGATGGAACATACAATTCCACTATCCAGCCAAATGGATTTGTAACTTACAAAGCTTCTTTAGAAACTTTAAATCCAGCAGGTATTCAAATTGATAATATAGCACAAGATGCCGCTAACAGAATTGAAGACAACAAGCAACTAATTCAAAATGAAGCATATAATTATATTATTTCTAAGTATCCATATCTACTAACCAGACAGAGCATCACAATTGCTAAGTGTGAAAGAGATATTGGTTACTTTGTAGATGCTGTTGTACAAGATTTGAGATTAGGTGGAAACGTAAATACTGTACAAGCTGCTGAAGGTTATTACGTTGGTGGTTCTTTGGCATACATTAATAGCGAGCTTGACGAAACTGTAGAAGCTCTTGATTATGTCAAGAACATGTGTATTGCAGCGATGCGCAATTTTGATGTTCTTATCAAGAACTGTGAAACTGAAGCTGGATCTGCTATTGTAAATGTTGGTGATACTACAGGACTTCTTGTTGGTATGTCTGTTGCTGAATATTCTCCAGCAAGCTTCTTAAATAATAAATTAATTGATGGTGTATCACCAATCATCACAAATATTCCAACAAATACCTATATTAAGAGAATTCTCGATGATCAAAGAATTGAGCTTGGTGAATCTTCTTCTAAATTAACTACTGGCAATGTAGTTCCTGCTCAACAATCGTCAACTACAGCATTTTTATATTTTAATTATCTTTTTGGAGCTTGGTCTATTGTTCAACCAACTAAAGATGATAGCTTAATTCAAGACACCAATTATCCAGAGTGTGCCAACGTTGCTTCAACTATTTCTCAGTATTTTAGCGATATTTTTGTTATCCTAAATCAAGGTCTAACTCCTCTTGGTGGTAGAGAAATTGATGCTCATAATTTAATTTTAGGAAACAAAGAATTAATTGCTGAGGTTGCTGTTGATAGAATGCTTACCAACTACCCTGGATTCCAGGTTCCTGGTGGCAATCAAAATTGTATTGATGATATTGTTGATGTACTAGAAGCAATTGCTTTCAACGTGAAGTATGGTGGTAATAATAAAGTTTATGAAGCTGGTGAGATTTATATTAGTGGTCAGCATGTAGAAGGAGAAGAAAATCAAGCTGTATATGCTTTCTTACAAGCTAGAGATCTTGCTATTCAAGCAATGAGAAATGAGCCAATTACTATTACTGGCTCTACAAAAACTCAATTCATTGATCCTACTGTTGTAGAAGATCCTTCGTCTCCTGCTTGTGCTGACGTTGCTACTACAATTACAAGCTTAACTGCTATTATTACACAAGCGATTGGAACATCTACAATTCCAGGAACTCTTGTTGGTGTAACTAAAGTAATTCCTACTATTTCTTCTGTAACCAAGGTAGAACCAAATATTGACTTTGCTGGTCTTTCGAAGCGAGCAACATTATTTACTATTAATACAGGAAATGGAACTTCCAACCCACATCAATTTGAAACTGGAACTCCTGTTAGACTTGTACCTAAAGCAAAAGCAAACACTAATCCAGATAAGAGAGTTATTCGCTTACCAAAAGGTTTTAGCACCAACACCAAGTATTATGTAATTGCTCCTGGTAGATTTACTCAACCAGAAGATTACTCTGGCACTACTTATTTTGATGGTTCTGATCAGACCAAATTGATGCTTGCTGCTACTAAAGAAAATGCTGCTGCTGGCATCTTTATCTACTCGCCAGAAACAGATTCTGTAGATGCTGATGTAGAAATTGAAGTTCAAAGATATGTTCTTGATGATACTTATGATCTACACAAGTACAGATGTAATATTGCTGGCGCTGGAGAAATTGAAACTGATGTAGCACATATTTTTGATATTCCTAGTGCTTCTGTAACTCCTCAATTAGTATTCTTTAGAATTGCTGAAGATATTCTTGGTTCTGATCTTCCTGAAATTGCTGGTGCTGGCACTATTGACACCCAAACTTATTTCTATGCCAGATTTGTTACTTCCAAAAAGTTCAGTATTCACACCACACATGCCGATGCTATTGCTGGAGTAAACTCAGTTTCTTTCGTTCCAGGCAGTGGTCAAAACTTCTATGTATTTGCTAACAAACGAAACAGCCCTCTAAGATTTGAAGTTGCTCCAGTAGATAATAATGGAGCTAACTTAAATGATAGTGGTTTGTGGTACTTACAAGTCAAGGATGAAACCTCTTCTAACCCAAATACACAGAGTATTCTTTATAGATTTAAAGATATTGCTGCTTATGGTCCAGGATCAGGTAAGATTAGAACTCTTGACACATGGTTTACCAGACTAAAAGATAGTAGAAAGCAAGAAGATAGAGTATACAGACTACGTTATGTAATTCCTAAGTATCTTGAAACTGTAAGAGATCCTCTAAACGGTTTCGTTCTTAAAGTTCGTACAGACGACAAGAGACGTTTAGTACCTCAGAAGTTTATTCTGAAGCCAATTGGTGGCGCTCCATCTGTTGCTAGATTTGATAATCCAGAGCAAATTGGGGAAAGAATTGGTTATACGAAAACTGAACTCTTAGAAAATTTTGGTATCTCTGCTCCAACTTACGATCCATATCTATCACCAAAGGTTGTTGGTAGCGAAAGAACACAGAGTAAGATTGCTTTCTCTATTCAATCAGCTAGAAAAATTGAAGATATTGACAGCGAAAATGAAATTATTGAATACCTTGAAATAGTAGCTTTTGATCATGCTATCACTAATGAAGGTCTCAAAAATGAGATTTTTAGTGTAGTTGAAGTCAACTTCCCTCAGGGTGGTACGTTCAGCGTCAACAATGTCGGTGCTGGAGCTTCTAACTTAGTAGCTTGGGATGGATTCTCTAGAGGAACTGGTTATATTCAAGGATATTTTGAAGAAAATGGCAAGTATTACTTAGTTCTTAAAAACATTACTGGAGAACTTAAGTACAATAATATTGTCAATACTAGATTTACTCAAGGATCTGTATTTGCTGATTTACAATCTAAACCAAATAGTGTTGGTGATCCTAACGGAAAAGATAAGTCAGACAGAAGAGATTACCTCTACAGAATTGAAGGAGCTAACGTTTATACTTTAGTTCCTGGCGATATTATTACTGACGATGCTAATAATCAGTATAGAGTTGAGGAAGTTCGTGATGTAGGTAATCTGGAAGATACTTTCTACATTTTCGATATTGACACTATTCAGGAAAGAATTGCTGGACAACAAGATGGTATTTACTACCTAACTTGCCTCCGTGGCAACATTTCTCCATTCCCAACTGGAGCTGGTGTTGGTACAAACTTCAGAAACTTCAAGTTCTCCCAGCCAATTTCTCAGCTATATCCACTAAATTACAAGAACGATCCTGTATGGTTCAAGCAAATTAATTCTGTATTAAATGATCCTCCAGCTTCTATTTCGGCAGCTGATAATTATATCCATGGTTTGGTTACAATTAATGATGCTAAAAACAGTGAGACCAAAGAATTAGTACAAGACTTAATTCAACAGCCTGCTCTAAACACATATAATTTTATAAGAGCTGAACAATTAACTTCTCCTACATTAAATCCTGTTGGCGGATCAAACATTCTTGAAGCACAAGAAGGTAATGCTACTTCAGGTTCCGAAGATAGATATATTCCTATTGCTGGAGATTCTGATTTCCCAACTGAAGGAAAACTCTATGTAGAACTTCGTCGTCCATCGATTGCTCGTTCTGGAAACCATACTTTCGAATATCTTGGCTTCGGTCCTGGTAACTACTCAACTGGCTTCCCATTACGTCAGGAAGTGGTTCTTGCCGATGTTCAAGACTTCTACGCTCAATCCAAGAGAGAAGATGGTGGTATCGTATTCTATACTGGTCTAAATTCTAATGGCGATCTTTACATTGGTAACAGAAAAGTCAACGCTATTACTGGCGAAGAAACATTCTTGGAAAGAGCAGTTCTCGAAGAATCTGCTGATGATGGTGGAGATGATCTTGGTGGTCTCGTAACAACATTTGATACTCCTGTTACTTTCAACGATAGAATTACCGTAGAAGGTAATGCCAACTTTAATAATCCTGTTGAAATTAGTGTAGCTGCTGACGAAGGAACGCCATTAAGAGTCTTTAGCGTTGTTGATGCTGATCTTGGAGATGATGTTACCCTCGGAAGACAGCAGTTCCCACAATCTAATGATGGTGATATTACTCTAGGTAAGAACAGAATCAATGCTGCTGTATATGGTATCACTCCAAGACAACTCCTTGGAGTAGCTGGACAAGGATATTCGATTAGAACTCATTTCACCAATGGTTTAGGACCATCAAATATCACTCCAGATCAAACTGGTAAGTTTGGATCTTTACAGATTGTATCTTACAGCACAACTCAAAATCCAAAGCCTGGTGATATTCTATTAAAAGGTAGTGAAGTAGGACGTTCTGGATCTCTTGGCTGGGTTTATGCTAACTATTACACTGAAATTGCTGATTCCAGCATTCAGACCATAGTAAGTGATGGCATCAGACTAGAAATTCAATGGGCTCCTGGAATAACAAATGCTAATGTTAATGTTGTTGCTGGCTCTCAACTAAGAATTACTAATTTTGGCGCTAACCCAAATCTTAACGGTATTTGGACTGTAATTTCTAATGGATTCAATCCAGATGGCACATCTTGTAAGATTCAAATTGTAGCGACTCCTGCTGTTGGAGTTCTATACACTTGGTCTACAGTACCTGGAGCCAAGATGGAAGTTGGTCGTTCCAACTGGAAAGAAACTGGTGTTCTTGGAGCGGAAGCACTAAGAACAGAAACAGAAATCTGGGGCGATTATAAGCTAGGAATTAACACTCTTTCTAGAGCGTCTGATCTTGCTTATCTAAATGGTTTTGTACAAACTCAAACAACTCCAAGAGCAAATCTTGACGTTGTTGGTGATGCTTTTATCAGTGGTACGAATACTTCAATCACTGTATCAAATACAGGTAATCAAACTAAGACTACTACTAAACTCGATAATGCTTTCTTAGTTGGTGGAAACAGCGCCACACCAAATCAGGCAGCAACACTAAGAGTTGCAACTATTGACATTCCAGCTGGAAGCCGAGCAACAACTACTTATAGAGATGGTGGAAGATTTGGTATCAACACCACAATCAATATAAATGCTTCTACTGATCTTGATAGAAACTTAGTTGTAGTTGGTGATGGTAGAATTACAGGAAATTTGTTAATTCAAGATGACATTAGTGTTGATGGTGGTGATATTAATACCACAAATAATGTATTTAATTTTATTAACAACAATGCTACTGTACTAAACATTGCTGGTGATGGAGAAATTTTCAGCATTGGTAACAATGCCGATGGTTCACAAAACCTCAACATTGGTAATAATGCTTCGACTCAAGTAATTGAAATTGGTGGTAAAGCGACGATTACTAGATTAGGTATTCATAAGAATTCACTAGATGCTAGCGTTGATATTGCCTCCGTAAATGATAGTGCTGCTAACAAAGCGAATATCGTTATTGGTGGTGCTTGGGGTAACTTAAACAGCCAAACAACAATCGGTACATTCCAAACTAAGATTGCTGGTCAACTTGAAATCGGTACTAAGTATGCTCCAGGAACAAGCACTGCTAGATTGTTCACCCAAGCAAGAACATTAAATCTATTTGATGGAGACCAAACAACTACAATCAACTTTGGTCCAAATGCTACCAAGATGTCAATTGGCTCTGTTGGTGGTAATACCTACATCAGAAACACTCTTAATGTTGATGCTAGCACAATTCTTAATTCTGAATTAAGACTATCTGGCGGTCTCAAGTCTGGTATCATTCAAATTCAAAGAGGAAGATTCTCTACAACTCCAGCAGCTCATGTTGTTGGTAGTCTAGAAAATCCAAACATCGATTTCTATAGATATGAAACTCTAGGAAGAAGAATTGATACTGCTGGCGAAACTTTATGGGGTGGTCCAGAGTTCTTAATTGCTGGTGGTCAAATTGCTGGAATTGATAACGTTGGTGCTGTCGATCCAGATAGACTGCCAGGAACATATACTTTCATTACTCCAACTGGAGGAACTGGAAGTGGCGCTACTTTCAATATTACTATTACAATTGTTGGAGAAATTAGCATTGAACTAGTCAGTGCTGGTAGTGGATATAGTGATAATGATATCTTAACCGTTACTGATAATTTATTGGGTGGCGGAGGAGCTGCTGATCTTACTTTCCAAGTAAATGGAGTAAATGCTGCTGGTTCTAACTTCTATCTACCAATTTCCACCCCAGCTACAACTGATTTTGCTATTGGTGATCTTCTACTAATTGATAGAGGAAATGCTGTTACTCCAGATGCTGTTGGTGATGGAAGCGGTGGTCAAATTACTGGATTGAGAAATCAAGCATACAGTGAAATTGTTCGTGTTGTTGGTCTAACAAACGTTAGCAATCCTTCTGATCCAAATGGTTACAGAATTGAAGTTGTACGTGCTCAAGAAGGTACTCAGGCAAGAACAGATCACCCAGATAGCTGTGTAATTGCTAAGCTTAACAAGCAAGCTAATGCTAGCTTTATTACTGGATCTGACCTCGATGGTAACGGTGTATTAGAATTCCCACCAAATGGAATTACCGCAAATGGAAATAATGTAAACATTGGTGTTGCTGAATTTGGTGGAATAATTACAACAAATGATTACTTCCGCTTGAGTGATTCTGAAATTGTTAAAGTTGCTCAAGTTGTTAGCACCGAAATTCAATCATTAATTATTACTGACGGTGGTGTTCCAGAATCTGAAGTATTTAAAGTTGAGTCTACAACTGGTAATACTAAGCTACTAGGAAACCTATCTGTTGGATTCGGATTCAACAAGTTAACTGTGGATGGAAGCACTGGTAATACTAATATTGCTGGAACTCTTACTTCCAACGGCACTCTAACTCTTCGTGGTTCTACCGTAGTCAATAACCAGTTCTTTACCATCACTAATGGTGGAGCCACTGGAACCCCTGAAAGAACTACTTTACAAGTTGATACTGCTACTGGTAACTTAACTCTAAATGGTGGTTCAATTAATATCTATGGTACTGATGGAACTACGCCAAGACTTACCTTCAATAATTCTTCTGGTGATTTCACAACTTATGGTTCATTCTCTGCTCTTGGCACAGGAACCAGCACATTTGGCGGTGGCATTCTTGTACAAGGTGATGCTACTATCAACGGTGGAGATCTAACTGTAAATACTGGTGGAGCGTTATCATTCAAGGTAAGCAATGATAAATCAGTTACTTTAGCTGGCATTCCTTACTTCTTCAACCAAAATGGTGGTAGAAAGTGGGTATATAGCGACGAAAGTGTAATTGAAGCTACATCAAATGTTAACATTTTTGTCAATGCTCTAAGCAATACTTTAGTTAAACTACCAAGCAATCCTAGAATGGGTGATATGATTAGAATTGTTGATGTTGGTGGAAACCTTAACAACATTACCAGCCTTGTTGTTAGAGCCCCAGATGGCATTCGTGTACAAGGAACGTTAACAAATACAGCAAGAACCCTTCTTACTGGAGTTGGCTCTTCAACTACCTTTATAAATTATAATGGAGGCGAATTAGTTGTACAGACTCCATTTGCTGGATTTGCCTTGGTTTACCTATCCCAAGCTAATCCAGATGGAACGGCTGGCGGTCCTTCATCTAAGGTAGGTTGGTATTTAACCGAAGTATAATATGGCTTTTTATCAGCAGACAAGAACAGCTAAAGCTGCCGCTATCGGCACAATCATGCCTTGGACTGGGGGTGTTTCTAACATCCCCAAAGGCTGGATTCTTTGTGATGGAACTCCAATATCGGCAGCGAGTTATCCACTTTTGTCTAGAGCAATTGGGGATACTTATAATAATGGTCCATCATCATTTGCAGGAAGTTTTCCGAATTATTCTGGTAATATAGTTCTTCCTAATTTAACTAATAAAACTCTTATTGATATAGAAACTTCTTATTTTGGAGCGGGAGGAACTGGAGAAACACAAGATTTAGATCCAAAAGCTGCTGCTGCTGTTACGCCATTAATTGGTCCCAATACAGACAATGGCGTTAAAACAATTTATAACGATATTACTACTGATGTCGTATTTACTCTTAATGATAGATCAGGATATTCTGGAAGAGCTTCTGGTAATACTATCGGTGGAGGCGAAGGAATAAGTAAAACTGTATATATTAGTCCAAGAAAATTGGGTAGAGATCATATCAAACCACATAATCATCCTGGAAGATATGAATCTATTAGCTATACTAATCCTCAAAGACCTGGAGCTGGAGTAATTCCTTATGCTTCATTTGCATATCAATTTTATTCATATATTGACTACGATGACGGAGATATTTTGTATGGAGGTTCTTCTGATACTGAAACTGGAGTTTCTATTGGCATAAGAGATCCTCAAACAAGAGGTGCTGTTAATGGATTTGGAACTGGAAGTCCTGGAAGAGTTGTTGCTGGAATAAATGCAGAAAATCCTCCAATTAATTACACTCCATTTAATGTAAAATTAAGCCCAATACAGGCATTTATGACTGATCCTAGAGTAGATCAAGCTACTCCTATACCATATGGTTTACAGGGCGTTAGTCTTAATTTGCCAGCGGGAGCAAAAAATTATTATCCCGATATCACTAATTCTATTACCCAAGCAAACACGTTCGATACATTACTTACCCCAGCAGCCTTTGATTTTAATCAAATAACTCAAAGTCCTGGTACAAATGATGTAATACTACCTCACGTTCATGATGAATTTGACGTGGAATTTGTTAGAGGAACTTTAAGACCAAATACTACGCTTACTGTTAATGTGGAAGCTCCTAATGCTAATTTAAGTCTAGATAATCAATCTAATCAAGCAGCTTTACAGATTAACTTTAATACATCACAGCCAGGATTAACTTGTATATACATCATCAGGGCATACTAAAATGGCAAATTACGCTAGAGAAAGATCTAAATTTGGTGGTTATGTTGGATCCATACAAATTCACACTAGTGCTGGATTAGGATCTGATCCATCTTCCGCTGTATTTAATGATATTTTGCCAGCGGGATTTTTACGATGTGATGGTAGTATTTTAGAAGCACGAGATTATCTATCTTTGTCACAAATTCTTGGAGTTGGAGATGGATCCAGATTTGCTAAAGAAGGGGCACTACTCAGAAATGCTGACTCAACCACAGGAGATTTAGGAACATTCCAATTACCAGATTTGGGATCTAAGGTTATTGTACCCAGTAGAGGATCAGGTGATTATGTTAATGGTACTGTAGATACTACGGGCGAACCTAGAGTTGGACCAGAAATATCTGCTTTCAGTAATGTAGGAAATAGAATTGAAATAGGATATATTGGCAATTTTAGAGGTCAAGCTCAAACAAATATTGATTTGAATTCTAATTCTACATACGATATGCCAAGAAATAGTGCTTCTGCTGCTTTAGATATTAATAATTTTCAGGGTCACGCTCATAATTCCACAGCAATATATTTAAATTATACTACAAATCATGCTGCTGGAGAACCAGCTGGCGCTGTTGGATCTGGTAAAGATAATGGAGAACTTAGTGGAAATAGTGGAGCTGGTATGTATCTTGACATTACTCAAACAAATACAACAGCTGAATCAATACACTCTCATAGATTAAGTAAACCAGCAATTTATACTCATAATTTTAGATATTCTTTCGGAAATTTTGATATTCCAGCAGATCAGGTATCATCATATGTTGATGTTGATTTTACTAGAGATAGAAAATTAGATACTGCTGTTACCCCATTTATTTTGGTTGAATATATCATTAAGTATTAATTTACAATGGCTAATTTTTCTCAGACATACACAAACAATGCCAGTGTAACTATTCCAGCATTTGCTGAAAGTGTAGTTGTAACTGTTGCTGGTGCTGGTGGAGGTAGAGGAGGATTTGACGCCCAATATGCTCCTGGAGATGGTGGTGGGGGGAGAATAGGTACATTTGTAATTAATACTATTTCTAGCTCTAGAACTCTCACGTTCGGTATAGGTAGTGTTGGTGGAACTGGTGTAAGTGGTCAATCAAATGCTGCTGGTGGCGGTGGTGGAGGTGGAGTTGCTTCTGGTGGAACAGGTGGTCGAGCAGGTCCACAAGGTTCTTCTGGAGGTGGTGGCGGTGGCGGTGGAGCCACTGGAGTTTATGACAGTTATTCTGGTTCTTGGATCATCGTCGCTGGCGGTGGGGGAGGAGGCGGTGGCGCTGCTTATCCTAATGTTCCTGGTTTACCTGGAGCAGCGGGTACGGGTTGGGCAGGCTCTGGTGGCACGGTAGGAGGAATTAGTAGTGGCGGAACAGGGGGAAGTTGCCCTTCTGATGGTTCTGGTGGTGGCGGCGGCGGCGGTGGTGCTGGTGGGGGATCTGGTGGATCCAATGGTTTTGATGTGAGTGCAGGAAACGTCAGGGCACAGGGCGGTGGTGGAGGAAGAAGTGGTTATAATTCAAACTATGTGTCCTGGACAGGTGCTACAAGTACTAATACTTCTAATGGTTATGTTAGTTTATCTTATACAGTTCCGCCTCCTACAGTTTCATTTTCTATAAGTTCTTCCACAATTTGTAGAGGCGATTCTGTTTCTATTTCGTGGTCTGTTTCTGGTCCTGTAAGCAGTATTTCTATCGACCAAGGAATTGGAACAGTGGGGTCATCTGGGACATTATTTGTAGCTCCAACGTCCTCTATTACATACACACTAACTGCTACTGGAACAGGAGGAACAACATCAAAATTTGTTTCATTAACTGTAAGACAACCATCAAATACATCATTAACGACAGATAATGCTTCGATTATTAGAGGTCAATCTACTACATTAAGGTGGACAACTACAGGAGATTCTACGTCAGCGTCAATTTCTCCAGGAATTGGTTCTGTAAATATCAATGGATTAACCACAATTTCACCAACAGAAACCACAACATACGAAATATATGTTGATGGAGTTTGTAATGATGCTTATGATTCAACTACTTTAATTGTTTATCAGCCTCCCACGGCAGATCTATCTGGTCCAGAAAGTCTTGATTATGGGCAGCAGGGTATTTTAAGTTATGAAAGCACCCATGCTGATATTAAATTAGAAATAATACCATCTTATACATACAAAACTGGTACTGTTCTTGGTGGTGTTATTTCTTTACCAACAGGAAATCCATCCAACGGAACTTTACAAACACAAATACCATATAATGATAATGGACCATTTTCAGTGTCATACATTATTGTTGCTATGGGAAATGGTGGTCAAGAATCAAAACAAATTACTATACCAATTAACGTAGATGAAACCCCAGAAAATTTCTTAGTACCAGAATCTGAAGATCTGTTCAAAGATCAAGAACCGATTTATACTCCAGATGCTACAATAACATCATATGAAATTGTCATAGATGATATAGATGTGCCAGTAGAAATTAAAGCTGATAAACCAATATTAATTGAAGTAAATAATGATGACTCTTGGAAACAAATTAGGGAACTCTAATAATGCCAATTAATTTAACAATATATTCTTCACAACAAGTCACAATACCAGAAGATGCTGCTAATTTAAACCTGAAATTATATGGGAGTGGTGGAGGAGGTGAATTTGTTGAGCAATATACTCTGGTGTCTACTGCTGGCACCAATGGAGGAACATCTTCTTTTATTGGTTTAAATGCTAATGGTGGTCAGGGAGGTGGTATTGGAGGAAAAAATCAAGGAGGATCTGGCGGTTCGGCAAGTGAATCTTTTGCTTGGAGTTCTCTTGGATCTTATGTTAATATAGTTAATGGATCGAGTGGTCAATTATCATCTGGAGGAACTGGGGGAACTATTTCTGGTTATTCTTCTGTTGATGGTGGATATGGAACTCCCCTACAGGTTAGTTATACATCTAATGTGTATCATATTTTTAATGACGACACTGACACACATATAGTTACACAAAGCAGTCCAGATATTTACGTTGGATTTGAATCACAATACGCTCCAGGCGCTCCATGTAATACAAGTCTTGCTTACAAACATTATAGTGTTACTTTTGTTGCTCCGTATGATGATGCAAATTATTCGATTAATGTTTTTAGTGTTTGTCAACAGGCTGCTGCTGGCGGTACTGCTGGTCCCTTTTATGTCTATGGTATAGATTATAAAACCAGATTTGGATTTAGAATTTGGTTCTGTAGGGCAGGAAATAATAGCTATGTTAGATGTTTTTCATTCACCACAACGGGAAATAGAACACCTTTAGTTGGAAGAGGTGGGGGAGGGGCTGGATTTATTGAAGCAAATATAACTAGAGCACAGCTTGTTCAAAGTAGTACATATAGACCAGGAACTTCACATCAATTAACTATTGGCTCTGGTGGCTCTCGTGGAGGAGCTACAGCAGATAACGGACAAAATGGAAAAGCATTTTTAACAATACTTCTGGAACCAAGAATTTCTGTATCTATTGATGATGCTTCTGTTATTAAGGGTGGATGTAGTACATTAAGATGGTCTGTCACGGGAGATGTTGGTCAAGTAACAATTTCTCCTGGTATTGGATCAGTCAATATCAGTGGTCAGCGTCAAATATGTCCAGAAGAAACAATAACATATACTATTACGGCATCTGGATTGGGTGGTACAGATACAAAAGAAGTTACATTGATTGTGTATCAACCCCCTACTTTACAAATATCAGGACCACAATCTCTTAATTATGGTCAGCAAGGAGTAATAACTTACGAAGCTACTAATGTTGATATTAGCTTCACTGTGGAACCAGTTTATAGCTACAAAAATGGAGATGTATCTGGATCTATGTTTAATACTAATTTACCTTTGGGTGCTAGTTTATCCAATTCTTATCAAACAAATATACCATATAATGATTATGGTCCATATAGTGTAAGTTATACAATAACAGCAACTGGTAATGGTGGTCAAGAAACAAGGCAAATCATAATACCAATTAATATTGATGAAACACCAGATAATTTTTTAATTCCAGAAACGGAAGAAGCTTATAAATCACAAGATCCAGTTGTCACACCAGATCAAACAATATTGTCATATGAAATTGTTGTTGATGGTGTAGATATTCCTGTTGAAGTCAAAGCCGACAAGCCGATTTTAGTTGAAATTAATAATGATGATAATTGGGATCAAATTAGGAGTATATAATAATGGCATTTAATCTTTCTTGGAGTACTACACAATCTGGATTAGTTGCTGGAGCTGGTGGATGGGTAATTTCTGATCAAGGAAGAACCATTAGATTTAACGTACAAAATTCTGCTAATTGTGGAGGATCCAATTCAGGAACTCAGTCTGGAGTAGCTACGGCAACAATTTCTACTACAGAAAGGGTTCTTTTGGGTGTTAATTTGACGGGTCAAGGAGAACTTCAGGATAGTGGATTTGAAAGAATGACTCTGACCTTGAATGGACAACAAATTAAAACTGCTACTTCACAAGATCAGAATCAGGGATGTGCTACTGGTCCTGTTATTCAAACAGAAATTAGACCGTCTCCTTATTTTTTGGAAAAAGGTTCTGTAAACACATTTAGATTAGATTTTACTACGGCAGATGGTTTATATCATGTTAATGCTTTTTATGAATGTATTTTAACATTTGTTGTATTGTATGATCCTCCATCTATTACATTTTCTGGCTCCCCCACAGCAATAGTACGAGGACAAACTTCTACGTTGTCGTGGAATGTAACTGGTGTTATTGACAGTATTAATATTAATCAAGGGATTGGAGCTGTTAATTCTTCTGGTAGTATAGTTGTAAGTCCTCAAAGTACTACCACATATACTTTATCGGCATCTGGTCCTGGAGGAACAACTTCTGCTATAGTTACTATTACTGTATATGTTCCGCCATCAACAACGCTATTTCTCGACAACGCCAGCATTGTTCGAGGACAATGTACTGTTTTAAGATGGGTAACTACAGGAGATGCCACTTCGGCAACTGTAACTCCAGGTATTGGTTCGGTTAATATCAACGGATTTACCCAAATATGTCCAACAGAAACAACAACATATAATATCTTTGTCACTGGACTAGGTGGATCTGATTCTGATTCTATAACTTTGACTGTTTATCAACCACCAACGGTTGAGCTAAGTGGTCCAGAATCATTAAATTATGGTCAAAATGGCAATTTATCATATACTGCTACCAATACAGATATTTCATTAATTTTAACTCCAACTTATAATTATAGGGGTAGTACCGTAATTGGAACTGCTGTTAATTTACCAACTGGTTCTTCAGTAAATGGGTTGGTAACAACTGTGATTCCTTACACTGATTTTGGACCATTTAGTGTTACTTACACGATTGTTGCTACAGGAAATGGGGGTCAAGAAACTAAGCAAATAATTATCCCTATAAATATTGATGAAACCCCCGACAACTTTTTAGTACCAGAATCTGAAGATCTATTCAAAGATCAGGAGCCAATTTACACTCCCGACGAAGCAATAACAAGTTATAAAATTGTACTTGGAGATATTGATATACCTGTGGAAATAAAAGCAGATAAACCTATTTTAGTTGACATAAATGAAACAGATAGCTGGGATCAATTAAGGAGAATATAGTAGATGGCATATCAATTTTCCGATACTCCGCTTTTTGTAAGAGAAGGCGATATTATACAATTTCAGTATAAAGCTCCTGACACTTGGGACACTACAGAAACAGTTACTATCCAGGTAGGTCTCCTAACTCAATTCTGGTTTATCACAACAATACCAGAAGATTTTGAGCCAGATCCATTCCCCTTACAGCCAGTAAATAATGCTGAATTAGATACTGTTTATACGTATGGAGATGGAACCAGACCAGGAGAAAATATTATTGTTGTTTCTGGATTAACGCCAACAACCGTAGTTCCTGTATCCATTTCAGCAAATGATTTTCCTGATATCAACAGATATTCTGTGAGTATTAATGGTGGTCCTTTTGTGTTACTGCCACAAAATACCACTGTACAAAATGGAGATACAATTCAATTAAGAGGAAGAACATTTGATTCTCCAGCACAAACTCTTAGAATTAGTATAACTGTTGGATTAGCTCAAGAAACATGGGAATTAACTACAAAACAAACACCAATCAATAAACCAAATCCAGCTCCAGTATTTACACCATTGACTGGTCTTCCTCTAAATTCTCCAGCATATAGTAATATAGTTGTGGTTCAAGGACTAACTGCTCCTGGTCAAGTTAGTGCTGGTTTTGGCACCTTAGTTGGAGTTTCTAGCACAAATACAACACAAACAAATGCTGAAGGCTATGATGTTTTATCTGGTGTAACTTTTGCTTCTTCAGCAAATATTTCTAATGGTCAATATTTACAATTATTGGCAACAACACCAACAAATCCCAATACACAATTGCCAATTGCTGTTGATATTGCTGAAGGAATTGGTGTTAGTACGTGGACGATTGAAACAGGAGCAGCATTATCTACAACTCCTACCAATTTTAGTTTTCCAAACATAACCAATGTAGCCCCAGGAGTAACTGTACAATCTCAAACTAGACCTGTGGGTGGAATTGGTGGATTGAGTGCTGGCGTTTCTGTTCCAGTTGAATTAGTTTCAACTAGTGGAACAGAACCAAGAATTAGAATTAACGATGGATCTATTGGAGTATTTCCTACTACAGTACAAAATGGTGATGTTATCACACTATACAATAAATCATCAGAAACTTTTGGTGGTAATGTAGAAACCGCAATTAAAGTCGGAACAAGAATTATTACTACGTGGAGTATTGATACATATTTAACTCCAGATTCTACACCATCATTTACTGCTCCTCCTAACCTAACAAATAGAGTACCAGATACATTTATTTCTAGTGCTGTTGTAGGTCTAACAGATTTTAATGTTCCAATTACCATTAATGCTACTAATGGAGCACTAATTTCTATTGATTATGATACTCCTGTTGCTGGTCCAAGAACTTTTGATCCACTTGTAAACCAGTTAATTTTCTTAGTTTTAAAAACACCAAACGCTTTAAGTGCTAGTTCAAGCACCACAGTAACTATTGGAGATGCTACTCCATTTACATGGTCAGTAACAACATATGCTGTTGCTCCACCTCCACCATCAAACCTTGGTACTTGGTATAGTATTAAAACTAAGAAGTATGATGGTCTTTCAATTGGAACTGTTGTTCAGGTATTAAAAGAAAATGTTGTTGATGAATATGGAGATATTGAAGAAAGATTCCCTGGATTCTTGGAATGTGATGGATCTTCCTATGCTGTTGCTCAATATCCAGATCTATGGAATGTAATTGGAAATACTTATGGGGGTAGTGGAGATTATGATGAGACTACTTTTACATATAGTGGTACATTTAATGTTCCTGACTATAGAAATAAAAAAATATGTGGTATTGGAGCACTAGATGCTAATTTTGGTGGTTCTCCTTTCTTACCTGTTGACTCTGGTAGCATCAATCAAGTTGGATCTACTGGCGGATATTGGTATATTGATAGATCTGGTATTGCTGGTCCGTTGCCTTTGGAGCAGGTATATACTGGTGGAACAGAAAGTCCATTCTTTAGTTTAGGAACAGTTAAAACGATTGGTACTGAACAACTTACTGGAGAATTGACATTTAATATTACTGGATCAATTAATGCTATTCTTGGTCCAGTTGGCGAAACTAGTGTAAATGTTCCAGCACATGATCACGTTTATTGGTCTTCTACTGTGGAGTCTGATGCTGGAGAACCATTAATTCCTTGGGGAAATAGAGCTATGTATGGCTTTAGTGGTTCAGCAAGTTCTTATAGCGGTAGAGGAGTTGCTGACTCTGCTGGTCAATCTTCGGTTATTTCTCAGTTTAGATCTATTGCTGGTTCAACTTTTATTTCTGAAGTACAAAAAACTGGTCTTCAATTTGATAGTATACTTCCCCTAGATTCCAGTGAGTTGATTGAATTTGGTAACTGGTGGGCTAGCCCAATTTCTACATTACAAAATCTTGCTGGCAGTAGACTATATGATACTGGATCAGCTGCTGCTAACGATGCTGGTGTTATTGATACACAAGCATCAACGATGAGAATCGCCCCATATGCTTCTCCAGGAACATTAAAAACACACTCACACCTCATGAGTCTTGATGCTGCCACTAATCCACAAACTGACTTTACTTATGGTAATCTTAATGGTGTGGGAACTAAGTATGCTGGATCTCTCCCCTCAGCAAATACTTCTCTAGAAGTTACTTTCAATCAAAGCGAACTTCTTCTTGAATTGAACCCAGCTACATTTACTTTTAACTCTAGTATTAAACCAATTCCTGTGGTAGAATTACAACCAACAAAGACTGTTCCTCTCGTAACACCGTTCCACAAAGTAAAATATATAATAAAGGCATACTAAAATATTATGACTATACAACCATACAGACCTCTCGAATTGATGAGAGATCCAAAGCTGACTAAATTTGAATTAACAGATTTTATCGGTGTCTGGGAAAATTTTGTTCCAGCAAATTTTTGTGATCAACTCATTCAGTTTTTTGAACATACTATTAATAATACAGCAGATTATATTGAACCATCTAGTCCAGTACCAGAAAAACAATCAGAAGCTTTGGTATTAAACGGCGATGTTCAATATAGAGGTAATTTAAATAGAAAAGATACTTCTATTCTATTAAATTATACAAACGATACTTACAGTTATCAAGTAAATCAATTTTTAAAATCATGTGTTTTACATTATATTGATAATTTTTCTCAATTAAGTAAACTTGCTATGATTTCTTCTGATATTAAATTTCAGAAGACTGAACCAGAAGGTGGATATCATTTGTGGCATTATGAAAATTCTGCTCCAGACTATGCTGCTAGGGAATTAACATGGATGATTTATTTAAATGATGTTCCTGACGGAGAAGGAGAAACAGAATTTTTATATCAGCGTAGAAGAATTAAACCAACCAGAGGAACTGTAGTCATCTTTCCTGCTGGTATGACTCATGTACACAAAGGAAATACAATATTTACGACGAATAAATACATTTTGACGGGATGGTATATAAAAACTGCTAGAGTTTAAATATGGAACAACAAATGTTAAAACCAAATATTGAGATTGATTTTCTCAATAAGTATATTTTTACTCCATCAGATGATTTAACGTCTGCTGTTGCTAGTGTCAAAACCATCGACGAAAATTTACTGGTAAAATTCTTTGATAATATTGATCCATTTTGGCATACTGAAAATGATCAACTTCAGTATTTTATTAAATATAACAATGGAGAATATTTTTGTCAGAGAAGAAAATTAAAATATGATTTTGCCAGCAAAACAAATTATTGGCAAACATACAACCTAAAAAATGTTCCTCAAGATAAAATTGATCAATTAGTTGAAAGAATTGAAGCATTTATTATTCTTAATGCTGATGTTAAAAAGTTTTTAGCTATCAGTGAAGTAAAAGAAGTTGGGCAAGAATCTCTTTTCTATGAAAGAAGATTGCTAAAAAAGATTGCTGAGAAAAATTCTATGTTGGCAACATCTGATTGGAGAGTTCTTCCCGACGTAGTTGATACTTATCCAGGCGAAAAAGACATGTGGATGAAGTGGAGAAATACTCTTCGTCAAGAAGTAATTCAAAGACCAGAAAATTTTGAAAATCCACTAGAATTTCTAAAGTATCTGTATGATTTAAAATATCCAGTTGATCCAAAACTATATTTTAAAATGTATCCAGAAGGAAAAGATGAAGAAGGCAACGAAGTAGAATATCTTTCAACCCCAGAACAATGGGTTAAATATGATGTCGAAGCATCTACTGATTTTATTAGTGCTAATGCTGTTAGAGCATTGAATTACACTAAAGGTTACATTGAAGCTAGAATTAGAGTTAAGAAAAATATTCTTAATATTCTTAAAGAATTTGATGTTAGTGACATCTATCCAGAATATGATATTGATAAATTTGAAGAGGAAACTGAGGGATGATTTTAGAAATTGAATTATTACAAGATCATGATATTACAACAATTCAATCTATTTTAAATACAGCAACATATAAACCAGGAAAACTTTCCACTGGAAAAAACACTGACGTTAAAGTATCTGCTGTAGTTGATCAAAATACTTTAGAGTACAAAAAAGTATACGAAATTTTATCTAGAGCAATCTCTAACAATATTACTTTTTCTTCTTTATTATCAACTAAAAAAATAACACCACCTGTCATAGTAAACTATGAAACGGGTGGTTTTTATGATTGGCATATTGATGAAATAGAAATAGGTAGTGTTTTAACTCACTACAGTATGACAATATTTTTAAATAATCCAGATGAATATGATGGTGGCGAATTAATTTTAATTAGAGATGGCAAAGAAGAACAATACAAATTACAGGCAGGAAAAGCCCTGATATATTCTACTGGAATGTTACATAAAGTTGCTCATGTTAAAACAGGAAACCGATTAGTTTCTATTTCATGGCTGGAATCATTAGTCAAAGACGAATTTATTAGAAACTGTATATTCGATCTAGGTAAAATCAACAAAGAACTTTTGAATGATAAAGTAGATAATACCAAAGTATTGAGTTTAGAACAACTTAGAATTAATATGTTGAGGCAGTATGGAAACTTTTAGTAGAGATGAAATTGTATCTTATCAAAATATTTTTTCCGTAGAAGACTATTGGAAAATAATGGACTATGTGAATAGACCTCAATGGGCGTTTGGACATGGTTCTAATAATTCTAAACCAACCACACCATTTTGGGTTATGAATTTAAATGATGAACCATTCTTTACAGACTATCTACTAAATATTATACAAGAAAAAACAAATAAAACGTTTGATCTAGAACGAGTATATGCCAATGGGCATATGTTCGGAACTCAAGGAGAACCTCATCAAGATGGGTATTCCGAAAATGCTAGGACATTTTTATTTTATGCCGTAAAAAATTGGCGAGTTGATTGGTCTGGCAAAACTGTTTATATATTAAATAAAAATGAGCAGCATTATGAATTGCCAGAACCAAACAAAGGAGTTCTTTTCCCAGGTAGAATGTTTCATTATGCTGAACAAACAACTAGAAAGTTTACTGATCTTAGAGTCACTATAGCTTGGAAATTATACTTAAAGGAGTAAAATGATAATTTCAAAATACAACTGTATTTACTTTGATGACATGGTAGCTAAGTATGTTACCATGCTTAATAAGCCAGTAATTTTTATTAGATCCTACGGGTGGAATAATAGCGCCGACGAACAAAAAATTCAGCAGTCAAAAGAGATATACAAAAATTCACTACCATTAGATGTATACACAACAATGGATCAATGTGAATTTTCTGTAATTGAAATTGATGATGTCGAAGAAGCAATTGAATTTTGTGAAGATAGTTTCCCAGAATCAGCCGAAAAATGTGATCCAGAACTTTATGTATACTATAAAGTTTTTAATGCCCAAGGACAAGTTGTAGCAAGTAACTAAAATGTTTTCTGATAAATTTACTGAAATAAACAACTATAGTTTAGTTCATAAAAAATATTTGGATACTTCTTCAATAATGCCTTGGAGATATACTTCTGTGTTTGATAGTAATTACAAACCAGAAATCAGTGAAGAAGTTAAGAATAAATTTCAATTATTTTTTTATTACAGATTACAATATGCTGCTGAAATTTTAGAAGATGATAAAAAATATCTAGAAATAACTCACCGAGACAATATTATTAAAGAATATAGAGCAATTAATCCAATCAAATTGCCTTTTTTCATTGATTCTGGTGAATGGAATCATTTTATTCATACATTAGAAATTTCTAATTTAGACCTTTGTAGACAAAGAATATTTGATTATGTTGGTGATGCTGTTGTGGCGGCTGGTATCAATTCAGTAACATATGATCCTGATTGTAATGCCACTGGACTCTACTTTCAACATGATCCTTCAATTATGTTGAACCATTCCGAATTATCAAATAAACTTTGTGTTGCTTCGACCAAAATCAATAATGTAATGCCAACTGTATACATTAATCCCACAAATAATCAAATCAGTTATAATATAGCTTTACAGTATACTGTGAGATCATTTAGATATGGTAGAATTTCTGGGAAAACTATGTTTGATTCTTCTGAATGTATACCAATTAGAATAAAAAATCAGCCACAAACTGACATAGTACTAAATGTTTTACTAGATAATGGATTAATTGACAATGAAATGGTAGCTTACATGAAAGAAGTTATACCAGAAGAGACTAAATTAGAATTCGAATATTCAATTGATGGCGATGGAAATTTGATTGATATTATTGCCAAAAACATTGTAATTGAAGAATTTGAAAATGTTTCTGAAAAACAAAATCATCCAATGTACGATATATTTGAGAAAAGAAATTTAGTTTGAATATACTGTGCCAAATATAATACTGGCACAGGGGGCTTGACGCTCCCATCTTTTTGTGTCATACTATCTTCATTGAATTCATTTGCCATGAAACTCCGCCCCCAACAAGAGCAGAGTCTTGCTGCCATGAAAAAGCACCAGTTTGGGCAGATCATTGCTCCCACTGGTGCTGGCAAAACTCTCATTATGATTTATGATGCTATTCGTCGTATGAACGAATCCAGCACCCCCCTTACTATTGTTGTTTGTGCCCCTCGTATCCTTCTAGCGGAGCAATTATCTAGTGAGTTTCTTGAGTTTATTGATAATGCTAACGTTATTCACGTTCACAGTGGAGAAACGCATCATAAAAGCACCACGAATCCGAAAGTGATTGCTGCTTGGGATGAGATTGTTAATAATCACAAACTTATCTTTACCACATACAACTCGCTTCGTCGGGTCAATGAGTCTGAAATCAATATTGACATTGCTTATTACGATGAGGCACACAATGCCACTCGTACTGATTTCTTTGACTCCGTAGCTAACTGTAACGCTACCAACTACTACTATTTCACTGCTACTCCCAAGCATCGCCGTTCTTCGCTTGGCACTGGCATGAACAACAAGATTGTGTTTGGTCAGATTATTTCTAATATTTCTGCTCCTGAGCTGGTTGAGCAAGGCAACATTCTGCCTCCTACCATTCAGATTCATGAGGTTGATTATGAACGGCAGAAAGGTCTCACCGCTGCCGACAACGACGCCAGCACCCTCATCGACATGATCGACGGACTGGACACTAGGAACGCCCAGAAGGTGCTTGTGGCTGCTCCTAGCAGCAAAGTCTTGTGGCAGATGCTATCAAGCACCAGCGTCCTCTCAGACCTCGCTGAGCGTGGTTTTGATGTTCTTCACATCACCAGCAAGTTCGGTGCTTACGTTAATCAAACCAAGGTTGATCGTGAGACTTTCTTCGACACTTTCAATTCTTGGGGTCAAGATCCTGATCGTAAGTTCATCATCTTCCACTACAGTATTCTGTCTGAAGGTATCAATGTTCACGGTCTGACTCACACCATTCTGCTCCGTAACCTGCCAATTGTGGAAATGGCACAGACCATCGGGCGTGTGATCCGTCTTAACAAGGATGACGCCAGCGACGTTGCTTGTGGTAAGATTGAGGCAGGAAACTTCGCCATGTACCGAAAGCCTACTGGGTTCGTCACCGTGCCCGTCTTCAAGAACTACGGCAAGAAAACCCAGCGTCGTCTGGAAGAAGTCGTAGACACTATCTTTGTCCAAGGTCAACCCGCCATTGATGTACGATGACACTCAAACGATCAATTGATTACAAAGATCAACTACTCACCTTTATACAACTTGAGGGCGTAGTTGCTCGTAAAGATATTATCACTGGTCCTGCTCAAGCTATTGTTGCTCAAGCAAAGATCAATGATTTTTCTTGGGAATCTGCTGCTCAGGCATATTCTACGTTCACGAAAGAAGAGCAAGCAGATATTCGTAAATCTGGTCAACAACTGTTGGCAGGATATTATGACCCACTTACAGATACTATTGGTGCTCCTGGTGCTAATCCTACAGAAGCCAGGGGTATTATGATTACCCAAATGTATCTCAATCAGGATCGTTGCTGTGCTTATAGCGGTGACGGTCCATATCATATTTTAGATTTTCAGGTAGAACACATTGATCCCACTGCTGGTGATCGCCCAGAGAATATTGTACTTGTTCTTGCTAATATTAATGAGAATAAGAAACAGTCTGCTCAAAACTTTATTGAACGTTGTGAACGTCGATATGAAATGGGAGAGCTTGAATATAACATCTGGTATAAATCTATGAAAGACGCTGTGAAGCGTAATCATAAGATGAAAGCAGAAATTCTTTCTATGAGTGAGCATGAATTGTGTCAGTATTGGCTCACTCGTACTACTACCAAATACGACAAATATGTGTGGCGTAACATTGGTATGTCTTCGCTGAGTGAATTTCGTATTCTCAAGGGCTCTGGCATCAAGCGAGCAGGGGGCACTCAGGGCAACTACGTGGACATTCTTAACACTATCGCTGCTGAGTACCTGTTTGGGGATCCTGACTTGGCACGGGACATCTACCAGTGTGCTAGACTGTTCAGGAGCAACTACCTCAACGGTCGGATCCAGCGTGAAGACTACGCTCTCTTTAACATGGAGATTATAGAGTTGTCAAACCACCTCCATCCAGGTTATAATAGAGAAAAGTTTTACAACAACATCGTTCGGAACAACTATTCATGGCCCCATCTAAAGTGACCAACCATTCCCTGTATCGTTACGCTGGTGGCAAGAACAGGATGAAGAATGAGATTATCGACATCATCAAGGATGTTTATCCTGGTGTCGATTATGTTGTTTCGCCTTTCCTTGGTGGTGGTTCTGTTGAAATGCTGTTAGCTTCACGAGGCATTAAGGTACAAGCATATGACATTTTCCGTTCACTTGCTGATTTTTGGGAAATTCTGACTACAGAGGGCGGCGATCGTCTTGCTGACGAAGTTACCAAGCATTATCCATTAAAAGACAGTGATCACTATAAATCTTTTCTGCCGCTGCTAGATAGTACGGACAAATTCACTCGTGCTTGGGCATTTTATATTGCTATCAAGGGTTCTTACAGCGGCAAAATTGGTTGCTCTACTGTCCGCTCCAGGGCAGAATTTCGTCTTGTTGGCATCGAAAAATTGAGGAAGTTCTACAATCCGAACTTCAGTTTTAATTATGGTAGTTGTTTCGATACAATTCCTCGGCATGTAGATGACTTCATGTATCTGGATCCACCGTACTACGAAACAGTCAGTCACTACTATGGTAAAGACGGAGAACTTCACAAAACATTCGATCACGAAGAGTTTGCTGAAATTCTAAAGTCTCATCGGGGTGGTTTTGTGATGTCATATGATAATAGCGAAAGCGTTCGTAACTTGTATGAAGGTTGGACCGAGTTTCGATACCTTACCTTCCCATACCAAATGTCTGGCACCAAAAGGTATGACAAGACCGAGTTGATTATTGTCAAGAAACCAGAACATCCGAAACCAAAACCCAGAAGTGTGCTAGAATCCTTTTTAGTTTGAATTTCAATCATGTATGAAACCCTCACAGAATTCGAACGAGCCCTTGCTCGTTTTGGAGATAAAGTCGGCCTCATTGCAGGACTTGAAATTGCGGATAAAATCTCTCCAGAAGATGCTTATCAGCAAATCAAGGAACTTTACAAAGAACTTAAGAAACTACGTAAGAAAGAACGACCAGAGTGGGAGCAGCTCGACTACGACAACAAGTAGAATTTGTTCTCGTTGTGGTGTAGAAAAACCACTGAATAAAGATCATTACCAAGTAGTAAAAACATTTCGATCAGGATTTTCTTATTATTGTAACGATTGTTCTATTGAAATGAAGAAAACCAAACCCACCAATAAATAATTCCAACTGGAGAATATCTATGCTTTCTACTCAATATCGTCTTCGCCTTCAAGCGATTTGTGATAAAATTGTGAAAGGTGAAATGGTTGAACTATCTGATATGATTTGGGCAGAAAAGCTTGCTAACGCCAATAGAACTGCTGGAACTATGCTTCGTCAAGCAAGAAGGAAAGCAGCAAATCCTGATATGCAGGAAGGAGATCTTGATGATTTTTTAAATCAACTTGATATTGGTGGCATTGGTCATGAATCTAAAGGCATTAAGGGATTTGAATCCGTTGATGATATTGTAGATTTCTTTACCGAAGGCAGAGATAAGCCAGAAGATTGGCGTCAGAGAGATTAAAATGAATTTATATTACTACGTTATATTTTCTATATTTGCTATCATTGCTTATATGATGGTAGTAGATAAAAATGTTGTAACATTTGTTGACCTGATGATCCGCTACGCTGGGGTTCAACTCAAGCGAGCATGGTGGATCGTCAGATTTCACCCTATCAACCCCATCCCTCGCTGGACTCTCAAGTGGAGAGTGGAGAGGATGACCAGGCAACTGGAAAAAGATCTTAAGATCAACACAAAAGACTTGACGGACCCCGACTGACCTGCTACCATACAACCATCAACGAATTTCGCCATGACCAAGTACGACAAACTTATGGACATTATCAAGGATCACCTGTACGGTTATTACATTAGTGGTCAGCAGGGTGACGGTTGGGATGAAGCAGATGCTCAGGAAGTTTCTCATGCTATTCTTTTGGCAGTTGAAGAGTATCAGTCTTCTCCATTATCAAAAACATGGAGGGCATCTGATTAATGAAACGTCTCAAAATTATGAATCTTTTGACAGCATTGGACAATGCTAAAAAAATTCTTGAACAACTTGAAGAGTTTGATGACTACGACATCATAGAACTTCTTGAACTAAAATACGAGAAGATCTACCAGCAAACCTACAACATCTAATTTATTATGAACATTGAAATTTGTGATAGGAATGGCAATTTTGTTTCTCTTGAAACTTGTATTCAAGAAATTCAGAATACTATCATCACTCTTCAGGCAACTATTGTTCAACTTGAATATCAACTGAAATCTCAAGCACCAGAAGAACCCAAAGAAACTCCTAAGTCCGATCTTGAAAAACTGAAAGAAGAAATTCTTGAAGAAGTAAACCTTGTAATTTCCGACCTGCTATGACGTTTTCAGAACCTGTTCTTGGCACTGCCACTAAAAAAATCAAACTTAACTGGTGGGAATACTGGATCGGTCACTGTTGGATGACTGGGTGGCAAAGTATTGGTGGAGCATTTCGTATCTGGTCAGATTTAATGACAGATAACTTTGCTGATTATGCTCTATTACGAACTGTAGAGGATCCATTTGAAGAATGTCGTGATTGGTTCTGGGTATCTCTTGGCGAAGATAACACTTATCCCCGAGAGTTTCTTGAGTATCTACAGCAGATGGTGAATGACATTGAAACTGGTAAAGAAGAACTCATTCCACTGGACGAAGATTTTTTTGACCGCTTGAAAGAACTTGTTGCTGATGTTGATTTAGAAGAGGATGATTTACGATAACGAGAAACTCAATGAAATATATAGAGATACTTGGCCAAATCTTGGGTGGGCAAAACAAATGGAACTTAAAACTGGTCGCTATGTAAAATTTCTAGGATGCTCTAAAGAGCAAATCAACTGGGGCAACAATGATGATCCAACTGGTATTCTTATTGTAGGCGACAAATATTACGTGGAGCATGTATACGTTCAATCTCAACACACAAAGATAGAGTTGAGAGGAGTCAAAGGTAAATTTAATTCAGTATGTTTTGAGGTGACAGATGCCCCACGAAAAAGATGATGCTCCATGGTTAAACACTACTTATGATGGATTTATGACACATGAAGAAATGCTTGAAGAAGCAGCACGAAGAGAAGCAGCATTTAAAGCAGTAGATAAACTCTACGAAGAAAATGGTGATGCTATGAAACAACTAGCAGAAATTGAAAAGGAAGAGCGAGAGCGACCATTCTATCGTTTCTTTGCTATTGAATACTTTGCTACTGGAGAGGGAATGTCTTTCTGGTTAAAAGTATGTCGCAATTATCAACAGTTTGATGATAGAGACAGAGACCTTGAGAGGTTTGTTAAGTTTATTGGTGAGGGTGCCGAGCATTACATTCAAGGTCTCACAATACTTACAGAAGAAGAGTTTATGACTCAGTATGCTAATCTGATTCCGCCATACATTGTGAAGATGATTGAGCGTAGAGACCAGCCAGGATTTGATTGGGAAACACACTTCTACTTTAACTATTCGTAATGGACGACAAAACACTATTCAACCCAGACGAGTTTCTGCTGGATAATATCAAATCCTACCACTATGAGGTGATGGATGAGGGGCATCATGTGTGGATGGCATTCTATCTTGAGAATGGTAACACAGGGCACTTGAATATTTTTCTCAATAATGGTAGAATCAATACCAGATACGAGGAATGGACTGATGACGCTGCTTGAAAAAATCAAACTGGCGTGGGAGATTTTTTTCCCGCCAAAATCCACTGAAGAAAGTACAATTCTTGAAGTCAATGTAGATCAAAAAGCATTCTCAATCACAATTGATGAACTGTTTGATGTAGTTACAAAAATCGTAGCACATCCTCATACTGCTATTGTTTCTCACGACAAGCACAGAGCAGCAAAGATCTTTCTTGCCCTACAAGATTACATTGGTAATCACGTTCAAGGAATTGAAGGTTTTGGTCACTTTGTATACTCGGAACCCGCTCTTGATTTTGATACCTTTGTGGAGAATAACTTCAATGAAAAAGAACTGGAACAAATTCACAACATGGGTTGAAGATTGTTATTGGGCATGGGGTAATGTCTTTTATTTTCGTACAAGTCGTTTTGTCGATAAAATAGACTACTGTGCCTTTTGGGAAGAAATAAACTGTGGGTGGTATCAAATGTACATTTATCCGTATGATGATTGGTATAATCCATACATATCACCTGAACGTAAACTGAGATTATCACAATGACACAAAGAGCACAACAATTAATGGACGCCATCTGGAATGAGCGTAACACATGGGCGGACAGCGAGCAAAAACTCGTTGCCGCCATTATTCGTAAGACGATGGAACATGTGAGAACCATGACAGCACAGAAGATGAACAACTTGACAGTGCTGGATAAGGGTGATATGATGACGCTATCCAAAGAAGTGGAGAATCTCCCATGAAACTGTTTGATTATTTCCACCAATATGATTTTGGTCATGAATGGTATTTGAATGTATTTTGTACCAAATTGTTTAATCTCTTCCAATTTAATTTGGATTGGTCTAACTGGGCAGGTAGACCACTTATTTTAATTAATATTTTTGGGGAAAGTTTGATAGGATTTACTATATCGATTTATAAATTTACTTTTTCTTTTGATTTCCTTGCTTATCGCCAACGTGAATTAGATTGGTATCGTCAATGAACTTTCCAACGTTCTTAAACAAATGGATCATCGGATTTAAACCGATTAAGTACACAATTTTCTGGTATTGGTATCGCCTGATCAACCACGATGATTGGCGAATGGATGACCACCAACGTTATGCTGAGTTCTGGTTGAATCTCAATCATGGTTGGGATCATATAAACTATGTTCATAAGTTTGAAGAATATTGGGGCAAAGGTTCCTATCCACCAGAAAAGATTATCTTACCTAAAGAACAATTCGATGCTTTAGTGGAACGATTGAATCAACCACCAGATCCAGAAGTAATAGAAAAAATTACCAGAGTTTTAAAACGTAAAGCACCATGGGACGATGACTATGAGCAACCCACTACTTGATAAATTTGATGAGATATACGGCAAGTCTAAGGTAGAAACTGAGGAAGAAACTAAGGAAGAACCTGTAGATAAACGAAAAGAAATTCTTGAAGAAGCAGAGGAAGAATTTGATAGAATCATAGGTGGTAATATACCATTTACTATATCAAATACTCCTATTACTTCTCTTGCTCCACCAGCAAAAGGAGCACTTTCTTTTAATAGTGCTGGCGAATTGACGGTATTTGATGGTAGTAATGATGTTGTAATACCTACAGGAACTGTAAACAACGGTTCACTACACATGGATGGTAGTTATATCACAGCAAATACCATAACATCTCATGTTGTTAAACAAAAGATGTTTACTATAGATCCTCAAAATGAAATAGAAGAACAATTTTGTAGAATTCTTCGTGATGTCACCGATAAACGAGCAATTGTAACAGGATTGACTGTTAATTCTGATGGTGGTGGCAGATTAAATTATTCTATTGAAATCACTGGGACATATCCGTAAAACTTATCAGTGCTTGACAGACCACGATCCACCTGTTATTCTAATTGAAATTAATCAAGACCATGAACTACGATTTTCCTGAGATTAATCATATCAATGATGTCATTCCTCACATCGAGGATTGGCAAGAGTTTAAAGTAATGGAAAAGGATTGGTATACTGTCATCAATTACATGGTGGCGTTTGATGAAACGTTCTCGCTTGTTCGTAGTCGTAGTCATCATAACATGAAGATTCGCCGTGAATGTCGTGGTCTAATCTTTGATACTGCTACTGGGAAACTGATCTCTCGCCCTTACCATAAGTTCTTTAACGTTGGTGAGCGTGAAGAAACTGCTATCAACAAAGTTAATTTGTATGAACCTCATGTAGTTCTGGAAAAGTTGGATGGTTCTATGATCCGTCCGATTCCTACAAAAGAAGGTTTTCGTCTTGCTACCAAAGCAGGTGTTACTGATGTAGCAATGAATGCTGAAGTGTTTATTGCTGACAAGACAAACTATCGTGAGTTTATTCTTGAACTGATTGATGATCGTAAGACACCAATCTTTGAATGGTGTTCTCGTAAGAATCGTATTGTAGTAGATTATCCTGAAGATCATCTCATTCTTACTGCTATTCGTGATAACGAAAATGGTAGTTATGTCCCATATTACAAAATGGTATCGGCAGCAGGTTACGCTAACATTCCAGTTGTAAAAGCACTTGCTGGACTTGCTGTTCAAAACATTGATTTGTTTGTAAAGCAAGTTCGTGAATGGGATGATGGCGAAGGTGTTGTGCTACGATTTGACAGTGGGCACATGGTCAAGGTAAAAGCCGATGAGTATGTACTTCGTCACAAATCTAAAGAGCAGATCAGTCAGGAGAAAAACGTCCTCCAGACCATCCTAAATGACTCTGTAGACGACGTTGTGCCGCTGCTCACCCCTGACGACGCTACCCGTCTTAAAGCGTTCCAGAACGCCTTCTGGCTGTCTGTAGATGACCTTGCTAGTGAGATGGCAGACATGTATAATGCTGGTAACATCATGTATCCAGAGAAGAAAGATTTCGCCACTCAGTACGTTCAACGTATGATTCTACCGATTCATGCTCCGATCATGTATGCTATGAAAGGTGGTAAAGGTTCCCGTGCTACCATTATAGATATGATCAGCAAGTCGCTAACGTCTCAAACTAAAATTGAACAAAATCGCTGGTTGTGGGGAGGTCTCAAATGGAATGTGTGATGCTATGTGGTATACCAACGTCAGGTAAATCTACATTTGTTGAACGTCTTCTCAAAACAGATTATTGGAAAAATTGTGTAGTGCTGTCTACAGATTACTACATTGATTACTATGCCAAGAAACTTGGGAAGACATATAATGAAGTGTTTGATGATTACATTAATGAAGCTACACGTCGAATGGACTATGCTTTAGATTATGCCATCAGAAATGAGAAGCACATCATCTGGGACCAAACTAATCTTGGTGTGAAATCACGAAGAAAGAAACTGAATAAACTTCCGTCACATTGTCACAGAGGAGCAATCTATTTTGAAGTTCCTTTGGAAGAAGCAATGGAACGTAATGAACACCGTGAAGGTAAGTTCATTCCAAAAAGCATTCTTCATAGAATGTATCACCAATTTGAAATTCCCACTGTAGCAGAAGGATTTGATTATGTCGAATGTGGAA
>JACCDX010394782.1_pt1 | contig 35486 bp, 47 predicted proteins | sample 7449681 | NCBI WGS metagenome assembly JACCDX01 (sample SAMN15323450, study PRJNA562643) | freshwater metagenome | isolation source: river surface water | place: USA:Blue River Watershed | collected 2017-08-18
AGGGATTTGGTAAACAAAAGCACAACATTGATTACGATCAAGAAGATGTTGATGCGCTTCCAGTTGGAACAATGCTTTACACCGCACCACCCATGACCCCTGAACACTTACCGCAGTACATCGCAACAAACGGCATCAAACCAATGCAGGGGGGTGGTGGTGGTGGGTCACAGCCTGAGCAAGAGCCTGTGGCGTGGCGTAACAACGAGTTTTTGCATCACGAAGTCAAGCTCAAGGAGAAGAACACATGAGCTACTTAGTGGCAAGCTTGCCACCGTTCAAATGTTTTGTGCGCCGTGAGTTTTTATACAACTTTGAAAAAGGATTTGGCGAGCTCGAGCCAGCTGTATGGGTCTCGATCAAAGCAATTCGCGGTCAAGTGTTTCGCATTGAAAGCTTGTTGCCAGCCTACGGAGCCTTGTACGACAAGCTGCCGCTGCACGCTTATGTCTGGCAGTCAGAGCCAACGGGCAATCTGCCGATCGACACCCTGCAGCTGTGGGACTGCATGAGCTACAGGTTCACGGTGGTCGAGAAGGTCGCGTTGCGCAATCTTGGCGTCAAGTTTCTTGGCAAAGACAAACAATGGCATTTCGGCAGCTACATGTTCACTGTGGATTTTTGCGCCGACGAAATGAGCCTGGACACGACGTTTGTCGAGACCGCCGAAGAACACAAGAGCTTCAATTTCATCAAGCTCGACAACGGACAAATTGCTACGCAGCCAAACAATCGCTGCCTTTGGTACGACCAGAGCCTGACGCCAGCCACCGTGTTGTTCCCTGACTTTCAAGCTGCAAAGCATTTGTGGTCAGTGGACGGATCGCGCAAGTGGTCGGCCGGCGACGATTGGTTTTATGAGTTACAGGAGAAAACAGAATGAGCTACACAATCGGATTCGATCCCGGCCTGGACGGCGCCTTCACCGTCCTGGACGACAATTCACAAATCGTCCAGATATTCGACATGCCGACCGTCGAGGTAAAGGTGGGCTCAAGCATGAAGCGCAAGGTCGCTCCCCAGGCCATTGTCTCTGAGCTGCAGCTGTTCACCCGCGAGCCCTGCTTTGCCGTGGTCGAGAGCGTGGCTGCAAGGCCTGGGCAAGGTGTGACCTCCATGTTCGGCTTTGGTCGCTCCCTGGGCGTCCTGGAGGGGCTCCTGGCCGGTCTGATGATCCCTTACCAGCTGGTGCCGCCTCAGACCTGGTCCAAGGCCATGAAGCTTGCGCAAGGCAAGGGAGCCAGCCGGCAGCGGGCAATGGAGCTCTGGCCCGCCCACGCCGGCGAGTTCAAGCGCGTCAAAGACGACGGGAGAGCGGATTCAGCCCTGCTTGCCCTTTATGCGGTTTTGCATCATTGAGAATTTGACAACACATGGCACTCAAATCTATATTTGAGACTGCGGGGGAGTTGAGTGTTTCCCCCCGTACAGTGAGACGTCTGATCGACAAGGGTCAGATCCCAGCCTACCGGGTGGCAGGCCTCTGGAGATTGGACGTCGATGAAGTCAAACGAGCGATGCAACACAAACGAAAGGAACCAGGATGCGAAAACCCAAGCTACCAAAATGCCTCCAGTGGAGAGGCGGTCTCATTCACACTGACGTCACGATCGGCGGCCAGAGAATTAGAGTCTCTACTGAAACGGCCGACCCGGAAAAAGCGAAAGCTTTCCTGAAGCGCGTCGAGGAAGACGCCTACAACCGCATCAAGCTGGGCGAGAAGCCACGCCGCACCTTTGAGGAAGCGTGCGTGCGCTGGCTGCAGGAAAAGGCCGACAAGAAGAGCCTGCACAGCGATGAGGAAAAGATCCGCTTCTGGAAAAAGCACCTGGCCGGCAAGTTCATCGACCAGATCGATCGGGACATGGTCGCAGACCTCTTGTCAGCGCATCGCGGTGAAGCCGCACCGGCCACCAAGAACCGCCACGTTGCATTCATTCGCGCCCTGCTCTGCATGGCTCGCGATGAGTGGAAGTGGCTTGCCGGCGTGCCGAAGTTCCAGACCTACGCCGAGCCCAAGGTGCGCGTGATGTTTGCCACCGCCGAGCAGTTCCAGGTGCTCCTCGACAATCTCAAGTCACCGTACCGGGAAGCGGCCATCGTGGCCGTGGCCACCGGCCTGCGCCGTGCCAACGTGTTTGGCCTGCGCTGGGACCACGTTGACCTGGAGCGCGGGGTTGCCTGGATCGATGCCGACGACGCCAAGGCTGGCCAGGCGATCGGGGTGCCGTTGAACACCGACGCCCAGGCTGCGATTCGCAAGCAGCTGGACAAGCACAGCGAGCTCGTATTCGAGGGCAAGTGGCGAGTGCTGCCAGACGCCTGGAAACGCGCCGTAAAGGCCGCAGGCCTGCCCGAGGGGTTCCGGTGGCATGACCTTCGCCACACGTTTGCCAGCTGGCATGCGATGGCCGGGACGCCTATGAACGTGCTCCAGGAACTAGGCGGCTGGGCGACTCCAGGCATGGTGCAAAAGTACGCGCACCTGTCCAAGTCGCATTTGATCGAGCAAGCGCAGAGGATTTCGATTAGCCCTCGGCCGGCCCTCCAGGTCGTCAACGGTTAATCGAAGCCACAAATACGCCACAGTGGGCTAATCGTGTACTCGTCAAAACTCGTGATTTTGAGAGTGGAGGCGGGGGTCGGAATCGAACCGGCGTACACGGATTTGCAGTCGGATTTGGGGGACTGCGTGGCGTGACAAATCAATAACTTAGAAAACTTCGGCGGGGCAGAAATGCCCCGTTTTTGTCTGGTTGTGACACAACTACGCCACAGTCACGCCTCACGCAAAAACCGACATCGCCCTTGCGTACAGCTCCTGCCGGTGATCGATGCCGTTTGTGCCGCCATTGATGCGCCTGGTCATGCCGACGATGTCCTGGGCATCTGCCAGGGCGTTGAGCCCGTTGCGTGACCAAAACCAGCCGGCCGACTCAGCTGCCAGGGCAGGCTCGGCTACCTGGTTGGGATCCACCAGGGCCTCGTTGTCGCACTCCAGTGAAAAGGCCGCGTAATTGTCTTTGCCGGTGAGCTGGATGAGCCCCCGGCCGCGATACGTCCAGCCGTCTCCGCTTGCCTCGTCGCCGTTGCCCATCCGATTGCAGTAGGCGCGGTTGGCGATTTTCTCGGGGTTCTTGGCATAGGCCGCTGCGATGTCTGGCGGAAAGCGGCTTGGCCAGACGCGTGTCAGTGCCTCGGCGCTGTAGTTCAGGTTCTCGACAATGAACTGAAAGCCGCCTGATTCGTGCGAGACCTGGGCCAGGAAGCCAGCTACCCGGTACGGCGTATTGATCTCGAAACGGTTCATCGTGTTGTTGAGCTCATGGCACCATTTGGTGGCCATCAAGAAGCTGCAGAGGCCAGCTGTTACCAGCTGCTTTTCACTGACCTCCACTGCCCTTCTCCGATCGCTTCATGTCGATGATCTTCTCGAGCGTTCTGCCGCCAAAGTAGAACGACATGATCAACATGCCCCACTGCCCCAGGAGCTCGACATAGGCCTTGTTTGTGTCGATGTCGAAGGCAGACATCATGGCGAACGTGAAATAGCCACCCAGGATCGCTATAAGCGTCATAGGGCGAATATTTTTTGACAGCCAGCTATCTGATGCCATGTCGGCTTGCTGGCGCTTGGTGAGCTCCTGGCCTTCCGACAGGTCGGCTTGCATCTTGGCGAGCTCGCCGCTTTGCTGCAGCTCGATGAGCTTGAGCTTGGCCTGCTCCGCTGCCGTGGCGTCTGGGAAGATCTTGTCGATGATCTTTGCGCCGATATTCAGGATGTCGAGTATTGGGATCATGAGAAGCTCCTTACTTGGTTATCTTGTCCCACACAAACATTCCGGCCGCCCCCACCACGGCCATAATCCCTCGGTCAATCCACATCGTTGTCTTGTCGTGCAGCGGCACTTTCTGTTCGATTAGTGCCATCCGGCTTTCAAGTTTTTCGATTGCGTCAAATGCTCTTTCCTGCGTCTTTGCCGCAACGGCCAGGCGCTCTTCGATAAGCGCCAGCTTCATGATTGCCTGGGTCAATTCGTTCATCGCGGATTTGATCTCAGCAACATCACCATGAAGGGTCTCCAGGCGGGCGGCTAGTAATGCGTTGTCTGTATCTGCCATGCCTCACCCCAAATCGCGCAGCTTGTAAATTGCCGTCGACATGAGCGAGCAAATCTCGTCGACGATGTTTTGAATATGCGATTCGTCGCCCATCGCCTTGCGTTGCGCTTCGACGTACTGGTAGAGGTCCTTCACATAAGCCAACGGATCAACCTCGACATCGAACGCCGGGAACTTTGTTGCCGGGTATTCGGTGATCAAGCCACCTTCGTCGCAGCCGAAATACGCCTCGGCAAGCTTGTCTGTCATGTCGCTCAAACCGTCGTACAGATCACCCAGGGCGATATGTCTTGCGTAGGCGTTTGCGCCTTTACGCAAGAGATGCAGCATGTGCGTCGCTGTGACTGAATGCAGCAACGTCGCGATGAACTCAGCTGCTTCTGGTTTTCCTTTCTCTTCGGACATATCAACTCCTTGATGCGTTTTTGCTTAGTCGTTGCTGTTTTCTCTATGGCGTAGGCACAAGAATCCATTCCTGTTTTGGATCGTCCCATTCGTACATTTGTCCGTCGTCTGGGTAAGGAACAGGGGGTTCCCATATCCACGAAGGTGCGCTTACCGTCCAGCTGTTAAACACGCCGTACTGGTTCTGAGGTCGAGGCGCATAAAACACATCATTCACTGCGTCGTATGTGTATCCAATCCCTGCGTAGTTAGCTCGCAGAGCTTTCGACTGATCTGGCGATCGTGTATTGCTGTTGGGGTCGTAATGGATACCCCCTCGCGTGTTGTACGACGTCTTGATGTATTGCAGTGGATCTCCCCAAAGCCCTGTTTGAAGTTCTTCTGCGGTAATCGTTAAGACATCTTGCACGATGCCTTTGCCGTCTGTGATGACCGGAACTTTTGCGTAATGACCCATAAATATCTCCTGTGTTTCTTCAAGCCGTGTAGCTGCCGCTGCTAGTGAACTTTAAGATGGTGTTCGAGCCGCTCGTCGTGACAGTTGGCGATCCAGTTGTTGTGCCGGTGTAACTGACCGTAGGAATAACCAAATAGACGACACCAGAGCCACCAGAAGCGCCGTTTGAGCCATTTAGTGCGGCAGCTCCACCGCCTCCACCTGTGTTAACTGTTCCGGGTGATCCAGCAGTGCCTTCAGTTGTTGCACCATTTCCGCCACCCCCTGAACCGCCCGCACCTCCGGGTTTGCTATTGCTGCCGCCTCCACCTCCGCCTCCACCGACGGTGATCGAGCTTCCAGTAATCGTCGTGGTGTATCCGCTGCCGCCAGCACCTCCGTTTCCAGTGCCGGCGTTATCGCCTCTCGCTCCAGCTCCACCGCCCCCGCCGCCGCTAGTTACACTCGGACTGCTACTGCTACCACCGATACTTCCTTGCAAAGCGGTGTTAACAGCTCCGTTAGCGTTGCCGCCTGATCCGCCGCCTGACCCGCCAGAGGCCCCGTTGTTACTAGCGTAGCCCCCAGCCCCACCACCGATAGCCGTAGAAGAATTAAAGGAACTGTTTGAGCCATTGCTGGCATTACCGCCCGCGCCGCCCGCGCCACCGCCGCCCACCGTTACTGTGTAGGTGGTTCCAGCGACCGCACCAAAGCCTGCTTGAATAACCCCGCCGGCTCCCCCGCCTCCAGCAGACACCCCGCCCGAATAACTTCCACCGCCGCCTCCTCCACCAGCCACAATTAGGTAGCTAATGTTGTAGGCGCCAGCGCCACCAAGGTCCTTCCAAGTAGACCCGTCGTAATACTCGGGCTTGCCAGTTGTTGAGTTGGCGCGAACCATTCCAAACGCGCCTGTAGGCCGCTCGCCGGTCGTTCCGACTGGAATGGTTAGCGCCTGTGGTTCTGCTTTTGTCTGAGCCATGTCTTTTTCCTTTTACAAATCTTTCCAGCTCGAGCTGGTCGAGTCGTACCACTCGATCTTGCCGGTGGTCGAATTAGCTCGAATCATTCCGAAAGCACCAGTCGGACGTTCAGCTGTAGTGCCGACTGGTAGCGTTATCGCTTGAGCTCCAAAGGTCGTTGCGGCCATATCACTCTCCCTTGAGTGCCTTCACTTCAGCACGCAATTCCTTGATCGCCTCAATGATTGGAGCCACTAGGCGCTCGTAACGCACAGTTAGATATTGAGCATCAACCGGAGCAGGAACGACAACCTCTGGGAATACGGCTTGAACTGATTGAGCCGATACACCGACTTCGCGCTCTGCCTTGTAGCCAAGTGCCTGGGCGGTCTCGTTTGCTTCGTAGTAGAACGTGTCGATCGCGCAAATTTTGTCGAGTGCGCTTTCGAGGTTGCCGAGCTTTGTCTTTAGGCGCTCGTCTGAGTAGTTGGCGATGATGTTGCCGGTCGCACGCACTTCGCCGCCGTTTGTAATGCGCAAGCGCTCAGTCGGGCCGGCCGAGCCGTCAGGTGTCGTGGCGAAAGCCAAACCTGTCGGCATGTCGTTGGTGCCTGGAGCGGCTTCAATCGAGGCGTATATCGCAGCACCCTGCAGATACGATGCGCCGTCATATCCACGAAAAATGAAGCTTCCAAGGATGTCGCTGTTTTGCACAGCGGCGCCTGCTCGATCCTTCTCAAGAACGACGTAGCCGGCGTTAGCATCGTTGGTCTTGTTGCGAGCAATCATTTGCGGGTAGTAGGCGTTGGTTGACTCGACCGTCAACGTGTTGCCAACAACTCCAAGCGTTCCGGTTACATCAACACCAGTCGAACGACAACGGATTTTCTGCGAGCCCAGAACGGCAAACGAATAATCGCCGGACGCCGTGCGGTACATGCCGCTGCCGGTTTCGTTTGCGAATGCAAGACCTGGGGCGCCGACAGTGCCGTCGACAATGCGAAGCGCTGCGGTCATGCCGCCCTGGCCGGATCGCGAAAGCGAGTCCGTCATGGCAGTGGCCAAATCGCTCAGTGTGTTATTTGCCCAGGTCGACTCGATAAGGGTGCCCGTTACTACCGGGTTGCCCGATGGCAGTGTGTAGGTGCCGGATGCGTTGCGTGACATTTCGTTTCTCCTTTAATTTCCAACCGACATGCCGAAGTTGCGAAGCGCCGGCACTAGATATTCACTTCCGTATTGACGTATTCCTGCTTGACCAGGCAAATCGCCCATCAAAAAGCGCTGCCCGGTTTTCGTACCAAGTAGAGCTGTAGCCCCCAGGTCGCCAAAGAACATTGGCGCACCAAAACCGATGAAGGGAGCGAGCTTTTCTGCAGTACCTGGTCCGACATCTGGCAGGCGGTTTCCGAGCACACGCTCGGCACGCAGAACCTCTTGCTGGTTCAGCGCATTGCCGCCTGAGAATGCTGATTTGTTTGGTGTGCGATCACCGGCTTTGATCGAGTTGAGCATCTGAGCCGGCGAGACCATGCCAGCTTTTTGAGCTCCGAGCGATGCGTTTGCACGCTGCAGCTGGATAAAGCTTGCGTAGGCTTTGTTGATGTCTGCGGCCTGGTCTGCAACCTCGGGCGGCAAACCACGCATACGCAGCTGCTCGATCGATGTGCGCAAATCCTTGAGGGCTTCTGCTGCCTCGGCATCGCCTCGTCCATACGCCGTCTTGATTCGAGTATCAAGAACATCGATTGCTTGCTTAACCGACTCTGGCCGCGTGGCTGCATGCCCGAGCTGTGTATTGACAAATGGCTGGCCAGACGCGTTGCTGATTGGGCTGAGTGACGTTGTCGTCTCTGTTCCCTTGCGTAGGATGTCGTCTGCCTGCCTAAAAGCCGCTTCGACATCGTCTGCAATACGCGGGAAATAGTTTTTGGTGCTCTCCAGAATGTTTGCAGTCTGGTTTGCATACACATCGTCGACTGGGATCCCGCGACCTTTGTATAGCGCGTCGTAGGCGTCGTTAAACCGGCCGCGCAGAGCGTTAATGGCATCTGAACCGGATTGCTTGACTGGGCTGTTCTCCCAGCGCAGCACGTTGCCAGCGTCATCAAGTACAGCCTTGGGCGGCGTTGCCACTTCAGCTAGGCGCTTGTTGAAGCTCTCAAATGCGGAACGCTCCTGGCCGCGAATAATGTCGCCAGCAATCGGAAGTACCTTCGCGCGCTCGGCCACGTTGCGAACTACGCCGCTGTCAGTGGCTTTCCACATTGGAACGAACACATCGTCGTCCATGAGCTTGCGTGCGTCGGCGGTGACTTTGTTGGAAACCATGCCACCTAGAGTTTTTGTCAATGCCCTACCAGCGACATCGCCCAAAGCACCGCCTACAGCGCCGCCTACAGCGCCACCTGAGCGATCGTCAGGGTTGGTAAGTGCGCCGATCGCGCCGCCGCTGATTGCAGCTGCTCCGGTCGTGCTGCTTGGAATGAAGCCAAGAGCTCGAGGCAGCATGCGACCGCCTGCTTGCACGGCCTGCATACCCTTCGCGCCAGGCGCCAAGGTCAATCCAACTTCGCCGGCGATGTCGCCAGCCGTACCCCAGCCGCCCGCCTCTTTGACAAATGCGCGACCCTGCTCGACCTGGTCAGCCATCTGCTTGTTTGATGGCAGAGTGAATCCTGTGAACTTGGCGATCGAGCTGTCGTTGATCGCATCGCGCACGTTGTCAGGCAGGATGTCAGGAACAAGCGATCCCACGCCATAGGCCGCACGGTCAAATGCACTCTTTGCGCCCCCGAGCACCTTCATGACGGGGTTCATTTCTTTGACGTTGTCGCCGCCTGCGTATTGCGAGGCCTTCTTCGTCTGCGGATTGGAGTTCAAAAGCTCCAGCAAAGCCGGATCGGTGACAGCGCCGCTGCCGGCGTTTAGCTGCTCGAGGACTGAGGGATCGGTTACTGGTCTAACCATGCTTTACTCCTCAAACCACTGGCCACCACGCTTAACGTAGTTCTTGCCGTTGATTGTTTTGCGCTCTTCGCCGCCCGCTGCGGGCGCTTGCGGTCCCGCTTGAGGCGTTGGCATTGCCGAGCGCCCTTGTGCATCGCGAAGGACGCCAGGGCCATAGTTCTGCGTCGTTGCATGCGCCCAGTCGCGAGCTGCCTTGAGCTTTTGAATGACAACCTGTGGCGGGTCGTCCTGGTTGGGGATGAAGGTATTGGCGCGAGCCTGCTCACCCAATGAGAGAGCTGCGCCGTAGAGAGAGCTGATCTCTTGAGCCGCTGCTCGCAATACATCTGTGCGAGCCTTCATCGTTTCAGGTGGCAGCAATACTTCAGCTGCGCGACCTTGAGCAAACTGTGGAAGGCGCGAAACGCTTTGAGCAACGAATCCAAAGGCGTCTGGGTTCTTGGCTACTTGCTCGAGAATTGCGTCAGATCGTCTTACCGAGCCAAGTGCATCTTGCACTGCTTGGACGTTCTTGTCGTAAGTCGCAGGCGGGATGATCGTCTGGCTGTACGGCGTGTAGGCCGGGCCGTTTGGACCGTTTTCGACGATGTAAGTCTGGCCGGTGCGGTTGCTTACGACAGGCTTACCGTCGGGCGTTTTGCCGGCTTGCGTGAATGTGTTCTCGGTCGCAATTCGACGCAACGCATTTGTGTTTGCCGTTTGCAGCGCGAGATTGAGCGCCGTGTCTTGACGTTTTTGCTGTCCTTCCTCTTCCTGGAACGGATCCTTGATGACAGTGCCGTCCGCAGTAATCCAACCAGCATTACCCAGGCGCTGCGGACCGCGTGCTTTCATTGAATCTTCAGTGAGAGCCCCACCCAGCGCAGAGATGCGCTTATCGCCGGCTAGCGAAGCTGCGATAGCCATTGGCAGCATGTTTGCGCGTTGCTGGCGATCAGCGAGCAGTAATTCTTTTTGCTCTGGCGTCAGCTGCTGAACCGGCACGTTTTGCTGGTTCGAAGTGATGAAGTTGTACACACTGACCGGGTCTTCCGGGTTGTATGCCTGGCGGGCATTTGTGAGTACAGATCGTGGGGCTTGGGTTGGATCCATATTCGTATTTCCTTGCGGAGAGGAGACGGCAGAGACAGCATTGGGCAATGCCGTTCCCATCTTTTTGCTAAATAGCTCCATGATCTGAGCTTGCGTCTTGCCCTGGAGGTGAGGGTTGGCCGCAATAGCGATCGGATCGAGGATGTCTTCCATGCGCGTGTCAGGCGCAGACTTCAAAAACTTTGGACCACCACCCTCACCAAAGTGCCAATTTGCGTACAAGCTCACCGGGTTCACATCGAGACCCTGGTTGCGCAAAATCCGCTCATGACGCCGCTTTAAGCGATCTGCGAATGTGCGCTGCAGCTCGGGGCTGACAGCCCACTGGTCCTTGGTTACATGTGCGAGATCTGGGTTGTCCTGCAGCACTTGCCTGAACGCCGCGTCAGTAAAGCCGAAGAGCCCTTGTGCATCTGACAAGGGCGTGTTCGACCTGGCGTTGATGTTGCCGCCAGATTCTGCGTTCGCGATTACGTCAAGCAAGTCACGCATTTAGTAGCCGCCGTAGTAGTCGATTTCATACGGCGTAAGAGCCGGAATTTCACGCATTTGCGCAGGGCTCTGAGGCGCAATGGGGTACGACGTTGCGACCGCAGAATTAGGAACCGATGCGGGTGTTGCGGGAGTAGCAGCTCCAGGCTGGCCGGCATTACGCAGGGCATAAGCACGCGCAATATCCAAAGCAGTTTGCTGCCGCTGCGCGTTGTTCTTGTCCATGATCGCGCCGTACTTGTCCATGAGGTCCTTGTTCATGTAAGCGCCAGCCAGTTGCGAGGCCATTTGCCCTAGGCCTTCCATAGGGCTTGTGCGACCCACAACGCGACCGTTGCTCCGCTCTTTGATTTGACCCATTTGAGGGAGCATGTTTGCGTAGCGCTGCATGCCTGCCATCGTGGCCATGCGATCCGCTGGATCCTCGATCCCGGCCATCTTTGCCACTTCTTCGGGCGTTAAGTAATTCATCATTGGTAACGAGCCGGCCATATCAAGCCTCCATCAAAAGTTTGTAATTCACCATCAAGTAGCCGTTCTGATGGCGCTTGACCAAGTCAGGACGAATTTTTTGCACTTCTTGAGCAATCGGACCGATGTGCTCGGTGTTGCTGCCCAGGTACTTAAACAAGTAAAGCGGAATGCCTTGTGCTTCACCGACGCGCTTAATAATTCGCTTCAGGCGAGAGTCGGAGAACTTGAATATCGAAGCTGCACCAAGCGATCCACCAAGGTTGAATAGTCCATTGGTGAAGCTGTTTGCCGCCTGGTTCTCTGCGTTGAACGCATCCAGATTGCTTTGGTATTGCATGTTGGCCGCAGGTAGGTACTGCACTGCCTGAGAGGCGTTTGCCGCGTTGAATTGCGGCATTGGCGAGTACTGAACTTGCTGGCCAGTTAAAAGCGCGTTCATCTCATTCAAGCTTGAGAGGCGCTTCATGTTTTCTTCAGCAATAGCCTGCTGACGTAGCTTGTTTTGATACTCAGAAATCACTGCGTCTTGGTTGAAGCGATTTGTCGAGACCTGGTTGTTAAAGCCGGTCGTGTTTAGATCTAGGCCTTGCTGGTTCTGCATTGCCGTGTTGCCAAACTGACCTTCAGCAAGCTGCATGTTGAATAGGCGCTGCATTTCATTGCCGCCCATCTCCAACGCATTGAAGCGCTCGCGTGATTGCTGGTCGCCCAGGCGCTGCATCTCGCGGTTGTAGGCCTCTGATCCGGCTGTGATGCCTTGGTTTGCCAGCTTGGTGTCCAGCGCCTCTTGTTGACGCGCGTGGATCGGGGCCATGCGATCAAACAATGCGTTCTCGATGCGCTGGCGCTCCGCAGGGTTTGCGGAGGTATCGAGCTCTGTCTGCAAGCGAGGAGCTGCATTAACGCGCTCAAACTGTGTAGCAGTCAGAGATTTGCCAGCTTCTGGCATGCCACCCCAATCGAAAGGCTTCTCAAGATCTTTCTGCACTCGAGGCATGAAGCCCAAGGCCATGTTTGATCTGGCCGTCTGCAGCTTCATTTGCGCATCAAGCGCCTCTTGCGACATGGGATTGAGCTCGTAGTTTTGAGCCCATTGCGTAACCTTTTGCCCAGTTGCTGGATCGACCGTTGCAGTCGGGGTCCAGCTAATATTTCCCCAGGGCGTGCTTTGATTTGGGCGGTTTGCCCAGGTTTGCATGTTGGTGACTTCCTTGGACGACTGGCCTTGCTGTTCAGCCGCCTTGGTGTAGTCAGGCGCCTCGGGGGCTTTGCCCTTACCGCCGCCGCCACAGATATAGCCGCCGCCCAGCTTGCGCCGCGTAGCGCAGTCACCAAAAGGTTCGCCGTGAGCGTAGAGCTCCCTACGCGACCATTCGTTCTTCATGCTCAATCTCCTTAATCCAGCGACACTCGTCTTTGTCCATTGCGAAGACGACTAGATCGCCGCCGTTTTCATGCTGTCCTTCAAGTCGCAAAAGCTCTTTAAAACCCAAGTGGCGATCAAACTTCATCGCCTGCTCGTTATTGCTATTGACGATGCCAAGCACCGTCTGCAGATTCAGTTGGTTGAATGGATAGTCAAACGCAGCCCACAGCATTTTGCGAGGAGCTCGCCGCGTTACTAAATTCACAACGTGCATCTGACAAGTTTTGCCAACGAAGCCCGTGTAACCAACAACCCATTCAACCTGCTGATCCTCGTTCACCCACACCAGCGCCTGCATATCTGCGCAAGGCTGCACGCCGGCTTTCTCGTACAAGATGCCGGCTGCGGTTCTGCGTTCTGCGTCGGTGCGTGCGCCAATTAACATCACATCACCCCGCCCACTTGATACATGATGTTGCTTGAGACGTAGAGCGTGCCGGGGTCGCCTTTGACCTGCAGGCGCAGCGAGCCGTAGTAGCCCATGTTCTGCACGCCTACCCATGCGGCATATGTATTCATCGAGCCAGACCAGCTGGCTTCATCCCACACACCCTCATCCCAATTTGCACCGATCGTTCCGTTGAACGTAGGCGAGGAGTAGATCGGGTTGAAGTTGTACTCAATGTTCATTTGCGCCTGAACTGCAGGCGGGTTGGCTCCAATCAAAATCGGGCGAGCCATGCCAAATATCTTCAAGTTGGCTGGCACGCCAAACGCGTTAAAGCCGCCCTGGCACTGGCCGACAACATACGAGCCGCCTTCGCCGTCGATGTCCATGCCGTCGCGCTTGACGTTCAGGCCTAATTGGACGTTGCCGTCTTCGTCTCCAAAATACAGCTGGCCGTTGTAGGTCTTGCTGCAGTTGATCGGCATGCCTGAGAAGGTGCTCCAGGCGCCCGTCTGAATGAACATGACGTACTGCGTGTAGGTGCTGTTCTCACGAGGCACCTTGACCATGAGAACGTCGTTGTCCTCAATGAGACCAAGTTCCCAGATCGGCTGATTGATCAACCGAGAGACCAAGGGAGATAGCACCGGAGCGATCGGAGCCGACAGCACGTTGTAGGTGTTGGCAACCTGGCCGTTCACCATCTTTGACAATGGCAACAAGCCGAGCTCGGTCAGCACAAACAATTCGCCGCCGTACTCGCACCAGAATCGATCACCGATTGGTGGACGTCCGATGTACCAAATGCCCTTTAATGCAAATTGCAGCGGATCGTCTGGATCGGTGCCCTGGTAGACGATGACGTCGCCCTGCGAGCCAAAGAAAACCAGGTAGTCGTCTATATCCAAGCCGGCGTTCATGGTCCAGTTGACCATCGCGACGATGGTGCCGCCACGCTGCAATAACGGTCCGAGATCAAGCTCAGTGGCCGCGCCTTGCAATGCATTAGGGTCGAGGTAGTACACCTTGGCCGTGCCGTTTGCGCCAAACCAGAGGCGGCGCTTCCAGGCTGCAATGCTTCCGAATGTGCCGGTGAATCCCGTCACGGCCGCAGCGCGATCGGTCCAGCCAGAGGTCGAGTCGTAGGTCCAATAGCCGCCCGAGGGGCTAGTCATGCAGAGATAGTTTTCTGTCGCGCCAGAAAACATCAACGAGCTCCATACGCCATCGACAGATGTCGTTGTCTCGTCTGGCGATGGAGCCTCGGCCGACGATGTAACGTCGAATATGTCAGCGCCGACAGCTGCAAAAAGCTTGTTGTCGAGCGGATCCTGGGCCAGGTACGGCAGGAGCGAGCTCACTGGACCGCCAAGCCCAGTTACATGTTTCTGGTATCCGCCGCGCAGCTGCACGCCAGTCGGCCGCGCAACAAAATTATTCAGCACGACTGCATCTTTCGGATCCAGCGTGATGAACGAATCGCGATAGTTCAGGCCTTTCGTAGGCGCGAGCAAAACCCCCACATTGTGGTTGCGAGCTTGCGCCGCACGACGCGGCGTCTTGTACGTTGCGAGAGGTACAAGAGGCATTAGTAACCTACTCCACCATAGCCCGTGTCAGGGGCGTTGATTGCTGTATTCAAGTACGGGAAGGCCAGCGTCTGGGCCATGTTCAGCACCTGAGCGCCGACGTCATTGCCCTTGCGGTTCTCGTAGTTGACCTGGAAGTCACGCATAGCGACCGAAGAGTCGAAGCCCTTCATCTCGAGCCATTTCACTCGAGTGAGAAGCTTCATCAAGTACCCGTCCATCAAGATCGTGTCGCCGTTCTTGTTGGCGTAGTTCTTGTATTCGGTTGGATCGTCAGCGTCGATACACCAGCCGTTCGACTGGTAATAGAACGAGAGCTTTTGCGAGCTTTGTGGTGGCGCCTGGATCCAGAGCTTGTTGTCGCGAATCTGCCAAAGGAAGGTCAACACGACGCGCGGCATACGAATGCGCAGCTGCTGCCAGGCCTGGGGAGAGATCGGACCAATCGCCGGGAGCCGCGTGTCTACGTTCCATTGCGTTTGATCGATGAACTGCCAGAAGTCCTGCGGAAGGTCGAATGCACGCTCGAGCTGGTTTGGGTACTCGGCAACGATGTCGATCTCGTACAGTTTTGATAGACGCTGCCAGCCGTACAGGTTGAGCATGTCCTCGGCCGCAATGTTCAGACCCTCAACCATTTGTTGAATGGCCGGGTCTGTGCTGCCGGCAGGATCGACCGGAACCGGATAGCCAACCATCTTGCAGACAGACTGAATGATCGTCTGCAGCGTCAGGTAATTCGTAGTCTGATAGGTTGGCATCCGTTGTTCCTTTACTCAGCGGTCACAGCTTTCTTGCTGGATTTCTGCGAGATTTCCAACAAGCGCTGGTTCATTTGGTTCATCTGCTCTTGCATTGCGTTGATCTGGTTGTCCTTCTCCTCGAGCGCTTGCTGCATCTGGAGGATCGGGGCGTTACCAGCGGCCATCTGCAAGTACGCGTTGGCTTTTTGCTTGTCGCCGTTAAAGCCCATGATCGACTGAGCTGCCGACGATCCGTCTGCCGCACCCGCGAGCTGCTCGGCGGTGACGATGTTGAAAAAGCGGTATTCCTCGGCCTTGGCAGGCGACATAAACGGCAACGAAGCCAAGGGCGTACCGGATTGCTGATCCTCTTTGCCGGCCGCATACGCTGCCCACTGGCGCGAGAATCGACGCTTGTCGATGCCGCGAGCTCTGCGATCGATGATGCTGTGCTTGTCGCCAGGCACCATGATTTCGACAAAGTCGACTTGCTCATGAATAGGGCGACCTGCATCACGCGACTTTGCCGCGTTCATCTCTGGACGCGAATAAAAGCGAACGTGCAATTTGTTGTCGCCTTGAAAACGTGCATCGTCTTCGGCACGAATGCCGCCGACTGAGGCCGGGGTGTTACGAGACCGGAATGGGTCGTTTAACAGGTCATCTAAGCTGACTTCTCGCTGGGTGGTATTCATCGTAGGTTTTCCTTATATGTGAGTGAAAAGGGGGCATCGAGGCCCCCTCTCTTGTTACCCTGGTACTACTTCCGTTGGGTTGTAAACCGTCAGGTTGAACGCGGTGCCGCCAATGCGTGAATCTGCAATTGCGTCGCCGGTTGATGCGTCAGAAGCCGGGTAGCCAATGCCTGTCGACAAGGCGCCGGTGTCTTGCGAAGCAGTCGCGTCGTATACGAAGTTCGCAAGAGATGCTGAGAATGTTGCTGCCATTTCGTATCTCCAAAAAGCGCACAGCCCCTACGAGTGAACGAAGTGGGCTGTGCTAAAGATGCTCACCACCTGGAGAGCTTTCCTTTACGGCGCTGTCGTGTCGAACAAGCGGCCCTGGAACTGCGCACCGCTAGAACAGAGGTTGCCCGCCCACGCGAGGATTTGGACCTCGGCGTCCTGGTTGATGGCATAGCGACGGTCAGGTGACAGAGGCACCATGTTGCGGTCGCGATGCGGACGCCAGGAGATGTACTTCGTGTTCAGGAAAAACGCTGTCTTGGTGGGGCAAGCGCCGCCGATACCGCCGTCGAGCACAACGTCAGCGTCCATGAACTTAATCGTGGGGAAGCCGAGGTTTGCCTGAGCAGGATCAGTGAAGCGCTGCTGTGGCTGCAGGGAGCCCATGTAGTAGGCCCACATTGCGTTGTCCATAACGATCAGATCAGGACGATCGCTGCCGCGAACCAGGTTGGCCCAGACTGCGTTCATGTATGTCTGAATGTTTGTGGACGAAATCGCTGCGCCGCCGTCGACGTTGGCGTCGAATGCGTAGCTGCGCCAAAAGTTCCACGTTGCGCGGTTGATGCCGCCGTAGGTGCCAGTAGCTGGGTTGGTTGGGACAGCTGCGTCCAGACCGGTCACTTCCTTGCCGCCGTCGCCGGTGCCGTCGGAGTAGATCGAGGTTGAGAGCTGGTTAGCCATCGTGCTTTCGGCGACGTTGATGCGTGCTTCCATCAAGTCGATCATCTGCTCGCGGCCAGCGTTCTGCAGCTGCTCGAGGCCGCTGATCACGACAGGCACTGCGAACTGCTTGATCTGATACTCGGCTGCGCTGATAACGTCAGCTGCGGCAACGGGCAACAGGTCATAGCCGCTGTAGAAGCCAGCGTTGGGGTTCTCAGCAAACGAGAGTTCCTCGAGGATGACGTTACCGCCCGAGAACGTGCGTACTTTGCCGCGTGCGTTCAAGCGAGACAGGATGGCGTTGTTCTTTGTGACGTTGTCCGCGATTTGACGCGAACGGGACTGGATGGTGGTTGCGACAATGTCGCTAACCGAAGGATTGGCAAATGCCATTTTGTGACTCCTAATGAATTAGACAAAAAGGGGTTGGCTTGACGCCGGTCTCTTTGGCTGTCTTCTATCTGGAGTCCGTCGCTAGGTGGCTCGATTGAGTCCTGCGTTGCGGTGGCTCACTGCGACAACCGCGTTACTACTGCATCACTGTGGATGGCCCGTGGGTTCGCATCAGTGCTTGTTGAATTTATAACATTGGGTTTAGGGAACGACAACGCGAGGGAATTACTCCCTCGCTCTGTTTAACGTCCAGCTTGTGCCCACGCGTTTTCTAACGCCGACCGAAGATCCGCAGCACCAGCTCCACTAGCCCCACCGGACGGGGCGCCGGAGATGCTGACGGAGGCTGCGCGGGCTCTTTGCGCGACTTGATTGGTGCTCTGCGCTTGCGAGGCTTTGTCTCGGTTTGCGAGGATTTTGCCGATTGACGGGTGCGACCTGCAGGCTTTGTCATAAGCCTCCTCCAATGAAAGGGTTCGCCCACGCCTGTGAGCCATTTCGATTAAGTCGGCCATGTCGTCTTTGACGTCCATTGCAAACTCATGGTTTGCCAGGAAGCTTTGCACTTCATTGCCGGCCTGGCCTTGCAGCTGCTGCTCTTGCATTTGCTGCATTTGCTGGAACTGGTTCATGAACTGTTTGACCGGAGCGATTTCCTGCTCGAGCTTCTGCCGGATCATTGTTTCGCGTGGGTCTTCCTGGGGCGTCTGGCCAACAAGCGCCTGGTCTAGCGTCTCGATAAAGCCCTTGCCAAAGCGGCCGACGCCGTATTGGTTGATCAGCTGGCTGACTAGCGTGGCGAGCTCGGGAGCCGTGCCCGTGCGCAGCCTGGCCGCTGTGGCCATCAAGTTATCGATCGCCTGGAACGGATTGCTGTTCTCAGCGCGAATGAAATGCTCGTAGGGGGCGATCGTCTTGTGAAAGGCCTCTGCCAACTTGCGCGACTCGGCCGTCTCCTGCATTACGCGGGTGAACTCTCCCTCGCGTCGAGCGATCTCGCTGCGAACCTCTGCAGGCAATGATTGCCAGTGCTGGCGCGTCTCAGGTTTCCAGGACTGTGGAGCACGCTCTTCGCGGTGCTGCTTGGGCTCTGACTTTGGACCAGGTTGCATGCCCTCTTCGGGCTTCTTGGCAAACTTCCCAGACGGGTCACGTTCGCGACCTTCCCGAGGAGTTTCCCCCTCGGGCGCCGCTGTCTCACTCTCCTGGGCCGCAGTTGGCTCAGGCTCACTGCTCACCGTTTGGGACGGTTCAGGTGCAGCGGAGGTTTCTTGCTGCGAGTCGTTTTGCGTTGGTTCCTCTGCAGGACCCATCGCTTCTTCTAAGCTCTCGCGTAATGAGGTGGTGTTTTCCATAGAATTTTCCTTTTTTTGTTTACGGCATTACTGCAATTTCGTTGTCCTGGTTGGCACCAATGCCAACGCCAGCGCCGACGCCCATCAACGGCTTTTTGCCGCGTAGGAAGTCGGCCAGGACTTGCTGATACGTCTCGTTGCGCTTGCCAGCCGTGTCGATGATTCGATCCTCGACGGCCTGCATGAACGTGCGCGGAGCTGTGCGCAGGCCGGCCTCGGAGCCCGATCCATACCAGGCCACTGCCTGGCCTTCAGCTGGAGCCATCCCACGTTTCTGTGCGATCTTTCTGTAGAAGTCCTCAAACGCTCCGTACTCGGCACCCTTGGGTGCGGCCTCCCAGAATCCTGGGCGGTTGAGCGCTTCCTTCATCGTCATCTCGCCGCTGTCGAACATTTCTCGAGGGCGATAGGTCGTTACAACGCCAGCTGGGTTCTTTTCCCGTAGCTGAGTAGCGAGCCACTGAGGATCCTTGGTCGCCATGATCGGGCCACGCAGTGCCATGACGTCGACCGTCACGGGCTCAAGGTTGCCCATCAAGTTTTGATAGAAGCGGCCAAGCTTTTTGGTCTCGTCCAGGCCTTCACCAGCGGCGATCTCATACGCGCGTTTGATGATGTCTTTCTGCGCAAGCGAGCCGTAGCCTTTCTCAAATTTGAAATCGGGCGCGTCAGGTGTGAGTAAGCCTTGTTTGTCGGCCACCCAGGTCGCGGATCCACGCTTGATCTGACCCGGCACAGGGCTGCGCTGCGAAGCGCTGGCCAGGTGCTGCATCATGCGAGCGAACTCTTCAGGCGTCTGGCCGGCATCCATTGCGGCCTCGTAGAGGGGACGCGTGCCGTACCACTCACGCATGCCCATCGCATCGCCGCGCATCATGTTGCGTTCAACGGCACGGCGTGCTGCCGGGTTGTCTAGCAGCTCCTGGGTGCGCTCGTTGTAGACGTACTCGCCGCCTTTCTTACGAGGGTTCTGACGCTCTGGCAGGAACTGCTCGGTCTCGATGTAGGGCGATTCAGTCTTGGGCAGGATCTTGAGATCCTCGGCTTTGTTGACCACATAACCCTTACCGCCGGCCGCTTTCGATGCGGCGATCTGCGCTTCTGCGTCTTCGATCGCCTGGCGAACTGAGGTCAAGCCTTTGTTGCCTGGTGCGACTGCAAAATTTGGCGCGACCGGCTCGAGCACTTTGGCCAGGGGGCCAGTGCCCTCCACCATCGCGTTATCAATCTGCCGTGCAGCTGCTTTGGCTAGTGGCTTGATGCCAGCTTTTGCGAGCTGTCCTGCGCCCAGGGCGTCCATGCCCAGGAAGGCCATGTCCAGCGTCTCGGGCTTGAGCTGTGTGGTCCAGCCGCTGCCGCGTGTGAGCGGCATGTCATAGGCAAGGTTCTCGAAACCTTCGGGCGCTTTGCCCATGAGAATCTCGCCGGCGCCCATACCGCCCAGGAGCGGAACGCCCTCGGGTACGCGTGCGTTATCAGCAAAGTCTCGAGCTTTTCTCAATGCTTCAGACACTTTGAGAGCCCAGTCACGTTTGACTGGTGTCGCTTTGATCTCTGCTTCGGCCATCTCAGTACCCCTTCAACTTCGCGATGGCGCGAGCGACGTCTTGTCGCGACACGGTGCCACCGTGGCGGTGATAGTTTTCTCGAGCTTCTTTTGCGCGAGACCATTCGCTCTTGAAATCGTCGGTGGTAGCGAGTCCTGTGGCCTTTAAATAGGCTCTGTGTTTTGCGCGGCTCGAGAGGTCTTCACCATTCGGGCCGGTCGTGTTGGCATAGTGGGAATCTCCCCACAGTGCTGAATCACCAACACGACTGTCAGGCACATAGTCGTCGGTCACTTCGATGAGCTCCAACGTCTGTTTGTCCTGGATGTAGCGGCGTTTCATTTTTTCTTGCCTTCCATCTTTTCTTCTTTCGCTTCGGGCATGCCTTTCTTGCTCATGGCCTTGGGCATGATGCCGGCGTGGTACTCGCCCATCTCATCGCCCTCTTCCTCAATCTCTTGCTGCACAAAGCGGCCGAGCTTGGCGGGGTCACGCAGGGCCTTGATGAGTGCGGCCTGCATTGATGTTTGTGGTGCGGGTAGTTCCATTTCCTTTTTCAAGGTGATCTCCTAGAGGTTCATGAGGATCGACTCCATGTCGTCCTCGTCGGTGCTGACCACCTGTGGGCCGCGCATCATGATTTCGATCATCCTGGCCACTGTCGGATCGATCGGTAAAGGCTGGGGGATGAACTCGGGCTCAAGCTCGACATCAATCTCGAGCTCCTCGACGGGCACCTCGGGCTCGGGCTCCCAGTCGCGTCGGTAGTAAAACTGGGGAGCCCAGCCGCCACCAGGTCGTGGTGCGCCTTTAGGTCCCTTGATGTTGCCGCGCACGATGTCTGCGTGCTCGAGGATCGCGCCCGATAAAGTGACGCTGTTAAGAATCTCGCCTTCAACAATGTCTTCGTTCTCGATGATGTTGCCCGTCAGCGCGTAATACATGCTGATCGTGCCGTAGACATCGTCGGGGTTCTCGGTAATTGCACCGCTGACGTAGAAGATCTGTCGGATGGCACCGACGACATCGTCGGGATCTTCAGTGATTGCGCCCTGGAGTGCGTTGACAAACGCAGAGATCTCACCAGCGGCAACGTCGTTGCCATTGGTCGCGGCCATCGAGACAAAGTTGGTGACGCCTACCTGACCGGAAACGATGTCCGGGTTCTCGGTAATCAGACCGCCAACATTGTCGATGACGGCAATCCCACCCAACGCCACATCATTGGCGTTGGTGATTGCGCCTTCAACTAGGAGAGTGTTCCAGCTACTGTCGTCCCACTTCCCTGTATCCCAGAGAGCGGGAAACGTCATGCGTCGCCTTCAGTAATCGTCAGGCTGGTGACGTCGAGCGCCATGCCGGTCGTCAGGTTGTCTTCGGTCAGACGGATCTCACCGGTGCCACCAACTTGCGAGACGGTGAAATCAGCAACCCAGCTGCCGCCGCTGTTGGTGATGCGAGCCCAGGTGGCCTGGCCGTCAGCGATCACGGTCGTGTTGGCTGGATCGGTAAAGGTCAACACACCACCAGCGACAGATCCGGCCGGAGTGGCCAGGCTGAACTCGGCGAGCTTGGTAGTGACGGCGCCGCCAGGGGCGGGCTTGGTGCCGTCATAAAGCGAAAGTTTGCCGCCCGAAGAGGCGGTGTTCACAACCGACATGCGATCGTTGCGAACAGTGGTGTTATAGCTAGGCATTTGGAACTCCTAATGGGGGTTGGGGTTGAGGCATGGGGGCCTGGGGCGGTAAGCCCTGGGCTGGCATTGCAGGTAAAGCCGGTGCCACGCCGACCACCTTGCCTTGTTGATCTCGTACTACTTTCTTCGGCGCAGTCATCATCGCGGCCAGCTGATCGATCCTCTGGGACAGCTGGCTGACGGGTGAAGGCTGTTGGATTGGTGCTGCAGGTTGCATAGGAGCCGCTGCAGGAGGCGTTTGCCCTTGCACTGGCTCCACACCTATGACCTTGCCGACTTGATCGCGTACAACGCGTTTTGGCGCGGCCACACCCATAGCCAGCTGCTCGAGCTTGCCCATGAGCTGCTGCACTGTCTCGCCACCGGCGCCCATGAGGCCACCGTCGACGATCGTCTCAAGCGGCAACGGCAAAGGCTGGTTGATCATGGCCATCTTTTCCATCGCGTCGGCCAGATCCTTCACGGCGCCCGCGCGTTTTTCCATCGATGCCGAGCGCTTCTCTTCGATGTCGGCCATCTGCTCGGGGCTTGGCGGCATAGGAGGCTCTTTCTGCTTGGCCTCGAGCGCTGCAATCGCCTGGTCGAGAATGCCCTCGATCTGGCTGCTGCCTTTGAAGGCCGACATGCCCCACTGGATCATGCGCAAGAGGAAAGGCGCGGAACCAGGCATTGCCTGAGCCATTGGCATCGCGGCATTGAGGAACGCACCCAGGCCATTGAGGAAGGCCATGCGGTTTTCACGCTCGGACGCCCAGTCGATAGCCGCCATCGAATCGGACTGCACCACCACGCGATAGCGTGCTGCGTTCGGATCTTTCAAAAGCTGCACTGCCTGGGGAGCGATCTTCGCGTCAGGCGTGAATTGCACATTCGAGCGCAAGAGAATCGTCTCTGGCGTGAAGTGCTTCATGATGATTTCGGCCTTGATCTGCAGGGCCGTCTGGATGAACTGCGCAACAAAGAATTGCTTCAGCTGCAGGCGAGTGCTGCCAAATTGCGCTTTGATCTCTTGTGCCGCTGCAGTCTCGGAGGCTTTCGACGCTCCGCGCATGATGTCGGAGATGCCGAGCACCTCGTAGATCTGCTGGACCTTGTCCGCGCGGTACACGCGCAGGTGATCGATCGCGTTTGTGATCTGATCCAGGGGCACCCAGTCGATCTTGCCTTTCACGCCACCCGACTCAGCAAACATCGCCCAGTTATCAACCGGGATGAGCTGGTTTTCAGCGGCCTGCTGGAACATGCGACCAACGGAATCGCCGGCGCTCTTGTCGTACACGCCGACAATCTTCGCGGCCTTGGTCAGGTACTTGATGCGGGTGTTGATCTCGTCTAGTTCATTGAACTGGTCCTGCGCCATGATGAAATCGGCGCGGGCAACCAGGTTCTGCGATGTGAGGTTCGCCATGAGAGGCTGACCGCACGGGAAAAAGTTCTCGAGACCCAGGGGATCGGGGCGCTCATCGAGCAGCGTGTCCATGCCCTTGGAGAACCAGTAGACGGTTTTCGTCTCTTTGCACCAGATCTCCCACACTTCGCCGCGCTGCCAGGGATCGTTCTTAGCGTCGTTGCTGTAGCCCTTCTTGCTCGCCTTTTGCGAGACCAGGGGCACCTTGTTGCCGATTTCTTCGCCAAAGCGCTTCACTAGGGCGTCGCGCGTCATGTAGGCGCGGCGCGCTACCCAGCGCACCTCTTCCCACACGCGGGCGGGTGAATACAGAAAATCCTCGTAGGAGACCCATTCGGTAAGCGCGTCTTCATGCAACAAGCGCTCAAACGTCTGCTCGGGCTCGATCTCGTTGCCCTCGGCGTCATAACTTGCCGGGATGACTTCGGTTGCGGTGTTCGCTTCGTAGCGGTTCCACAATTGGCCTTCGCCAACGATCAGATAGTCCTGGATCGCGTGGCGGGCGCTCGAATCGAAGTCACTGCCGTCTTGCTCGATCTCGTTATTGAGGATCCGCTGCAGCATTTCGCCGGCAACGCGACCGACGTCGTCGTCGGGATCCTTGTAAAGACGATTAACGTCAGCTTTCGGGGGCCTGGAGTAGACCGTGGCCAGGACGACCTGGATCGTCGACCAAAAAATGTTGACGCGGGACTCGCCCTCTTCGTTTGCGTCGCGCTTATCGAGGTAGCGCCGGTTGATTCGCTTGGCGTCTTTGAGGAATTTCTCGAGGTCTTTCTCGGCCGCCTGAATCTCGGTGAGCCACAGGCGCTGTTTGCCCGAGGGCTCATCGCCAAACTGGCTCGCCTTCTCAATCTTGTCTTCAGCCATCACGCGGCCTCATATAAATGGTGTGTCATCCGATTCGGGTGCTCTGAACGGGGGCGCAGTCCCAGATGTCTTCCAACGAGAAGGCGTAATGAGCCCCTTGTGCCTGATGTGGTTTTAACCCGCCCTTTGGTTTTGCGTCAACGGATTGGGAATTTCGCTTCACTGTGGACAAAGCGAGATAGCGGAACGCATCGGCAGCATGACTGTGAGAATCGTGCTTCGGTCTGGAGCGGTAGACCTGGTTTTTTTCGTCCCACTCGCGGGAGTACGCACGCAAGTGCTCGATGCCGTCGTAGCAGGCCTCTTGGTTGAACCAGGTGTATTGCAGTGTTTGGCGTGCGGCCTCGATGCCGTCCAAGACACTAAGCTCGGGCACAAGCTTGGGGATGATGCCGTTGGCGATAAACGTCTCGATCATTGACTTGCCGGTCTGCAGCGACTTGGCGCGGGCGTCGTGCGGGAGAAAAACGTCGCCTACTTTGCCCAAAGAGCGGATCCAGTCGATGTAATGGCCAATCGGTCTCGAGTCGGCCTCGTAAAAGTCGACTACCGCGATGCCGTTGGGCCTCTCTTGCCACACCCACCAGCTGCAGGAGTCGGTAAAGCCTAAGTCACCGACAACATTGACCGGCATTTCGGGGTCGCGCTCGAGGTAGGTGATTCTTTGTTCGTCTTGCGCTTTGTCCAGGTCCTTGGCGTAGAAGGCTCCAGGCACGGCCGCTGTGAAATCGCACTCAAATTCGACGCGGTAGCTGTCTTCGGTCATGGCCGCGCGTGCGTCGGCTAGTTCCTGCTCATCCAAAATTCCGGTTTTTGACGCCGGCAGCTCGAGCAAGAGGTGCGTCTTGGGGTTGAGGCGTGCCTCTTCGCGCATGTTCCAGAAAAAGTTGCGCCCAGCGGGAGTCCCCGCAAAGATGGCCCAGCCCTTTCTGTCGGATAAGGCCGGTCTCAAGACGGAGTACCAGGTGCTGGGGCGAATCTGGCCGGTTTCGTCGAGCACGACTGCGTCCAAGTACAAACCGCGCATAGAATCCGGGTTATCTGCCCCGCCCACAAAGATCGTGGACTCATCGCCGCGTGCGTTGTGGATCGTGATCTTGAGCTCGGTCTCGTTGGGCTTCTTACTCTGGTAGTCCTTGGTGAGGAGCTTCAAGTATTCCCACGCTACCTTTTTCGCTTGCTCCCTGAATGGAGCGAGGTAAGCGACCTGGGGGCGGGGGTGTGGGCAGTCGAGTGCGGTGATAACGAGGTCGACGCACATGCCCACGGTCTTGCCTGCTCGGCGGTGGGCGACCACCACTGCCCATCGCTTGTCGCGGTTATGCAAAGGAAGAAAGCAGCTTCGGGGGACATATTCGGAGAGCTTCAAAGCGTTGAGATTCCTAAAACACTTTTCTTGGGGTATTGGCTGTGTGTGGAGGGGGACCCGGTGCCAGCCACCCGCCCCCACCTGCCGATCGAGGGGGGGTGGGGGTCCAAATGCCGGAGCCCGAGGGCACGGGACCGCGCGGCCCGCATGGCCAGGCACAGCACCAGGGCGCGAGGCTTACTCACCCGCTTTCACCTGGTCGACGCCAGGCATGCCGCCGGCGATAAGCCCTTGATCGGATCTTAAATCCGGTGACGTCCACAGCATTGATGCGGGTTCCGGCTGGGTGTGTGGCGTAGGTGTGACGTCGATGACGTCGCCGCCGATCTTGCGGCCGGCCAACCAGCCGAGGTCGACCTTAACTGCGCCGCCCCCTTCGCCGGTGATCTCGATCGGGATCACACGCGAGACAACGCCGGCGAAGATCTTCCGGTCCTCGATGCCGCCCAGGGCTCGCTCGACCAGCCAGCCCTTAAGCCCCTCTGGGTGACACATGCCAGGCTGCACCGCCTCGAGCACGGCCTCGCGGATCGACTTGCTGACCTTGTTCGGCGTGCCTGGAGGGCGACCTCGCGCCGTCAGGTTGGCCAGCGACTGAGGGGCGACCTTGCGTTTTGGTTTGCCCTCCCTTTCCAGGGCGATAGTCTCGCCTTCTCTTTCCAATTCAGACCCCATTTTTTATTGATAATGAATTTTCACTATCCATTGCATTTTCATCAACCGCTGGGAAAACCTAAAGCACCAGGCTGACCAGGACGTAGCTCCAACCCACTGCAACCATCGCCAACACACCAACAACCAGAAAGATCCACATCGCACCCACCTCCTAAGCCACCTTTAACACCGGGACATCAGAGCGGGACACGGACACTGTATATATACAGATGTCCCGTTTGTCCCGCCCTTCCTGGTTGTCTGCGGGACATGTTTGTCCCGTTTGTCCCGCTGTCCCGGGACACAATGTCCCGCTTATTCATCATTGTTTCTTGCCATGATCATGACAAAACATTCATTTGCAGCATCGCTCATGCCCTCCATGTAAGAGCTCCCCTTTAAATCAGATTTAGCAAAATCTCCGATTCCTTTGTAGACGAGCCAGTATCTGCCTTGCTGTTCATTACACAATTCCGCGCACTTCTTGCGCTCATCAGCACGCACCAGATCTGCAAAGCGTTCAATCCGATCGCTTTCAGCAGCGGAAAATTCACCACAATTAAGCCTTGCGAAGCCAGCCTGTTCGGCCAGCTCTTTAATTCGCTCATTCATTCCCTTTCTCCTGTCTTACGTTGAACCAGCTCGCCCATGTACTTGCCCCAGTCCCGGTTAAATGCCTTGCGCTTGGCCTCAGCTGTGCCGGTATGCAGCTCGTAATACTTCAGCCGCACCTCTTCTCGATTGCCTGTCTCTGAGGCCAGCAACGCGGCCTGCAGGATTCCTGTGTTCTTGGTCTGAGGCTGACGGCTTTCTGGCACTTCGTTCGTGTGCTCAATCACGCAGCTGGTCAAGCGCTCCTGCTCCTCGGCGTCTGGATCGAAGTCGGACATTGGGCCGAGATCGATCGTCTTGAGCTTGAAGTTGTAGAGGTCGTAGTAATCGCGCCCTTCCTTCTGCTTCTCGATCCTGAAGGTTCTGATGTCCTCGTTTCGGATGATGCTGATCTCAGCGTCCATCGCGCCCTTCAAGGAGCTGTGGCCGCGTGATCCCTTGGTCTCGTCTTTCCCACTGTGGTGAATAAACATGACAGCGCATTGGAAGGCCTCATCGATCCTCTTTGCGTTGCTGATGACGGCGCCCATGTCTTCCGATGCGTTCTCATTCCCTCCTGGCATGACTCGGTTCAGCGTGTCCACGATGACCAAGGCCAGCTCCTCGCCGGTGGAATCCACCACCATCTGGATCGTGTCGACCAGGTCGTCCATGTCCTGGTGCGGATCCAGCATGTTGACGCTGCGCTGCATGATGAGCAGGTTGTCGAGCTCACCGTGGTTAAGCTGGTGCTCCTGCAGGTAAGCCATCGTCCTGGCCGTGAGATCACCCTCGGCTGCGATGATTAGCACCAATCCTTTTTTGGTGCGCTTGCCGTGGTACTTGTTGCCCCGCGCAATCGATGCGCCGATGTCAAAGGCCGCAAAGGACTTGCCACTGCCAGGAGCGCCCCACATCACCACCAGGCCGCGCTTAGGGATCACATCTAGCACGCGCCAACCGACGCGCTGCTCCTTGATCAGCTGGTCGGCTCGCAGGAACCTGAACCGAGCTCGGCGCTCTTCCTTTTCTTGTGCCTTTTCTTCGGTCTTCTTCTGGATGAGCGCCGAGTGGTCAACCTCAATATGAGTTTGCTTGGCTCGGACCTCTGCATGCTCGAGCTCTAACGCCTGCATGAAGCTCTTCTGGCTGCGGTCCCTGCAATGGTCATGCAGGCAGGTGAAGTTGCCCATGTCAAAGCCGTTGAACTTCGGCAGCGTGTAAACGGTGGCCGTCTCACTTTCGCTTGGTCCACTGTGCTCATCTGCGCATGGGCAATGCACCGCATAGCGCCCACCGGCCAGCTCACGCTTGACCATGTTGCGTGCGAAGAGCTCCCGGAGCACAGGATCGGTGCTCGAGATCTGCGCCAGGTTCTTGGATGTACTCGCCGTGCTCGACTTGATCTCTGGCGCCTCGGCCAGGAATGCGTCGACATCGATCGGTTCGCCCAGGAACTCGAAATCGATCGAGCTGATCATGGGCGTGAAGACGGGCTGCTCGCCTCGGTACACACTCTGGTCGAACTTGATGCCTGAGATCTTGCGCTCGATGACCTGCTGCACGGCCATGCACACGCGAATGCGCTCCTCCCTGGTCATCAACCTATTGGCCTCCAGGATTGCACGCGCCCTGGGCGCTTCTGGTGTGTGGCTCGAGGTCGTATAGCCAAAGCCCGACCAGGCCATGAGCTCGGTGCGCAGCTGAGTGAAGTGCTCCTCGCTTGGAATGCCGTCAAAGTCAAACGGCAAAAAGCGGCAGAGCTCAACTGAATCCTTGGTGCGGTGGCCGTCGCTGAATGCGGCCGCAATGTAGGTGAAGCCCTTGACTGCGGAGCGGTGCTCTTGGACTACTTGCTTGAATGCGTCGAAGTCTTGCGCCTCGAGCTGCTTGGGACGGGCGTCGAAGCGATTCGCGCCCAGTGAGAATCTGATTGCTGACGATGTGTCGTTCTGAGGTAGTGCAGACATGAACCCTCTCTCGGTGATCTCTTCTCTCCTGGCCAAATAAGGTGGCGGTCAGCCGGGGGAGAGGGAACCCAACTCAATTGCATGATCAGTGCGTGAGCGCTGACCGCCGTTGACTTTGTAACCTGGCGTTGATAGATTCGCAACGCCGTGGGAATATCAAAGGCCAGCGAGCTCGCGAATGCTCAACTTGATCTTGCGTTTCTTCGCTTCCGAGAGAAGCTTGTCCCAGTGCCACTGCGGGATGCGGCCATTGGTGCCCTTCTTGTCAGCACCTACCTGCCAGCGCGACACGGTGGACTTGTCCACATTCAGGACCCTGCCCAATTCGCAGACGCCGCCGAAGCGCTCAATCACGATTTGTGCCGGTGTGCCGGCCTTCTTCATCAGTTCCATATCACTTGCTCAAAACGGGTTGGGATAGACTCAAGCTCGGAATACTACTTACCAAGCGGAAAGATGCCAACAGATGGGAAAAGCGAAACAAACCGGAATCGATCGCGAGTGGTTTCTCGATCGCCTACGAGGAAGAAAGATCTCCCAGCGTAAGCTTGCGCAGCACCTGGAGCTCGACCCTGCGGCCATTACGTTAATCCTGCAGGACCGCCGCAAGATCACCAGCAAGGAGGCGCACGCCGTTGCTGGCTTGCTCGGTGTGAGTGTGTCCGAGGTGCTGCGTCGTGCTGGCGTTCCAGTGTCCGACGATGTTCGCCGGGTTCCTATATCTGGAACCGTTGGCAATCGCTCTGTGGTGTCGTTCCTGCCGGCCAAGACGCACGACATGGTCGTGTGCCCTTCCGACGTCCCCAACACCGGCTACGCCCTCCAGGTACGCGTGCCTAGCAGCCACAAGGACGGCTGGCTTTACTTTGTCTCTGGCGAGCAAGTCGCACCCGAGACTATGCTCGACAAGTACGTTGTCGCCGTCACCGAAGACGGCCGCACTCACGCCTGCGTGATTAAGCGCGGCTATAAGAGCGGCACCTTCAACCTGCTACTCAACAGCAACACCACCGACATCCTCGAGAACGAGCACCTGGCCTGGGTGTCCCCTGTCCTTTGGGTTCGCCCCCTATAGCGACACCCTCGGTAATAGACGTTTTCTATCAATATCTAGCGTCAATAGAAATAAATGTGTGCCAATACACAACATTTTGTATGTCTAAACTATTGAGAAGATCTCAATAGCATGTTGTAATAACTTCAGTGCAACACAAACACCAACGGAGAAACAAAATGAAATTAGTAAACAAAATCATCGCCCAAATCAACGCGAACGAAATTGTTGAGTCCGCATACGAAGCTGATTGCCTTCGTTGCAGCGCTCTTCAGACGATGCGCAAGTGGATCGACGTCGACGGCGTTTATCAGTTTGCAAAAAATCATGACGTCTTGGTTGACGGTTCAGCCGAAGCGTTTGCCCGTGAATTTTACGAAGCGTTCAACAACGAAGTTCAATACACCTATTAATTCAAACGGGGCACAAGCCCCATTCACCACCTGGAGAACACAAATGAATCGCAACACAAACTGGGGCTACCTGCCCGACTACTCCCACCAGAACCACACCCTCAAGTTCTCACGCAAGGCCACTGGCCTTGACACCTACCACGCAGCCGGCGACCGCATTCCACCAAGTGCCTGGTTCGGCGCTGCAGCCTTTGTCATCGCCCTGGTGGCTGTCTTGTGGCTCGGCCACATCGCGGGGTTCTGATGCGATACGCAACCGCCGACGAGGTGATGACCGCCATCGCCCACCGTGACCCCGATCCCAACAACGTCTGGCCAGCTGAGTGGCTCGACCACTTCACGCGCTATGACGTTTGCGCGGAGCTCATCATCGAGATCTGCAAGAACCGCAAAAACCCTGCGTTCTCCGAGCTGGTCGACATCCTGACCGTGTGCATCGACACGCACCAAGACGATCGTGCGAACGGGTTGATATGAAGTACGAACACATCATCGAGCTCGATACCCGCGACTCGCAGGACATGATCGAGGTGCTCGACCAGGAAGGCCGCGACGAGTTCATCAACGAGCTGCGCCTGTATCACCTGGTGGGCCACCACCATGTTATGGATGACTACGAGCTGGTCGACTGCATCTCGGGCCAAATGATGATTGACGGTCCCTACGTTGCATGGCTCGACCGAGACAAGCTTGTCGTCGGCCTGGCCTGCGCAATTCTCCATTGAGGAAAACTATGAAGACACTGCTTCGATTCATCATGCAGGCGATCCTGGTCATCGCCATTGCAGCTGCGTGCTTGCTGGCCGTTGACGCCATCGCTCAGACCTGCACAACCTACTACGACCAAAACACCGGCCGCTTTTGCCGCGTGTGTCCCGGACCTGGCGGTGTTGGAACCGTCGTTTGTTATTGAAGGAGCATTGAGAATATGTCTACATTAAAAGAACTAACCAACGAATGGCTGGCGGCAAAGGCCGACGAGCGCCTGGCCAACATTCGCCGCGTGACGATCGAGGACGCGATTCTGCAGATGGTCGAGCACAAGGAGGAAGGCTCGATCACGACTGACGCCGGCGACGGAATCAAGATCACCACGACCGGCAAGCTCTCTTACAAGGTCGACGTCCAGATGCTGGACAAGCTGACGATCGACTGGGACCAGACCGAGAAGCCTCTGAAGGTCAAGGTCGAGGCCGACGAAACCAAGCTCAAGAAGATTCGGCGCGACAACCCCACCCTCTGGCGTCAGATCTCCAAGGCCATCGAGGTGCGAGCTCAGAAGACCGGCGTGGCCATTGAGATCGAGGGGCAATCGTGAGAGCGCTGCTTTGCGCGGCTGCTCTCCTGGTTTGCACCCAGGCACACGCCGCGATCATCGCTCAGGCCGAAAACAATGCCGGCGGGCACATCAACCTGACTGACGAGCAAGCCGGTTGTCCCGCCACACAGCGCCTTGCATTTTCAACCAGCTCCACCGGTGAAGTCACTACTGGCTGCTGGTGGGGCAGTAACGACTACATCTGGGTTCGCTACATCAGCGGATCTATCCGCGCCTACAAGCCCGGCCTCTTCTACTTCAACACAAACAAAAAAGGAACGTAATGGCTTTCAACCTCCAATCAATTAGCAGGAACAACGCGCTCAAGGCGCCCCGCGTCATGGTCTACGGCGTCGAAGGCGTGGGCAAGACAACCTTCGCAGCCGGCGCCCCCAGCCCGATCGTGCTGCCCACTGAGGACGGCCTGGGCTCGCTCGAGGTCGCGCACTTCCCGCTTGTCACCAGCACCGACCAGGTGCGCGAGGCGATCGGCACTCTCTACGAAAGCGAGCATGAGTTCGGCACCCTAGTGGTCGACTCCCTGGACTGGCTCGAGAACATCATCGTCGGGGAGATCGAGAAGAAGTACGACGCCAAGGAGCTGGCCTACGGCAAGGGCGCAATGATCGCTGCAGAGGTATGGCGCGAGATCCTCGAGGGATTCAATGCACTACGCAACGAAAAGGGCATGGCGATTGTTCTGATCGCTCATAGCACCATCAAGCGCTTTGACTCACCTGAGACCGAGCCCTATGACCGCTACCAGCCCAAGTTACAAGACCGCTCGAGCGCCCTGGTGCGTGAGTGGTGCGACGCAGTCCTGTTTGCAAACTACAGGACCATCGTCAAAAAATCGGATGTCGGGTTCAACAAGGAAATAGCTCGCGGCATCTCGACTGGCGAACGCTTGCTCTACACAAGCGAGCGCCCGGCCTTCATGGCCAAAAACCGATATGCACTGCCAGACAGCATTCCGCTGTCCTGGGACGCATTCGTTTCTGCAATCACAAACACAAAGGAATAAACATGGCAAAACTTGGATTTGAATACGCCGGCGCTACCGAAGAGCTCAATAAGAACGACTTTGATCGCACGCCGCTGCCCGATGGCAAATACTTCGCTGAGATCACCGACAGCGACTACCGCGAGGCAAAGAACGGCAACGGCTCTTACGTCATGGTGGAGTTTCGCGTCATCGATGGCGAGTTTGCCGATCGCAAGGTCTGGTCTAACTACAACATCATTAACTCCAACGAGCAGGCGCAGGAGATCGGCCAGCAACAGTTCGCCAAGCTCTGCCTCGCCACGCTGGGCAAGCCGTCCTGCGACGACACCGACCACCTGATCGGCCGGCAGCTGGCGATCGGCGTGGGGCTCGACAAGAAGGATCCGAGCCGCAACCGCGTGAAGTGGACTGAGGCCGTCCAACAAACGACGTCGGCACCGGCCGCGCGTCCCGCCGCTGCTCCTGCTGCCGCACGCGTTGAGAAAGCAGCTAACCCTTGGAAAAAACCACAATAAAACGCGCCGGGGAAAGCTGCTGCAGTGAGTACCCAGGAGACACACCAAATGAAGCCCACTGAACAAAACCTGGTCGACCGATTGAACCGACCACTGCTCAAGCCGATGAAGTTTGTCGTGCGCCCTGGCGCGACCGACATGCTCAAGCACCCGTCGAAGATGGGGAACACCTTGTACTACCCAGACGGGAGGGTTGTGAAAGATGCTGCCTCGCGTTGAATCCAAGGGCCTAGAGCTGCTCTCAAGCGGCCAAGTGATTACCAAGTACGAGCTGTGCAAAGCAGCGCCCTGCCATCTCTTGGCCGCGCACAGAGCGCTGAGAAAGATGCACGCCGAGGGCGCCGTGCGCATCAAAAAGTGGGTCCTGGTGAATCACCAACCGATCCCTGCGTACACGCTCGAGAAAGGCGCAGACGCCCCTAAGCCAGCGCCAAAGGGGAAGCGATGAGCACAGACCTTCAGCAAGCCGCGATCGAGGCCCAGCGGTTCATTGAAGAGAACCAGGGCGACCTGGGCATCTTCACCTTACGCAAAGCTTTCGAGATGGGCTACCTCACCGCGCAGGCCAGCCGCAAGCCGGTCGCCTACCGGATCAAACAAGCTGGTCGCTGGCACTACATCGATGACAGCGACCCCTTCCCTACCGACGACATGGAGCCCCTTTATGAATGAAGACGAAGCATGGGAGGAGCTCGAGCACAGGATCTGGCGGCGCAAGGTGGCTGACTACATCGCGCTGTCCAAAGACGAAGCGCAGCGATTCATGAAGGAAGCAAACAAGACCGACCTCGCGACGATGACACTCACCCAAGCCTATGAGCTTGGATACCGACATGGATACACAAATGGCAAAGCTACCTGAACCAGAGAAGACAACGGCCAAGCAGATTCACTGGCTGTATGAGCAAAAGAAAGAGGATCCACGGCCGCACATGGGCTGCTCGATCATTGGCCACAGCTGCGACCGCTACATCTGGCTGACCTGGCGCTGGGCACTTGCCGAGAAGTTCCCCGGCCGCATCAAGCGCGTATTCGACACCGGCAAGCGTGAGGAGGTCAGGCTTTGCGAGGATTTGCGAGCTTTAGGCATTGAGCTTTACACAATCGATGAAGAAACTGGCAAACAAATATCAGTCACGGCGCATGACGGCCACTTCAGCGGCTCGGTCGACGGCATCGCTCGAGGGTTTGTCGAGGCGCCCAAGTCCTGGGCGGTACTCGAGTGCAAGACACACAACACAAAGAGCTTCACAGAGCTGCAAAAGAAAGGCGTGCGCGAGTCAAAGAAACAGCACTACGCCCAGATGCAGATGTACATGGGACTGCTTGAGATCGATCGCGCCATGTACCTCGCTCAATGTAAAGACGACGACAACATTTACTCGGAGTGGGTTCACTTCGACAAGGACGTCTTCAACGGCTACCTGGACCGCGCTGCACGACTGATTGAGAACACATCAGTGCCGGCCAAGCTATCAGAAGACCCCAGCTGGTACGAGTGCAAATGGTGCGACTTCAGCGACCTTTGCCACGGCGAACAGATCGCCCAGGCTAACTGCCGTACCTGCTGCCACATAACACCAGAGAAGGAAGCCCGTTGGGTCTGCGAAGTAACCGCCAAAGAGCGGAGCTTCAAGGACCAGATGTTGGGCTGTGATCACCACCTGTACATCCCTCCTCTGGTGCCTTTTGCCGAGCCCATCGACGGCAGCGCAAACCACATCGTCTACCGCAAGGCAGACGGCACCGAGTTCACCAACGGCAGCGTGCCTGGTCAATTTAAAAGCCGCGAGCTCGCATCGATTGATCCGTCGCTGATTGGCAACCAGACCGTCAAAGACATCAAAGAGATTTTCGGAGCGGAAGTCGGGCCAAGCATTGCCGACATGAAGGACGACCTCGAGCTCGTTTACGCCGATGACACATCACCGGCCGGCAAGAAGATGACCGAGCAGATCAAGGCCCACCAGGCCGCAATCAAATACCTGAAAGCGAGTGGCAAAAAATGATGGAGATAACCATGCATGACCCGTTTGCTCAATTTGTCAGTTATTTGCTTGGCGATTTGAGCCCGCCCAAGCCACGCGCTAATCGCCGCTACATCGATGGACGACTTGCGAGAAGCGAAGACACGACACAAAACGAACTGCTCGAGGTCGTGCGCTGCTGCGGCCAAGTTTGCAGCCAGGACATCGTCAAGCTTTCTGGTTATCCGAAGACCACCGTTTACAAAATGCTTGAGGAAATGGTGCGGACTGGTTTGCTTAAAACCGTTGTGCGTAAGGACCTAACGACGCATGGCCGCGCAATCAAGCACTACATGGTCCAGGAGAAAACAAAATGAACGAGGCGATAGATGAAGCGCTGCGACTACTGCAGCTGGGCAGCGAACTTGACGTTGTGAAGGCGATTGCGGTGCTTAAAAAAGCGCAAGCAGAGAAGCAAAAGCCTGTGGCGTGGGTTTGTGAGGGATTTGGTAAACAAAAGCACAACATTGATTACGATCAAGAAGATGTTGATGCGCTTCCAGTTGGAACAATGCTTTACACCGCACCACCCATGACCCCTGAACACTTACCGCAGTACATCGCAAC
>JACCDX011666862.1_pt1 | contig 35465 bp, 38 predicted proteins | sample 7449681 | NCBI WGS metagenome assembly JACCDX01 (sample SAMN15323450, study PRJNA562643) | freshwater metagenome | isolation source: river surface water | place: USA:Blue River Watershed | collected 2017-08-18
CAATTGCTATCCTTTCCTATCACTCAGTCCGGGTGGCGGAATTGGCAGACGCGCTAGCTTGAGGTGTTAGTTCCCGCAAGGGATTAGGGGTTCAAGTCCCCTCTCGGACACATGAAAATCGATGATGCGCTATTGCTCATCCGTGAAATCCCCGATTACCCAAAACCAGGAATTCGATTTCAAGACATCACCCCATTGTTGGCTCATGGCGAAGCATTTATCACAATCACAGAAAAGTTCGCTACCTACGCCGACTCTTCAACCTTGATCGCTGGCATTGAAGCTCGTGGATTCATCTTTGCATCTGCGGTAGCAAATCAATTGCGTAGCGGCTTCGTTCCAATTCGCAAGGCAGGGAAACTTCCACACTTAACAATCTCTGAGAGTTATGGTCTTGAGTATGGCGTTGACACTTTGGAGCTCCATGTTGATGCAGTGACACCTGGCTCAAAAGTACTTCTGATCGATGATGTACTTGCAACCGGAGGAACAATTGGAGCGGCGATCGAGTTAATTCAAAGACTTGGTGGAGAAGTAATTCATGTTCTTGCGCTCTTGGAGATTAGCGGCCTACCTGGCCGTGAGCGACTCAATGAGAAATATCCTCACATTCCAGTCACCTCGCTGGTAGTTTCTTAGTAATGCGTATCCTTCAAATTCAAGGATTGCGGGCATTAGCCGCTCTCCTTGTAACAATTTTTCATGCCAAGATGATGCCCGGTGGGTTTATTGGCGTCGATATTTTCTACGTTATCTCTGGATACCTAATCACTGGATTGATTCTAAGAGAGATTGAGAAGACTGGCCGTCTTGATCTCAACGCCTTCTATCAGCGAAGAATTAAACGCCTATTGCCAACCTCTGTTTTCGTTTTGTTTGTGACAGCCATCGTTGGTTTTTTTGTTTTGCCAGCTATTACCAGAGATGCTTTAGGACGAGATTTATTTGCGGCGGCTGCTTACATCTCCAACTATCTGTTTGCCTGGTGGGAAAATGACTATCAAAATCTAAATGCAACCCCATCACCCTTTATCCATTATTGGTCATTGGCGGTTGAAGAACAGTTCTATGTGGTGTGGCCAATCTTCATTCTTTTTCTCTCGCGTTTTGGCAGACGAGCCATTCTCAATGGTGTTGCGATTGTCACCGGATTATCACTTCTACTTTCCATTTACTTAACTCAGGTTGCACCGATTTGGGCTTTTTACTCATTACCAACACGCGCTTGGGAGTTAGGTGTTGGTGCTCTATTGCTCTTCATCCCAGAAAAGTATCTTCGTAATAGGTACTTTCCGTGGTTGGGCGCAATTGGAATTATTTATTCATCGATTAATTTTAATGAGAGCACAGCTTTCCCCGGCGCAATTGCGCTAATCCCGGTATTAGCCACCGCCATTCTTATCGGAACTATTCCAATCTGGCCTAGATTCTTCAATGATTTAAGCAACAACCCGTTATCTCAATGGCTAGGGGCGATTTCATATCCGCTATATCTGTGGCATTGGCCAGCCTTAGTTTTGCCAAGTAGCGCTTTAGGTCGCCCACTAAGAATTCGCGAAACCTTTCTGTGTATCTTGCTCACCATTGTTTTAGCACATTTCACGAGCAAGTTCATAGAACAACCGTTGCGACATAGAAATTTTACTGCGAAAAAATCCTATGGTTTCTTCGCTGCCACAACCATTGTTTCACTCTTGGTAGCTCTTGGAATTTCTTCGACCGCATCATCCATCATCTCTGTCAAAGGAACGAACTACACCTTCGACCTAGTAAAGGTTATGGAAAGACCACTTGTCTACGAAGATGATTGTCATGTTAATTATGGCGAGGAGTTATCTGGCGATTGCACTTATGGAGTCATTGGCTCGGAGAAGAAGATAGTTCTTTACGGAGATTCACATGCTGCGCAGTGGTTCCCAGCGTTGCAACGATTGGCGGTTGAAAAGGGCTTTGAGCTTATTTCTCTCACCAAATCTGCATGTGCCTCTGTTGATGTCCCTCGTCCTGATCAGGGCGCGTTTAAGAACGCAGATTGTGAAAAATGGAGAGAGAATTCGATCAAGCGAATTCAAAAACTTAAGCCTGATGCTGTAGTCATCAGTAGCTTCCAGCATTTCACGCCACCTTCAAGTTATCCGAACCGCGAACAATGGTGGAACGATGGGCAACGACAGTTACTCTCTGATTTACGAGGCTCCTCAAGCAATCTCATTTACATTAGCGATACTCCCCAACCGCTGCGCGATATTCCTAGTTGCTTAGCAACGAGTAATGTAAAAAGTTGCAACACGACAAAGAAAACGCCAAATGTCATCATCGACGGCTTTAAGAAGATAGATCCAACGCCATGGTTATGTTCTCGAACCTGCCCAGCGATCAAGGATGGATATGTCGTTTATCGTGACGGTTCACACATTTCAGTGGAGGCAGCTCTTGGCCTATCTGAGCAATTAGGAAATGCTTTGAAGGATAAAGGGCTATTTCCCTAGAGCTATGGCAGTATGCGCTCCATGGCTGAGTTGGTGTACTACTGCGGAACTATGGATAGCGGTAAGTCGACCCTTGCCCTGCAAACTGCGCACAACCATCAGAGTCGCGGACGAACAGGATTAATCTTCACCAACAAGGATCGAGCTGGATCTGGAGTTATCTCCTCCCGCTTGGGACTTTCCAGTCCTGCTATCGAAGTCTCCCCTGAACTTGATATTCATAAATTGGTGGTCGACAAACTTTCCATGGGTGAGCGAGTTGATTACATAATCTGTGATGAAGCACAATTTTACGAGAGCGTACAGATCGATCAATTAGCACGGGTTGTTGATGGCCTCGGTATCGATGTTTTTGCCTTTGGAATTCTCGCCGACTTCCGCACCAAACTCTTTCCCGGTTCTGCGCGATTGGTGGAGCTTGCAGATCGAGTAAACACCTTGCAGGTTGAAGCTCTCTGCTGGTGTGGTTCAAGGGCAACACATAATGCTCGAACAGTCGGCGGCGTAATGGTGACTGAGGGCGAGCAGGTTGTTGTAGGCGATGTCGCCGCGGGTGCCGAAGTTGCTTATGAAGTTTTATGTAGACGTCACCACATGCGACAGGTAACTGCACGGGCTTCACGAGCGGCCCATACGTCAACACTTCCACTACCGTTTAAGGAGTAAGTATGAACTCACGTGGGTATGCGGCGTTATCGGCCAAATCAGATCTAACCTCCTTCGAATTTCAACGTCGTACCCTGGGTGAGCATGATGTCGCCTTGGATATCGCATATGCCGGAATCTGCCACAGCGATATCCATCAAGTTGCTGAAGAGTGGGGTCCAGCGATATTCCCAATGGTTCCGGGTCATGAAATTGCAGGTGTCGTGAGCTCTATCGGAGCAAAAGTTACAAAGTTTAAGGTGGGCGACAAAATTGGCGTTGGTGTCTTTGTAGATTCCTGTCGTGTTTGCGCCAGTTGTCAGAAGGGACTGCAGCAGTACTGTGTTGAGGGAATGACCGGTACTTATAACGGTTTAGAGCGCGATGGAGTAACTGTCGCAATGGGCGGATACTCAAACAACTTTGTTATCAATGAGGATTACGCGGTTCATATTCCTGACAACTTGCCATTGGATGGCGTCGCACCACTTTTATGCGCGGGTATCACCTTGTACTCACCGATCAGGCACTGGAATGTGAAGCCCGGCATGAAGGTCGCTGTTATGGGATTAGGCGGTCTTGGACACATGGGCGTTAAGTTTGCTGTCGCGATGGGCGCAGAGGTAACAGTTCTTTCACACTCGCCTAGTAAGCAGGATGATGCAATTGCAATGGGAGCACATCACTTCATATCCACCAAAAATGCCGAAAACTTACTTCCCCTAGTTAAAAGCTTTGATCTGATTCTCAACACGGTAAGTGCAGAGTTAGATATCAATGATTATCTCAATCTCCTCAAGTTGGATGGCACCCTAGTTGTCATTGGCCTTCCCGGTAAGCCTTATGCCGTGCATGCTGGCACATTGCTCAATGGGCGCAGATCTCTATCTGGATCCATGATCGGTGGAATTCCCGAGATGCAAGAGATGTTGGATTTCTGTGCAAAACATCAGATTGTCAGTGATGTAGAAGTCATTAAAGCGGATTACATCAATGAGGCGTACAAGCGAACAGTGGCAAGTGATGTGAAGTATCGATTTGTCATCGATGCATCAACTTTTTAAATACTGTGTACGAGCAGCGCAAAGATAGGCGCGATCGCCAGAGCAGGTAAGAGATTTCCAACTGCGACGCTCTTAACATTGAGTAGCTTCAGTGCAATACAAATCAGCATGATGCCACCGACTACTGTCATGGCATCAATTTGATACCCCTCTAAAATCTCACCGAGGCCAAATCCGATTACCGTCCACACTCCCTGGTAAATACCAACGGGCAGCGCCGAGACAGCAACTCCCCATCCCAAGGATGTCGCAAAAGCCATGGCTGCGAAAAAGTCGAGGGTGCTCTTTAAAATCAATTGATCTATCCCAGTTCCCATTCCATCGCTGATGCTTCCAAGGATGGCAAGAGGTCCTATTGCAAAGAGAAGGGATGCGGCTACAAAACCTTCGACAAAGGAGGATTCACTTGATGCTTTAAAGCGAATCCTTAACTTCTCCCCCAATGAATCAAGTTTGTTCTCGAGCTTTAGTGCGGAGCCGATAAGTCCTCCGATGAGAAGAGAGCCCAATACGACGAGCAAACTCCACCCTTGGGGTAATGCAGATGAGTAACGCTCCGACCACAAAGGAATTAAGGCTGATGCAGCGCCTAATAAAGTAACTAGACCTAGAACATCGGTGAGAAGAGTTCGTGTTCGTGCTGGCATTCGATTACCTACGAGAACACCGAGCGATGCTCCTCCAATAATGGTGATGATATTTATTACGGTGCCAACGCCTGGAAACATTTACTGAGTATACTCTGTGAATGTCCAATCCATTCCTGGAGTTTCTACGTCCACATAAAACCGTTCCCCAGACACCTTGGACAGCAACTTCACGGTGGGATCTCAATCCTTCACGCGTAGGAGTTCTCTTCTTTGGCCTCTTTATTTTTGGTGTTGGCGATTCACTTCTTATTCAAAGCACTATTGGCAACGCTCCATGGTCGGTATTGGCGCAAGGTGTCTCAACTAAGCTAGATATAACAATGGGTTGGTCTACCTTTGCAAGCAGTACATTAGTTCTGTTGCTATGGATTCCATTAAGAGAAAAACCTGGATTTGGCACCCTTTCTAATATCGCAATCATCGCTATTGCTATTCAAGTTGGAGTAACTTTTTTTCCGGAACAAGATAATTACCTCATCGCAATCATCTACTGCCTAGTTGGAATCGCGATGGTTGGCTTTGGATCAGCTCTCTACATCACCTGTGGTTTAGGTCCAGGTCCACGCGATGGTTTGATGACCGCCATCCATAACCGCTCAGGTGTTCGCATCGGTCGTGTCCGATTGGCCATTGAGAGCTCAGTTTTGGTCGCTGGGTGGCTCTTAGGTGGCACGGTGGGGTTAGGAACCCTCTTATTCGCCCTCTTGATTGGGCAATCAATCGCTATCGCCCTGGGAGTCGTTTCTCGGGTTACTTCCAGGTAACACATAGGATTTAACTCTTCCCAAGGGTTGTGCGCCCTATCGCACACGGGGTCGCAAACACCCCCGTTAACAAAATTAGAAAGGCACTACTTCATGCTGGATTCATACTTCAAAATCTCTGAGCGGGGCTCATCAATCGCCCAAGAGGTTCGAGGCGGACTCGTAACCTTCTTCACGATGGCTTACATCGTGGCTCTTAACCCAATTATCTTGGCGTACACACCAGATGCAAATGGTCAGTTCCTATTTGGTGGAGCACAACCTGCTCCTGCAATGGTTGCTGCAACAACTGCACTCGTTGCGGGTGTACTAACTATTCTGATGGGTTCTATTGCTAACTATCCATTAGCACTTGCTACAGGTCTGGGTCTCAATACCTTCGTTGCAGTTGGTATTGCTTCAAAGATGTCATGGGCTGCTGCAATGGGTCTTGTTGTTCTTGAAGGTTTAATCATCTTGGTATTGGTGCTCACCGGATTCCGTGTGGCAGTTTTCAAGGCGGTTCCACCACAGATCAAGATCGCAATCTCAGTTGGTATCGGACTTTTCATCGCGCTTATCGGTCTAGTTGATGCCGGTTTCGTACGTCGTACAGCAAGTGGTCCAGTTCCAGTAGGTCTAGGAGTCAATGGAAACCTCGTTGGTTGGCCGACAGTTGTATTCGTCTTCGGAACTCTTTTGATCATCGGACTTATGGTTCGCAAGGTCAAGGGTGCAATCCTTATCGGAATCGGTGCAGCTACAGTCTTGGCGATCGTTATTCAGCGAGCGTTCAACATTGCACCTAACTTCACTCCTGGAAACCCTCCAACTATCGTTGATGGTGGTTGGCAGCTAGGTATTCCTTCAATTCCTAAGGAAGTTGTCGCTGTTCCAGAGTTTGATTTCACTGGTCAGTTCGATCTCTTTGGCGCTTTCAGTGTTGACAATGTTTCATTGATCGCAGCAATTCTTCTTCTATTCACCCTTTTGCTCTCTGATTTCTTCGACACTGTCGGAACAGTTACAGCGATCGGTCATGAATCAGGACTTGCTGATAAGGATGGAAATGTTGACAACATCCAGAAGATTCTCTTGGTTGACTCTGTAGCAGCTGCTGCAGGTGGTGCTGCAGGTATTTCATCAAATACTAGCTACATCGAATCAGCTTCAGGTGTTGGTGAAGGTGCTCGTACAGGTCTCGCTTCAATCGTAACTGGTGTTGCATTCCTACTTACTACCTTCTTGGCTCCTCTTGTAGCAATCATTCCTTACGAGGCTGCTACACCTGCATTGATCATCGTAGGTTTCCTCATGATGTCCCAGATTAAGAACATTGATTGGGATGACATGGGAATCGGAGTTCCAGCATTCCTAACAATTATCTTGATGCCATTTACTTACAATATCTCTGTTGGTATCGGCGCAGGATTCATCACACACGTTGTGATCCGCTTGGTTCAAGGTCGTGGCAAGGAAGTTCATCCACTCATGTACCTAGTTTCAGGTCTGTTCATGATCTACTTCTTATCTTCACCAATTAATTCTTGGCTTGGATAAGTACTCTTATAGGAAAGGCCCCTGGGAAACCGGGGGCCTTTTCATTTACCAGTTGATTTCCTTCAACCCCTTCGAACGCAGCTTTGCGTTAACCTGCGAAAAAGGAGAAGAGCCAAAGAATCCGCGATAGGCGGATAAGGGACTTGGATGCACCGAAGTGATTACAGATTGTTCATGAAAAAACTGTTTGAGTGGGAGCGCAGTACTCCCCCATAAAACTGCGATCACATCCCTTTCGCCCAGAACCTGTGCAACTCTTTCGGTAATGTCCTGCCATCCTAGTTTTTCATGAGCCAAAGATTTCCCAATTTCGGTGCTCAATACTCGATTAATAAGCATCACACCTTGATCAGCCCAATCACTTAAATCACCATGTGTTCGAGTAATGCCGAGATCAGAGAACAACTCTTTGTAAATATTGCGAAGGGATGCGGGCAGATTGGTTATCGATGAATCAATTGAGAAGGCAAGGCCATGTGCATGCCCCTTGGTCGGATATGGGTCTTGCCCAAATATGACAACTCTTGTTGATTCAATGGGCTGATTCAGCGCCCTAAAAATCAAGTTGTAATCGGGGGTTACCGATCTGTTGGAAATAAAGCTGTCGATGCTTTCAATTAAAGCTTTGTGTGATGCTAGTTCTACCTGCCACTGCGGATGTAGTTGCTCAAATAGAGGCACGAGCGAAGAACCGACCTGACTCAGGCGTCACGGAAATCGAGGTTCCAAAGACCGCTGAAACATGCTCAGAGGTAATGACCTGATCAATTGGTCCCGAGACTGCAATTGATCCATCTTTGATCAGGAGAGCATGGGTAGTACCAACTGGAATCTCTTCGATGTGATGAGTAACCAGTATGGTCGCGGGGGCCATAGGGTCTGCGGAGAAGTTTGCAAAACGTCGTAGCAAATCTTCACGTCCACCAAGATCTAAACCGGCTGCTGGCTCATCAAGCAGTAGCAGTTCTGGGTCTGTCATCAATGCCCGTGAGATCTGTACCCGCTTCTTTTCGCCTTCGCTCAAAGTTCCGTAGAGTCTGTCGCCTAACTCGCGAACGCCAAAGTTTGTTAAAAGCGCCATGGCACGTGATTCATCCCAAAGGTCATAACTCTCATTCCATCGACCCAAGATCGCATAGGCGGCGGTGAGGACAACATCCTTAACTGTTTCATCAACAGGAATATCATCTGCAATCACCGAACCACAAAGGCCAATTCGTGTGCGGAGTTCAAAAAGGTCAACCTTGCCCATCTCTTTATCGAGCACAGTTACCGTGCCTTGAGTTGGGAAGATCTTGGTTGCAAGAATCTGCAGCAGGGTCGATTTACCAGCTCCATTGGGGCCAAGAACTACCCAACGTTCGCCGTGATTGATAGCAAAGTTGATCGGACCCAGAATGACGCGGTCACCTCTGCGAACGGAGACCTCGTTAAGAGTCAAAACAGAGCTACTCATAGATGCAAAAGATACTGGGTCGGAGGCGAGATAGGGCGCAAACCTCACCAAAAGCATTAGTGATTCACGATAACCTTGCCTTCTTATGACACAAGAAACCAAAAATCAGCAGATATTTTCAGGGTTGATCCTTCTTACAGGTGAGGATAAAGCTGGCTTAGCCGACTCTCTTTTCGAGACTCTCTCACCATTTGCTGTCTCTGTGATAGATATTGACCAAATGATTATCAAGGAGCGATTGTTTCTTACGGTGCATATTTCCTTAAACCCTGATCATCAAGAAGCTATAGATGAAGATTTGAACCAGCTCGCGGAGCGGTTGCAGGTAGATATTGCCTCAATCTTTAGCCTTTCCCAGGCCCCTCGCGATATAGAGAATCAGTCGGTTATTACGCTCTCTGCAACCAAGATGCTGCCACGTTATATGCGAACGGTAACTGCAGCGATTGTCTCTGCCGGTGGAAACATTGAGAGTTTGGTTCGCAAGTCGACAGCGCCCATGATCATCGAAATGCGCGTATCTGGTGTCGCATTGGAGGTTTTAAAGCACTCCCTTTCTAATCTGACTCTCGAATCCGATCTGTCGATCACAGTTGCATAGAGAAGAAAATGTCTTTCGTTAAGCGTTTAGTTCAGCTCGATGTTGATTCAACCTTCATTCAGCAAGAGGCGATCGAGCTTCTAGCTACTAAAGCTGGAGTCTTGGAAGCGGTTAAGCAGATAACAGATGCCGCAATGAGGGGCGAGTTGGATTTTGCACAAAGTTTAGAATCACGAGTAAAGCTGCTAGCAGGGCTTCCGGATACAGTTTTTGCGGAGGTCCGATCTGAAATTACATTGACCGATGGAGCGGCAGAACTTGTTTCCTTATTGCATGAGAAGGGGCATTGTGTTGCGCTCGTTTCAGGAGGCTTCACCAACATTTTGCAGCCCATTGTTACTGAGCTGGGTATCGATTTCTTCAGAGCTAATACTTTAGAGGTTGTAGCCGGAGTTCTCACCGGAAAAGTTGTTGGAGAGATCGTCGATCGTGCGGGAAAAGCAACTGCACTTCGAGAGTTCGCAGGAGCTTGTCAGGTCCAGCTAGCCGACACTGTGGCAATTGGTGATGGTGCAAATGATCTAGACATGATGGCACTAGCCGGAGTTAGTATCGCGTTTAATGCCAAGCCAATAGTTGCAGCAGCTGCAGATTACGAGATTAAAGAGCCATCTCTTGCATCAGTTGCAGATTTGATTGGGTTATAACTAAAGCCGACAGGCGTGAATATCTGTAACGAGGATGCCACGAGCACCTATCGCCCACAACTCATCCATAACTCGATTTGTATCTTTGCGTAAAACCATTGCTCTAACCGCAACCCAATCCTCGCGCTGCAATGGAGAGATCGTAGGAGATTCCAAGCCTGGCGTAATGGCACATGCTTGTTCAATCAAATCCTTTGAAACATCGTAATCCAAAAGTACATAACGGCGTGCCGTCACAACTCCTTGCAAACGACGAATCAAAACCTCTAACCCTTGCGGAATTGAACTGCCGACTCTCTTAATCAACACCGCTTCGCTGGTCAATATCGGATCTCCAAAGATAGAAAGACCTGCTTGGCGAAGAGTGTTGCCTGTACTGACAACGTCAGCGATCAGATCGGCTACTCCCAAACGCACACTGCTTTCAACCGCACCATCTAAACGAACGATCTTTGCTGAGATCCCTAACTTGCTCAGGCTGTGTTCAACAAGACCTGGATATGCCGTTGCTACCCGCTTACCTGCGATATCGCTCTCCTTCCACTCCTTTCCAGAAGGTGCAGCGAAACGGAAGGTTGAGCCACCAAAATCAAGAGACAATATCTCCTCTGCTTCTGCACCTGAGTCGATTAACAAATCTCTACCTGTTATTCCAGCCTCTAACTCTCCAGAACCAACGTAAACCGCGATATCTCTTGGTCTTAAGTAGTAGAACTCAACTGAGTTTTCAGGATCGATCAGAACAAGGTCACGGCTATCTGTTCTTTGACGGTAACCAGACTCTTTAAGAATCGCAATAGAGCTATCTGCAAGAGATCCTTTATTCGGAACTGCTATTCGTAACATAGGTTCTCCTTAAAGAAACTTGTAGATGTCGTTAATGGTCAAGCCACGAGCTAGCATCAAGGTTTGAAGATGATAGATAAGTTGGCTGATCTCCTCAGCTAATGCCTCATCATTCTCATGCTCAGCGGCAAGCCATACCTCGCCTGCTTCTTCGAGGATTTTTTTTCCAATAGCGTGAACACCTGCATCTAAAGCGGCAACGGTGCCAGAACCCTCAGGTCGCTCAATGGCTTTCGTGCTCAACTCAAGCCATAACTCTTCAAAGGATTTCATGGTCGTAGTTTACTGTAGCTAGAGCTTGCTCGTTGCGAATTTTCTGATGTCGACAACCATCTGCGCTGGATCTGCCGCATTGAAAACCGCACTACCCACTACAAAGGTATCTGCTCCAGCATCGAGTGCAATCTCAATAGTATTCATAGAAATACCACCATCGACCTGCAGCCAGATAGGGCGATCCCCAATGATCTCTCTGGTGCGACGCACCTTATCCATCATGTTCTCCATGAACTTTTGACCACCAAAGCCAGGTTCAACGGTCATGATCAAGAACATATCAACTAGTTCCAGGTGCTGAATGTAATCTTCTATTGAGGTATTTGGCTTAATGCCCAAGCTTGATCGAGAGCCAGCTGCGCGAATGTTTTTTAGGGTTTGAGGGATGTTGTTAGTGGCCTCTGCGTGGATAGTCACCGATGCACATCCAAGTTCAGCGTATTGCACCGCTATCTCATCAACATTTGCCACCATCAAGTGGGCATCAACTGCAAGGGAGGACTCGGTAATAATCTTTGAAGCCGCCGCAAAATCGAAGGTGAAATTTGGAACAAAAACATCATCCATAACATCGAGGTGAAGCAGATCTGAGACTTGCGCGATCGAATCTATTTCCTCATTTAATCGCGAAAAATCAGCGTTAAGAATGCTCGGTGTGATTCGTATTTCCCTACTCATGCTCTGATTTTACTCGCTCTTCTTTTTGAAAAGAGCTAAGTACATAGCATCGGTGTCGGATCGATGTGTCCACAGCGACATCGCCATATCGCGCTCGGAGTTTTCAAGATGAGTCGGGAGGTATGGCGAGACATCCAACTGTTCCATAGTCAGATGCTTTCTTTTGAGATCAGATACCTGGATTGATGTTTCAGCTAGATGAGGAGAGCAGGTTGCATAGCCAAGGACTCCCCCAACCTTGAGTGCCCGAACTGCAGATTCGATCAACTCTCGCTGAAGCTGAGTGAGCTCTCTGAGATCTTGCAGGGTGCGTCGCCAACGAACTTCCGGACGACGTCGTAGCGCACCTAAACCAGTGCACGGTGCATCAATCAAAATCGCATCAAACTTCTCATTGTGATCTCCGATTTCACGACCATCGCCTACTAATACCCGATCACCATTGACAACTTGTCGTACCAAATCGGCACGAACAGCCGATACCTCATTAGCGGTAAAGGTGATGTTGCGTTGTCTGGCGATATTGGACAACAGCGCCGCTTTACCGCCGGGACCTGCGCACATGTCCAGCCAACTTTCCCCGCCCGCAGCGGCTGCGAAAACTAAGGCAACCAATTGGGATCCTTCATCCTGCACACCAATTTTTCGTGACTTAATCAAATCAAGGGCTCCCGGATTTCCTTTCCAATGAGCTCCATAGGGTGAATATGTTGTTGGTTCAGCGCCAATGGTGATCAAATCCGAAACGGTAGATAAACCTGGCCATGAAACCAAGGTGGGAGTTGCCGGTTCATTATTGATTGCAAGCGCGCTTTCCACTTCATCCCAACTCTTCAACAGATCGAAGTACGCCGAAACAATCCATTGTGGGTGGGAGTACTGAATCGAGAACCTCTCAACATGATCGGTGATCGCATCCAATGGTAAAAACCATTCCTCCTTGCTCTTGCGTGTGACATTGCGGAGCATGGCATTGACAAAGCTGGCTTTAGATTCACCCAAACGTTTGCGGGCTACTTCAACGGTGGAAGCTACTGCTGCATGATCGGGAACTCGCATCTCGTGGATCTGATGAACACCCATGCGGCACACATCGACAATGCCGGGATCTACCTCAGACCATGGGCGATCGCTAATCTGAGAGAGAACCCAGTCATGCTTTCCCTGCATTCTGATGGTTCCATACAAAAGCTCAGTCACAAGGGATTTATCTCGCTCATCCAACTTACTGGAGTTAAGAGCTTGAGGAAGAAGAAGATTGGAGTAACCCTCATTTCTATTCACCTCAGTTAACAAGTCAAAGGCTAGAAGACGTGAAGCCTCGGGCTTGGGCGACTTAAAGGTGTTTCTCCGCGCCTCAGCCAAAGTGTTCCCCACCCTGCAATCGCGCTCCACGCGCCCAATCAATTGAGCTCATCTCTTTCTTCCCAGCAGGAATAACTGACAAGATTTCAATCGCGGATTGATTTCCGCATCCGATAAAGACTTTTTTATCAAGAACAACTATCTCTCCTTGTTCAAGATGTATCTCATTATTGGAAATGGCAGCGGTGATCTTGAAAGGTTCACCCTTCCATAGTGACCACGAACCTGGTTCATAGGTGAAAGCTCGTATTGCATTTACTAGGCTTTCGGCACTTTGCGTGAAATCTAATTGAGCCTCTGCCTTAGATATCTTCGCAGCTAAGGTGGCAGTTCCACTTTGGGGTGTTGGAGAAACACCATCAGAGATCATAGTTAAGGCACGATCAACAACCGCTGGACCTTCTTGAGCGAGCACTGAGAGCAATTCGAAACTGCGCCACGTTGGATTAATCTGGATTGAAGACTGCGCGTAGATAGGCCCTGTATCCATTCCCTTTTCTAACTGAAATACAGAAACACCGGTAACGCTGTCTCCATTCTGTAGACAGCGTTGCGCGGGAGCTGCTCCCCTATAGGCTGGCAATAGAGAGAAGTGAAGGTTGAGAAAACCATGCTGAGGCAGCTCCAAAATCTGTGGTGGCAGTAAAACTCCGTAACCTATAGTGATTACACAATCGAGCGTTTCCAGTGAGCCAATTAAATCCAATGGGTTATGGGGCTTAATGATTGGAATCGAGTGAAGCTCAGCCCAATCTGCAACAACGCTTTGCTTCATAACCCGACCGCGTCCAGCTGGTTTATCAGGTTGGGTAATGATCAAGGCGATCTCATGATCACTGTGAAGTAACCATTCAAGAGTTGGAATCGCAACCTCCGGAGTAGCGGCTACTCCGAGACGCATTAGGTGTTCCGTCCGAAAATTGAGTGTGGCGAATCCTTTACTTGGATTGACTGACCTTTTTCTGAAGCAAGATTGAACCAATCCGACTCACGAATCTCTTTCATCGCTAGTTTGCGATCCTCTTTCGATAACTTATCGATGAAAAGAATTCCATTGAGATGATCGGTTTCATGCTGAAGAGCACGAGCTAAAAATTCACTTCCCTCTACAGTTATTGGCTCTCCATACATGTTGAAACCCTTGGCTACAGCCCTCATTGCTCTAGGGGTTTCGTAGCGCAACTCAGGGAAGGAAAGGCAACCCTCTTCCCCATCCTGCATCTCTTCGCTAAGAGTTAACGTTGGATTGATCAGATGACCCAGCGCTTCATCAACATCCCAGACAAATACACGCAGAGGAACACCGATTTGTGGCGCCGCAAGACCGGCACCAGGAGCATCCAACATGGTGTCGGTTAGATCCTTCACTAAGACCCTAAGCTCTTTATCGAAATCAACGACCGGTGATGCGGGAGTGGTGAGTACTGGATCACCAAAGTAACGAATCTCCTGAATCGACATAGGTGCAGTCTAGCAATTACCTATAGCGAATAAGGATCTATTCGTAGCGTTAGTAAATCCTTCTTAGAAATACTCCGCCTTCTCTGCAACTCATGCAGGGTGATAGCCAATTGACTCCACTGTTCGCGAGCGACATGTAACACAATCTTGGCTTGATTCTTAGGCAATATGGTCGGTCCGTAAATTCGAACACTTGGAGGTAAACGACCCTCTGATAGGGCCTTGGTGAGACCTGTTGCTATTTGCGTCGATGCCGATGCATCCATAACCATAACCGCCGATAGGACAGTGGGAGGCAACTTCAACTCGGCTCTATCTGCGAGTTCTCGCTTGAGTAAGGGCGCAACATTCCAACGGGCTACCGCTGCGGTGATCGGATGGGAATCATCGATAACAAGCAAAACCTTGCCAGATGGCTTAATGAGAGAAGCACTTTCAAAGATTAGCTCTCTCGCTCTTTCCTGGCTATTGATATCTGTGTGAGAGAAAAAACGTGTTGCATCAAGTATCACAGTTGCTGCATACCCACCTGCAACCATTGGTTGGGCACCAGGTGTAGATAGAACTAATGATGGTTTGTTTTCAACTCTTTCTTTGATGACATCGCCTGCAGAGATAACAACTGGAAATCCGGGAAATGCTCTTGATATCTCCTCAGCAGCACGTTCAATACCTCGACCAGCAAGGTACTGCTTGTCTCTGTTACAAAAGCCGCAACGCCACTGTTCGTAGGCAAGACCACAGTGCACGCAGGTGGGTGGAAAATTTTTCGATGAAACACTTAATCGACCACCACATGTACATAGCGCTACATTTCTACAGTGAGCACAAAGTAGTGCGTTTCCATATCCTTTTCGAGGTGCAATGAAAAGGACCGGACCTTTTATCAAAGCTTTTTTAATCTCTGAGAAGATTCTTCCTGGTAACAGAGCGCCATCGGTTGGCGAAAATGCCTGGACCTCTACAGTTGTTTTCTGATTAAGGAACTTGATCTCCCCCGAATCAATGTTAAATGCGCTCCGTACTGAGGGGGCAAAGCCAGTCAGGATTACCTGCACTCCTTCGAGTTGCTGGCGCATTGTGGCGATAGTTGTCGTGTTCCAACCCGGGGAACGTATTTCAAAATGATCCGGAGAGGATTCTTTGAAGATGATAATTGAAGCTAGATTCCTCACGGGTGCAAAGATGGCGCTGCGCGTACCCACAACAACTGCACCATCAGTTCTCATCGCTAACAAGTAATTACGATATCGCTCTTCGCGAGATATCGAGCTAGTTAATGGAAGGACTGCTTCAAAATGAGGTGCAAGATGTTCGCGCAAACGTTCCACATCTTTTTCATCGGGAGCGATGATTAAAACAGCACCCTTTTTATGAACTTCTTTGACTAGCGAACTCATCTGCTCATAAGGCGATGTAAATGGAGTGAATGTCTTGAAGAATGAGGAGGGCTTGACGGTTGCTTTGATCACATCGGAGGTATTTGACTCAAACTCTTTATCTACCGATGCCACTCTGGGTGGGATCGCTGAGCGAATCAGATCCCAAGGATTGCAACAGTAAAACTCTGAAGCTCGATCTATGAGTTCGAGACTTTGAGGATTTGCTACTGCATGCGGAGAAAGAATTTTGGTGATCGACTTCAATTCACCGGCGCGATCGGGCGCCGACACTCTGGAAACAACTAGACCTTCAGTCTCGCGCCCTCCAAATGGAAGCTGGACACGAACACCAACCTTTACAAGAGCGCTCAATTTCGCTGGGACCGAGTAGTCATAGAGTTGATCGAGATGGAAAACCCCGGTGTCTACGCGAACCTTTGCGACAGGTAGTGACTCAGCTACTGGGCCTGACGGTGCAGGCGCAACCTCCGCCTTGAGACGAAAGAGCCGAGGTGTTGCCACCGGTTACTTAACTGCGTTTTGAAGTGCAGAGACTCGATCTGTTCGCTCCCAGGCAAACTCTGGAAGTTCACGGCCGAAGTGACCATACGCACTTGTTAGTGAGTAAATTGGACGTAGTAGTTCAAGATCTCTAATGATTGCAGCTGGTCGCAGATCAAACACTGCTAGAACCGCTTCTTGAATTGCTGCTACAGGAACGGTTTCAGTTCCAAAGGTTTCAACAAATACACCAACTGGTTGAGCCTTTCCGATCGCGTATGCAACTTGTACTTCGCATCGACGCGCTAAACCTGCTGCGACAACATTTTTAGCAACCCAGCGCATTGCATAAGCCGCTGAGCGATCAACCTTCGAAGGGTCCTTGCCGCTAAATGCGCCTCCACCATGGCGGGCCATTCCACCGTAGGTGTCAACAATAATCTTGCGTCCTGTTAATCCCGCATCTCCCATTGGGCCACCAATAACAAATCGACCTGTTGGGTTGATCAGGGTGCGTAGATCCTTTTTTGGAAGATCGATCTTTGAGATGATCGGGTTGATCACATATTCAATAATTTCAGGTGTTAACTTCTTTACAACATCAACTTCTTCAGAGTGCTGACTGGAAATAACAACCGTATCCAAAGCGATGGCACGATCACCTTCATACTCGATGGTTACCTGTGTCTTTCCATCTGGACGAAGATAGGCAAGCTCGCCAGATTTGCGAACCTTGGTGAGCTGTTGAGCTAGAGCATGGGCCAACCAAATCGGAAGTGGCATCAACTCTTTTGTATCATCACAAGCGTAACCAAACATCAGTCCTTGGTCGCCGGCACCTTGAAGATCAAGTGGATCTACAGCTGAAGTGACACGATGCTCGTAAGCATCATCTACACCTTGTGCAATATCTTGAGATTGTTGACCAATAGAGATGGATACGCCACAACTGTTTCCATCAAATCCTTTTTCAGATGAGTCGTAACCGATATTTAGTACGGTGTCACGAACAATGCCCATCACATCTGCGTAGCCATTAGTAGTTACCTCACCGGCAACGTGTACCTGGCCGGTTGTGATCAGAGTTTCAACCGCTACTCGACTTTTCGCATCTTGCGACAGTAGTGAATCGAGAACAGCATCTGAAATCGCATCAGCGATCTTGTCTGGGTGTCCCTCGGTTACGGATTCTGAGGTAAAAAGGCGCTTTGACATAGTTTCAACCTAACTGCCGGATGGCTTGATCAAGAAGTGTGTTACTGAGAGCGTCTTTGGAGACTTCCTTGACCGCTATATCCGCTTCATTGCGTAGGAGAATGGTACCCATAGTTGTGTCCTGGCCAAAGATTGCCCCGCCAGACACATCATTTACATAGATCACATCAAGCCCTTTGCTCTCTAGCTTTCTGCGAGCCTCTTGCAGGTGATCGCTGGTTTCAGCGGCAAAACCAATAAGGACCCTATTGGCTTTGCGTGGAGCCAACTCCGCCAATAGATCTGGATTTGTGGTGAGCTCAATACTGTTAAGCGCATTCTTCTTAATCTTGCCATCAGATACCTGTGAAGGACGAGCATCTGCAACCGCTGCGCTCATGATCAAAATTTTGCAATCATCAAAGCGCTTGCCTAGCTCTTCCTGCATCTGAGCTGTTGTTTCAACAGGAACAACAGTGACGCCCAGCAAATCTGATGTATCGCAATTAGCAGCGATCAAGGTAACACTTGCGCCGCGGTTACGTGCAGCATTGGCTAATGCAACTCCTTGCTTTCCCGATGAGCGATTTCCGATAAACCGAACAGGATCAATTGGCTCTCGAGTTCCACCAGCTGTGATCAATACATGCACACCTGCCAAATCCTGCACCTGACCTGTGAGCTCTTCAAACTTTGAAATAATAGTTGAGGTTTCAGGGAATCTTCCAGCTCCAATGTCTTTACCCGTGAGACGTCCGACCTCGGGATCTAGAACAAGAAAACCTCTAGCACGAAGGGTTTGAACATTAGCCACCGTTGCAGGATCGAGCCACATCGAAGGATGCATCGCAGGAACAATCATTTTGGGCACATCGGTTGCGAGAACGAGATTAGTCAGTAGATCATCGGCTCGACCCATGGCGATTCGAGCGATGAGATCTGCCGTTGCTGGAGCGATAAGTAAAAAATCTGCTCGCTCTGCCAATGAAATATGTGGAACGGTATGAACGCTCTCCCACACCTGTGTCGTTACCGCTCTACCTGAAAGCGCTTCCCAGGTAGCTGTACCGACGAAGTTCAAAGAGGAAGGGGTTGGAACAACGGTAATTGCGTAGCCACGGTCTTGGAGACGTCGCAGAAGTTCGCAGGATTTGTAGGCAGCAATTCCACCACCAACTCCGAGAATAACCTCACGGCCTTGGAGTGTCATTGAAAAAACTACGCTGTTGGCTCGAGGTTTTCGATTGTGAGAAGACCTTCATTGATCTCGCGAAGTGCGATTGAAAGTGGCTTCTCATGCACATGGGTTTCAACCAAAGGTCCTACATACTCAAGAAGACCTTCACCCAATTGTGAGTAATAAGCGTTGATCTGACGTGCGCGCTTTGCTGCGTACAAAACTAAGCTGTACTTAGAACCGCTCTTGTCTAGAAGTTCATCGATAGGTGGATTTGTAATGCCATCCATGGTTGTCCCCGCTTCTGTGATCAATCTTGAGAGTCAAACTAACGCTTAATTCTGGGCTAACTCTACCAGTTTCTGGACAACGCTCTCGACCTGGTCATTGACTATAACTACATCGAAATATGCCGCTGCCGCTAGCTCTTCTTGGGCCAGAGTCAACCTTTCAGCCCTTCTCTCCGCCCCATCGGTGCCACGTCCCTCTAGTCGAGCGACTAACTCCTCCCATGAAGGTGGCTCAAGAAAGACCAATAGGGATTGAGGTAGGTGCTCCTTCACTTGCTTGGCTCCTGCTATCTCAATCTCAAGCAAAACATTTCTTCCTTGACGAAGTGCATCTTCTACCTGTTGTTGAGGAGTTCCGTACCTATTGCCGGCAAACTCTGCCCATTCAAGAAATTCATCATTGCGAATCATTGTTGAGAAATCATCGTCGCTCACAAAGAAGTAATCACGTCCATGCACCTCATTGATTCGAGGTTTCCTAGTTGTTGCACTCACGCTTACCCAGAAATCATTTGCTTCCCTGAGTTTCTTTGCGACTGTACTTTTGCCGACTCCACCAGGACCCGACAGAACTATCAACCGTCCTGGTTTAATTGTCATATCGGGTTTCATAAACTCTTGACGAAGCTCCTTGATTTGATGCTTACCTAATCCTTGAATTCTACGTGTGGGTGAAATATTTAGTCGCTCCATCAAGGAAACGACTCGCACCTTTCCTACTCCTGACAGAGATTCCAGGAGTTCCTTAACTCGCATCTTTCCAACCGCTTCATCTCTTTGGGCTAGTGTGATGACTTGATCGATGGTGAGCGTGCCATCCTTGATCTGCGCCTTTACCTCTGCGCGTCGCTTTCGAGATTGCGCCGCTTTTGCCAAGGCAGCTTGACGTTGCTCTGCCGTTAGTTGCGGTGGTAATCCCATGGGATAAATCTAGTGGAGATTAAATTAGCCGTGAGCCAATCAGTTCTGCTCGTTCGCGCATCGCTTGTGCGCCTTGGCTCCAACTTTGCGTGATAGGTCTGCCAATCACAACAAGATTTGCTCCCGCAGCTATCGCACCTTCAGGTGTCATTGTCCGTTGCTGATCATCGCTTCCAGCCATCTCGAGTGGTCTGACTCCGGGGGTAATAATCAAGGGAGTTGGACCAACCGCTGCGCGAACAGCGGAAATTTCAAGCGGTGAACACACAATAGCTCGAGCACCACCGGCTATCGCTACCTTTGCTAAGGAGACTGCAGAATCAAGAGCCGATGCTTTGAATCCAACATCGCGAACATCAGCCTCCGACATTGAGGTCAAAATCGTAACTCCAGTAATAAAGCTCTGTGGCATCGCGTCGGCAGCAGCCTTAACCATTGCTTCGCCGCCAGATGCGTGAACAGTAAGGAACTTTGGGGCCAGATGGGAAACCGCTTTAGCCGCACCACTAACTGTGTGCGGGATGTCATGCAGCTTTAAATCTAGAAAAATATCAGAATCTGTCTCAGCTTGAATTGCCTTCACACCATCATGGCCAAAGGTCAAGAAGAACTCAAGACCTAACTTGAAGACGGAGACATGCTCTTGTGTTGCGCGCACCCACTCGACCGCTGTTTTTAACTCGGGGGTGTCAACCGCTAAAACTATTGGAGCTTTCATTATTTACTCCCCCTCTGTTGCGCGGTGGGCAAAACCAACTGCCTGCTTTAGCGAAGTGAAGCCTTTATCCATCAATAATTGTTTGAGTTCACTTTGAATAGACATGATCGCTGTTGGATTTCCGAAACTTGCGGTACCAATCGACACACCGCTTGCGCCAGCTAAAATCATTTCCAATGCATCTCTGCCTGAGGCAACTCCACCCATGCCAATAATTGGTGTGTTTGGCAGAGCTGCATGAACCTGATACACCGCACGCACCGCAATAGGTCTAATCGCAGGACCTGAAAGGCCGCCAGTTTTTCCGCCTAGATGAGGACGCATCGTATCGATGTTAATTACCATACCGAGAACAGTATTAATCAACGCCAATCCATCTGCTCCTGCATCAACAACACCTTTGGCAATTGATACTAGATCTGTAACATCCGGTGAAAGCTTGGCAATGATTGGCAGTTCGCCACCAATAGTTCTGCGCACACCATCGATAACTCTGCGGGATGCTTCTGGATCGCATGCAAATACCAGTCCACGATTTTCAACATTAGGACAGGAGATATTTACTTCAATGGCACTTATTCCAGAGACTGATCTGAGTTTGCGAGCAAGGGTTGAGTACTCCTCAACCGTCTCCCCCGCGATAGAAACGATGATGCGGGCCTTCTGCTCTACAAGGTAAGGAATGTCTTTCGCGATGAAAGCATCTATTCCCGGACCTTGAAGACCGATTGAATTGAGCATCCCACTTGGAGTTTCAGCCATTCGAGGCGTTGCTCGCCCCGCTCGTGGTTTGGACATAACAGATTTAGTTACTACTCCACCCATATCCTTTAATGGAAAGAACTGCGCTAACTCTCTTCCAGAGCTAGCACAGCCACTTGCGGTAAAAGTAGGTGCCGGGAACCATGCATTTCCTATAGTTGTTGAAAAATCTACAGTTGTCATAGCTGTTGTCCAACCTGACTCCATTGAACCTTGGAGCCATCCATCACCGGTCCATCGATACAGGAACGCAGATTGGAAATACTTCCATCCTCATTCTCAACTGGAAGTACGCAGGTCATGCAGATTCCGATTCCGCAAGCCATCGATTCTTCGACTGCGCATTGATGAACTACATCGAACTCATTTGTAATCTTGGTGATTGCCGCCAACATTGGCATCGGTCCACACGAGTAGATAACTGCCACATTGAGATCTTTAATGATCTCCGGGATTGGATCGGTGACTCGACCGGCGGTACCCATAGATCCATCCTCGGTATAGATGCGCATGGAATTGACTGCGCGCTTTCCCTCCATTGGAGCATAAATCTTTGATCCTGTACTTGCCCCCAAGAGCATGTCGACACGACATCCACGTGAGTTGAGGAGTTCAGCTAAACCAAACAATGGTGCCGATCCATAACCACCACCTACAAGTAAAACCGGTACAGCTTCAGTGGGAATTCCAAAGGCGGTTCCCAGCGGTGCAACAAGATCCAGAACCACACCTTCTACTTGGGCGCACAACCATTTACTTCCTTGGCCATGTGGAGCCACGATTAACTCCATTGTTCCGCCAACTGTTGTGGAGGTGGAGACCCGTGAAATCGCAAAAGCGCGACGCAAGACCATTCTGGAGGAATCTCCGCCAACACTAATCGCAACAAAGTTTCCTGGTTTACAAAAGGCGGCAATATCACCGATATTAATAATTATCTGGTGATATTGACCAACCTTTTTATTGCTGACGATAGGTGCTAGAAGTTGCTTAGCGCTCTTGTTTATTTGCATAACTTACGCCAACCATTCCTGCAATGATTTAATGCTCAGTGGGCTTGCTTGCAAGAAGCGAACTGCATCCACGGCAGCGCTAAAGCCAGCTGTTGTCGTAATACATGGAATCGATCTTTGCACAGCCGCTGTTCGAATAGCCCATCCATCGGCTCGTGTTCCTCGACCAACCGGTGTATTGATAACCAGATCAATCTCCCCCGCGTTGATGATGTCGACGATTGTCTTTTCGCCCAAGGTGCCAGTTCCTTCAGAGTGTTTACGAACCGTTGTGCACTCTATGCCCTTAGTGCGAAGAAAGTCGGCGGTGCCATCAGTGGCAAGAATATGAAATCCCAACTCTGAAAAACCGAGAGCAGGCTCTATTCCAGTTTCCTTATCTTTATCTGCCAAAGATATGAAGACAGTTCCAGCCTTGGGCAGCGGACCAAATGCAGCAATCTGACTCTTTGCATAACTCTCGCCAAATGTTGGGGAGATACCCATCACCTCGCCGGTAGATCTCATTTCTGGTCCTAAAACCGCATCCACTCCACGTCCATCGGTGCGACGGAAACGATTCCAAGGAAGTACAGCTTCCTTTACTGAAACACCTCTAGCAATACCGTCGCCTGAAGCCGGAAGAATTCCAGATTCCCGAAGCTCTTTAATTGTCGTTCCAACGGAAATACGTGCGGCAGCTTTAGCCAAAGCAACACCACTTGCTTTACTCACAAAGGGCACAGTTCTGGATGCTCGAGGGTTTGCCTCGAGAACATACAAAGTATTGTCAGAGATTGCGAATTGAATATTTATTAAGCCACGAACATTAACTCCACGAGCAATCTTTTCCGTTGCTATTCGAATCTCATCACGTTGCTCAGGTGTAACTGTCATAGATGGCAGCACACAGGCGCTGTCACCGCTATGAATGCCCGCCTCCTCAATGTGCTCCATTACTCCGCCGAGAAATAGCTCTTCTCCATCAAAGAGTGCATCCACATCTATTTCGATTGCATTATCGAGAAAACGATCGACCAAAACCGGATGATCTGGAGTGATATCGGTTGCACGGGTAATGAATCCACCTAAAGCAACATCGTCATAGACGATCTCCATGCCGCGTCCTCCCAAAACAAAGGATGGTCGAACCAGCACTGGGTAACCGATTGCTTGAGCAATGGTCGTTGCCTCTAGTTGCGGTGAGGCCATACCGAATTCAGGTGCTCGCAATCCCTGCTCGGCAAGAATGTTTCCAAATGCTCCGCGCTCTTCAGCGAGGTTGATCGCCTCTGGGGATGTTCCAAGGATGTTTACGCCATTTGCCTTCAAACCAGCAGCAAGACCCAAGGGAGTTTGACCACCCAACTGGGTGATTACACCTAAAACTGGACCTGCTTGTGTTTCAGCATGGACAACTTCAAGTACATCTTCAAGGGTAAGAGGTTCAAAGTACAACCGATTGCTTGTGTCGTAATCAGTCGAAACTGTTTCAGGGTTGCAGTTAATCATGATTGTTTCATAACCTGCTTCACGCAAGGTAAAGGAAGCGTGAACACAGGAGTAATCAAACTCGATTCCTTGTCCAATTCGATTCGGCCCACTGCCCAAAATAATTACAGCAGGTGTAGTTCGCGGACGAACCTCAGTTTCCTCTTCATAGCTTGAGTAATGATATGGAGTGAAGGCTTCGAATTCCGCGGCACATGTGTCCACCGTTTTGTAAACAGGACGAATGCCTAAATGATGTCGGGCTTTACGAACCTCATCCTCTGTTACTCCGCGAAGGCTTGCAATCTGACTATCTGAGAAACCCTGACCCTTAGCGGTTCGAAGTACTTCGGCGCTTAACTCACCTGGTTGCGAGATCACCGCTGCTTGCTGATTTATGAGTTCAATCTGACGTAAGTACCAAGGATCAATCTTGGAGGCTGCGAAAACCTCTTCAATACTTGCACCAGCCCACATCGCTTTTTGAACTTGCTGTAGACGATACTCTGTTGGAATTTTCATGGATTGCAACAATGCAGAACGCTCTGCATCAGCTATCGAAGGCCAGGTAAAGATCGCCTCCTTGCGCTCCAAGGAACGCAACGCCTTCATCAGCGCTTCCGAGAAGGAGCGACCTATAGCCATCGCTTCTCCCACGCTCTTCATGGTGGTCGTTAGCCGAGGATCAGCATCAGCAAACTTTTCAAATGCAAAGCGAGGAAGTTTTACTACAACGTAATCCAGAGTAGGTTTAAATGACGCAGGTGTTACTTGCGTGATGTCATTCTTAATCTCATCTAAGGTGTAGCCGATAGCTAACTTTGTCGCAATTTTAGCGATCGGAAAACCAGTTGCCTTTGAAGCAAGGGCGCTAGAACGGGACACTCTTGGGTTCATCTCAATCACAATGATGCGGCCATTAGCTGGATTTACCGCGAACTGAATATTGCATCCACCCGTATCCACGCCTACCTCACGGATGATGTTGAGCGATAAGTCACGAAGTTTTTGATACTCAACATCGGTCAAGGTCATGGCAGGTGCAACGGTAATTGAATCGCCGGTGTGAACACCCATCGGATCTAGATTTTCGATTGAACAGACGATCACAACATTGTCTTTGTTATCGCGCATTACTTCGAGTTCGTACTCTTTCCAGCCGATAATCGATTCTTCTAATAGCACTTCAGAGGTTGGACTATGGCGAAGACCGGCACCTGCAATTTGACGAAGCTCTGCCTCATCAAAGGCGATGCCAGAACCTAGACCACCCATAGTGAAGGAAGGTCTAACTACAACTGGATAATTAAGTTCTACAACCGCGGCTAAAATCTCTTCCATCGTGTGGCAAATACGAGATTTAGCTGACTCGCCTCCCACTTTTTCCACAATCGCACGGAACAGTTCTCGATTTTCGCCGCGGTTAATTGCATCAACATCTGCACCGATTAATCGAACTCCGTACTTAGCTAACGTTCCTCGCTCATATAAGCCGATCGCCGCATTGAGCGCGGTTTGACCGCCAAGAGTGGCGAGAACCGCATCCGGCTTTTCATGGGCAATGATTCGCTCGATTATCTCTGGAGTAATCGGCTCAACATATGTTGCATCAGCAAACTCAGGATCGGTCATGATTGTTGCCGGATTGGAGTTAACTAGAATTACTCGAATACCTTCGGCTCTTAAAACACGACAGGCCTGGGTACCCGAGTAATCAAATTCGCAGGCTTGACCAATAACAATGGGGCCACTACCGATAACCAACACACTTCTAATGGATGCATCTAAAGGCATTAGACACCTACCTTTTTCGTCATCAAATTAACAAAACGATCAAAAAGATAGGAAGCATCGTGTGGACCAGCTGCAGCCTCCGGGTGATACTGCACTGAAAAGGCGGGTCGATCAAGAAGTGCCAAACCTTCGACAACACCATCATTGAGGCAGGTGTGTGTTACCTCTCCCCTGCCATAAACCGTTGAGAACTCAGCATCGGTGGGTGCTTTTACAGCAAAGCCATGGTTATGCGCTGTAATCTCAACTTTGTTGGTGTTCTTATCTATCACTGGTTGATTAATGCCCCTATGACCAAACTGCAACTTATACGTTTCAAAGCCGAGCGCTCTTCCTAAAATCTGATGACCAAAACAGATTCCAAAAATAGGTACTTCTGCTAGCAAAAGCTCGCGAACAACTTCAATAACTTCGGTCATGGTCGAAGGATCGCCCGGTCCATTTGAGAGAAATACTCCATCAGGATTTATCGCCATGATCTGATCAAAAGTTGAGTTAAATGGCATTACCTGTACTTCAACTCCGCGCTCTGCAAGAGATCTAGGGGTAGCCGCTTTAATCCCAAGATCTAACGCTGCAACGGTAAATTTCTTTACTCCGATAGCTGGCACAACATATGTGGTTGGAGTAGAAACATCCTTTACTAAGAATGCCCCAGACATCGCTTCAGCTTTGCGAACCTCAACAACCATCTCTTCGCGAGTGAGGTCTAATCCCGAGAAGACACCAACCCGCATCGCTCCACGATCGCGTAGATGTCTTGTGATCGCTCGAGTATCTACACCTTGAATACCAACAACTCCCTGAGAAATCAGTTCTGCCTCTAAATCATTTTGAGCGCGCCAATTAGATGTCAAGGATGAAGGGTTACGAACAACAAAACCAGCAACCCAAATTTTCGCTGATTCATTATCAAAATCATTGACTCCCGTGTTTCCAATGTGAGGAGCGGTCATCACTACAACTTGCTTATGGTACGAAGGATCGGTGAGGGTTTCTTGATAACCGGTCATTCCGGTTTGAAAAACAGCTTCCCCAAATGTCTTACCTTGCGCCGCCCAGGAGCTACCTTCGAAAATTCTTCCATCATCCAAGACAAAGTAAGCGGTGCTCATTGTTGTGCCCCCTTACTTACGACTGCGCCGTTAATTACGGTCTGCTTACCCTTAAAGAGTGTGTACTCCACAAATCCAGGCAATTCATGGCCATGGTAGGGAGTATTTGATGAGTTAGATAGAACTAAATCGCGATCCACCCTCCAACTTTTCGTTGGATTAATCACAACGAGGTTGGCAAAGCTGCCCTTGGCGATCATCTGTCCTTGTTCGGCGTAGCGCCCAATTCGTGCCGGAGCAAGAGAGATTCGATCAGCGACCTGCTCCCAATTCATCATTCCGGAATCAACCATTGTCTTTTGAACTATTGATAAGGCGGTTTCAAGTCCTAGCATTCCAAAAGCTGCTTCCTGCCATTCACACTCCTTTGCTTCCAAGGGATGTGGAGCGTGATCGGTAGCAACGATATCGATAGTTCCATCTGCTAACGCCTCACGTAAAGCATGCACATCGGCTTCAGTGCGCAATGGTGGATTAACTTTGTACACAGGATCATATGAAGAAGCTAGGTCATCGGTCAGAAGAAGATGATGAGGAGTAACTTCTGCAGTCACATTAATTCCTCGTGCTTTAGCCCAACGAATGATCTCTACACCACCTGCTGTTGTGAGGTGACAGATGTGTAAACGAGATTTCACATGGTCTGTTAGAAGAACATCTCTAGCGATAATCGCCTCTTCAGCTACAGCTGGCCAACCCTTGAGTCCTAATCGGGCTGACACAATCCCCTCATTCATTTGAGAGTTAACTGTCATTCGAGGATCCTGTGCGTGCTGCGCAACTACACCATCAAACTTCTTGATGTATTCAAGGGCTCTACGCATAACTAATGGATCTGAAACACAATGACCATCATCGCTAAACACTCTCACCCGTGCAACTGAATCAGCCATCGCTCCGATCTCCGATAGCGCTTCACCACGCAGCCCTTGAGTAACAGCTCCAATTGGAAAAACATCGAGATAGCCCGCTTCTTGTCCCAATCTGTACACCTGCTCAACAACTCCAGCAGTGTCGGCGACAGGCGAGGTATTAGCCATCGCAGATAGTGCGGTAAACCCACCTTTGGCGCCCGCCTTACTTCCGCTTAAAACCGTCTCTGCATCTTCACGACCAGGTTCACGCAAATGTGTATGAAGATCTACAAGTCCGGGTAACACAACGCATCCTGAAGCATCTATAACTTGAGTCGCCTCACCCTTAAAGGATGCCACCACATCAACTACATGCTGTTCTTGAATGCAGATATCAGAGACCGTTCCATTTGGCAGTTTCGCACCCTTGATTACAAGATCAACTGAGTTCATCTAATTGCTCCCTGCCTCTAATGCGCTGCCTGTCAGAAGTACATACAAAATTGCCATTCTTACGCTGACGCCATTAGTTACCTGCTCGGTAATTACCGAACGGGCGCTGTCGGCTACCTCAGCTGAAATTTCTAGCCCTCGATTCATAGGACCTGGGTGCATAACAATTGAACCTTGTTTCATCGACTTCATTCGCTCAGCGTTAAGTCCGAAGTAACGAGAGTATTCGCGAGCATTTGGAAAGTACAGATCAACCATCCGTTCTTGTTGAACCCGCAACATCATCACAACATCTACAAAAGGAATCACGGAATCAAAATCATAAGAAACAGTAGCCGGCCAACTTTCAACTCCAACCGGAAGAAGAGTAGGCGGTGCCACCAAAACAACCTTGGCCCCAAGTTTTGAAAGCAGCAAAACATTGGATCGCGCTACACGTGAATGCAGTACATCTCCGACTATCGCTACCGTTAGACCTTCTAAATCATTTGCGCCTAGCCCTAAGTGTTTGCGAATCGTAAAGGCATCTAACAAAGCTTGACTTGGGTGCTCATGTGTTCCATCACCAGCGTTGACAACACTTCCAGACATCCACTGTGAATCCGCCAAACGTTGAGCCGCGCCCGAAGCGGAGTGACGAATGACAACCGCATCGGCACCCATCGCTTGCAAGGTCATTGCGGTGTCTTTGAGGGATTCACCCTTGCTTACGCTTGAACCCTTGGCGGAGAAATTAATAACATCGGCGGAAAGACGCTTGGCTGCGGCTTCAAAGGAGATTCGAGTTCGCGTTGAATCTTCAGCGAAAAGATTCACGATTGTGCGACCTCGAAGAGTTGGCAACTTTTTTACCGCCCCATCGCTTACTCGTGCTAACTCGTGTGCGGTATCCAGAATCGAGATTGCTTCTATCTTCGATAAATCTTCAATTGATAGCAAGTGGCGCATCAGTGAGCCTCACCTTCGATAGCAACCTCATCGCGACCATCTATTTCACCAAGTAAAACTCGCACCGACTGAGCTTTGGAGGTTGGTAGGTTTTTGCCAACGTAATCAGCCTTGATCGGAAGCTCTCTATGTCCTCTATCAACTAAGGTTGCCAGCTGCACCGTGCGAGGTCTTCCTATCTCGCCCAACGCATCAAGTGCGGCACGGATTGTTCGGCCTGAGAACAAAACATCATCGACAAGAATTACATCCTTATCTTCGATTCCACTCGGTGGGATAGTCGTTGGCATGATCGCTCGTGGGGCGCGCAGACGTAAATCATCTCTGAATAAAGTTATATCTAGGGTTCCACATGGGGTCTCCACGCCTTCAATCTCAGAAATAATCGCAGCGATTCGCTGAGCAAGATGGGCCCCACGTGTGGGAATTCCTAAGAGAACAATGGAGGATGAGCCTTGATTTTTCTCAAGGATTTCATGGGAGATGCGGGTAAGAGCACGTTTAATGTCGGGTGCAGACAGGGCTACGCTCATGTAAATCTCCTTTCCCACCTCTCAGGATGGGTCGTTAAAGGATGTAGGCGCGATAGTAGCATCGATTCTCACGCCCTGTGGATAATGAAAAAACAGTGTCCGCCTCCTCAATACCCTGCGGACATGAATTCACAAGAAGAGCTTGTTCAACTACACCGCAGATTACGCACCATCAGAGAGAGTAAGGCTCTGACCCTGAATCAAGTCGCCGCCCGGAGCGATGGGCGAATCTCCGCTATAGCCCTTGGTTCCTATGAACGTGGCGATAGATCGATAAGTGCCCAGAAGGTTCTAGAGCTCGCTGAGATTTATCAGCTGCCAGCCGCCGAATTGTTTTCGCAGCCAGAGCAACTACTAGAGCAAGGAAGAGTTGTGATTGATTTTCGGAAACTCACCAACGACTCTGATCCTTCCAGCTTGAGGATGCGTGAGATCGTTACCGCCATCGCATCTGTTCGCCGAGATTGGAATGGCGAAGTTATTTCGCTGCGAGAGAGCGATGTGCGATCACTTCAGATTTTTGCCTCCCTTGCGGGAGCGGAGATCAATGCGCTATTAAATAGGTACGCACTTACTAAATCGAAATAGTGTCTTTGATGCTTGCTATGCGACCTAAAACTCCGTGAATATACTTCGAGGAGTCATCACTAGAGAGCTCTTTAGCCAGAATAAGCGCTTCATCAATCGCCACGCTCGTAGGTACATCGGTAGACCACAGAACCTCATAGATTCCTAAACGGAGAATATTTCGATCGACCGCAGGCAAGCGATCCATATCCCAGCCCTGCGCATAGGTCGTAATCAACTCATCAATCTTTCGACGATTGTCAGAGACACCATTTACTAACTCTTTGGTGTAATCCCGAATCGGACGTGCATCGGGACCATCGGCAGGGATGTCACGGGCGTTCAGGGTCTCAACAAGATTGGTCCCCCGAATATCGGTTTCATACAAAAGATCTAGCGCTTGTTTGCGCGCCTTGCTACGAGCGGACACTAGTTAGCGCGACCCTGGTATGACCCATCGCGTGTGTCAACTAAAACAACTTCATCTTGTTTGATAAAGAGTGGAACCTGGATCTCAATGCCGGTTTCAACTGTTGCAGGCTTTGTTCCGCCAGATGAGCGATCGCCCTGGATTCCTGGCTCAGTGTAGGTAATCTTCAGTGGAACGGATGCTGCAAGTTCGATGTATAGAGGGTTGCCTTCATTGACGGCAACGATTGCTTCAGTGTTTTCCAACATGTAGTTAGCTGCATCGCCGACAGTGGCTGCACTGATTGTCATCTGGTCGTAAGTCTTTGTATCCATGAAAACGAAATCATCACCCTCTTTGTAGAGGTACTGCATTTCACGCTTTTCAAGTATTGCAACATCCACCTTGACGCCAGCGTTATAGGTTTTATCTACAACCTTGCCACTTAAAACCGACTTGAGCTTTGTGCGAACAAATGCCGGACCCTTGCCTGGCTTAACATGCTGGAACTCAACGACAGTCCACAACTGGCCTTCAATATCCAAGGTCATTCCATTTTTCAAATCATTTGTTGTTGCCACAGCTAATCCACCCGCTCTTTATCGTTACCTATTTGATTTACGAAGGTATAAGGATACCCGCTCAAAGGGTGTGGTTTGTTACTTTGAAAGCAGGTTTGCCAGAGCAATGATGGCTAAAACATAGGAATTCGGACCGAATCCTCCGATAGTTCCATTCGCCACTCCAGAAATAACCGATGTGTGGCGGAACTCTTCACGGCTTAATGGGTTCGACAAGTGGACTTCAATCAAGGGAGCTTTTACCAACTCCGCAGCATCGCGGATCGCATATGAGTAATGTGTAAATGCCGCCGGGTTAATGATCACAGGAAGTTTTGCATCTGCAGCCTCGTGCAGCCATCCAATTATTGTTGCCTCATCATCGCTTTGACGAACATCGGCTTCAAATCCATGCTTAGTTGCCGCAATCTCAATGAGGCTCTTTAACTCCCCGTAGTTCAGATCGCCATAAATTGAAGAATCCCGAATATCTAATCGCGAAAGATTAGGTCCATTTATCACAAGAATCTTCATGAGCTAATTCTCTCATACGCAGCATCGAGTTCGGCAGAGGATAAATCCTCAAGTCGAATAGTTGACCCAACACCCTGCAAGGCTACGAAACGAATAGTGTTGCCGCGCGCTTTTTTGTCCAGAGCCAGCAACGGTGCCAATTTTTGCCAAGCTTGGCGGTCGTAGGAGGTTGGTAGTTCAAATCGTTTCAACAGATCTCGATGTTGTTGAAGTACTGAAGCATCAATTAATCCCCTGGCCGATGCCAGTTCAGCCACAAATACCATTCCGATTGCTACCGCTTCTCCGTGGCGCAATTGATACTTTGCGTGAATTTCAATCGCATGACCCAATGTATGGCCATAATTCAAAGCCTCTCGTGCAAAACTCTCTTTGAAATCAGAGGAGACAACCTTCGCCTTTACTGTGATAGCTCTTGTTATTAACTCTTGGACAGTGTTGTGATCAGCAAGGGCATTACTTGGATCCAACGCATTTGCCACAGTGAGAATTTTCGAATCATCAATAAATCCGCATTTAATGACCTCTGCCATACCTGCGGAGAAATCTCGCGCTGACAGAGTGTTCAAGAAGTTGAGGTCAACCAACACCGATAAGGGTGAATGAAAGGAACCGATGAGATTTTTCCCATAATCGGAGTTGATTCCAGTCTTTCCGCCAACTGATGCATCCACCATTCCAGCCAGGGATGTTGGTACAGCGATCCAATCGACACCCCTAAGCCATGTTGCCGCTGTAAACCCAGCAAGATCGGTTACCGCTCCCCCGCCAATTCCAACGATTAAATCTGAACGGGTAAAGCCGGCAGCTCCCAACCAATTCCACAAGGAGATTAATGTGTTTGCACTCTTAGCGTCTTCACCATCTGGAACCTCAAAGATATGAACATCAGAATCAACTGATTTGATAGTGCTTAAATCTGGGATAAATGAGGTGGACACTATTACCGCAACCCTTGTGCGGTTCTTCATGCTCGATACAAGTGTTGAACTCCAGTCGCAACCAATCAGCACCGAATATTCATGCTCTGCTTTTACGATTACTGTGTTCATGGCGCACTCTTAGCTATCGCATCGACAATTGCAGGGACATCCATATCATCAACTTTAATGGTTACATCAGCTAATCGCTCATAGATAGGACGGCGATTATCACTAAGCGATTGCCACTGGGCGCGCGGATTTCCGAGAAGAAGTGGCCGGTCGCGATTAAATCCCACTCGTGGCGCAGCGGTTGCTAAAGAGACATCAAGGAAAACAACATGGGATGCTGATTGAGTAATTGCGGCTTGAGCCTGATCAGAAACGGGTGCGCCACCTCCCAAACTAACAACGGAATCATCTTCAGATAATACATGTGACAAGGTTTCAAACTCCATCGCCCTAAACACAGGCTCACCTTCAACCACAAAAATGTCAGTTATAGCCTTACCGCTCTTTTCCTCTATTAATGCATCGGTATCGAGAAATCTCATAGATAGATGCTCGGCCAAGGCACGACCAACAGTGCTCTTTCCTGCTCCAGGTGGGCCAATCAAAAGTATTCGGCGCATTGGACTACTTACTTAAAGTTGAGATTGTTGATGTAGGACTCAAAGTTGCGACGTGTTTCAGTTACCGAATCTCCGCCAAATTTTTCTAAGACCGCCTCGGCAAGCACGAGTGCAACCATCGCCTCCGCTACAACTCCAGCGGCTGGTACTGCACACACATCTGAGCGCTGGTTGATCGCTTTTGCCGCTTCACCAGTGGCAACATCAATGGTGTCTAACGCCTTAGGCACTGTAGAAATAGGCTTCATTGCAGCTCTTACTCGAAGTATTTCTCCGTTCGACATTCCACCTTCAGTGCCTCCAGCTCGATCGGTACGACGAGCGATCATGCCTTGAGCGTTCTTTTCGATTTCATCGTGCGCGACCGAACCTCTGCGTGTTGCAGTTTGAAAACCATCACCAATTTCAACACCTTTAATAGCTTGAATTCCCATCACAGCGCCTGCAAGTTTGGAATCTAATCGGCGATCCCAGTGCACATGTGAACCCAATCCAGGTGGCATATTGAAAGCTAAAACTTCAACAACCCCACCAAGGGTGTCTCCGTCGCGATGTGCTTTTTCAATCTCAGCGATCATTAGTTCACTGGTTGCTGAATCTGCACAGCGAACAGGATCAGCATCAATTATCTTCATATCCCCAGCAGAAGGTAAAACCGTTTCATCTGGAACGCGAACTGACCCAATCGATAAAACATGACTCAAAAGAGTTATTCCGACACTCTGCTCCAGGAAGTTTCGTGCCACGGCTCCAAGTGCAACTCGTGCAGCTGTTTCGCGGGCACTTGCTCTTTCCAAAATTGGTCGTGCATCATCAAAGTCATATTTCTGCATTCCCACTAGATCTGCGTGTCCTGGTCGAGGTCGCGTCAATGGTGCATTTCTAGCAAGATCTTTGATCTCATCCTCGGGAACAGGATCTGCTGACATAACCTTTTCCCATTTTGGCCATTCAGAGTTTGCTACCTGGATTGCTATAGGACCACCTTGGGTAAGACCTAAACGAACACCGCCAAGAATCGTGACCTTGTCCGCTTCAAAGTTTTGGCGTGCACCACGTCCTACGCCGAGGCGTCGACGTTCGAGGTGATAATCAATATCTGCGGTAGTGACCGACACCGAGGCGGGAATACCTTCAACAATCGCACTCAGTGCTTGACCATGAGACTCACCCGCAGTTAACCAACGCATATGCATATTGTGACAGATGAAGAGGTTATCTCGTTGCCAAATAAAGAAATAGCCCCATGAAAATGCTTGGGGCTAGGGGCATTTGGTCTGGAGTTGATCTCTTGATTAGCCTCAGTGAAATCAGATAGAGGGCCGCACATAGCAGTATGCAGCTGGCCAAAGAAAAGTATCCATAAAAACCCAAAGAGTTGAGAGCTGCTCCAATTATAGATAGAAGTTTTACATCCCCCATTCCCATTCCAAAAAGATGGAGAACAACAAGTGCGACGAGATAAACACACAACTGAGTTAGATCTCCGAGGCCATTTATGATTAGTAGCGGAATCGATAACACGAGCATGACGGAAAGGTAAATATTCGGGATTTTATGCTCTTTCAAATCAGCGATACAGATTGGTATCGACATAAGAAAAAGTGCAAGGGTCATGCAAGTAGATTAAAGAGTGACAAGAAGAGGAAATAACCGCTGTGGATTAACCCAGCCGCTTGAGCGCAGCCTCTCGCATCAATGCATGAAGCTCGGTGCGATCTAGAGACTTTTCAGAAAAGATCTCTACCTGCGAAATACCCTGATGAATTAGTAACTCAATACCGTCAATAACCTTGGCACCTGATGATGACCATGCCTGAGCAAGTTTTGTGGGCCAAGGGCTGTACAAAACTTCAAAGAGAACACCTCTGGGCTGTGACACTGAGGGAAGAAAATCTTCTCCTGCGTTTCCTGGCGTGGTGTTAATAATCAAGTCAGCTGAGTTGATCAACTCCGTTGCACCCCATGGGAGGTAATCAATCTTGATTGAACTCGATGAGTCCATACTTGCTTGGCGTGCCGTGTTTCGGTTTACAACGTGAATCTTTTCCGAGATACCAGAGAGATAGGCAACCGCTGCTCTTGCGGTTGCTCCGGCACCTAAGATCAAGACCGAATTTAAGGATGTAATTCCATGCGACTTGAGTGAGTATTCGAAACCCGCTACATCAGTGCTTTCCAAATTCCACTTGTTGTTGCGCAGAAAAAGTGTGTTTCCACCTGAAATCTTTTTGGCG
>JACCDX010488111.1_pt1 | contig 35446 bp, 31 predicted proteins | sample 7449681 | NCBI WGS metagenome assembly JACCDX01 (sample SAMN15323450, study PRJNA562643) | freshwater metagenome | isolation source: river surface water | place: USA:Blue River Watershed | collected 2017-08-18
AATCAATTTTTCTAATCTTCATTTGTGAATATAGAATTATTATTTTCACGCATACAATTTATTAATCTAGAAACTGATGATGATAAATTAGGTATAAATGTATCAGCTTTATATAAATAATAAATATCTATTAATATATTTAATATTAATGAATATTTATTATCATCAGCATAATGAATTGGTTTTCCATTTGCATTTATTGGTTTTGTAAATTGAATTATATTATAATTACTACATTGTTTTTTTATTAATTCATAAGCAGAATGATCGTCAGTTGCTAAATATATTGTTTTATATGATGATTTATTTATAGTATTTATTATAATATTAATATCATTTTTAATATCAGTATTTCTAAAATGTATACCCATATATTTTGTATCTAATATATTATCATTCTCAATATTATAATTCTTAATTATATTTAATATTTCTGGTTTTACTTTTATAAATTTAATTAAATTTATATAACTATTACATCCTGGTCCTGCATATATCTTTATTTTATCATTTTTATCATAATTATCTATTGATACTCTAATAGGTATATTATTTATTAAATATTTATGTGTATTATTTCCTAATCCTCTATCTACTTCTACATTTGGATAATCTCTTATATAATTTACTGATAATCTTCTAAAATTTATACCAGTTTCTATTATACCATAATCCTCACTATATTTTAAATTATCCGTATTTTGTAATATAAAAAAATTACTTAAATAATGTTTAAAACAATGATGACTTTTTACATCTATTATTAATATATGATTATTCTTTTTTGCCCATGATATACAATGAACTAAACCACATAACATATGAATTAAACCACCCGTTCCTTTATAAATTAAATATCTTTTTGAGTTATTTCTATTATTCATTAATTAATATTATTATTTATTATATAATAATATTAATATAAACTAATTTATTTATTTCTTCATTTCTTTCCAAATGTTGGCATATCTGTTGGCATAATCTCTGGATATAATTTAGTTGTATAAATTGCTGATAATTTATAAAATACTTTATTTGATTTATTTAATGTTGTATTAAATAATTCTACTAGTGTATTATTTTCTTTAGTGGTAGATTTTTCAATTACCCAGTTTAACATTAATTTACGACAACGAATAAATTTTTCTAATACATATACATCCACTGTTTTTAAATAATTATATACATCTTTTAATTGTAAAATATTATCATCTCCAGTATGTTTAGTTTTATTTGAGAAAAAAATACCACGAAGATGAAATAACATATCTTTATATTCTGCTGGTAAAATTGTATATAATTCTTTATTTAAATGTTCTTCTTTATTATTCCAAAGAATATAATATAAATTATATAATTCAGCTGTTAAAACTTTAAATAATGCATCAATCATACCAATTGTATCAAAAGTCTCTTTTGTATTTAATGGATTTACTACTTTTTTAAACTTTTCATTTGTCTTATTTTCAAAAAACTTTTTTAATGTATTATTTTGATATAATGATAAAAATCCACGAAACATATTCTTATCTGTGCCAATTGATTTATAAAATTGATAAGAAGAACTTTGGAGTTTCAAAACATTATTATTGATTTTGATAATAATACCTTCATCTAATGGTTTTAATGATGTATTTTCATTTAATTTATTTACAAAACCATTTACTTCTTCTTTATTAATTTTCTTTGGAAGAAATATATTATTTGATAAAATTTCACTTAATGTATCTGCATTAATTTCATGTTGATTAGACACTTTACGTGCAAAAATAAAGCATAATTTTTTATATTCTTTACCAAATTCCTCTTCATAACTCACAATATTTTCATTTTTATAATGAATTAATACAAAATGATACGAAAGTTCTGGATTTAATTTTTTAGTAAATTTGTCAAATGTGGTGTTATCTTGTTCTAAAACTTCAAAAAACATTTTAAATTGATTATTTGTTTCTTTATTATCTTCCTGTTCTTTATTAGATGATGAATTATAAACATTACGACGTGAGGATAAATACCATACATTATTATAATTAAAAACAGACATTAAAGAACCTTCATAACAAACATATGTTTCACGTGGCTTATGTTGAACGCGTGCTAAATATTGAATTGCTTCACTGTTATAAATAGGAGTAGGACATGAATAACAGATAACATTATATTTATCATCCATAATAACTGAACGACTAGCTAATTCAATTGGTGTTTTATGTTTATTACTATATTTATTATAATAAATAGTCATATTTAAATCTTGAAACTCTTTTGTCATGATATTATAATTTTGGTAAAGATGTTTATTAATATCTTTAACATCTTTTAAACCTTTAATATAATTTGATAATAAAAATTGAGGAGAACTCATTGATTATTAATAGTAATTTATCTTTAAATTAAATAATTATCAATTATTTTATAAAAAAAGAAATTCATAGAAATTGCATACAATTTTATCAAATCGAGTAATAATAGCATCATGAATGTTTACATCAATATCATAGTATGTATCTCCTGATGTTCTATTACGAAATAATAAAAATTCTTTTCTATAATCTTTATTATCTTTATGATCAGTATAAGTAAATAAGAGACATACAGCCCCTTCATCATAAAACATTTCAACATCATAATCACAATGTTCTGAATAATAATCATCCAATAAAGAAGTTCTCATTAGATGATATTTATATCTTATGTATTCTTCTTTTGTAATTTGTTCTTCATTTAGTTCCAAATAATATTCATTAAAATGTGTAATAAATGTTTCTATTTCTTGATCTGCATAAAAATGAACTGGATCGTTATATATTGTGCGATGATTATAAGTATTCTTTTTATAATCAGTAATTTCAAATTTAACTGATTGTCTTTCTTTCCACATATCAAAATAATCATAAATTACACTAACAATTAATGCTTGATTTTCATACTTTGTATAAAAGTTAATTGTTAATCCAGGACGACAACTTCTTGAAATTATGTGAGTATAACCATTACTGACTTTAACTGGTTTAAAACACCAATCAATCGTTTTTAATATCCGTCCTTTATAACCAATATCAAATGTATTAATAAAACCTTCAAACATATTCGGTTCCATTTCAATATATTTATAAAATGTATAATAATATAAAAAAATCAATTTTTCTAACCTCCGGTTATTATCCAATATTTCTTAAAAGATGATAATTATTATTATTATAATTATAATCATAATCATTATTATAATAATTATAGTCCATTTGATAATATCCATTAATTTTTAATAATGATAATTCATCTAATGATAATCCTTCTTTTGAATAAAAACATTCCGGTGAACAATAATAATTACTATCATACCAATCATCACGCTCTTTATTACAAGCCGCACATCTATTATTATTTCTGGCATAATTTTCTTCTTCAATTATATTATAATATTTCATAAATGTTTCAAGTAGATAAATAGTATCCATTAATTATAATATTATTAATAATAATATTTAAAAATCAATTTTTATTAATAATAATGAATTATTTTATTGAAAAAAATATATTAATTGATAATATTATTGAATATAATATACATTTATTATCTTATCCATCAGTTAATTTAATAGAACAATTTGTTGAATTACTTGAAGCAATGAGAGAAAATATTAATTTAAATTACGATGAACAAATATTAAATCAAATAATACAAATAATAGATTATAATTTAGAAAATACAGAAGATTTAAATGAACAATTTTATGATACAAATATTATTGATGAAATTATTTATGGATTAAATATTTCAAAAGAAAAAATAAATGAATATTTAATAAAAATAGCTAGTGTTGATACATTAGCTGATATATTAGAGGATGTTAATATTAATCCTAATTATTAAGCAGTATGTTCATATTTAGGAACTCGGTGACCACAAAAGCAAATATTATTATACATACCCATATATGTATCTATGCAATAACCATGAAAATAATAATTACAATCACAATTTATTTTCTTAACAAGTTGATTTTGATGAAATGGTTGATTGCATAATCCACAATACATATAATTATCTATTTTATTAATTTTCATAACATTTGCAAATAATGGATATTCTTTTTCATAATTATATATCATTTGATTAATTGAATTCTTAAAAAAGTAATATAATTTAATGCAATATTTAATAATGATATAATAAATATAAATAATTGATAATACTGATAAGAATAATGTTAAAATTTTCTTAACATTATAATAATTATCCTGATTATAATATGAATATAATAATGAAGAAAATACAAATAAATATGTATTAAGTGTCCAAATTGTTTGTATATAATATTTACCAGATGGATAAAATTTAGCAGTTAGGGTAATATTTCTCTTTAAATATTTAAAATGAAAGAGAATGTCGTTAATTAATATACAATTATATACAATTAATGATACACATATATAATAATATGATAATTCTAATGCATCAATATTTATATTAATATTTAACAAAAGTAATATATTAATTATAACACTAATGCTTACTAATTGAGTAAATGTAAATGTAGAAATCATTATTAAACAATTAGTATAGAGAAACTAAAGGTTGTAATATCAATTTTTATTACTACCGAAGGTTATTCTAATTAAATATTGAAATCTAGATTTCAATATTTAATGGGAAAAATTGATAATTATTAGCTAATATACATAGTAAATAAATAGGCGATATTATGGAAAACAATATTGTTCCAAAATATAATATTAATTATAAATTTCTAGATGGTATCAATTGTATATTGGCCGGTCTTATATTAAGGTATTATTTCATATCATTATTATTAATACCTTATGGTTTATATATAATAATTGAAATACTTTATAATAAATATAATAATGATAATAATAATTATTATTATTATATTAAAATATGTAAAATAATTGAAGAGCCGAAAGAAAAGGAGAAGAATAAAATTGAACTGTATATTGAAAAAATAATAAATGTTAAATATAAAGAAAAATTAACATTTACTACTTTGAATAAATTACCTAATACATTATTAATAGATTATAGTGATCCATTAATTCGTATTAATAATAAAATAAATTTAATATATCTTATTATTCGCAGTTTAGTAATTAATAATAAATATAATGATTTGTTAAACATATGCATTTATATAATTGAAGCATATGAATTATTAAATAAATATGATGAGTTTTCATATGATGAAAAAATAGAATATTTCAATAGCAAATTAAATGAATTTATTATTAATTATAATATATTATTTAATACTAATTATAATAATTCATTTGAAACTATTAATAATATTTATCAAGAATTATTAATTAAATTAAATTATAATAATGAGAATGATACTTAAATGTCATCAAAATTAATATCCTCCTCCTCATCCTCTACTGAAGTCTTATTTTCTTTTATTTCTTGTGATGTGGATGTTGATATAAATTCATAATCTTCAATATAACCATACGCAACAATGCTAAATCCTTCTGCATTATCAGCTGACATGAATTTATTACATAATATAATCATACTATTATTAATAACACATGCTGGTTTATTTAATTTTAATTTAATATAATTATCATTAAAATTATAAATATTTGCTTCTATACAATTTGTTCCCATAATAAGAGACATATTAGAACCAATTCGTGGATTCCAAATATAATCTTCTTCAAATGAAATTTTTGTATATTTAATTATTACTTCATAATATACAGGTGGCAATGTTCCAATTAATCCAACCATCATTCCAATCATATTATCATTTTTACAATAAAATGGATCAATTTCTGTTCCAATACCAATTAAACCGCCCGGAATAATACTAGGTAAATTAGTAGTTTCAGATTTAAGTGATTTAATAGTAGTATAATGAGGTTTATGATTAAATGTTCCATCTGGATTTTTACTAATTTTACCTGGAAGAATTTCTATATTATCTCCAACTTTTAAATTACCTGTAATTAAACTTCCACCTAATACACCACCTTCAATTTTCATAAATGGAGTATTAACATGATTAATATCAAAAGAACGAGAAATCATAAATAATGGATTTTCATCATTCTTTTTAATATTAGGACCCATATATTTCATAATATTTTCTAATACAATATCAACACCTATCATATAATTCATACAAACAGGTATAATTATTTTAGGTTCAATATCATATTTTTTTAATAATTCAAGTAATTGTAAATATCTTTCTTCTGCGACTGATTTTTTTACTAAATCTAATTTATTTAATAGAACTATTATATTTTTAATACCAGACATTTTAATAGCCATAATATGTTGAATTAATTGTGGTTTTTTATCAATAGGTTCAGCCGCTGATACTACTAATATAATTCCATCCATTAATTTAATACAACTTAACATAGTAATAATTAATTGATAGTGTCCAGGACAATCAATAAATGATAAATGATGTACTAATTCTCCTTCAACAGTATTATAATAATCACGAGACTTATCATTTTTTTTATAAATTTTCATATTTGCATATCCAGGTTTAATAGTAATATTACGTTTCATTTCATTACTATGACGCTGTGTTTTAACACCTGTTAATGAATATACAGTAGTAGATTTACCATCAGATACGCTTCCTAGCATACCAATATTTAAAATAGGTTGATGTTCCATTATTATAGTATTATATTGTTCTTTTAATTTAATTAATCAATTTTTCCCATGATTATATTAATAAAAATCAATATAATCATTAGAAAAATTAGGTGAAGATAACTAATTACAATCTTTGATTGTAATTAGTTATTTAGCTCAATTTTTCTTTAGTTTATAATAATAATATATATTACTATAATAAATATATGGTAAATAATAAAAAACTATATTTAGATGATTATTCGACTGAAGATATAATAGAATTATTAAATAATAATACTAATGATAATACTAATGATAATAATGATGATGAAATAAAAAGCAAAGATAAACCTTCATTTGAATTAAAACCAGATTATAATTCAAAAGGTGAAAAAATTGTAGTATTTAGTATAAATATTCCATTAAAAAAAGAAAATGATGCATTAACTATCGATATATTAATAAATGATGATATGTATAAAAATATAGGAAAGCACTTTAAATCTTAATTAAAAATTCTTAATTTAAAATATAGTATTATTAATTATATAATGAATAATATTGACACGAAACTTCATAAAAAAATTACTTATGATAATTATATTTTTTTAAAAAATAAACTAGCATATATATCAAATGAATTATTATATTTAAAAGATTATATTATTAATATATCAAATAATTTGATTAATTTAAATAAACTAAAAATATATGAAGGGCTATATTTATCACTTGAAAATGAATTAAAAGAAATTAATAATAAAATTAAAATATATCCAGATTTTATTAAAATGAGTTATTTAAAAAAGAATGATATAAATGATTTAGCTAAAGAAGTTAATGATATTAAATTAGATTTAATTAATATTACAAATAAAATAGCTCCAAATGATATTCGTATGATATTATTTTTATATCTAGGTGTTAATTGGACATCTCATTTTACTTTTATTAATAATATTAATATGGGATTGATGATAAGATTATTTATACCTATTTGTGTCTGGGATTCTTATTATCATACTATTAATAATAAAGAATTACCATCTAATAAAAGAATACCATTAGCTACAGATATTAATTCATTAAACAATATAATAAATGACGAGATGACTTCTTCAATTATGATAACTGATATAAATTCATTTCCCATGTTCATTAAAAACTTATCTGAATTTGTAGTGAAAGATAAATTAATTTCTAAGACTGAGAGAATATATGATTATAATTATGAAGAGTTAATAAAATTATTTAATGATAATGATTTAATTTTTTATAAAAATAAAAATGCTTTTAGTATAAATACATTAATAGAAGAAAGAAATGGTTTTAATATTGGAATTAAAATAAATGATAGAATTATTATAATTCAAGGTTATTGTAATGATGATGTATTAAATTTATATAAAACAAATAATTTTATTAATTCTAAATATAATAAAATTTTAGATTTTATTAAGAAAGATTGTCTAATTGCTGAAAATTTTAAAATGAATTATTTAAATACAATTAATATAAAAGATATATTAACTAATACACCTGAAGAATATTATAATAGATTAAAAAGAATATATAATGATTATAATACTATTAAATTAAAAACAGTTAATAATCTAATTAATGATTTTTTATCAATAAATAAATATCGTAAATATGAAGTTTTAATTATATTAATGTGTGGGAATGAAGAAGAAAATAAATTAGCATATTTATTATATGACTTTTTAAAAATTAAAGATAAAAACATTACATTTGAAATATACAATGCATTACCTATATTATTTAAAAGTAAATTAGATGATATAGAAAAATTAGTAAATAAAGAAGAAGAAAGCATTGTTAAAAATCATATTGGAGAATTATCATATGAAAGAAGAATTAATATGTTAAAATTAGATAGTAGTATTAAAGATAAAGCTATTGAAAAATTAAAATCAATAAAAGGTAATTTTCAAGGAGATAATAAAGCACAAACATGGTTAGATGGATTTTTAAAAATTCCATTTGGCGTATATTGTGAAAATAAATTAATGAATTTTAAGAAAAATTTTACAAAAAAATTAAATATAAATCATATTTCAAATGAACAAATATCAAATCACATTAATTCTACTAATAATTCTATGAATAATAAAGAAGAATGGAATAATTATAATATTGAAAAATCAAAATATTTAAAAATGATACATAATAAATTAGATGAAGCAGTATATGGACATAAAGAAGCTAAACTTCAATTAGAAAGATTATTTGCTCAATGGATTAATGGTGAAACAAAAGGTGCTATTATTGGTTTACATGGTCCTCCTGGAACAGGTAAAACATCTTTAGCGAAAAATGGTATATCCAAATGTTTAATAGATGATAATAATACTCCTAGACCTTTTGCATTTTTACCAATTGGTGGTTCAGTAAATGGTTCAACCTTAGCAGGTCATAATTATACTTATATGGGTTCTACATGGGGTCGTATTGTTGATATATTAATAACAAGTAAATGTATGAATCCAATTATATTTATTGATGAAGTTGATAAAATAAGTAATACTGAATATGGAAAAGAAATAACTTCTATATTAACACATTTAACTGATGCAACACAAAATGATAATTTTGAAGATAAATATTTTAGTGGTATTCCTTTAGACTTATCAAAAGCATTAATTATATTTTCATTTAATGATATTAATTTATTAGATCCTATATTAAGAGACCGTATAACAGTTATTGAAACAAAACCATATACATTACCAGATAAATTAGAAATAATTAAAAATCATATGATTTCAACAATAATGAATGATATAGGATTTGATAAAAATGAAATTATATTAACTGATGATATCATTACTTATTTAATAGAGACATTTACTAATGAAGCTGGAGTTCGTAAAATTAAAGAATTAATTGTTGAAATTATTAGAGATATAAATCTTAAATATATGCATAATGAAATTAATTATAAATTACCTATTATTATAAATAAAGAATATATTAATGAATTATTTAAAAATAAACATAAAATGCGTATAAATATGATTCATAAAAATCCAGAAATTGGTTTAGTTAATGGACTATATGCAACAACTACTGGAGTTGGAGGACTAACTGTTATTCAAGTTATGAAATATCCTAGTGATAAAATGTTAGATTTAACCATTACTGGACAACAAGGTGATGTTATGAAAGAATCTGTTAATTATGCTTTAAGAATTGCATATAGTTTATTAACAGATGAAGAAAAAGACAAGATATTAGTAGATGCTTCTAATAAAAAGAATTTTGGATTATTAATTCATACACCAGAAGCAGCAACTAAAAAAGATGGTCCATCTGCTGGTGCTGCTATGACTTTAGCAATATATAGTGTCCTAACAGGTAAAAAAGTAAGAAATGATATTGCTATGACTGGAGAAATAGATTTATGCAAAAATGTAAGAGCAATTGGAGGTGTATATGCTAAATTATCCGGAGCTAAAGCAGCTGGAGTTAAATTAGCTCTTATACCAAAAGAGAATTTAGAGGATTTAATTATATTAAGAAATGAAAATATTTCTCCAGAAGATGATACATTTAAAGTTGAATTAATTGAAACATTTGATGATGTATTAAATTTAACATTATAATAAAGTTTATAAATATTTAAAGATTTATTTATATTATATATTATTATAAATTTGGGGATAGAAAATGATTGATTTTCTATCCTGTCCAAATTTACTTTAAAAGTGTTAAGATAGAAAATAATGCTAAGCATTATTTTCTATCTCACTTTTATTATAATACTGCCCTATTGGCGCAATTGGATAGCGCACTCGCCTTCTAAGCGAGAGGTTGTGGGTTCGAGCCCCACATAGGGTATCTAATAATCTTAGATTTAATTTAAGATTTAATCTTCAATTTTAATTTATAATATTTATATTATAAATTAAAAAATATTAATAATTATCCATCTAATGCAATTGTTCTTTCTTCATCTTCAAATCCAACAAAATTATTATTTCTAATACGGCTCATGGCATTTGAACATACTCTTGTTGCTTGCTGAGAACCTTTAGGAGTATATGCATAATTAATACATTGAGAACTTTTTAGTCCAATACTTTCACCTTCTTTAATACTATCATAATTTGTTCCAAGATATAAAAATTCCCATTTATAAATATTAGTATGCTCTTCAATTAATGCTTTTAATTTATTTTTAGCATCAATGCCTTCATAATTTTCATCCTCAGGAATTCTAGATTTTGTATTAAATCTATTAACTGTTTGTTCACCATCAGATAATAATATAAAAATTACTTTCCCAGGACGTCTAATATTCATATCACTTAATTTTTTACCAGTTATTTTAATCATTCTAGCAAATGCAGGTATTAATGCAGTCATTCCATCTGGTTTAATATCATTTTTAGTAATATTAACAGTATTTCCATCAACACCATCAGCAAATAAATTAAAATTATCACTAAATGTAGCACCATAAAAAATTACTTCTTTTTCACATTGTTCTTTAATCATTTTAGTAAGTCCTTGAGCTAATTCATTTGTATCTAAATTAGCCATAGAACCTGAATTATCAATTAATGCAGCTATACATATAAAATTATCATCTAATGGAATTTCCATTTTATTAAAATAAGGTATAATTAACTTTTTAAATAATATAAAGATAATTTACCTATATTATTTTAAGGATGAATTCAGTAGAATTATATAAACTTAAGAATGATACTAAATGTGTTTTTTTAAGTGAAAATATTGTTCAAAGTATTTTGGACATTTTCTCTAAATCAAATATTAAAAGTATAAAATGTTCAAAAAAACAAGTAAATGTTATGAAATCAAATAAAATTCAAGCAAAAAAAGATTTGAATGAAAATAAAATTATTATGATTATGAATAAATTATCTAATAATAATTTAAATGAATTAGTAGTAGAATATATTAATAATATATTAGTTGACACTGAAGAAAAATATAATGCGATTATGACTGAAATGTTTAATAAAATGATAAAAGATATAAAATTTATTGAAAATTATATAAATTTTAGTTTAAAAATCTTTATACTTGAGAAGAAAAGATTAAATTTAAAACCCGAAGAGTTTATAAATTTAATCAAAGAAACTATAATGAATGGAGAAGAAGCTGATAGATCAGCATGTTATACTATAATAAAAGAATTAATGAAACATAATTTCTTTAATGAAGATTTTATGGATTATATTAGTAATTATATTTTATCAAGTTCTAATTATATTGATGTATATAATTGGTTTAATGGATTAAATATTAGTAATTATTATGATAAAATAAATGAAGTTATAGTAAAATGCACTGATACACGTGAAAGAATATTAATTGAAAGTTTAATAGGCGATGTAAAGAAAGAAGAAATAGTAGAAAATGAAATTATTGAAGTATCAAATGATATATTTAAAACATCAGTTGAAAATATTTTAGAAGAATTTGTTTTTTTAAAATCAATAGACGAAGTAATAGAATTTATTAATACAGAATGTATTAATATTAATAATAAAAATTTATTTTGTAAAGAATTCATCACTTATTTTGAAGGCAAAGATGAATTAAATGATGGATTAATATTAATAGATAATTTAATAAAAAAGAAAATATTATTTAAAAGTAATATAAGTAAAGGCTTACAATTATATTTAAATGAAAATAATATAGATATTAATTCTCAAAATGTATCATATGTTATTGATATATTAAAATTTATGAAAAATAATAATATAACAAAAAATATTGAATATATATTCAAGAAATTTAAAGTTAAAATATATTATGACTAATATTATGACTAATATTCTTCTATTTTTTTATATATTGATACCATACAACATGATAATTGAACCATATTATCAATCAAGTTAATTTTTATAAAACTATTACTTAATATTTTATAAATTTCAACATATATTTCTTTCATTGAAATATTTTCATCATTTTCTATATATTTCATAAAAGTTAAAATTATATCATTTGCACTATAACCAGAATTATATAATTCTTTAGTAATACTTAATACTTTAGAAAGATTTTTATCAAAACAATTTTTTATAATTTCTTTTATTAAATATATTTTAGGTATATCAATTATAGAATTAACACTATCTATATCTAATTTATCAAATGTATATTTTATACATTCTAAATTATTAATACATTGTCTTATATCAAAATTAGAATTAAATAATAATGTTTCAATTCCTTCATTTGTAAATTCTATATTTTCATTTTGACAAATTTCTTTTATTTTTTTTCTTAAATTTTTTTTACATATTCTAGGAAAATATAAAATCATACATCTTGATTGAATTGATTCTCCTATTTTAAAACCTTCATTACAAATAAAAACAAATCTAGTTGTTTCTTTAAATTCTGCTATAATATTATTTAATAAATTTTGTGCTTTTGGTGTTATACTATCAGCCTCATCTAATATAACTAATTTATAATTTAATGTTTTCTTTTTACAAAATGGTAAAATAGTTTGTTGTATCATAGCTAAGCCTCTATCATCTGATGCATTTAATTCTAAAACATGTTCACGATAATTATCTTGATATATCTTTTTTGCCAAATATATAATAGTAGATGTTTTACCTGTGCTAGGTTCACCAGTTATTATCATATTTGGTATTTGATTTAACTTTATAATATTTTTTATTTTATCTCTAATAAAATCATCAAATAATAAATCATTAAAATCTTTAGGTCTATATTTTTCAACTAATGGTAATTTTATGTTGGTTGCCATTACTTGATATATATTTATATTCCTAAATGAATTATAATATCAATATTTATTATAAATAAATTTATAATCTACGATTTATAATCTACGATTTATAATCTATGATTTATGCATTATTAATCCTAATTTTTTATATGCATTTTCTAAATCTTCATTAGATAAAGGTGTTTTATTTTCTCTTTTTATATTATGTAATTCTTTGATAAAATCATCTAATCTATTATTTACAAGCACTTCAATTAACCATGATAATCTTATATTATAATTTTCTGCAAAATATAATATTTTCATTATATCTGCATCATTTAATTTATCTAAATTATGATTAACTGCATTAATAGCACTATTTCCAATATTATCTACTTTTTTAGCAATATTTATTAATAATTGTTTAATTTGTGATATTTTAAAATTATTAATTTTATCTTTATTATATTTTTTACATGCATTTATTAAAACACGAGCCTTATTATCATTACCGTCAATATAACTATTTATATTTAATTTTAATAATAAATATTCATAAATTGTGTTATCTGATTTATTAACATATGAGTATAAATCACTATATTTTTCTAAATAATAAATTATATCACTACAATTATATAATGATAAAATAAATATTTTTCTCTCCTCATCAGTTTTAAATAAAGTATATTGTCTAAAAATATTTCCTCCATTTTGTTCCTTAATATCTTGAGATAAGTCAAGATATTTTTTCTTATATTTTAAATACTTATGTTCCATATATTATATAATATATAATATAATATAATATAATATGAATTATCAATTATTTATTAGTATGATTATTATCTATATAATAATTTTTATAATGTATATATTATCTCCTTCTCCTATTATATTACATAATTAACATTAAAAGTATCTATTGTATAAATAATAACACCTAACTCTTTTGCTTTAATCACTTTTGATGTATTCATTACACTATTATCTTTAATAATTAAAATATTAGTATTTTTACTAACACCTGATGATATTTCACCACCATTATTTTCAATAAATTCAGTAAGAGCTTTGTCTCTAAAACCACTCATTACAATTTTCATACCAGATAATATTCCTTCTTGTTTATGTTTAATGCTAGTATCAATTGATATATATTTTTTGATACTTTCATAAAATTCAATAAAATGTTTAAAATTTTGAGCAAATATAGTGCTAGTTTTTTCTTCCCATCCATCAATTATTTTTAACATATTTATAAATTCTAATTCACTATATTTTTTATAATCAATCATAATATTGGGATATTTTTCAAGCACGTCTTTTGCTCTTTCTTCTCCCATACCACGACCTAATTTATTAGAAGCTTTCATTAATATAGCTAATGGAATATTTGTAGTAGATTTTTTAATAGAACTTATTATATTTTCAGCAGATTTTTGTTTAAATCCTTCTATTTCTTTAATATCATCAATTGTTAATGTTAAAAAATCTACAATTGTAGTGTATCCGGCATTATATATTTTTTCAATAACTTTTTCACCTAAACCCATAGTTCCTATTGTACTGAAAAAATAATAAATATTTTTTATTTTAGTATCATCATTTTCATAATTAGTATTCATTAAATGCACTCCACTTTCATTCCATTCTCCTTCTGGTAAATCTACTTTTGCACTTTTAATAACTTTTTCAATTTTAGGTATAACATCATTACTACGAATAACTTCTACTTCTGCACCAATACCAATTTTATTATCAACAATAAATTTGGCATTATTACCTGTAACTCTTTTAATAGTAACTCCACCAACATCTACTGGTTCTATAATAATTGTTGGCATTAAAATATTATCTTTAGTATTATTCCATTCAATATTAATTACTTTAGATAATGCTTTTTGATCTTCTAAAACATCTTTAAACGCAAATGCATATTCAGGATTTCCATCTTTATTAATTGGATGATAATCATTATTAGTGATAATTATACCATCTATAATATATTTAGATTTAGTTCGACGTTTTAATAAATATTTTGATAATTTTTTAAAACTTAAAACATTAGTAACTTTATGATGAACAGTTTTAAATCCCAATTCTTTTATAATTTTCAATTGGTCTAGTGTATTATAATTTGGATCAATTATTTGATATAAAACTAAATAAGTATCATGAGCTAATTCTGGATTTATGTTTTTACTATTAACTAATCCAGCTACTGCATTGCGTGCATTCTTCATAGAACTAGCCCAATTCTTATCAAATTTAATTTTATTAATAATTAATTCACCGCGAAATGCAATAGATTTTAATTTATTTTTTTTCATATAATCATTAATTATAGATTCATCAGGTAATTTAATATATTTTAATAATGGTGAAATATCCATACCAAAAGTGGCTGTTCCACGAGTATATAATTTAGGTTCTTTTTCATATACTAATAATGCAGATACTCCATCTAATTTATCACTTAATACATAAGGAGCACTATATATTTTTTTCCAACTTTCTAATTTATTTGAAGGTGGTTTGATTTTATCCATACTTCCCAAATAATAAGGTAATTTAACTTTATCTTTACTTTTACTAGGCTGAGAACCAATTTGTTTAAGAACTTTACTTTTTGGTGCTTTTAATTGTAAGAAATCCCTTAAGGTATCAAATATATTATCACTTATAACAGGTTCTTCATTATAATATTTATCACTAGCAAATACTAATACTTTTTCTAAATCATCTGTAGATAATTTTTGTATAGTGTCAAAAATATCTTCACTTTTATTTATTAAAGTTATTATATCCATTATATATAAATATAATAACTTTTTTAATTTTAATATCAATTTTTATATTATATCATACTACCAAATGGTAATGAATTATATCCTTCATATAAATAATTTACATTATCTAGATTACCTAAATCATAATCTTTATCATAATTAGTATAAATTGGTTTATATAATCCAGATATTGCGACTTGAGTTATTGGTTTTCCAGTTATTCTATCAACTTCTTCTTTAGTTAATGTATTATTTACTTTTGCTGTCATTTGGTCATATACATTAGCTAATTCTGTTTCATTTAATTCTTTAATATTAAAATCATCTATTGATTTATATATTAATTTATCATTAGAATCTACTGGTAATTGAAAGTTTAATACGGCATTTGAAACATCTTTATATTCATTATCATTTTTATTTTCTAAATTAATTATAGCTTTATTAACAGATGTATCTCTTATAAATTGATTATTTTTAAATGGTTCATCTGGTTTAGCTATATTTATAGGTACAACTGGATCTATTATATTTAAATCATTTTTTCCAATTGGATAATTATCTGTTGGATTACATTTTGCAATAATTCCATTATTCTTTTTTTCACTTAATTTATTAAATGTAAAAAATGGTGAATTTGTTGCAATGTCTGAAACTGGAATAAAATGTTCCATTTTAGTATTCTTCATATTATCTTCATTATTAGAGGTAGGTCTAAGTATAATAATTAAAAGTAAAATTATAAAAATTAATGTTAAAATTATTACAATATTATGCATTATTATAATAATAGAAATAATTATAATAAAATAATCACCAACATTTTAATTTTAAAAGACATGATTTTACTTTAGGCTGTAACATTACTAATTTAATCATAGTTTGAATCATTTCCATAAATTCATCTTGTTTATCATCAGGTATAACATCAAAATGATTTAATATATATACTATAGTTTCTTCTAAAACTTCAGATAATTCATTATAAGATAAATTAAATTTTTTAAGATTATTAGTGCAATAAACTAATAATAACATAATATCAGGTATATCATTTTTATCAATCTTACCATCATCCATAATACTAGTTATTTTAGTTTGCATTATTTTTAAAAAAATAGGATCGTCTATTAACTTTTTAGTAGCCTTATGTAATATTTCGCTCATTATATTATTACATAAAATATTATATTAATAAAAATTGATAAAATTATTATAAACATAAAAAGATATATTAATTAATGGTTAAATTTGGTAATAGTGATGCGTATATTATTAATGATATTGATATTAAACAAAAAATAATTGATTATATTTTTAGTTTAATTGACCCTTCCAAATATAGATATAATATGCTTGAAAATATTCAACAATTAAATGTTCTTAAAAATAATGAACATTATGTTTCTCCTAATTTTAAAGGTTTTAATTATTTTTTAGTTTTTTATAAATTTCCGTCAAATTCTAATTCTAAAGATACTTTTTCTCAATGCATTGCTATTGATAAAAAAAATCTTTCTTATCACAAGAAAACAATTGATCTGAAAAAAATTTTTATGTATAAAGTAAAAGTCATGGCATCACAATCTATTTTTCGTGGAACATTATTTGATGCAAAATTAATTAAAAATATAATGCTGGTAAAAGATTGTTATCATATTATGGGAAATAACATAGCTGATATGGAAATGAATGAAAAAATGATTTACTTAGATACAATTTTAGCAAATCAATTTCAAACAGATGGTTGTGCTAATTTTAAATTAAAAATCAATAAATTATATAGATATAATATGATAAAAGAAATCATTGAAAACATTATTCCAAAATGTGAATTAGAAATTACTGGATTAATCTTTTATCCAAAAAAATCAGGAATTTCTTATATTTATACTGATAAAAAACAAGCAGATAAAATTGAGATTCAAACTAATCAAACAAATCAAACTATTAATAATACTAGTTATAATATGATACATCAAATTAAAGAATTTTTATGTTCTCGAGTATACTCATATGAAAATAATAATAGTGTTCCTAAAAAACTATTATATGTAGAACCAACAGAAATTACAGATGTTTATAATGTATATAATAAATTAGATGATGATGATAAAATAGGAATTGCTCATATTCCTAATATTAAAATTTCATTTTATTGTCGTGAAAATATTAAAGAAAAAGTTAAATGTTTATGTATTTATTATAAACCATTTAATAAATGGATTCCAATTAATATTGTTAATTAATATTAATTAAAAGTTAATTTATTTTAATTAATAATAAAATATGAATTTAACATATCAAAAGTATTTAATTATATTTTTTTTATTTATATTAAATACATCTCTCTCTACTACATTTATTATTTATGAAAATAAATGGTATATTTATATATTTATATTAGCATTATCATCAGGTTTTTATACCATTAATAGTATTTTATTACTATTTAATAAATGTTTTAATAAAGATAATGATTATGATATTAAACGTTCATTTAATCCTAAAAATTATTTATATTTAGTCCCATGTTATAATGAAAGCGAAGAAGAATTAACTCAAACTTTATTATCAATAGTCTATCAAAAAACAATTAATAATGATAAAAGAGCAATCATGATTGTATGTGATGGAATGGTTAAAGGTGTTAATAATATTAAATCAACTGATAAAATATTATTAAATATATTAAATAATAAGAAAAAACCAAAAAAATATGAATATATTACAAGAGAACAAAATGAAAATATATTATTTATTTACGATGGAGTATTTAATGATATAAATTATATATTATTAATAAAAAAACATAATAGTGGAAAACGTGATTCATTAGTTTTAGTAAGACAATTTTGTTATAATTATAATAATGATTATGATAATAATTATATAATTGATAAATTAAAATCAATATATAATAATAAAGATTATTATAATATAGATTATATAATTGGAATAGATGCGGATACTATATTTGATTATAATTGTTCATATGAATTAATAAAAGCAATAGATAATAAAGATAATAATATATATGGATGTGTTGGATATGTTGATATTAATAAAAATATGAATTTCTTTAATCCATTTGTATTATATCAATATGCTGAATATATGTTTGCTCAATGTTTAAAAAGACAGGCTCAATCAAATATAACTCATAAAGTAAATTGTTTATCAGGATGTAATCAAATTATAAAAGTATGTCATGAAACATGTGGAGATGATATATTAAATAAATTTAATTATTGTCCAACTGAACAAGATAATATATTAGTTCATATTAGAAGTATAGCAAGTGAGGATAGAAATCATATATGCTTAATGCATTCAATGTATCCATATACAAAAACAGTTCAATCGTTATCAGCTATAGCTTATACTACAGTTCCAACTAATATTCATATATTTTTATCACAACGTAGAAGATGGTCATTAGGAGCAAATTGTAATGATATATTATTAATATTATTACCAAATATTAATTTATTTGAAAAAATATTATCAACAATAAATGTATTTATATTTATATCATCTCCTTTTATCTTTATAGCTACTATTATGTTTATTAAATCTTTGATAACTAATGCCTCTATGTTAATGTTATATTTATCAATTATAATGATCATACCTTTTACTTATGGATTATTTATACCAATATTTATTAAACAAATGACATTAAGAAATGGATTATTTTTTTATTTGTCATATATATTTTTTTTAATTACTGGTAGCATAGTTAATATGATTATTTATTTTTATTCTATATTTAGTATGGATACAATTAAATGGGGTAAAACTAGGGAAATTAATAATCAAAATAATACTATTAATAATCAATTAACAATAGATAATCAATTAACAATAGATTATTATATCGATGATGATATTTATGATAATAAGACATTAGGAGCTAAAATATCAGAAGTATAGTATTTATAAAAATAATATACTAACAGTTACATTATCATATGAACCTTTAGTTATAGCAAATTCAGCTAATTTTTTAGCAATATTGCCAGTATATTTTTTACTTAATAATATATTGACAAAATTAGCAGCATCACTATTACTAACAACATCCCATAATCCATCACATGCAAATATTATAAATTTATCTTTTTTATTTAATCTATATCTAAATAATTCTGGTTTATGAGTAACATATGGTGTATTATCTAAATCTCCCATGGCACGAGATAATGATAAATCACCAACACGCCAATCAACCCCATCAAATTCTATTTTACCTCCCATCATTTCTATTCTTTTACGTTCAGGCATATGATGAGGTTTATGATCTTTAGATAATTGAATTGTTTTATTCATATGATTACATAATACAGCCCGTGAATCACCCACATTTGCAATCCATATATAATTTGTATTTTTTGAATTTTTATACATTACTCCACATAATGCAGTCGAACCACATCTTTTAACAGCTGTTGGATGATATTTTATTAATTCATTCTGCATTTTATCAAATAATTTACCAAAAAAATTAGATGTTAATGAGCTTTTTTGATCATATATATTTATATTATTTTTTTTCAATATATACTTTGGTAAATTCATTTTCAAAAACTTTGATACTAATTTACCCCCATGACCATCAAATACACCTATAAAATTTATTGGATTTATTGTTTTATCTATATTATTTAAATTAATTACTCCTATATGCTGATCTTCATTAGATTCACGTTTACCTTGCAAACTAAATGATTGAATAATCATATAATATTAATTTATATAAGAAAATTATATAAATTAATTATTTAATAGGTTTAATAAAAATCTATTTTTAACTACATTTAATATTTCCTTCAAGAGGACTAAATTCAAATACCAGATGCAGGGTTCGAACCTGCGCGGACTATGTCCAGTGGGGCTTAAATCCACCGCCTTAACCACTCGGCCAACCTGGCAATAATAAATAATTAATATTATTTATTAAACTAATTTTCCTTCAAGAGGACATTTATTAGGTAGATATTCCGCCCGGGTATCGATCCCGGTCCTCTAGCTTGGAAGGCTAGCGTGCAACCTTTAACACTTACGGAACACGGCATTACGCCAATTGCCTCATATGGGGATCGAACCCATGACCCCTGCATTATAAGTACAGTGCTCTAACCGACTGAGCTAATAAGGCAAACATGCCGCATATGGGGATCGAACCCATGACCCCTGCATTATAAGTACAGTGCTCTAACCAACTGAGCTAAGGCGGCAAGATTAACTGATAGTATAATCAATTAATCAAATTTTTTTCTTCAAGAGAACTTTTTATAAAAGGTCAAAAGACCATTGATACCAGATGCAGGGTTCGAACCTGCGCGGACTATGTCCAGTGGGGCTTAAATCCACCGCCTTAACCACTCGGCCAACCTGGCAATATAATAGAATAAAATTTATTTAAATCTTATCCTCAACTTAATATTATATATTAATATATCTTTATATATTTATTTGATAAAATAATATTTTCTTTAAATTATTAAATTATTAAATGAAATAAAATTATTAAATGAAATGAAATTAAATTATTTTATTATTATTAGTCATCTTCACCACCAGAAGCATCGCTCTCTGATGATACACTAGATAAACTATCTAAATCAGTTTCAGTATCACTCTCTTGTTGAATAGGTTTTGCCTTTTCATCATCAGAGTCATCATCTAATTTAGGTTTAGGTGTTCCTTTAGCAGGAGCAACAATTTTTTTAGTTGGTTTTTTTGCTGGCTCCTTCGCTGGTTCCTTGACCTGTTTTTCAGGTTCCTTGGCTGGTTTTGCTGGTTCCTTTGCTTTAACTGGAGCCTTTTTTTTAGGTTTCTCAACTTTCTCAACTTCTGGTTCGGGTTGAGGCTCAACTTCTGGCTCTGGTTCAGGTTCGGGCTTTGTTTCAGCTTTTTTACCTTTAGTTAATTTAGGTTTTTCAACCTTTGGTTTAACTAATTTTTTATCTTCAGTAGGAGTATCAACAGATGCTTCAATAATATGCTCTGTAGGATTTTTATTCATACATTCCCATAATTGAGCAACAAATTCATCACGCTTCTTTTCAAGTTGGGATTTCTTTTCTTCAATAATAGCTAATTCTTTAACAGTCTCTAACCATCCTTTTTTAATAGTATCAAGAGACATAGATGAATTTACTTGATTATCAGTAGCTTGAGTATCAATAGCTTGTTTTTTATTCGATTTAATAGGCATTTTAATATATAACCATTATGCCTTAATATATATTTAAATCAATTTTTATAAAAAATATAGCATTTGCTATATTTTTTATAATATTTATAAGCGTTGACGTCTATCTAAATAAATATTTACTTAGTAAATATTTATTTAGGACGTCCAACGAAATCAATTTTTATAAGCATTAATATTTATCCTAAATAAATATTGAAAAGATTATTATTAAAACCAAAGATTATTATATATTTAATGGAATATCCTAAAATCAGTTTTGGAACCTATCGTCTAGGAGATAAAACATATACATCTTTAGAACATGCCTTTATTAGTGGCTATCGTTCTATAGATACTGCTAGTTTATATAAAAATGAACATTTTATTGGACAATATTTAAATGAAAATCAAATTAATAGGGATGAATTATGGATTACTTCAAAATTAAATCCAAAGATTTTTATTAATACTAATGATGATATTATAAAAAGTATTAATAAAACATTAGAAGATTTAAATACTAAATATTTAGATTTATATTTAATTCATTGTCCTAAAGAAGAACATATTATTAAATGCTGGAGTATTCTTGAGAGTTATTATAAACAAGGTATTTTTAAAAATATTGGAGTTAGTAATTTTGATATAAATCATATTGAAATTATTAAAAATTTTTCTACAATTCCTATTTATACTAATCAAATTGAATTATCACCATTTATTAAACGTCCTAAATTAATTAATTATATGAATGATAATAATATCATAATATCAGCTCATTCCTCACTTGCAAAAGGAGAAAAATTTAGTGATATTACTATTCAAAATATATCCAAAAAATATAATAAAACACCAGCGCAAATTATGCTTAAATGGGCACTTTTAAATAATTATTATATAATGCCTCGTTCTTCAAATGAACAACATATTAAAGAAAATTTATTATTAGATTTTGATATTAATGATGAAGATATAAATGAATTAAATAATATTAATATAACTCATATTACTCATCCACAATATGTATTTAATCAGAGTCAGTAAATATATCTGAACTTGAACCAGAATCAGTTTCTGAACCAGTATATGATGAATTATCTGTTTCACTTTCTGTATCATCGCCTGATTCACTTGCAGTTTCACTTTCTTTACTATTAGAAGATTCATCATCTGAATAACTATTTGAATTACTATCTGATTCAGTTGATAAACTTTCTGAACTATTATTACTATTAGTACTTTGTTCTGAACTAGAACTATGTTCTGAACTATGTTCTGAACTATGTTCTGAACTATTATTACTATGTTTTGTGCTATAAATTTTATAATCTATATTTTCATTTTCATAACCAAAACATAAATGATATCCTAATTCGGGATATTCATTTTTTAAATAATTTTTATGATTTTTTTCTTTATATTTCATTACTTTATTATATAATTTAGTAATGTCTTTCTTTTCATCTCCTGGAATATATATTTTTCCAGTTTGACTATCTAATATACATTCAAAACCATAAACAACTTCAATGTATTTACTATTAATATTTAAATAATATACATTTGCATCATTTAATTCATCTTTATTTAACATACATTCTGTATTACCTTCATTAAATCCATATATAATAATAGGATGAACCATTAATATTTAATAATAGATATTTTTAAATATTAATAATATCAATTTTTCTAATAAAATACTTTAGTATTTTATTAGAAAGTTAATAAGACCTTATATGATAATCTAAGATTATCATTATCCTGAATGCCATGTTTTTTACAAAGTAAAAAACATTGCGCCCTATCATAACCTTTGGTTATTTTTATAAATTATTAATAATTTCAATCACTTGTGATCGAATATTATCAACAGTATTATGACCATCAATAATTATAACTTTAGATTTACTATTCATAATATCATTAGTAATCCAATCTTCATGATAAGTATGACACTTATCTAAATAATCAATATTAATATTTAATTCTTCAACACGATTCCGTTTATTAATACGCTCTAAACATTTATCTGGATTTGTTTTGATATATAATATAATATCTACTTTTGAAATTTCTTCAAATGATGAAAACCAATAATTATATGTTTCCCATTCAATACTAGTTAAAAATCCATCTTCATATAACATTTTTGCAAATACATTTTTATCTGTATCAATTGAACGTTCTGTAATAATTAGTTTTGTTTTATCATCTTTATATTTTTCTAATTTTTCAATTAATTTTTTTAATCTAGTAATATAAGCCAACACTTGAAAACAAAATGCATTTTTTTCTTTATTTTTATAAAAACAATCGAGTGCATTAAAACCATCTTTATCTCTAATATTTAACCATTCACTAACTGGTTCGTCTACAAACTCAATATTACTATCAGATAATGATTTTAAATATTCAATAACTGTAGATTTTCCCGAACCAATATTTCCTTCAATTGAAATAAGCATTAATATATAGTAATATTAATAATAATATTTTTATATATCAATTTTTATATAACCTTAAGTTATTTATATAATAAAATTAATAACTACAATTAATATAGACATAATAAATCCTTTTAATATCATACATGGAATTTCATTATCATTAAAAAAAGGCACAAATCTACATATTAGTTCATTCATTTTAACATGACTCATTATTAAAAATAATAAAGTAAATATTATTACTTTTTTTAGTATTGATAACCAATTACATTTAGATGAATTATTATTAAAAGTTTCATTTTTACTTTTTTTTATGGGTTGTTTGTTATTCATCATAGATGAAGCTTGCATCATTGGTTGTTGCATCATCATTTGTGGCGGCATCATCATTGGTGGTGGCATCATCATTGGTTGTTGCATATTCATTTGTGATTGTTGCATCATCATATTAGGGTCTACACGTGGATCCATTTGATAAGACATTTGATTACTCATATTTTGTTTAAAATTACCATCACTTGGAAAATTCATACTAGTCATATTTCTTTCTGATTGATGATAAGGAGGTATATCAACATTCATATTATAAGATAAACTCATTATTATATGAGTTTAGAAAAATCATATTAATTATATTTTTTATAATATTGATGAAGAATTTTATATTTATTTTTTATTACATATCTTCCTAATTCGTCTTTTTCATCTTTTAACACTTCATCATTTAAAATATAATCATCCATTTTAATAGATAATTCTTTTATTTGATTAAATTCTTCTAAAGTTAATGAACAACGATATTCATCACTAAACATTGAAAATACTATCATTTTATCTACTTTTATATTTTTATCTAATAAATTACCAATTATATTATTATTACCATATTCATCTTCAGTATACCAAATATTTATATTATGTTTTAAAAACGGTAATTCTTTTTTCTTTATATTATATTTTTTTTCACCAAAATACATATCAGCATATATATCTAATGGACCAAATAATAAAAATTCTTTATATTCTTCATCATCTGAATTATATAAAATTATTTGTGTATTAGCTCTATTAAATAATAATTGTTCAATATTATCAGCTGAAATACTTTCATATTCAGTATTATCATTATGTAATGGTATGTATGTTTTAGTTACTATAGCATTTCCTATAATTATATCATTATTTATATTTAATAAAGTAGCAAATTCATTTACTTTATCTTTAGGACCATTTTCTACATAAATATACATTATTTCATAAATATAATTTTTATTTTCATATATAATTTGAACCTTCACATCTGTATTAGGCATGTCTTCTTTTATTTCTAAATGTTTTATTATAAAATCAACATAATTTGATGGTTCTAAAGAAAGATAATTACAAAAAGTATCATTTGTTAATTTTGATAAATATAATGGGTCAGTCCAATCTCTATCTTCTATTTTATTTGGAGTAATTACTAATACATTAAATGGGTCTTTATTTCTTAGTGTTAATTTCTCATTTTCCATTATATATATTTAGACTTATAAATATATATTATGACGAATTGTTAAAATATTCTTTATAAACATTATTTATTTTAATTTTATCTAATATTTTAACTGGTTCTTGAGAGAAAAATTTAATATTATTTCCTTTTTCATGAGGTATAAAATTTGTTTTATCTACTAAATATAAATATCTTTTTTCTTTCATCTTTTCTAATATACCCTCTTTTTTAGGTTTAACCCTTACTATATTATTATCAAATGTTTTTTCTAGTTCATCTTCATTAAAATGAAAACTACTTAATAATGCCATTATCTTATCAGTAAATGCAAATATTTTTTCAGTATTATTATTAGTTTTTATAGGATACATTTTAGATTCACGCTGTGAATTAGATATATTATATGGTTGGGTTGATGCTATCCATAATCCATCCCCTTCTATTTTCTTTTCACTTAATTCTAATATAGTATATAAATTATCTAAAGTCTTTGGTAAATAATTATTCTTTTCATATACACTATCTATTTTTTTTCTATTACTATAAATTAAATCAAAATCTATATTTTCTACTGGATAAGAACCATTTATTATATCATTTCTATATTTATCTAAATTATAAGTTATAATATTTTTAACATCACTCTTCATTACTTTTAAAATAAATTTAGCAATAGGTTTATCACTTGGAATATTTAATCTTTTGTTTATATTTTTAAAATGATGACTAAAACCTATTAATATATTTTTTTTATGTTTATTTATATTATTTAATATATTCTCTTCCATTGAAGTTTCCCAATATATACTCATTTTTTTATCAATATCTTTATATTTATCATTTCTAGTATCTTTAAAATGTTGATATTGTTTGAACATTTGTATCATACTATTATTATTTAATATACTATTCAATAGTTCATCTAAATCTATTATATGATAATTCATATCAGATACTTTTTTTATAAATTGATTTTTTTGTAAATTAGTAATACCTACAATATGACATATTATACTCATTATAATTATATAATATAATTAACTTATTTAAACAAATATATAATATATATATTTAATGGTTGAAATCAGCACTAAAAATGGAAGTTTTCGTGTAAATGTGCCAATTGCAAAGAATGAAGAATATTGTGTTTTTCCTAAATATAGTGAAATTAAAGAATATCAACAGCGTGTTGTTCCAATGATTACTATGAATGAATTGGCTGATGGATGGCATCAAATTGTTCCTCAAGCAAAAAATTATATTAAAACTTTTCAAGATGAAAATCAATTAAAAACGCGTAAAGTTTCTAATATTTATAGATTAAAAGTAAATTTAGCTCAATTACCTCCATATTTATGGCATCGTATGCAGCATTATTATTACAATGGAGATGCTACTAATAATTTTACAGTGAGAAATGGTATGTATTATTATATGGTAGAAGCTACTAATGTTGATGAAGAAATTAGAGAATTAGCCAATATTTTAAAACAAGCTCATGATATTAAACATAAACAAAGAGTATATGAATTATTAAATATACTCAAGGATAATGATATATATGGATGGGTTGTTATAAAGGCGAAAAATATGTATAAAACTCATTGATAATTGATAATTGATAATTAATTATTAATATTATCCTATCCTTTGATTAGGATAAATAATTACATGGTTCTTATATTAATACCCATGTAATTAAACAAAACGTTTGAAGGTTATAATATCATAGGGCTATAGACGCCCACGCAATTAGAATAGTTCAAATCATATATTATGGTCTTTGACCATAATATATGATTAGAAAAATTGAAATATTTAATATATATCTGTTCTATAAAAAGTGAATAAAACGATCCAGTATGTCAGTTTCACCACAGATATATGCTAAAAACCCAGCAAATTTGCCGGGTCCGGAATCGCCACTTTGTGATGCAAATCATGAAGTGCAGCCTAGGACTAGCAATCCTGGGACCCCCCCTTTTTTTCGCAACATGAGCCTCAAAAGTTCTACGTCGACGAATGTTCTTTTTTCCACTGACTTCACGGTTAGTGGCGCTGACCACATGGATGGTGCTAGCCCTAATAAGGCTGGTGCTGCCAATGCGGACAGCAACAAGGGTGTGCTAGTGCCCTCTCCAATTATGGAGGAATATGAAGCACAGGCTACAATGGCCGCAGAGGACGAAATTTTGGCAACAGTCATGGCTATCTCCGCCACTGATGAGCAAATCAAGGACGACAGCGCCTTCGCTCAGGAATTGGTCAAAAAGATGAAGGCCGACCAGAAGGCAAAAAAGGCATATTTTGACGGTATTCGTCAAAAAGCTGAAGCCAATGCGAACCCTCCCCGTCTTTTTCCCTCAAACGAGAAAGGTTCGCCTGTCAGCACCGATAGCCAGGCTCCTTTGCCCAAACCCACCTTACCCGCAGACAAGCGCGAGGAGGCTGAAGCTAAGCGTGAAGCTAAGCGCGAAGCTAAGCGCCGCGAGACATTGATTAAAAAAATTCTTGGCGAACACAAAGAGTCTGCATTGGCTAAGAGTGCTGCCTCTGGTGCAAATAGCTTCAATATTACAAAGGGAGCTACGGCGGAAGAGGCAAAGGCCACAAAGGAGAAGGAGAAGAAGGAGAAAAAGGAGAAGAAGGAGAAGAAGGAGAAGAAGGAGAAGAAGGAAAAAGTGTCCCCTGAGTCCCCTCTTGTCTTGGCTCCCAAGCCCGCAAATCGCCCGCCTCCCTCTTATGAGGAAGCGATGAAGGAGAAGCCGCGCACATATGCAAGCGTGGTTGCATCAAAACCAGTTAAACCTGTTCAAATTTTGATGTCATGGCCTATTGTGGCCGCTCCTAAGGCTGTGGCTGAGGCACTCCCTGCCCCTGTGGCTGTCCCTGCCCCTGTGGCTGAGCCTGCCCCTGTGGCTGAGGCAGTCCCTGCGGCTGAGCCTGCGGCTAAGAAAAAAAAGAAGGCTTCCTCTAAGAAAGACTCCTCTGCTAAGTCAGCTGAACCAGCTAAGCTAGCTAAGTCTGAGCAATCTAACCAAGAACAAATTAACACGGAGATTGCTCTTATAAGTGAACTTATTGAGGAAAAAAAAGCCGAGAAAGCCACCCAGAAACAAAAAACACTTGCTTCTTGGGCAGCATTAGCAGGCGTGCGTCCTCGTCGTGTAGCTCCTATTGTTAGCCATGAGGTTGCGCCAAAACAATGCAAGCGCTGCACAGCTGAAAAGAAATGCATGAAACATTTTCACGAAGACCAAAAGGATAAATGTGAAACATGCAAAAATAGTCCTTCAATGTGCGAGCAACATTTTCACATTTATGTGAGTGATAAATGTGAAACATGTAAAAAGAACAAAATTTTGAAGAATTGTCGTGTTCATTTTAATCAATGGTGTTTTCTTGATACTAGCATTAAACAATCATATGATAAGAGTGAATGGATTCAGCCTAAACTTGAGACCAAGGAAATCGATCCTGAATACGAACAATACCTTAAAGACATTGAGGAGAAACGCAAGAAAGTTTTGGAAGAAAGAAGAAAATTTTCTAAAACTCGAGTAGCGGCTAAACAATACGACCCAAATAGTGAACTGTTTAGTCCTGCTGCTGCTGCAGATCCAAGCAATTATAAAACAAAGGTATGCGCACGTATTGCTACTTTTGGACAGTGTCCATTTGGCAAAATGTGCAATTTCAACCACCCCGAAAAAGATGGAAAATTAACTCCAATGGATAGAATGCGGCTGAAGTATCATATAATGCTGAAAAATAATCAATTTGATTTTTCAGAAATATATGAAATTTTAATCAAACACATGCTGTCTCCACATGTTCTTGAAGCACTCAATTATATTCAAGATAAATTAAACAAATGTGGTCAAACTATTGCATTTAGGTGGGGTGTCTCTTATACACTTGAACTGCTTAATAAAGAGAACTGCTTAATTCAAGAGAACAAATTTGAAGAAGCAAGTCTTCTTCAGCCATCGTCATTTCCCTATTTGGTGCGATTGTGGTTCAGCATGTTTACACTGACAGCAGATGATGGAATGCGTGAAAAGTGCACAATTACTCATCAACACAAGCTTTTTGAACTTCCCGATAATACTAAATATGGGGAAGATTTTACTTCATTGATGGGTGTTTTTGCAAAGTATTTGCAACCATGCTTTAATGAAAAATATTCATTTGTTAAAGGACACCATGGTATTGCGTGCCATAGTATTGATATTAATAAATTATCAGCTTCTACTATGAGTAAAGTTCAAGAATTCTTGGATAACAAGATGTGCACACTTTCTGATTGCCATAATGGTCATCTAATTCCTCGTTTTGAAAAACTACCCACATGGATTAATACACAAAAATTGTGCAGAGAAGAAGAATTTATTATTTCTCCTGAACAAATTGCTAAACGCGATGAATTAATCATTCAGTATGTCGAAAAATTAAAGGCTTTAATCGAATTATATCAAAATATAAAGCCGGAGGACTTTGTTGAAATTCAAGCTGTTTCGCAAAAAAAAGAGAAAGAACTTTCTGCCACATTTATTGAGCATGAAACATTATTTCAAGCAATTCAAAAAGATAAAAGTGCTATTAATTGGCATGAACATTATCTTAAGAAAATGGCTGATTTTGAACAGACAATTTCTTCATTGAAAACAGATTCTCCTAAGCGTAAACAAGTAGAGGAAGAACGCGATAAATACAATAAGATAACGCGTGATAAAAAAACTCCCGAACAACTTGCCAAGCTTAAACGTAATATCGAAGAAAATCAAGCCAAGATTTGTGCTATTCAGGAAAAAAGAAAGAGACTTATGTATGAGTTAGAAAAATCCTCTTCAGCACAAAATAATAAAAAATCAACCATCAGCGCACTTAGAGGCCAGCTTGTTCTTATTGATGCGAGCTTGAAAGAATTGAATCTTACGATTTTTAACAATTCTAAAGGTGCTTGTCTTGTTAAGGAATATGGATACTCTCCATTACCTGTTCGTATTCGTAAACCAATTCTTTTTGAGACGAGTATTGAACTTCATGAGACACCTATGGTTGAGGCTGCTTCTGCAGCTGCTTCTGCTTCTCCTGCAAATTCATTGGCTGGTATTGTCGCCAGAACTGATAATCCGCTTGCAGCTGTTCATAGCAATCTTCTTACAGAACAAGCATTATATGGACGTAAGAAAATACGGACAGCTAAAAAACAGGATAAGGCTCATACACCTGTAAATAATACTGTTACGTATACTGAGAAGGCATATAAAGCTCTAGTTAGAATTAAGACATTCAGTGCAGAGCTGAAAGTATTAGAGCAAAATCCCAAAAGCATCGACAATACTAAAGCTATTGAAAAGTGTAAGCTTGCCATCGAATATGAGAAAAAGCAGAGAAGTATTTTTAAGGCAAAAGCAAAAGAGCAGGCGATTAAATCATGGGTAGACTTTTTCATTATGAAATTGAAGATGGCTGTCCAGAAAACTAAGGAAACAACTCCTGAGCCTGCGGCTGTGGCAGAGCCTGCGCCTTCTCCTGCACCTGAGGCTGTGGCTATGCCTGCAGAGGTTTCTGACGATGACTCCTTTTATGCAGGCATTGCTAATGAGCCGGTTGACAGACCTGTTGTTATTCAGAACAAGAATGCTATCCGGAAAGCAAAAGAGAAAGCTATTAAGACTTGGATTTCTATCACCCGGGTTGCAATTCTTATTTTGAAACGGCAGAAGGCTATCCGGAACGCTAAGGGAACCACTCCTAAGCCTGCGGCTATGCCTGAGCCTGCGCCTGCGCCTGAGCCTGAGGCTGTTGCTATGCCTGAGCCTGAGGCTATGTCTGCTGCTATTCCTGAGGCTGCATCTGTGGCTAAGAAAAAGGCGCCTGCTAAGGCTGCTAAGGCAGAGACTAAACATTGGTCTGCTGCTGACTTCCTTAAAAATAAACCCAAGCCTCAAGATAGCGACAGTGAGACTGATAGCTACAGTGAGACTGATAGCTACAGTGAGACTGATAGTGACAGCGACGATGACAGCATGACTGAGCAGGAGAAGGCTTCTGCAGAAGCCTGGATCTTGTTGCGTAAAAAGCGTGCTGAACGGGAAAGACAACAGGAAGAAGAAGAAGAGGCTAAGCGTGCAGAAAAAAGACAACAAATGCTTAATGCAATCATCGTAGGTAATACTGCACTTTCAACTGAATCACTAGATCCTGCGAAGGCCGCTGAGCTTGCGAAGGCCGCTGATGAGGCAGCCGCCAAGAGTGAAGCTAAGCGTGTTGCTAAGATTGCAGCTAATGAGCGCCGAGCTGCTAATAAAAAAGCTTCTCTTCCCGTCCTTGGTAAGGCCAACAGTTTATACGCGCCAAAGCCAGAAAATAAGAAATCAGGCCAGCATTGGCGTCCGTCTCAACGTGCGCCTCCTATTAGCGCTGAAGAGAAGAAAAAGCTTGAAGCAGCTGAAAAGGCGAGCAGTTTTAAGCAAGCTAAAGATTTGATGGGCGAGAAGGACGATAAACCCGACCGCTTGCTTGGGTTTACCGACGGGCTTACTACAAAGGAACCTGAGGCGCCATATAACCCAGACGAGGACTTTATGTAAATATAACTAATTTTGTCCTCCAAAAAAATGGGCTCATATTGAGCCCTCTACATGTTAATTTATTAATCGTAATTAATAATTAATTAAACAAAATATTTTATTTAATTAAATATTATTATAAAAAATGTTAAGAATTATCTTGTAAAAAATTGATAAGTAAAAGCAACTAAAAATACAATAATACTTACAACAATTCTATTGCCTGATAAACTAGGTTCACATAATTCTTTATCACTATAAGCAGCACTATCACCTGAATTAATTACTACATAAGCAATAATCATACCAATTGAGTATAATAAAGCTTCTATAATATTTGAACCAAATGGTAATTGCGCACCAGCCATTATGATTGATCTAATTGGTGGAATTAATATTAATATAAAGCTTGATAATATACCAAAGGAGTGTAATAATAATGCATCTGATCCTGATTTAATAAATCTTTTAAAATAATTAACAGATAAATTCTTTTCCTTACATATATCTGAATTAACACTTTGATGTATAAAATTAGTTATTAATAAAGATGTAAATAATATAGCATTTTGTAATAAAAATAAATAAATAGGTTGAGTTGGAAATATAGTTGTTACAAGTTTTACAAATACAGGTATTAAAATATAAACATCGATTGGAATTCTCATATAATAAACCTTAGGTTTTTATTTATAAAAATATATAGTTTTATTTTTTATTATAATTATGTCATTATTTAATATATTTTTATAAATATTTTATAAATAAAAACCTAGAGTTTATTATATATATGAGTACAGTTACATATCGTCATGAGGATAACTTGACTTTTAAACAAAATGGTGTGAAACATGTTATTAAGGAAGAAGTTATAGATGGTGAAAAAGGATTATCATTTCATTATCTTAAAAAGTCCGGTGAAGACAAGTTTCATAGTATTACTGCAAGACAAATAGAAGGACAAGACAAATTTACAGTTCGTCAAAAAATTAATGATAAAGTAGATGATTCTGAAATGAGCATGAAAGAATTAGAAAGCATGATTAAAAAGATGAAAGAGTTAAAATTTGTCGCAGATTATTTACCTAAACGTGGAACATTTAAAGGTAGAAAAACAAGCCGTAAAAGCAAACGTAGCAGCCGCAAATCAAAACGCAGCTCAAAATCATTAAAAGGTGGCAAACGTCGTTCTAAAAGTGCTAGCAAAAAGAGCAAACGCACTAGCCGTAAATCAAAACGCAGCTCAAAATCATTAAAAGGTGGCAAACGTCGTTCTAAGAGCTCGAAGAGTGCTAAGCGCACCTCTAAGCGCAAATCAAAACGCAGCTCAAAATCATTAAAAGGAGGCAAACGTCGTTCTAAGAGCTCGAAGAGTGCTAAGCGCACATCTAAGCGCAGCTCAAAACGCAGCTCAAAACGCAGTTTAAAAGGAGGCAAACGTCGTTCTAAGAGCTCGAAGAGTGCTAAGCGCACATCTAAGCGCAAATCAAAACGCAGCTCAAAATCATTAAAAGGTGGCAAACGTCGTTCTAAAAGCTCGAAGAGTACTAAGCGCACTTCTAAGCGCAAATCAAAGCGCAGCTCAAAATCATTAAAAGGTGGCAAACGTCGTTCAAAACGTAGTTCAAAACGTAGTTCAAAATCAAAAAAAATGATGAAAGGTCATTTACCAACACCCGCTGTTTCATTTCCAAATCCTATGATGGGCGGTGGAGTTGATGAAGAAATGGTAGGTAAATTTTAAATTATATAAAAATATATAAAAATATATAAAAAATATATAAAAATTATTATTTATATAATAATAATTTTTTTATAGATATTATTATATATACCTATGTCTATGTCAGGTAAATGCGAATTAATAGGTGGTGCTAGAAGAAAGTCAAGATCTAGCCGTAAATCTAAATCAAGCCGTAAATCAAGTATGAAAGGCGGTAATATTAATGTATTAGAAGGCGGTGCTAAACGTCGTAAAAGCAAACGCGGCAGCCGCAAAAGCAAACGTAGCTCTAAAAGCATGAAGGGTGGTGCTAAACGCCGTCGTAGCAGCAAACGCGGCAGCCGTAAAGCTAGCCGCAAAACAAGCCGCAAAAGCAAACGCAGCTCAAAAAGCATGAAGGGAGGTGCTAAACGCCGTCGTAGTAGCAAACGCGGTAGCCGCAAAGCAAGCCGCAAAAGCAAACGCAGCTCAAAAAGCATGAAGGGCGGCGCTAAACGCCGTCGTAGCAGCAAACGCGGCAGCCGCAAAAGCAAACGCAGCTCTAAAAGCATGAAGGGCGGCGCTAAACGTCGTAGCAGCCGTAAAACTAGCCGCAAAGCAAGCCGCAAAAGCAAACGCAGCTCAAAAAGCATGAAGGGAGGCGCTAAACGCCGTAGCAGCCGTAAAACTAGCCGCAAAGCAAGCCGCAAAAGCAAACGCAGCTCAAAAAGCATGAAGGGAGGCGCTAAACGCCGTAGTAGCAAACGCGGCAGCCGTAAAGCTAGCCGCAAAAGCAAACGCAGCTCAAAAAGCATGAAGGGTGGTGCTAAACGCCGTCGTAGCAGCAAACG